>Ga0307499_10000133_pt1 | contig 27160 bp, 28 predicted proteins | sample 13_S_MG_FD_201363 | JGI IMG/M metagenome (GOLD analysis project Ga0307499, IMG submission 201363) | Soil microbial communities from Populus trichocarpa stands in riparian zone in the Pacific Northwest, United States - 13_S | ecosystem: Environmental > Terrestrial > Soil > Riparian zone > Trees... | reverse complement strand
TTAGGACGCGGCCCTCTCAAGGCTGAAACAGGGGTTCGATTCCCCTAGGGAGCGCCAAAATCCACGATATTCTACGACATTGTACGATGCGACTCCGGTTGGGGAGTGCTACCCCGCTCGATAATTGATTGCACAGGCCGCTCGGCATTTTGCACCATGCTGTTTGCAATTTGCATAAGATCGAGTGAGGCCTCGCCCGTACTACCAATGATGGATGGGACCGATCGATATTCCCGTTCCTCTTATCGCCTTGCGAATTCTTGCGTTTCCGGAAAGCTCTGGATGACGGCCGTCAATGAATGACCGTCAGTATCGGTGGTTGCGAGTCGCGATTTAAATCCGCCCAATGTCCAGCGTCGACGCCCTCGGAACTGACGGCAAGACGCCACCCGTCAGAGCGGCGACGCTGGGGCGGATGGCCTGGTCTTTGCGATGCTCCATTTTGGAGGTCGCAAAGCTCGTCCTCAGCTCTTCGAGCCAGAGCCTCTCAGTGCGTCCCACACGGACTGGTTGGCATGATCGAAAGCCTTGCGCGACTCTGCGAGTGCAGTGCTGAGCTCTGACCAGGACTCGCTTCCCGCCTGGTTGAGCTTTTGCAGGCGTGCTTCGGCTTCGGAAGCATCGGACTTCATTTGCTGAAGCGCGGCCTCGAGATCGGCGCGTCGGGCCTCAGCCACCTTGCCCGCCGCGAGCTTGAATTTGTCCGCCGCCTCGCGCCAGGCTTTTGCTTGCGCGGCAGCGATGTCCTTGAACGTGGCCTGCTGCTGCTCGATCTGCTTTCCGGCGCTTTCGAAATAGGTCTGCACCTGGGCTTCGAAGCCGTTCCACTGCTTGTCCAGCTCCGTCTTGGCGCGTGCCCAGGCAGCTTCGCCCGATTCGGCTTGTGTCTTAAGCAGCGCCTGAAACTCGTCGCGGCGCTTTTTCAGATCTGCGATGATCTCATCCGCCTTCTCCTTGGAGTCGGCCTTGGCTTGACTGGCTTTGACCTCGAGCGAAGCCAACGCAGCGTCCATCTCGTCGATCCGCTCCTTGGTCCAATTCAGATATAAATGCATGCTGCTCTGCTCTGTCATGACCATCTCCGTTGATTGGTCGAATTATTCATCATTTCCTAGCTTGGCCTTGCTCACGTTGACCTGAGTCAAATTCTGGTGCGATTTTGTGATGTGACTTGGTTGCACGGTTAGTCGCGATTTGCCCCTTGCCTACCGACTCTGGGCGGCTCGAGCATGACCTCCTTCAAGCGATCGCCACTGGCGATGACGATCACGAAGTTGAGTTTGCCGTCCTGCTTCATCAGGCCTCCGGCGAGAGCGCTTCCCTCGGCAGCTTTCTCGGCGATTCGTACGGCATCCGACAGCTCCTGCTTAACTGACTTCATGGCAACGATGTTGCCCAGATCCTCTCGGTCGAGCTCCTTCAGCGATGACGAAATTTCTCTTTCAGTGACGCTTCCGGTGTTCGCATCTATGACATTCTCCCAAATTTGCTCATTTCTTACCGTCCGCACTCGATAAACGGATGGATCGGATAGCTCAAAGCTAACGTTCGCGGTCCTTGAACCGCCATGTAAATGCTCGGCGATCGCTACCGCCTCACTGAGCGGTATTTTTATGGTGCGAAATTGCTCGAGCAGGCGATGAATGACTGTCTCCTCGGCATCGCGCTGCGCGGCTACACCTCGATTTGCGGCATCCAAAGGTGTATGGGCAACATCGGCCATCGCGCCTGTAGCAGCAAGCGTGGCGGACCAAACGATAATTGCTAGCAATTGCTTCTTCGACATGAGGTACATCCAGTAGCTCTCGGTCAAAACTGACCGGTGGTGTGTGTGCGAGGGTGCGTGATGGCGTATCGACAAGAAGCTTGGCCGTGGCTCAGTGAATCGCACCATTCGAGAGTGGTATCGAAACTGGGCTGCCGAGCAGACCGCCGTCGCTTCTCGGACCGAGTCTGAGCGAGATTGCGCTGTGATTTCGACGCGAGGCCGAACTGACTCCTGCTTGAGCCGGCTTGATCGGAAACTCGCGGATCTAACTGCGCCAACGTTTCACGGACATGGGTCAGGATTGAGGGGCTCTCGTCACTCGCATCGGCTTGTTCGGAGAATGACGCGGGCGGCCGTCGTACAGCATCGGCCACGTCGGAGCTGAGCGGCGGCGAGGGGGCCGCGGCAATCTCCTTGTCCGGGAGCATAGGCAGGAAGCCGAGCTGGCTGGTATCGATGACAACTGCTTCCGGTCCCTTCCGCTCGGAGGTGATACGGATCGGCGGAAGCGTAGAATGCGATTCGACGAGCTTGCTTGGCAGCGACGCGGGCAGTAGCGAATCGGCTGCAAAGAGCAGCACGAGCAACGCTCCGCCGACCCACAGAAAGTAACCCCGCAGGGGAGTTTGAGCATCGACTGAGCCGCGCGCACGCATTGACAAAACAGATGTTCTGCTCACAGCGCCCGGCCCCCGCGCTGAAGCTCCTTAAACGCGATCCGGCACCGATCGTCGGCCGTTCGGCCTGATGCGGATGGCATGTATTGCTTCCGTTTCGATTTCGGATGGCCGACGGACGCGGATGCGTGAGCTTGGCGTGGCGCGAACCAGACGGTGACTGAAGAGATGATGCAATCGCGAGCGAGGAGGGCTGACGTCATGGAGTGGCCCTCCGCCGCTGGGCTTGCCGCTTGATCGGTACCGCCTCTCGATCGACGAACGCGTGCAACCAGGCAACCAAGGATATCGTAACGCCCAGCAGCAAGCTCAGGCCCACGAGAGACAATGCCACGACCAGGTTCAGGGATGCGAGCGCAAGCCCCGGCCACGGATTTTCCTTTGCGAGCGACCACAAAAGTGTTGACATCCTTCGTCTCCGAAATATACTAAACCGTATAGTTCATATAAATCCCGGACCGCGGGATGTGTCAAGAGCGAAGACTCACAAGCTCGTGTTCAGGCCGTTTGATTGACGGGCGGGGAATCGGAGCGTGACGCTGCGTTCCCGTTCGAACGCACGATGCCCAGCAGAAGAAAGGATTTTGTATGTTCAAGTACACATTAGTCGTCATGCTGGCGGCGTTGTTTGGCAATGGCGCTGCCATTGCGCAGGAGAACCGCGGCACTGCCGAGCAGAGGGCCGCCTGCGCGCCTGACGCCTTCCGGCTGTGCTTTAGCTACATCCCCGACGCCACCAATGTGGAGGCGTGTCTCAGGCAAAGAAGATCAGACCTGAGTGATGCCTGCAGAGCCGTCTTCGAACACGCAGCGGAAGCTGCTTCGGTCAGGACAATAGGATCGCCCCGCTATCGCGGCGCGAGAGTTGAGGAATGATAGCATGAACACGATTTATGCTCCCGCCTTCGCCGCGTTTGGAGGCTCGGCCTTCGGCGCGATCTCCACGATCGTAACGGGATGGGTGACTCGGCGCCGCAGGCTTCGCGAGCGCCACTATTCCCGGTCGATTTCCAAGCGCGAGCGGCTCTATCGAAGCTTTATCGAGGAGGCCTCCCGAGTCTACGCCGACGCGCTCGTCAGCGACAAATCCGAGATTCCGCAACTGGTCAATCTGTATGCGCTGATAGGGCGAATGAGGATTCTGTCCAGCGATCAAGTGGTTCAAGCCGCGGAGCGGGCAGGTCGCCTGATCATCGAAACCTACCTGTCACCGAACCGCGAATTTGGCGATCTGCCTGAGTTTCTGGAGGAAATGGATCCCTTGCGTGGCTTCGGGGAAGCCTGCCGACGCGAATTGCATTCGATGCCATCTCACTGAGGTCCCAAGCGATGCAGGAACGCATACCTCAGGCCGGATCGCCGTGCATTCGTCAGCGGATCGTACAAGCAGCGATCCGATTGCACCGCCAGATCGGGTTCAAGAAGACGACCGTCGCCGATATCGCTCGCGGAGCGTCGATGTCACCCGCCAACGTCTACCGCTTCTTCGCCTCGAAGCAAGCGATCGAAGAGGCGATCGTAACGGATCTGTTCGAACAGGTCTCCGCGGCCGCAACGCTTGCGGCTCTCTTGAGCGGCTCGGCTCTGGAGCGTGTGACGGCCGGTTTGAGCGCAATCTCTCAGCTGCACAAACATCGGCTGGAGAACGACAGCAAACTACACGAATTGGTCGCTGCGGCGGTACGCGAGAACTGGGCAGTCGCGCAGTCTTACGCAGACCGGATCCGGGCGCTTGTGCGCACGATCATTGCCGGCGGACAGGCGAGCGGCGAACTGCGACCGGGAAGTCCGATGGCGATGACTTGCTGCCTGCTCGAAGCAATGGACGGACATCTCAATCCGTCGCGGATCAACGCGGCTACCGTTCGGCCCACGTTTGACGACATGATGGATTTCTGCGCAAGTGCCTTGCATTACGCACCGTGGGTTCAGTCGATCGACCTGGCCGCCGACTTAAGTCCCCAAGCCGTGGCGCAAGGATAGCAAGCGGGGTGGCTGATTCACGGCCTCCAGTCCGCCTCGCAAGCCGCAAGAAAGAAATTGACCCGTTCGTGCAGGAACGTCGGCAGTTCTTTTCTGAGGTCCTTCAGGTCCTCACCCATCAGAGATCTCATAAGCATCGGAAGCAGGATGAGATCCATGAACATCTGCGCAGTCGCTACGCTCCGCTTTGCGCTGAATGGTCCTTTGGGTGAGCGCGCGACCCTCTGCGTTGCCTCGTTCAGGAGCTGTGAAACGGCCCCAGCCGCGCGGTCGCGCGCCGCGTCGTGAACATTTCGGCTCAACTCGGGAAATCGCCGCGCCTCGGCGATCGTCGCGCGCGTGAGGTCCAACGTGTCCTCGACGAATCTCTCCACGATCTCGATGCCGAGATTGGTGAGCTTTTCCTGGATGGTGCGGCCTGCCGGCGTGAACCCCTCGAAATCCGTTAATCCGTTGATGGTCCGCGCCACCACGGCCACGAACAGCGCCTCCTTGCCGGGGAAGTGGGCATAGATGGTCGGTTTGCTCGCAGGGGCCAACTCGGAGATGTCGTCAATGCTGGCACTCCGAAAACCTTTCTCGAGAAAAAGCTGCTGGGCCGCATCGAGAATCCGCGCCTGGACGTCGCCGGCAAGCTCCTTGGACGGTCTGCCGCGTTTCGGGCTTTTGTTCTTCGCCATCAGTGTCTCCTAATCACGAGTTTGTGCGCGCGTAGATCCCACTTGACATGCCCGGGAAGGAAATGCAATGAAAAGAAAATATACGGTATAGTTTATTTTAATCCGTCGAGGGCTGGCTTTGATTGCCGGGCCTGCGACAGCTCATCCGGATGACTGGCCCGGCCGCCACATGCGCGTTCGGCCCCCGCTCATCCGGTGCAACCCGAGGAGATCGTCGTGACTGTGTGCAGGCCGGACTCGCCAAAAGTGGAGCAGGGCATTCTGCTGCGCGAATTGAACCACCGGATCAATAATGGGCTCGCCTCGGCGATCAACCTGGTCTCGGCCGCGGCCGTCCGAGCTGAGGGGCCGGAGGCCAAGCGCGCCTTAAGCGACATGGTCGAACTGTTGCATGGTTATGCCGATGTGCAGCAGGCACTCGAAATGCCCAGGGGCAAGGCGCTGATCGACGCCGCGACATACATCCGCATGATGGGCTGCGCCATGCGCCGTTCATTGCTGGATCGAATGAGTATCCGGCTGGCACTCGACACCGAATCTCTTCCGCTCCAACCAGAGCGATGCCGGCGGCTGGGATTGATCGTCCACGGGCTCGTAACCGAGGCCGCGAAGCATGCGTGCTTCGAGGCGCGGACCGGAGAAATCACGGTCAAGCTGACACGGGTCGGCACGGTGATGAATTGCGTCGTCCTGGACAACGGGTCACGGCCGGCACGGGCGGCCGCGGGACGGGGACTCCGGATCACTAAAGATCTTGCCAAGGGTCTCGGCGGCCGGCTCGAGCGCGGCTTCGGCACCGATTTCACATCAGTCGTCCTGTCGATTCCGCTGACAGAGCGTGAGCGGCAGGCGAACAGGGCGATGGCGAAGCGTCGCATCATACCTTTACCTCGCCGGTCAAAGGTCAGCCCATCCGATGCCTCGGCGCTTTGGACAGAAGCGAACTGCCCGGATCGGGGCAGCCGCCCCGTTGCAACTCGACCGGATCCGAATCCGGCTCGCGGAGCCCAACCGGTCTCTGCCCGTCCAGCGGCGGATGCGCTGGGCGAGTTGTTGTCACCCCGCTAACGGATGGACTTGCTATGAAACATCATGCTGCGAACCACGCCGTAATCGATCAAGCTGCCCGCAAAACCAAACTGAGGGGGCCCGGTAGTCTTGCGGTCGCGCTTGTCGCAATCGCGCTGAGTGGGTGCAATGATCATGCCGCCGCTCCCATCACGCGCGCTGCGATCGTGCGCACGGAGATCGTGCAGCCGCGCGACCGACAAGCCTCCGCCACCCTGACCGGCGAAATCCAGGCCCGTTTCCGCGCCGACCTCTCGTTCCGCGTCAGCGGACGTGTGCTCGCGCGCTATGTCGATGTCGGGGCTCACGTCGAGGCTGGCGAGGTCCTGGCTCTGCTCGATCCGGCCGAGCAGCAGGCCGATGTCGATGCGGCGACTACAGCGGTCATAGCCGCGGAATCCCAGTTGCGTGTGGCCAGGGCGACCTTCGAACGGCAAAAGGCGCTGATCGCAAGCGGTTTCACCACGCGGACGGTCTACGATCAGGCGCAGGAAGGATTGCGAACCGCAGAAGGTGCGCTTGAAGCAGCAAAAGCGGAGCTCGGAACGTCGACAGACGCCCTTGGCTTTACCGCGCTGCGCGCCGAAGCGGCAGGCGTGGTCACCGCGCGCAATTTGGAAGTCGGCCAGGTCGTGCAGGCCGCGCAGCCGGTCTTTTCGCTGGCGCAGGACGGGGAACGCGATGCCGTGTTTGACATCTACGAATCCCTCTTGTTTGGCGATCTCGATGACAGCCGCGTATCGCTGGCGCTTGTCTCCGACGCAGGCGTGACGGCGAACGGGCATGTCAGGGAAGTTTCGCCTGCGATTGACGCGAAGAGCGCGACCATCCGCGTCAAGGTTGCCATCCATGACCCATCGGCCGCGATGACGCTTGGAAGCGCCGTTGCAGGAACTGTCAAAGCGAAAGCCCAGCAGCAGATCGCATTGCCCTGGAGTGCATTGGCGGCGGCGGGATCGAAGCCTGCGGTTTGGACCGTCGATCCGGCGACCAAAACGGCTGCGCTTAAGCCGGTGACGATCGGCGGTTATGAAGCCCGCGAAGTGTTGATCAAGGCGGGCCTCGAGCCGGGCGAACGCGTCGTGATCGATGGCGGCAAGCTGCTCAGCGTCGGCCAGGCCGTGACATATGAGGGAGACCCGTCATGAAGAGACGCGCCATGATTGCAGCCGGCACGTTTGTATCCGCGCTGGTGCTGGCTGGATGTCAGCAGGACGCGAAAGCGCCCGAGCCTGTGCGGCCCGTGCTGTCGATGGTCCTTGAGCCGAGCCGCTTGGACGGCACCGTCGCGGTGGGCGTTGTTGAGCCGCAATACAAGACCAGTTTCGCGTTCCGCGTATTGGGACGTCTGACCGCGCGTCCCGTCTCCGTTGGTGACCTCGTCAGCCAAGGACAAACTGTCGGTGTCATCGATCCCACGGCTTTGGAGCTTGCGGTACGCGCGGCCAAGGCTGAGCTTACGAAGGCCGAGGCGCAGCTGGCGACCGCGAAGGCGACGGAGGAGCGGCAGCGAATCCTCGTCACAACCGACGCCACCACAAAGCAGACGCTGGACAATGCGGAGCAGGCGCGGGCCGGCGCCGAAGCAACGGTGGCGCACGCACAGGCGAACTTGATCAAGGCCATCGAGCAACGGGGCTACGCCCAGCTCAAGGTGGGTTTCGCCGGCGTCGTCACCGCGGTGGGCGCAGAAGTCGGACAGGTGGTCTCTCCAGGCCAAAATGTCGTGACAGTTGCGAGGCCCGACATCAGGGAGGCGGTGGTCGATATCGGGGAGGATTTCCCGGTGCCGCTTGAAATCGGTTTGCCATTCGCTGTCGGCCTGCAGCTGTTCCCCGTCGTTCAGGTCGAAGGCAAGGTTCGCGAGATCGCCCCGCAGGCGGACCCCGCGACGCGCCTGCGGCGAGTCCGGATCGCCCTGAACAATCCCCCTGAAAGCTTCCGCCTGGGCACGACCGTTACCGCGAAGCTCGGCAAAGCGCAAAGTCCGACATTGCGCGTCCCCGCCTCGGCGGTGCTCGCCAAGGATGGTGGAAATTTCGTCTGGGTCGTCGATCAGCCAGCGAACACCGTGTCGCTGCACAAGGTCGATCTCGCCGGGGACGGCGCAGGTGCCCGCGTCGCTGGCGGGCTTGCCCCCGGTGCGCGCATCGTGACCGCCGGAATCCACAGCCTCAAGCAAGGACAACAAGTCCGTATCGAACAGGATCAGAAGCCATGAAGTCGTTTAACCTTTCCGACTGGGCGCTCCGCCATCGTTCTCTCGTTTGGTACTTCATGATCGCCTTCATGGCGGCAGGCCTGTTTGCATACCTGCAGCTTGGTCGTCAGGAAGATCCCGACTTCACCATCAAGACCATGGTGATCCAGGCGCAGTGGCCGGGCGCGTCGCCCGAGGAAATGACGCGCCAGGTCACCGACAGGATCGAAAAGAAGCTCGAGGAGCTGGAATCGCTCGACTACACCAAGAGCGTGACGGTCGCGGGCCAGACCACCGTATTCGTCTATCTGCGAGACACGACAAAGGCGGCTGACGTCAAGCCGACCTGGGTCCGCGTCCGCAACATGATCGCGGATATCAAGGGAGAATTCCCGCAAGGGGTCATCGGGCCGGGCTTCAACGATCGCTTCGGCGACGTGTTCGGTAACATCTATGCCTTCACCAGCGACGGCTTGACCCAGCGTCAGCTGCGCGACGAGGTCGAGGATATCCGCGCCAAGGTCTTGACCGTGCCCGATGTGGGTAAGGTCGACATTCTGGGAACGCAAGACGAGGTGATCTACCTCGAATTCTCAACCCGAAAGATCGCGGCCCTTGGCCTCGACGTCCGCTCGATCATGGCCTCGCTGCAGGGGCAAAACGCGGTTGCGCCGTCCGGGGTGTTCCAGGAGGGGGCCGAGCGGATCAGCGTGCGCGTGAACGGCCGCTTCACGTCGGAAGCAAGCCTGAACGCGGTCAATCTCCGTATCAATGATCGCTTCTTTCCGCTGACTGACGTCGCGACCATCACGCGCGGTTATGCCGACCCGGCCAAGACCTTGTTCAGGTTCAACGGCCAGCCTGCCATCGGACTTGCCATCGGCATGAAGTCCGGGGCAAACCTGCTTCACTTCGGCGAGGCGCTGAAGGAGGAAATGTCGAAGGTCATTGCCGACCTGCCGATCGGCGTCGGCGTTCATCTGGTTGCCGATCAGCCTGTCGTCGTCGAGCATGCCGTGTCAGGTTTCACCGAAGCGCTGTTTGAGGCCGTGGTCATCGTTCTCGCCATCAGCTTTCTCAGCTTGGGCATGCGCGCCGGGCTTGTCGTCGCGATTGCGATCCCGCTGGTTCTCGCCATTACCTTCGTGGTGATGGCCTATGCCGACATTTCATTGCAGCGAATTTCGCTGGGTGCATTGATCATCGCGCTGGGCCTTCTGGTCGATGACGCCATGATTGCCGTCGAAATGATGGTGGCTCGGCTGGAGGTCGGAGATCCCCTGGAAAAGGCAGCGACCCACGTCTATACGTCGACCGCTTTTCCCATGCTGACGGGCACGCTGGTCACCGTCGCGGGCTTCATCCCGATTGGGCTGAACAGCAGCAATGCCGGTGAATTTACCTTCACCCTGTTCGTCGTGATTGCGGTCTCCCTGATCGTGTCGTGGATCGTCGCGGTGCTGTTCACCCCGCTGCTCGGCGTCACCATTCTGCCGGCAAAGATGAAGGGCCACCATGGGGAGAAGGGCCGGGTGGCGCAGCTTTTCGCCCGCCTGCTGCTCGTCTGCATGCAGCACCGCTGGATCACGGTCGGCGTGACGGTTGCAGCTTTCTTTGTCGCGTTGTTCGGCATGACCTTCGTGCAGCAGCAGTTCTTTCCCTCGTCGGACCGTGACGAACTGGTGATCGACTGGAATCTGCCGCAAAATGCCTCGATTGCAGACACCAATGCGCAGATGGCGCGCTTCGAGCGCGAACAGCTGCAGGGCAATGGCTCCGTGGAGCATTGGTCGACGTATGTCGGCACCGGCGCGCCGCGGTTCGTGCTGTCGTTCGACGTGCAGACGGCCAATGCATGGTTTGGCCAGCAGGTGGTTGTGACCAAGGGCGGCATAAAGGCGCGCGACCTCGCCAAGGCTCAATTCGAGGAATATCTGCGGAAGACGTTTCCAGGCACCGACACCTACGTCAAGTTGCTTGAGGTCGGCCCTCCCGTGGGACGTCCCGTGCAATACCGCGTGAGCGGGCCGGACATCGCCAAGGTCAGGGATTTCTCACAGGCACTCGCCGGCATCGTCCGGAGCAGCCCCGATCTCGGCAACGTCGTGTTCGACTGGATGGAGCCTGCGCGCGTCGTCAAGGTCGACGTTCTCCAGGACAAGGCGCGCCAGCTCGGCGTGACGTCGGAAGACATCGCCACGGCGGTGAACTCGGTGCTCGAGGGCACCCCGGTCACACAGGTTCGCGACAGCATCTATCTCGTCAATGTCACGGGACGTGCGACCGCGGTCGAGCGCGGCTCGATCGATACGCTCCGGGATCTGCAGTTATCCGGGCAGGGCGGGCAGTCGGTGCCGCTCGGAGCCGTAGCCAATCTGCGTTATGAAATCGAGCAGCCGACAATCTGGCGCCGCGCGCGGATTCCCACGATCACGCTGAAGGCTGGCATCGTCACCAACGTCCAGCCGAAGACGATCATGGACCAGTTGGCGCCGAAGGTGGCGGAGTTTGGCAAGGAACTGCCGGCGGGCTATTCGGTGGCGATCGGCGGCGCCGTGGAGGAGAGCGCCAAGAGCCAGTCGCCGATCGTGGCCGTCGTTCCGCTGATGCTGTTCGTCATGGCCACAATCCTGATGGTTCAGCTGCAAAGCTTTCATCGCCTGTTCCTGGTGTTTGCGGTCGCGCCACTTGCCGTGATCGGCGTCGTCATGGCCATGCTGCCGAGCGGCGCGCCGCTTGGGTTCGTTGCCATCCTGGGCGTGCTGGCGCTGATCGGCATTCTGGTCCGAAACTCGGTGATCCTGATCGTGCAGATCGAGGATCTGAGGAAGGAGGGGCGCCCGGCTTGGGAGGCCGTCGTGGAAGCGACCGAGCATCGCATGCGGCCGATCCTGCTGACCGCGGCCGCTGCCAGTCTCGCGCTGATTCCGATCGCGCGCGAGATTTTCTGGGGCCCGATGGCCTACGCTATGATGGGCGGCATCATCGTCGGCACGCTGCTGACGCTCTTGTTCCTGCCGGCGCTCTATGTGGCGTGGTTCCGGATCCACCCTGTTCAAGACGATGGCCGGCCAACGCCTGAGGCTATGGACTTGACGCAACACGCCCCGTCGTCGGAGCGCGTACCCCAGCGGAACGAGCCGGCGCCGGTTCTTGAGAAGCAATTCTAGAAGAAGGAAAACACAATGGCCCGTAAGGCACTCTTGACGCTGTCCGTCAGCGCGACGCTCGCAACGATTTCGTTGGCGCCGACTGCGGTGTTTGCGCAATTCCCCGGTCCTCCTCCGATCGCGGCCGGAGGTCCTCCCGCATTCGCAAGTCCACCTCCCATGGGGCTTGGGGGCGCGGCCCATGTCGGCCTCGGCGGTCCGGCCCCTCGGCTGGGCGCCGGCGCTGGTCCTCGCGGCGATCCAAGGGCGCTTGGCGGCGTCCGTGCCGGACCCGCGGTTGCACGCTCGGTCCAGGCTCGCTCTGCATCGGTCAGCTACAGCCGTTCCGAAAGCTTCAGCCATGGCTATGGCGGGCGGCGATACGGTTATGGTGAAACCTACGCCGCCGGAGCCTATGCCGACTATGCCTATGGCAGCTCGAACGATGGCTATTATTCCGATAGCGATTGCTACTACGCCTATAGGCGCCATCGACGTGCTCTGATTTGCAACTAGCGGGCGGGCGGACTTCACCCCGCGAACACTGCGATGGATATCATAGGCGCCATGGCTTCGCTGGCGCCCATGACCGAGACCGGTTCGAGCGAAGCTCACCAAAATCCGACGACGAACGTTCTGAAGCAGCGGCAGCACAAGGTTGTGAACGTGCTCGCATTGACAGAATTATTATCAAACTATACGGTATAGTTTATTAAATAGATCGAAAAGCCTGCCGCGTCCGGTACCGGACAGGACGCGAGCTGGGGCGATCGCAACCCAGAGCACGGAATCATGAACTTTCAGCCTCGACCACACCTCACGACCGCCGACCGGCGTCTGCCGTTCGATTGCATAGCGTTGCTCTTGCAGGGCGGCGGCGCCCTCGGAGCCTACCAGGGAGGCGTTTACGAGGCCTTGGCCGAAGCCAACATCCATCCGGATTGGATTGCCGGCATTTCGATTGGAGCGATTAACGCTGCAATTATCGCGGGCAATCCGCCCAATTCACGAGGGGACCGGCTTCGCGAGTTTTGGACGCAGGTGACGTTGGACGCGCCGTGGCATTGGTCAGGCACGCCGCTCACCGATTCGATGAACAGCGACCACACCCGCAATTTTCTGAATCAAGTGAATGCGAGCTTTGCGGCGGTGTTTGGCGCAAGCGGATTTTTTTCTGCGCGGCCTCTGGCGCCATGGCTACAAGCGGGTGGAACGCTTGCCGCTACGAGCATCTACGACACGGGCGCGCTGAAGACGACACTGGAGCGCCTCGTCGATTTCGATCGTATCAACGCCGGCATGACGCGGTTCAGCGCGGGTGCCGTCAATGTGAGGACCGGCAATCTGGTCTATTTCGACAGTACCACGCATACGATTCGGCCCGAGCATATCCTGGCGAGTGGGGCGCTGCCGCCTGGCTTTCCGGCGGTCGAAATCGATGGCGAACATTATTGGGATGGCGGCCTGGTATCAAACACACCGTTGCAATATGTGATCGAGTGTGGCGCCCGTCAGGACACGCTTGTGTTTCAGGTCGATCTCTGGAGCGCGCGCGGCCAGATTCCGCGCAACATGGCCGACGTCGTTACGCGTCAAAAGGAGATCCAATACTCGAGCCGCACGCGGGCGAGCACGGACCAGTTCAAGAGCCTGCATCGACTGCAGCGGGAGCTGGCGGCTCTCCTGAACAGGCTGCCTGAAGATCTGCGCAAGCACGAGGACGTCAGGCTGCTCAGGACGGCTGCCTCTGACAACGTGCACAACCTCGTCCATCTGATCTATCGCGCGCGGGACTACGAAGGCCACTCCAAGGACTACGAGTTTTCCCGCCTCTCGATGCAGGATCATTGGCGCGCGGGCTATCACGACGCGTTACGCACGCTTCGTCATCCCGAGGTGCTGGCCCGCCCGACCACTGCGGACGGCGTCTCCACGTTCGACCTTGAACAGGATGGTCGCGAATAGGCCAGCCAGTCATTCCCAGTCACAGGAGAAATGAAATGCACGAGAAGGAAGTCGTGAGGCGGGCGTTCGCGATGCCGCTCACCAGTCCCGCCTATCCGCCGGGGCCGTATCGGTTCGCGAACCGCGAATACCTGATCATCACCTATCGCACCGATCCGGCCAAACTGCGATCGGTCGTTCCGGCTCCGCTCGAACTTCATGAACGCGAGGCGCTGGTCAAATACGAATTCATCCGCATGCCGGATTCCAATGGTTTTGGCGACTACACCGAGAGCGGCCAAGTCATCCCAGTGTCGTTCCGCGGTCGCAGGGGCGGCTACACCCACTGCATGTTCCTCAACGATGAGGGACCGATCGCGGGCGGCCGGGAGCTCTGGGGCTTTCCGAAAAAGCTCGGCCAGCCGACGTTGCGGACCGAGGTCGATACGCTCATCGGCACTCTGGATTACGGTCCGTTGCGGGTAGCAACCGGCACGATGGGATACAAGCACCGCGAAGCCGACCTGGCGCAAGTCAAGGCCGCTCTCGAGGAGCCGAACTTCCTTCTCAAGATCATTCCGGACGTCGACGGCAGTCCGCGGATCTGCGAGCTTGTCGAATATCACCTCGAGCAACTTGTCTTGAAAGGGGCGTGGACCGGACCCGCGGCTCTCGCCTTGACGCCGCACGCCCTGGCCCCCGTGGCCGATTTGCCGGTGCTCGAGATCGTGTCCGCGATTCACATCCGCGCAGACCTTACCCTGGGGCTGGGCAAGGTCGTTCACGACTACCTGCAACAGCCGGTTCGACGCCCGCTCCGGAGCTTCGAGAGAAGTCTGGTCACATGATGGACGACCGCGATCAGCTGGGCGAGCCAAAAGCATCTCGGCGTCGAGCCGTAAGACCGTCACAGATCAACAAGGAAAGGCGAAATGGATATTCTGAAAGGTAAAGTCGCAGTTGTGACCGGCTCGACCAGCGGCATCGGTCTCGCGTATGCGCGGGCATTCGCGGGTGCTGGCGCCAACATCGTGCTCAACGGGATTGGGGCACCGGCCGATGTCGAAAAAACGCGGACTGCAATCGAAAACGATTTTGGCGTGAAGGCGATCTATTCGCCCGCGAATATGGCCGAGCCAGTGGAAATCGCCAACATGATCTCGTTTGCCGAGAGGACGTTCGGCAGCGTGGACGTGCTCGTCAACAATGCCGGCATCCAGCACGTCTCTCCGATCGAGAATTTTCCGGTCGAAAAGTGGGACGCGGTCATCGCAATCAACCTCTCCTCCGCATTCCATGCGATCCGTGCCGTTACTCCCGGCATGAAGCAGCGCGGCTGGGGCCGTATCCTCACCACGGCCTCGGCGCATTCGCAGGTCGCGTCCCCCTTCAAGTCGGCCTACGTCGCGGCCAAGCATGGCATCGTGGGACTCACCAAGACGGTGGCGCTGGAGCTCGCCCGGTCGAAGATCACCTGCAACTGCATCAGCCCCGGCTACGTCTGGACGCCGCTGGTGGAGAAGCAGATCCCGAACACGATGAAGGCGCGCAACATGGATAGGGATCAGGTGATCAACGACGTCCTGCTCGCGGCCCAGCCGACGAAGGAATTCGTCACGGTCGAGCAGGTAGCTTCGCTCGCGCTCTTCCTGTGTGGCGAAGGCGCCGCGCAGATCACCGGCGCCAACCTCTCTATCGACGGCGGCTGGACGGCCGCATAGGGCCCGCCATGCACACTGTCTCTTGAAACGCACGGTGAAAGAAGATGGTCGACGAACGGCTGCGATAGACCAAGAGAGGAAGACAACAATACCCGACACCGACGACTGCTGCCTACTGAACATCAACCAATTCCTCTGGAGAGAAGATCATGAACAAGCGACTGATCGCGAATGTCATTGGCTGTGCCTGCCTTACCCTGGCGACGGCTGCCGAAGCCCGAACCTCTTACGACGGTCCATGGAATCTCACCTTCGTTACACAACGCGGAAGCTGCGATCCGACCTACAATTTCTCAGTGAACATAAACGACGGCGTTGTGACGCATCCCAATCTGGTGAAGTTCAGAGGGTCTGTCGGAAGATCGGGCGCGGTTCGCGCGTCGGTGACGGTCCACGAAAAATACGCATCAGGTTCGGGAAGGCTGACGCGAGACTCCGGCCGCGGGATATGGACCGGCCGCGCAGGAGGTGGGCGCTGTTCGGGATATTGGACCGCGCAACGAAGCAACTAGAAGGTAATCACCGCTCCGCGCCGCGCCGGCGAAAGGACCAAGGCCCTGCGGGTAGCGCTAGAGCGCTATGCCTTCAGGTTCGAAGTGCAGGACTAGCCCTGCTGCCGGGGTGTTTGGCGAATTGATCGTGCAGTTAGATTGTCCAGAAACTTTGGGAAGGCGACGATGCTGATGAATGCGGCAGGTGCCACCCTGTTATGTCTCGGGCCGAGTAGCGGCTTCGAGGTCCGACCGGTTCTCCGGCGCAAGCCGGCGGCCGGCGAGATCGAGGTCGCCGTCGCGGCGGCGTCGGTCAATCCCATCGATGTGCGGCGCGCGCAAGGCTATGGCCGGCGATTGCTGTCGCTTGTCGGGGCAGGTCGGTTTCCCCATGATACTCGGCAATGATTTTGCCGGCACGGTGACCGCGCTCGGCGACAATGTCGATGCGTTCAAGATCGGCGATCGGGTCTATGGCGTGAAGCCTCCATCGGCCGAGGGGACCCACGCGAGCCACGTGCTGGTCAAGGCCGCGCATGTACTGCCGGCGCGCGCGGGGCAGGACCTTCAGGCGCTCGCGGCACTTCCGTACAGCTTCGTGACCATGTGGCTCGCGGTGCGGGGCGTTGGACTGACCCGGCAGAATGCCGCCGGAAAACGAATTCTGATCCATGGCGCGGCCGGCGGCCTCGGGACCTTGGCCCTCCAGATGTTGTCCGCATGGGGGCCAGTGTGACGGCGATCGCGCGGCCGCCGGACTTCGCCGCCTGCCGGGAGGCTAGCGCTCTCGAGGTGGTGGACAGCAGCAGCAAGCCGTTCGCGACGCTGTCAAGGACGTTCGACGCCACGCTCAACTTCGCCGCCTGGGACGATGATCTGGCGCTCATCGGCGCTCTGCGCGACGGCGCGCTCGGCCATGCCACCACGGTGCATCCGCTGCTCGCAAATTTCGACGAGCTCGGCTGGGTGCGCGGCGTCCTAAAGACGCTCTCCGACAAGCGCCGCCATCGGGCCGCCTTGCCGAAGAATGGACGCTATGCCTGGACTGTCTTCAAGCCCGAGACACCCGCTCTGCAAGAGTTGCGCGAACTCGTCGAGCAGCAGCGCGTTGGACTACCCGTCGCCGTGCGGGAACCTCTGGCCAGAGCAGCCCAGGCCTTCGATCACGTGAAGAAGGGCCGGCGGGGACGCGCGCTGATCCTGCCGGGCTGATCAGCACGACCATCAGTTCTAAACCATGTTGTCGTGTAACCTGGGGATTCGCGTGTCCCGCTCGGCGCTGATTGCGAACTTCATCCTCACTTAGTCCTACTCAATTCGGAAGCACGACCTGCGCCTTCCAACCGCAAAAACACTCACCCGCCATGATTCAAAGCTTCACTCGTTCCGGTTTGGGCGGCCGTTCTGAAACGTCTTGAAAAACAGTGAGGTGTTTCTTACCCAAACAATTTTGTAAGGCATTGAATTCATTGCTTTCCGTCGCTTCCCTAGGGAGCGCCATTTGCGTACAAGATAGCGAACACCGAGCTGCCAGTGCGTAGGGACACTGTAGTCGCTGCTGCGGTGTGATCGATGTAGCTCTGGTCTACCTTGCTCGCAGTAGCGGAACGATCCTATTACTTTCAAGGGCCATGGCAGTGATGTGGTCTGCCCACCACTGCATCATTCGTCGACGATCAGGCATCCATTCCGCAGCGTTGTAGGCGCGCCGCACTTCGTTTCTTTCAACGTGCGCGAGCTGGCGTTCAATCCAGTCACGGTTGAAGAGATTGCTCTCGTTTAGGATCGTGGAAGCTACCGTACGGAAGCCATGTGTAGTGGCTCGGCCGTGATATCCCATCCTATAAAGGGCATAGAGCATGGTGTTGCTGGACATGCAGCCACTTTTGCCAGGAGACGGGAAAATATTGGGGCTGTTGCTAGAGAGGGTACGTAGCTCGCGCAACACTGCGACAGCTTGGCGTGACAGGGGCACCAAGTGCTCAAGTCGCATCTTCATGCGTTCGGCGGGAATGCGCCACTGAGCGGAATTTTCATCAAGGTTCTCTAATTCGGTCCACCTGCCTGCTCGCAATTCGGTTGTCCGAAGAAATGTAAGAGTCATGAGTTTCAATGCGAGTTTGGTTTGCTGCTCGCCGCTGTAGCTCTCCAAATTTTGCAAGAACGTTGGCAACTCCATGAGCGGCATCGCTCTGTGATGTCGCGGTTCTCCCGTAGCCCGCAACGCGTCCTTTAGGTCAGCGGATGGATCTCGCTTCGCTCTGCCCGTCGCGATTGCGAAGCGGAATATCTGGCTAACAAGCTGCTTTAGTCGCCGCGCCATTTCGTTCGCCCCGCGCTTCTCGACTTTGCGCAAGATATCGAGCAACTCCGGCGGTTCGAGTTCAGCGATCGCACGCCGACCAATCGCTGGAAAGATATCAGTCTCCAGGCGCCGGAGTATCTGCTCAGCGTAGTAGGGGCTACGGGCGTCCTTCCAATTTGCGTGCCATTCGCGCGCAATTGCTTCGAAGGTATTGCCCGCGGCGACCTTCGCGATTCGTTTGCGCTCACGTTTCACTATGGAAGGATCGATGCTTGCAGCAAGGCTGCGCTTGGCATCGTCGCGCGCCGCACGCGCATCCATTAGCCCAACAGCTGGATAGACGCCAAGCGCAAGCGTTCGTTGCTTGCCATGCCACCGATATGCCAAGCGCCAGTACTTAGCTCCTTCCGAATTGATCAATAGGTGCAAGCCGCCGCCATCGGAGAGCTTGAACGGCTTGATCCGTGCCTTGGCATTTCGGCATCTCATATCCGTCAACGGCATGTTGGTATCTCGCTTCTGCCATCGTTAAGATACCAACAAAACGACAGGATGTAGCGAACGACCTGCGAATGCCGGCGAACGTTTGGGCAGCAGAATATCACGGTAAAATAAGGAAAAATATCGCTTCGGCGAATGACAACGGATGTTCGCGAACGGCGGCGGATCATCAATGTGGTGGGCCCGGCAGGACTCGAACCTGCAACCAGACCGTTATGAGCGGCCGGCTCTAACCATTGAGCTACAGGCCCCGCCGCGAACGGCCGCAGGGAGCGGCCAACAACGGTGCTGGCATCGTTTACAGGCATGACAGCGATACGGCAATGCCGGGTTGGGGGCCGAAAACAGGCTTTCATCGGGCCCTGTGCTTGCCTACAACCTGTCTCGCGTCATTCGTCACTGAACGCTTGAGGCCAACATGAAATTCGCTCGGATCGCCTGCGCCAGCCTCCTTGTTTTTGCGGGCGGCGCGGCAGCGCAGGATGGAGGCAAGGCCATTACCAAAACCACAATCAGCCTGGGGACCGCGACGCCGGGCGGCGGCTTCCCGGTCTACGGCAATGCGTTCGCAGAAATCATGAACGCGGCCGATCCGGCGCTTTCGATCGAGCCGCGCAACACCAAGGGCTCCAATGAAAACATCCCGCTCTTGGAATCCGACCAGCTCGACATCGCGCTGGTGGCCGGCGAGCCGTCTTACGAAGCCTTCATGGGCATCGGGCGGGCGCCGACAAAGCTGAAAATCCTCACCGCGATGTATTCCAGTCCCGGCATGTTCGTGGTGCGGGCGGATAGTCCCTACAAGACCATCAGGGATCTGGTCGGCCAGCCGGTCGCCTTCGGCGCCAAGGGCTCCGGCCTGCCGATCCTGTCGCGCTATATGCTCGACGGCATCGGATTGAAGCAGGACGAGGATTTCAAGTCGATCTATCTCGATCGCGCCGGCGACGGCCCCGCGATGGTGCAGGACGGCCGCGCCGCCGCGCTGTGGGGCGCGGGCGTCGGCTGGCCCGGATTTGCCGCGATGGCGCAGGCGCCGGGCGGCGCACGGTTCATCGCGCCCGACGCCGGCGAGATCGCGCGCATCCGCGCCAAGCATACGTTCCTCAAACCGCTAACGGTGCCTGCCAACAGCTATCCCAACCAGACCGCCGCGATCGATTCCGTCGGTTCATGGAGTTTTGTGCTCGCGCGCGAAAGCCTGCCTGACGACACAGCCTACCGGCTGGCGCGCACGCTGCACGGCGCCGAGGCCGCGCTGTGCAAGAAGCTGCCGCAGGCCTGCGAGACCACAGCCGCGAACACGGTCGCGGCTGCGCCGAATGCAGCGCTGATCCATCCCGGGGTGATGAAGTATTTCAGGGAGGTGGGGGTGGTGAAGTAGCGAATGGCGAGTGGCGAATAGCGAATGGTTTCACCATTGCTACTCGCTATTCGCTATTCGCTACTCGCCATTCGCTTGCTATTTCTTCGCCATCGCACACGCCGGATCGATCGGACCGAACGCGTCCTCGCCGGAGATTTTTGTGAGGATCTGATAATAGTCCCACGGATATTTCGATTCCTCCGGCTTCTTGACCTGCACCAGCCAGAGGTCATGCACCATCAGATTGTCCTCGCGCAGCTTGCCATTGCGGGAGAAGAAATCCTCGACCGGCTTTTCGCGCATCTTCGCCGCCACTTTCAGCGGCTCGTCGGTGCCGGTCTCCTTGATGGCTTCGAGATAGTGAATGACCGAGGAGTAGACGCCTGCCTGCCACATCGTCGGCATCCGGTTCATCTTGGCGAAATAGCGCTTTGACCATTCGCGGGTCTTGTCGTCCATGTCCCAGTAGAACGAGGTCGTCAGCAACAGGCCTTGCGCCGCCGGCAATCCCAGCGAATGGATGTCGGTGATCAGCGCCAGCAATGCCGCCATCTGCTGGCCGCCCTTGAAGACGCCGAACTCGGCGGCGGTCTTGATCTCGTTCATGTTGTTGGGCGGACCGGCGGCGATGCCGATGATCTTGGCCTTGGAAGCCTGCGCCTGTAGCACGAAGGACGACAGGTCGGGCGTTGCCAGCGGCGGCCTCACCGAGCCCAGCACCTTGCCGCCATTTGCGGTGACGACGGAGGAGGCGTCGCGTTCCAGCGAGTGGCCGAACGCGTAATCGTCGGTGATGAAGAACCAGCTGTCGCCGCCGCGCTTGACCACGGCCTGCGCGGTGCCGACCGCGAGCGAACGGGTGTCGATCACCCACTGCATCGCGTAGGGTGAGCAGAACTTGCCGTGGAAATCCGCGGCCAGCGTCGAGTGCGTGATGAACATCTTCTTCTTCTCGTTGGCGATGTTCTGCACGGCGAGGCCAACCGCCGACACCGGAACGTCGACGATCAGATCGACCTGGTCGACATCGTACCAGCGCCGCGCGATGCCGCCGCCGATGTCGGGCTTGAGCTGGTGGTCGCCGACGATGATGCTGATCGACTTGCCGAGCACCTTGCCGCCGAAATCGTCGATCGCCATCTGCGCGGCGGTGACCGAGCCCTGGCCGGTCGGCGTCGATGCCGGACCGTTCATGTCGGTGAGGACGCCGATCTTGACCACATCGTCCGAGACTTGCGCTGATACGGCGGTCGACGCCAGCAGCGTGGCCGCGAGAATTCCGAGCCTGGATAGGTTCCTGGCGAACATCCTGTCTTCTCCCTGGAATCGGCGCGTTGGCCGTCGGTATCTTCAGGCGGTTGCCCCGCCAATTGGTCTCATTTGCAACTATTTTGCCCTGGCGTCAACGTCGCCGAAGGGAGGAGTCACCCGCGAGCGGTACCCGGTTCTGTTTATTTCCAGTCCGATTCAGGGCATAGGCGAGCCATGACTTTGCCGCAGCGCCTGCCGACCTCCCTCACGCCACTCGATAAGGCGCTCGACACCCTGCTTCAGGGCGTGGAACCGGTCGCGCCGGTAGAGCTGCAACTTGTCGGGGCGCTGTGTTGCATTGCCGCCGACATGCCGCCGCTCAAGGCTCATCCGCCGCGCGACGTCGCTGCCGTGGACGGCTATGCATTAGGCGCGCGCGATCTCGTCGGTGCATCCTCCTATTCGCCGCTGCCGTTGACGACGCTGCCGGTCTGGGTCGAGGCCGGCGATGCGATGCCGGAAGCCTGCGACTGCGTGCTCGATTCCGATTCCGTCGATCTGTCCGGGCCGCTGCCGCAGGTGCTGGCGGAGGCGATCCCGGGGCAGGGCGTGCGCCGGGCTGGCGGCGATATCGCTGCCGGCAGTCTCGTTGCGGAAACCGGACGGCGCGTGCGGCCGCGCGATCTCTTGCTGGCGCGCGCTGCGGGAATGGAGCGATTGAGCGTCCGCCGTCCGCGGCTTCGCATCGTCAATGTCCCCGGCGGCACCGTCACGGCCGATCTGATCGCGGAGAGCGCGCAAGCCGCGGGCGCCGAAGCCGTCACCTTCACCGCCGCGGGCCGCGATGCCGAATCGATTGCCGCGGCACTCGATGGCGGCTCGGGCGATCTGCTCCTGATCGTCGGCGGCTCCGGCGTCGGCCGCACCGACGCGGCGGTGAACGCCCTGACGGCGCGCGGCAAAGTCCTCGCCCACGGCATTGCCCTGCAGCCCGGCCGCACCTCGGCCGTCGGGCGCGTCGGCAGGACACCCGTCGTCGTGCTGCCGGGCGCGCCCGATCACGCCTTTGCGGCATGGTGGACGCTGGCGCTTCCTGTGCTCGATCGCCTCTCGGGCCGCCGCCCGCGCAAGACGGTCAATTTGCCGCTGGCGCGCAAGATTGCATCGGGCGTCGGCATCGCCGAGATCGTGCTGCTGGAGCGAAAGCAGGGTCTATGGAGCACGCTGGCGGTTGGCGAATTGTCGCTGGAGGCGATCATCCGTGCCGAAGCCTGGCTTTTGGTGCCCGGCGGCTCGGAAGGCTTTGCGGCAGGCAGCCCGGTCGATGCCTATATGTTGCGGGACTGATATGAGTTCAAAAATGACCAATACGCCCGCGCTGAATGATCGTGATGTCGGCCAGGACCAGTTCCTGACGATCCTGTCGCGCGAGGATGCGCTGACGCGTTTCGAAGCCGCGTTGTTTCCGCGCGCGATCACGAGCGAAATGCGCCCGCTCGCCGATGCACTCGGCTGCGCGCTCGCCGAGGACGTGGTGGCGCCGATCGACGTGCCGCCGTTCGACCGCTCCAACGTCGATGGCTTTGCGGTGCGTTCGGCCGATCTCGCTTCTGCCGGCGAGGCGTCGCCGGTGCGCGTGATGCTGAACGACGAGGTGATCGCCTGCGGCATTGCGCCGACGCGGCCGGTCTTGTCGGGCACAGCCACGCCGATCGCGACCGGCGGTCCGGTGCCGCGCGGCGCAGACGCCGTCGTGATGGTCGAACACACCCAGCCGGCGGGGCCTCGCGCGATCGAGATCCGCCGCGCCGCGTCGCCCGGACAATTCGTGTCCTATGCCGGTTCCGATATCGCCCGCGGCGAGGCGCTGCTGCGTGCCAGCACCGTCATCGGCTCGCGCGAGATCGGCATGCTGGCGGCCTGCGGCATCGCGCAGGTGAGCGTTGCGCGCCGGCCGCGCGTTGCGATCATTTCCACCGGCGATGAACTGGTGCAGCCGGGCCAGCCGCTGCGCCCGGCCGCGATCTACGACACCAACGGCGCGATCGTCACGGCGGCGATCACGGAGAATGGCGGCGAGGCCCACTTTCTCGGCGCCATCCCCGACGATGAAGTGCAACTTGAAGCCGCGATGCGAAAGGCGTTGGAAACCAGCGACATGCTGGTGCTTTCGGGAGGCACGTCTAAAGGTGCGGGCGACGTGTCGCATCGCATCATCGAGCGGCTCGGCAAGCCCGGCATCATCGCGCATGGCGTCGCGCTCAAGCCCGGCAAGCCGCTGTGCCTTGCGGTGTGCGACGGCAAGCCCGTGATCATCCTGCCGGGATTTCCGACCTCGGCGATGTTCACCTTTCACGACATGATCGTGCCGGTGCTGCGGCGGATGGCCGGCCTGCCGCCGCGTTCGGACGCCAAGGTCAATGCGCGCGTGCCGGTGCGGATCGCCTCCGAACTCGGGCGCACCGAATTCGTCATGGTGTCGCTGGTCGAGGGATCGGACGGGCTGATCGCATATCCGACAGGGAAGGGGTCCGGCGCCATCACATCGTTTGCACAGGCCGATGGCTTTCTGAAGATCGATGCGCTCGCCGACCAGATGCCGGCCGGCAGCGAGGCCGAGGTGACGCTGTTCACGCCGCATGTGCGGGTACCGGATCTCGTCATCGTCGGCAGCCACTGCACCGGGCTCGATCTCGTCACCGCACCGCTGGCGCATGCCGGGCTCGTGGTGCGCTCGATCGCCGTCGGCAGTCTCGGCGGGCTCTCGGCCGCCAAACGGGGCGAGTGCGACTTTGCGCCGATCCATTTGTTCGACGAGAAGACCGAGACCTACAACACGCCTTATCTCAGCGACGGACTCGAACTGGTGCCGGGCTGGCGGCGCATGCAGGGCATCGTGTTCCGCAAGAGCGACAAGCGCTTCGAAGGCTTGAACGCGGAAGACGCGGTCCGCGCGGCGCTCGCCGATCCCGCCTGCATCATGGTCAATCGAAACCAGGGCGCGGGCACGCGCATCCTGATCGACCGGCTGCTCGGCGGCGCGCGGCCCGACGGCTACTGGAATCAGCCGCGCTCGCACAATGCGGTGGCGGCGGCGGTCGCGCAGCACCGCGCTGACTGGGGCATGACCATCGCGCCGGTCGCGCATGCGTCGAAACTGGGTTTCATTCCCTTTGCCGAAGAGCATTATGATTTCGCACTGGTGACAGCGCGCAAGCAGCGGCCAGCAGTGCAGGCCTTTCTCGACGCGCTGGCGTCGGACGAGGGCCGCACGGCGCTGGAGCAGGCAGGTTTTCGGCCGGCCTGACGCGTTGCATGTGAGAAGCCGTCAACAGAAACGGCTCGGGCAGGGACGGGAATGGCAAGACCGCTATCGATTGCGATCGTCGGCGCCGGCATGTGTGGGCTTGCGACCGCCGCGGCGCTGCGGCGGGTCGGCATCGACGTCACCGTCTATGAACAGGCCACGCAATTCGCGCGGCTCGGCGCCGGCATCCAGATCGGCTGCAATGCCATGCAGGTGCTGCGCGGGCTGGGCCTGGAGGCAAGGCTGCGCGCGCAATCGTTCTATCCGCGCTCCTGGAACAACCGCGACTGGCGCACCGGCGAAGTCAAGTTCGACATGATTTTCGGCGAGAGTGCCGAGCAGAAATTCGGTGCGCCCTATCTGCTGGCGCATCGCGGCGATCTTCATGCGGCGCTGGCCAGCGCCGTTCCAGATGAATGCGTCAGGCTCAATCACAAACTGGTCGGACTGGATGAGACCGGCGAGGGCGTCCGGCTGACATTCGCCAACGGTGCGACCGCGGTCGCCGACGCCGTGATTGGCGCGGACGGCGTTCACTCGGTCGTGCGAGATATGCTGTTCGGCGTCTCACCGGTGAACTTCACCGGACGAATCGCCTACCGCACCACCTATCCTGCCGCGCTGCTCGGCGGCGAAAAGATCGACGATTGCACCAAATGGTGGGGCGAGGACCGCCACATCGTCATCTATTACGTCAAGCCCGACCGCAGCGAGATCTACCTCGTCACCAGCCAGCCGGAGCCGGAGTTTCGCATCGAGTCCTGGTCGGCCAAGGGCGATGTGAGGGAATTGCGCAAGGCATTCGCCGGCTTCGACCGTCAGGTCGAGCAGGTGCTGGCCGCATGCCCCGATGTCCACAAATGGGCGATCGTGGACCGCAACTCGCTGGCGCGATGGGCGGATCGCAACGTGACGCTGCTTGGAGATGCCTGCCACCCGATGACGCCATATATGGCGCAGGGCGCTGCGATGGCGATCGAGGATGCCGCGGTGCTGTCGCGCTGCCTCGACGGCGTGGAGCGGGAAGGCATTGCCGATGCATTTCGCCGCTTCGAGGCGACACGCAAGGCGCGGACGGAGCGCATCCAGCAGACCTCACGCGCCAACACATGGCTCAGCGGAAAGACCGATACCGACTGGGTCTACGGCTACGACGCCTGGACCGAGCCGCTGGCGGCGTAGGGTATAAGGCCCGGGGTTATTTGCGAGGCAGGGAAAGAAAGCGGTGGCGCCGTTCTGCTTCGGCCAGCGCGCGTTGCGCCGCCGGCGTCAGGACTTTCAACTCCACGGGTATCGCGACAAGCGTGCTGCTGCCGGTAGCCCAGCGGGCAAACCGCTTCGCGTCCGAAATGGAGGCTGTGACATCCAGGGCAAGGATGATCGCCCGAACGATGAAAGTCAGGACACCCGAAAGGAGTTCGCTCATCTGCGTTTCTCGACTCTGGCGGGCGGATGCCCGTTTGGGATATCCAGTGGTCGCCACCCGTCGAGACCGGGTTCAATCCGGAACGGGACCGCTAACCCCCGTCCAGGACGGCCAGCCGCTCCGCCTCCGCAATGTCATCCATGGTATTGGCATTGAAGAACGGATCGAGCGGCGTGGTCGGCCAGGACACCGTGGCGAGCTTGTATCGCGCGGTCCAGCGGTCGATTTTCCTGATGTCCTCGACCACAAGCGCGTGACGGAGCTGTTCGCGCAACCGCACGCTCCACAGTCCGATTACCGGATGCGACTGGCCGTCGGAGGCGGCCACCGCAAGCTCGGCATTCTCCGCCTTGAGTGCGCCATGGAGCCGCGACATCAGGTCGCGCGGCAGGAATGGGCAGTCGGCCGCGGCGCTCAATATGAACTCCGCATCAGGCCGGTTGGCGGCTGCCCAGTCGAGGGCCGCGAGGATACCTGCGAGCGGCCCCGGAAAATCCGCGACGCCGTCCGCAATGACCGGCAGCCCGAAGGATGCAAAGCGCGCGGGATCGCCATTGGCGTTGAGGATGAGGCCGTCGCATTGCGGCTTCAACCGCGCGATCACGCGGTCGAGAATGGTGCGGCCGGCGATGGTGCGCATCGGCTTGTCGCCGCCGCCCATCCGCCGGGCGAGGCCACCGGCGAGCAGCACGCCGGGAATTTCCAGCGCGCCTCTTGGCGTCGCCCGCGCGTCTCTTGACGTGGCGTCAGTCATCGCTTTCACCCTTGCGCTTGTGCCGCGCGGATTCCTCCTCGACATAGTCGAGGTTCTGGTCGAACACGATCCGCTCCTGTCCGGACAGCGCGATGAAACGCTTGCCGCGCGCGCGGCCGACCAGTGTCAGCCCGACCTGCCGCGCCAGCTCGACGCCCCACGCCGTGAAGCCCGAGCGTGAGACGAGAATCGGAATGCCCATCCGCACCGTCTTGATCACCATCTCGGAGGTGAGGCGGCCGGTGGTGTAGAGGATCTTGTCGGCGGGATCGACGCCGTGGCGATAGATCCAGCCCGCGATCTTGTCGACGGCGTTGTGGCGGCCGACATCCTCGGTGTAGCACACCGGCGTGCCTTCCTTGCACAGCACGCAGCCATGAATGGCGCCGGCTTCCAGATAGAGCGAGGGCATGGTGTTGATCGCGCGCGTCATCTCGTAGAGCCACGAGGTGCGCAATTCCGCCTTGGGCAGCGCCACGCTTTCGACGGCTTCGAGCAGATCGCCGAACGCGGTGCCCTGGGCGCATCCCGACGTCTGCGTGCGCTTTTTCAGCTTTGCCTCAAAGTTG
>Ga0307499_10000132_pt1 | contig 27177 bp, 23 predicted proteins | sample 13_S_MG_FD_201363 | JGI IMG/M metagenome (GOLD analysis project Ga0307499, IMG submission 201363) | Soil microbial communities from Populus trichocarpa stands in riparian zone in the Pacific Northwest, United States - 13_S | ecosystem: Environmental > Terrestrial > Soil > Riparian zone > Trees... | reverse complement strand
GTCAGGCTGTCGACCGGCGTCCAGTCGATTTCACCGAGCCCGTGGGTCTGAAACAGCGCAAACACATGCGAGGCCGTGATCTCGCGCCTTCCAGGTACCACGGGGAATGCAATCCAGCGTTCACCTCGCAATTCGGCCAGCTTCGCGATTCGGCGGCCGGCGCACGGATGATCGAGCGCACACACCACCTGCAACCGTTCAGCAAACAGCAACTCGCAATCGAGATCGCGCGAGCGGTCGCGGTCATAGCGCAGGCCGACCGTCGCCTCGCCGCGCCGGATCAGGTCGCTGACATCAGCGCTGGTCGCCGTGCGCAGGCTCAATTCGACCTCGGGATGTTCGGCCGCGAAGCGCTTTAAAATCGCCGACAGCCGCCCGCCGGCCAGCGTGCCGACCACCGCGAGCGCAATCGGCCCTGAATTCGGCCGCGCCAGCGCGCGGACCGCATTTTCTGCATCCTGAGCGGCGGCGACCGCGCGCTCGGCATACGGCACCATCACCCGCCCCGCGTCGCTCAGCATCGTGCGCCCCGCGATCCGCTCGAACAGCGGCATGCCGAGCTCCTGCTCCAGCAGCGCAATGCGCCGCGAGATCGCCGGCTGCGAGCGGTGCAGCGCCTTCGCCGCGCTCGAAATGCCGCCGCGGCGGTGAACGGTCAGGAAGGTCAGAAGCGCATCGCTGTCCATGTCTCGTCCATGCAAAAAGCTGATGATGGATAGAGAAATAACAGATTTGGCTGATGGCAGCCAGCCCGCTAGCTTCGCCGCCAGCCAGAACCGGCCGACCAATGAAGCGGAGATTACCGATGCGAACCCAGATGGAAAAAGCCGAAGCCTTCCGCGCCCTGCATGCGCGCCCCGGCGCTTTCATCATCCCCAATCCCTGGGACGCCGGCACCGCCAAACTGCTCGCCGCGATGGGCTTCGAGGCGCTGGCGACCACGAGCCTCGGCGTTGCTAACACGCTCGGCAGTGTCACCGTCGGCCTCGATGCGATCATCGAGAACTGCCGGATTATCGCTGATGCCTGCGACCTGCCCGTCAACGCCGATCTGGAGAATGGCGGCGCGGATGATCCGAAGACCGCAGCGAAGGCGATCGCGCGCGCGGCCGAGGCCGGCTGCGTCGGCGGCTCGATCGAGGATTTCACCGGCAATCCGCGCGAGCCGATTTACGATTTCTCGCTCGCAGTCGAGCGCGTGCAGGCGGCCGTCGAGGCGGCGCGCGCGCTGCCCTTCCCGTTCACGCTGACGGCGCGGGCGGAGAACTTCCTGTATGGCCGCAAGGATCTCGACGACACCATCAAGCGGCTGCAGGCCTTCGAGGCGGCAGGTGCCGACGTGCTGTATTCGCCCGGCCTGTACGACCTCGACACCATCTGCACCGTGGTGTCATCGATCGGCAAGCCGTTCAATCTGGTGATGGGCTTTGCCGACCCGACGCTGACGCTCGATCAACTCTCGAAAGCCGGCGTCAAGCGCATCAGCATCGGCGGCGCCATGGCCCGCTACGCGCTCGCCGCTTTCTTGCGGAGCGCCCGCGAGATGAAGGATCACGGCGCGTTCACCTTCGTGCGCGAGATGGCGCCGATGAAGGAGGTCAGGGCGGCGTTCAAGTGATCTGATCTCTCTCCGTCATTCCGGGGCGTGCGAAGCACGAACCCGGAATCTCGAGATTCCGGGTTCGCTTCGCGCCCCGGAATGACGGAGTGATCAAATCACTCCTCCTTGAACCCATATTCCGGCACATTGCCGCTGGCGCCGTAATATTTATACGGCAGGAATTTTCCGGACATGGTGATCTTGACCCGGTCGCCCTTAGGATTGGCGACGCGCTCCATCGCCATGTCGAAGTCGATCGCCGACATGATGCCGTCGCCGAATTCCTCCTCGATCAGCGCCTTCCAGGCCGGCCCGTTCACCATCACCATTTCATAGAAGCGATAGATCAAGGGATCGGTCGGCGGCATCGGCGTGCCGGCGCCGCGCATCGGCACCTCGTTGAGCATCGCGGTTTCGGATTTCGACAGCCCGAACAACTCGCCGGCATTGGCGGCCTGCGGTTTTGTCAACTTCATCTGGCCCATGATGGCGCCGACGATCAGCACTTCCGAATAGCCGCCGATCTTTTCGCAGATGTGTTTCCAGCTCCAGCCCTTCTCGCGTTTGATGTCGAGCAGCTTTTCGGTGAGGTCTTCGCGTTTCATGGATGGTCTCCTCTATTGGTCATGCCCGGGCTCGTCCCGGGCATCCACGTCTTGCGTTTTCAGGAAGACGTGGATGGCCGGGACAAGCCCGGCCATGACGCCTGTGTCGAATCCTCGGCTCCCGAAGCAATCACCAGTTCCGGCTTCCCGATCCGCACCGTCGGCACGTTGCGCGGATCGTGGCCGGTCACATCAAACATCTTGCTGCGGCTGACCAGGAAATCGACGATGTGGTTGCGCAGCGCGTAGTAAAGCGGATGGCGATGCAGATCGATGCGGCCGCGGTTCATCGGCAGCGGATTTTCCACGATCTCGGCCAGTACGGCGCCGGGACCGTTGGTCATCAGAAAGATCTTGTCGGCGAGATAGATCGCCTCGTCGACGTCATGGGTGATCATGAACGCGGTCTGGCCGGTTTCCAGGCAAATCCGGCGCACCTCGTCCTGCAGCGTGCCGCGCGTCAGCGCGTCCAGCGCCGAGAACGGCTCGTCCATCAGCATGATTTTTGGCGTGATCGAGAGCGCGCGAGCAATTCCGACGCGCTGCTTCATGCCGCCGGACAGTTCCGACGGTCGCTTGTGCTCGGAGCCGGTCAGCCCGACCAGATCGATGAAGGTCTGCGCGTGCGCCTTGACCTTGGCGCGGTCCCAGTTGCGCCATTTCGAGGTGACCGCATAGGCGACGTTGCCGAGCACCGTGCGCCACGGCAGCAGCGCATGGCTCTGGAAGATCACCGCGCGGTCGAGACTGGTGCCCTCGATCGCCTGCCCGTCGACGATGACGGCGCCCTCGCTCGGCTCGTCGAGCCCAGCCAAGATGTTCAGCACCGTGGTCTTGCCGCAACCGGAGTGGCCGATCACGCAGCCGAACTCGCCGCGGTTCATCGAGAGCCAGAGATTCTCGAACACCGCGACCTCGCCGCCGCTTGCGCCCGGATAGCGCTTGCCGATCGCTTCGATGGAAATGAACTTGTCGGTCATCGGCTCACTCCGGGAACGTGACCATGCGCGTGAAGCGCGCCAGGATCTGGTCGAGCAGCATGCCGACGATGCCGATCAGGAGAATGGCGATGATGACGTTGGTGATCGAGAGGTTGTTCCACTCGTTCCAGACGAAGTAGCCGATGCCGGTGCCGCCAACGAGCATCTCGGCCGCGACGATCACGAGCCAGGCGATACCGATCGAAATCCGCATGCCGGTGAGGATCGTCGGTGCGGCCGCCGGCAGGATCACCGTGAAGGCGCGCCTGATGGTGCCGACTTCAAGCGTGCGCGCGACGTTGATCCACTCCTTGCGCACCGCAGCGACGCCGAACGCCGTATTCAGCAGCATCGGCCAGACCGAGCAGATGAAAATGACAAAAATCGCCGAGATCGAGGAATCCTTGATGGTGTAGAGCGCCAGCGGCATCCAGGCCAGCGGCGAGATCGGCTTCAGCACCTGGATGAACGGATCCAGCGCCTTGCTCATCAACGGCGACATGCCGATCAGGAAACCGAGCGGAATGGCGACGAGCACCGCCAGCAGATAGCCGAGGCCGACGCGGCCGATGGAATAACCGATCTGGATGCCGAGGCCCTTGTCATTCGGCCCCTTGTCGTAGAACGGCTGCTTGAGGTGCTCCCACAATTTCGCGCCGACATCGAGCGGCCCCGGCATCGCCGACTTGCCTTGGGTTGCCGTCAGCCCCATCAGCTTGGCGTATTCCGGCGACATGGTGGTGGTCGCAGCCGTCGAGCGCGTGGCGAGATGCCAGATGCCGAGGAAGGCCGCGAGCAGTGCGATCGAGACGACGGCTGCGCGGAAGCGAAGGGAGAAGGTCATCTCCTTCTCCCCGCTTGCGGGGAGAAGGTCGGGATGAGGGGCTCTCTCCGCGCGACCGGTGTCAATTGATGGACCTGTACCCCCTCACCCGCCGCGCAAGAGCGCGGCGACCTCTCCCCGCAAGCGGGGCGAGGTGAAGAGAGAGCATCGCCCCTCACGACGCCTTCCTGATCTTGAAGCTCGCAAGATAATCGTCCGGCTTTTCCGGATCGAACGTCTTGCCCATCACCGAGAAGGATTTGTACGACGTCGTCGGCGGCGTCAGTCCCATCTCGGCCATCACCTTCTTGGTGTCGGTCGCTAGATAGACCTGCTCGGCCACCGCCTTGTAGTCGACATCGCCCTTGATCTGGCCCCAGCGCTTCATCTGGGTCAGCATCCACACCGCAAAAGACTGCCAGGGGAACGGATCGAAATCGACGCGCTTGGCGTCGGTCTTCACCCCGCCCAGGCCGTCCGCATAGGTGCCGGTCAGCACCTGCTCCAGCACCGTGACGGGCGCGTTGATGTAGTTGGCCGGCGCGATCGCTTCCGCGATCTGCTTGCGGTTTTCGGCTTTCGACGCATAGGCGGTCGCATCCACGATCGCTCGCGTCAGCGCAGCAAAGCTGTTCGGCGAACTGGTGATGAATTCGCGGCTGGCGGCAAAGCTGCAGCAGGGATGGCCGTCCCAGATTTCCTTGGACAGGATGTGCATGAACCCGACGCCGTCATAGATCGCGCGCTGGCAGATGTTGTCGGGCGCAAGGAAGCCGTCGATGTTGTCGGCGCGCAGATTGGCGACCATCTCCGGCGGCGGCACCGAGCGGAGCTGCACGTCGGTATCGGGATCGAGACCGTGTTCGGCCAGATAATAGCGCAGCAGATAATTGTGCATCGAATAGTCGAACGGAATGGCGAACTTCATGCCCTTCCAGTCCTTCGGATCGCGCTTGTCCTTGTGCTTCATGGCAAGCGTGATGCCCTGCCCGTTGATGTTCTCGATCGCCGGCACCGTGAAGGGAATCGCAGTGGCGCCCAGCCCCAGTGAGATCGCGATCGGCATCGGCGCCAGCATGTGGGCGGCGTCGTATTCCTTGTTGATGGTCTTGTCGCGTATGACCGCCCAGCCGGCGGTCTTCACCACTTCGACGTTGAGGCCGTGCTTGGAATAGAAGCCGAGCGGTGCGGCCATGATGATCGGCGTCGCGCAGGTGATCGGAATGAAGCCGACCTTGAGGTCTTTCTTCTCGGGCACGCCGCCTTGCGCGAACAATTCGGTCGCGGTCTGAAGCGGGAAGAATTGCGAGATCGCGGCCAGCGCGGTCGAGGCGCCGACCGATTTCAAAAACGCGCGCCGCGCCACATCTTTCGGAAACATCGCGCGCATCACGGCAGACGCCACGACGCCCTCGTAGCGCTGGTCCTCGCTAGGCTGAGGCTCGCAGCGCAGCGCCAAGGCGGCATGTTCGGCTTCGCTGACATGCTGGCCGCAACTGCAGCCACCGGCACGAAGACGGCGATCGGGATCGAATGGGTTATCGAAGGTAGACATGAGGCCTCCTGCACCGGTGTTGCCCCCTAATTAAGCAAGCCACATGCCAGCCCTCTTCTTCGGCAATTGCGCTGATGTCGCAGGGAATTGTGCTGATGTTGGCGATCACGAAAATTCGTGATAAACGAAAACTCGTAGCATGATTACGAAATCTCGGAGTTTTGGCGTGTTGGATCTTGCTCTCGGTTCTGCGGCTGGAGCGCAGGATGTCGATCTCCAAGCCGCAGCGTTCGAGTTCGCGGTCGAGCCGACGCTGCTGCTCGATCCCCATGCCGACCTGATTCTCGACGCCAACCCCGCCGCCTGCGCCCTGCTCGGCTATGACCGCGCGCTGCTGCGCCAGACCAGGGTCAGCACGCTGCATGCCGGGCAACTGCCCGCACTGATCGTCTTCACCCAGGCCGTGCTCGACAAGGGCGCGTATTGGACCAACGCGCTGACGCCGCGCCACGCCACCGGGCAAACACTCAGGCTCGAATATGCCGGCTCCCGCGTGCCGGGCGACGGCCGCGCGCTGGTGCTGCTCACCGTGAGCGACCTCGATGCCCGCCGTCGCCGCTATGTCGACGCGGCGGCCGAAGACCACATGCGCGGCGGCATCGCGACCTGGCAGCGGGTCGAGCGCGTGTTCCAGGACATCGAGCGCGAGAATCAGTTGATCCTGCGCGCCGCCGGCGAAGGCATTTACGGCGTCAACGCCGAGGGCAAGACCACCTTCGTCAATCCGGCCGCCGAACGCATGCTCGGCTGGGGCGCGGAAGAACTGGTCGGCAAGGAAATTCACCCGATCGTTCATCACACCCATCATGACGGCCGGCACTATCCCGATCATGACTGCCCGATCTACGCGGCGTTCCGCGACGGCGCCGTGCATCAGGTCGACGGCGAAGTATTCTGGCGCAAGGACGGCACGCCGGTCTGGGTTGAATACACTTCTACTCCCATTCGCGACCGCGGCGTGGTGGTCGGCGCGGTCATCGTATTCCGCGACGTCAGCCAGCGCCGCGAGGCCGACGAAAAGCTGCACGCCGCGCTCGCCGAGGTCGATCGCCTGCGCGAGCGGCTGGAACTGGAAAACGCCTATTTGCAGGAAGAGATCCGCATCGAGACCAATCCGCGCGGCATCATCGGCCAGAGCGAGGCGATCCAGAAGACGCTCCGGCAGGTCAAGCTGGTAGCCCCGACGTCGGCAGCGGTGATGATCACAGGCGAATCCGGCACCGGCAAGGAACTGATCGCGCGCGCCATCCATGAGGCGAGCAGCCGGCGCGACCGCCCGCTGATCCGCGTCAACTGCGCGGCGATCCCGCGCGAACTGTTCGAGAGCGAATTCTTCGGCCACGTCCGCGGCGCCTTCACCGGCGCGGTGCGCGACCGCATCGGCCGGTTTGAGCTCGCCGACGGCGGCACGCTGTTCCTCGACGAGGTCGGCGAAATCCCGCTGGAGCTGCAGGGCAAACTGTTGCGTGTGCTGCAGGAAGGCAATTTCGAACGCGTCGGCGAAGAGCGCACCCGCGCGGTCGACGTGCGCCTGATCGCCGCCACCAACCGCGACCTCAAGCAGGAGGTGCAGCGCGGCCGGTTTCGCGAAGATCTCTATTTTCGCCTCAACGTGTTTCCGGTGGAGTCCGTACCGCTGCGCGAACGGCGCGAGGACATTCGGCTGCTGGCGCAGCACTTCCTCAACAGCGAGAGCAAGGCCCTGAAATCAGAGCTGCGGTTGTCGGAGGGCGATGCCCGCAGGCTGTCGCGCTACGACTGGCCCGGCAATGTCCGTGAACTGCAGAACGTGATCGAACGCGCCGCGATCCTCGCGCAGAACGGCCGGCTGCGCATCGACCTGCCCGATGTGCCGGGCGTGCAGCCCTCCCCCGGTGCGCCGCGCGTGAAAACAGATAGCCGCCCCGCAGTCATGACATCAGCGGAAATGCGCGCCCACGAACGCGCCAACATCGAGGCGGCGCTGCAGGCCTGCGCCGGCAAAGTATTCGGCCCCGGCGGCGCCGCCGAAATGCTCGACATCAAGCCCACCACGCTGGCCTCACGCATCAAGGCGCTGGGGATTTTGAATGGGCGTGGGATTGGTGGCTAATCAGGGCGTCTACTCGTCAACGTCAGCTTCCCACAGCAAAGCGGAAGTCGCCCGGCTTGTTCGTGATCAGCGGCTAGTGCAGACGTGCACCGGGCCACGGCTGTGTCGGCTTTTCAACCAAAACTGGCCTTCGTCAGGCGTCTGGGTAGCTCGAATGTTCCGTCTGCGCTCGGTTCAAAAGGTTCGACAGCGACAACGGCGCTCGGATTAAGAGGTCCATATATGTGCGGGTAAAGCTTACCGTTCCCCGCATCCTCATACCGAATGGGCGAGGCCACGCGATCAGGATTGATGACGAGCAATACGAGACCGCGTTGCCCGCGAAACAGATAATTGGCCACTTCAATGACTTGATCGGACGTTGAGCAATGGATGAAACCCTCGGTGTCGAACGACGGGGAGCGATATTCACTGCTCTTAGCTGCTTCCCATCGTGCAGGTAAACAGATGTGAAAAATCATGGACTGTTGCACTCCCGCAATTTGAGGGCATCTTCATGGCAAGTCATGCTTGCGATGTCTGCTTCTGGCCATAGCGGATATCGCGCGGAATGATATTAATGTCTGCCTGTAGCTTAAGGGCAGACATGCTGCGGCGTATCGAAGTTGAGAGGAGACCATACCAATGAGCATTGCCGATCCCAACAAAACAATCCTGACGGGCGAGAACCCTTTTATCCGCTTGAGCCCGAAGGACGGCGAACCGAACTCGACGGAGGCGAGCTATTGGCGGATTATCTTTTCGCCGGCCGGTCCCGGTCACGTTCTCTACCTGAAAAGCGAACTGACGGAACGGCGCTGGCGCATTTACTCCGACAATATCGCGATGGCGCGGTGGCTGCAGTCAACCGTACAGGGCATGCTCAATGCCGAGCTTTCCGACCTGACTATCCCCTGTGCGGACGCGCAATTCTCCAAGGCTGGAGATCCGCGCTACTTCTGGACTGAACACGTCAAATCGCACGGCGAGGACATCTCGCTGACCTGGTACGATATCGGCGAGCCGCTGCTCATCCACTCGCAGCCGAACCAGATTCCCGACCGGCGCTACGGCGTGTGCACCGTGCTGATCCCGGCGCTCGGTACCCGCCTCGTCCGCAACGGCGTCGAGGCAGCGGGGCGATCCTGGCCGCGGGAACGTGAGGGACGGCCCTTCTCGACGTCGGCATTGGCATTCTCGGAAAGCTGGACCGAAGCGATCTGAGGCGGAGCCGCCAGTCAGTCTCCGCTTTCCGCGAGGCGGAAGTCACCTGATCCGTGGCGGACACAGTGCCACAACGTCAGGCGGCGCCTTCTGCGCTACTGTCGATGCCCAAACGACAAAAAACACCAAGGGCAGGAAAATGAACAAGCTGACACGGCGAACGTTCGTGACGGGCTCGGCCGCGCTGTTATGTGCGCCGGCGACAAGGACCGGGGCGCAATCCGCGTGGCCGGCGCGACCGATTCGAATCGTCGTGCCCTATCCGGCCGGCGGCCAGACAGACGGCATCGCGCGGGCGTTCGGCGACTATCTCGCACGGCAGGTGGGGAAACCGGTCATCATCGAAAACAAAGCCGGCGCCGGCGGCGTCATCGGGGTGTCGGATGCCAAACGCGCAGATCCAGACGGCACCACCATCCTGTGCACGATCTCTTCGTCGCTGATCCAGAACCGCGTCACGGTGAAGGATCTTCCCTACGATCCCGAAAAGGATTTTATCTATCTGACGATGGTCAGCGGCGCCGGCGGTCCGGTGGTGGCGGCGAAGAAGACGGGCGCAACGAACCTTCGCGAGTTCATCGAATATGCAAAGAAGGTCGGCAGCCTGAACTGGGGATCGTACGGCGTGGGTTCGACGCCGCACGTCCTCATCGAGACGATCGCGAAGCAATACGGCATCAAGGTTCAGGTCATCCAGTACCGCGGCGAGGCGCCGATGTGGAATGACATTGCCGGACAGACGCTGGATGGCGCCGCCGGAAGCTATGCCGCGGCAGCCCCCGTCATTCAGGCCGGCACCGGAAACCTGATCGGCGTGGTCGGCACCCGCCTGCCGCCGTATCCGGACACGCCGACCATGACCGAGCAAGGCGCCGTCGGCGACTTCTACGACCTGCGCGCCTTCACCACCTTCGCCGTACCATCCGGCACGCCAAAGGACATCGTGGATCGGCTCACGCCGCTGTTGATTCAGGCAGGAACCGACCCCAAGGTCCAGCAGATGCTGAACAACTTCATCCTGTCGTCGCCGGCCGATTTCGAAACCACGAATCGCATCTTCAAACGCGACAGCGACGTGATGCTCCGCATCCTGCGCGATCTCGGCGTCAAGCCATCGGAGTAGATGCAAGCCGCGTCTAGTAGCGGCGGCCGCCCACCGAGAACGACGAGGCGCCCGGCAGCGAGTTAATCTCGCTGTCGATCCGGCCCGTCTGCTGGACGACGCCGATCCCGAGCGACAGGCTGAGATTGGACGTTGGTTGGAACTCGACGCCGGCATACGCGCTGGAAACGGGCAGCGTGCCCGACTTGGAGTCGAACGGCGCGAACGCGTTGCTGCCGATGCCCGAATTGTATTTCAGCGTGTCGAAACCGGCAAAGAAGGTGACGGGCGGCCCGCCGCCGTCCTTGAGGCTGTAGCCGAACTGCACGCCTTCGCTGTAGAGCGACCCGAAACCGCCGAAGGCGCTCTGGCTGAGGCCGCTGAAGCCCATGGTGTTGCGCTGGCTGCCGACAAAAAAGCCGTTCGAGAAATTGTAGCGCGCGTAGGCGGAGCCATTTCCGACGTCGCGGAAGTCGAAGCTCGGAAAGTTGCCGTAGGCGTTCGCGCCCTCGCCCGCCGCGCCGCTGAAACCCATCGGCCAGCCCGGAATCCAGTAATTCACCGGCGACGTCTGGGCGTGGACGGCGGGCGCGCCCAGACACAGCATCGCCACGATCCATGCGAGACCTGATTTGCTTGAGAACTTCGACATTCGAGCCACCACCAAGTGCACGCAAATTATACCCTTCCGATCCCGGGAACGCCAGAGCGACGCTATTGGCGGTTGCACCAGTTCGCGCAGTGGCATGCTGGGTCCGAACGGCTCACTCGCGCGTCGCCATCCCTTGTCGCAGGTCCAGACCTGCAGCATAAAATGGTGGGGCGGCAATCATCACAGCGTTCAAACACGCGACTTAAAGGTAACTCGCATGGCTAAGAAATACACGGCTCAATGTGCTTGCGGCGCGGTGAAGTTCGAGTTCGACACCGACCCTGACTTCGTCGCCAATTGCCACTGCCTGGACTGCAAGCGAGCGTCGGGCGGCGAGATGGCCACATTCTTCGGCGTGCCGCAGGATGATTTCACCGTCGTCAGCGGCCAAGCGAAGGCGCATCACTATGTCGCCGAGTCCGGCAAGGGACTGGACCGCAACTTCTGCCCCGATTGCGGCTCCCGATTGTTCAGTACCAATCTGGATAGTTTCCCGGGCCTCGTCTTCGTCATGCTCGGCAGCCTGGACCGACCCGAATTGATTGCGCCAAAGCTCGAAATGTTCACCAAGCGCCGCCTGAAGTGGAACAAACCGCTCGACCTTCCGCAATTCGAAAGCATGCCTGGTTGAATAGCGGCCGGTAAATGCGGTTGCAGTCTGATCCATTCGAATCAGACTGCAGCCGTTTTGCTCTCTCAGAGCTATTCGATCCTCATCCTGAGGAGCGCGCAGCGCGTCTCGAAGGATGTAGGCCCGCCTGTGGCCTCATGGTTCGCCCGGCGATGCGAAACATCGTCCGGAGACGGCGCTAACGCGCCTCCTCACCATGAGGAACTCCCATTCCCTACGCCGCCTTGGTGGTGAGCGTGGCCTCCGTCGGCAGCCCCTCCTCGATCGGCAACGACGGATCGCGCGACCATTCGTTCCAGGATCCGAAATACATCCGCACGTCCTTCACGCCGGCGTTCTTCAGCGCCAGGAACGTGTTCGAGGCGCGCGCGCCCTTGAAGCAGTAGAGATAGACCGGCGTGCTTTGCGTGATGCCGACGGTGGCGCACTCCGCCAAAATTTCGTTCTTGGACTTGAAGCGCGGCCCCTCGGCCGTGGGCTTCATCATGCGGTACCATTCCAGCCACACCGCGCCGGGGATGCGGCCCTTGCGCGGGCAGAAATCCTTCCCGTACGGCGACGAGCTTTCGCCGATCCACTCGTCGATGTCGCGAACGTCGAGCAGCGCGATGCCAGGCTTGCCGACGGCGGCGAGCATGGTCTTGGCGTCGATCAGGATGTCGCCGGCTTCCGGCACGATCGAGAACGACGCCTTCACCGGCGACGGCACGTCCGTGGTGACCGGCAGGCCGGCGGCTGCCCAGGCGTCGTAGCCGCCATGCAGCACCTTGATCTTGGGATAGCCTAGCATGGTCAGCAAATAGTAGCCGCGGCAGGACTGGCCGAAACCGGAATTCATCGACTGTTCGTAGATGACCGCGGTCTCCTTGCCGGAAAGCCCGGCGGCGCCGAACGCGTCGGCAAATTTCGTCTTCAGCTCCGCCATGCCTTCCGGCGTCGAGGTCGCCAGATACGTGAAGATTTCATGGACGTTGACGGCGCCGGGGAGATGCCCCGCGCCGTAGGCTTCGGGATTGCGGGTGTCGATGATGACACACGGCTCTTTCTTGAGGAATTCCGCGAGTTCGCCGGCAGTAATCAGAACGTCCGTCATGGCAGGCCTCTCCTGTTTTGTGGTTGCGGGTTGGGTCGAAACGGAAATCCCTCTAGCGCTCGTCGCCGGCCAGCATCTTGCGAAGCTGCTTGGTGGCGGGCGTGACGATGGCGACGAAATAGGCTTCGCGCAGCCGGCGCTGGGCGCGGTGGCTCTTCAGGTAACCGCGCGCGCCGCAATGAAGCATCGCCGCATGCGCAGCCGCGACGCTGGCATCGCCAAGCCGCAGGCGAAGCGCCACGACGCGACGCCAATAGCTGTCGTCGGAATTATAGGGATCGCATGCCAGCGCCATCGTCTCCTTCTCGAACTCGGCATGGAGTTCGCGGAATTGCGTCGGCTGCTGCGGCAGATAGCGGTTGACGTGGCCGAGCGGCGCCCCGACCTCATCCATGATCCCGATGCAATCCTTGATCAGGCCGAGCCCCATGCCGGCCTGCAGCAGGATAAATCCGGCCCGGATTTTCTTCACGAACTTCCCGGCGTTTTCGGCCAGGATCAATTCGTCCGGCACGAACACGTCACGGAACTGCACGCCATAGGTGCCGGTGCCGTCCATGGCGAGGAACGGCTTGCACGGCTGCAGGGTGATCGCCGGATCGGAGCAATCGGCAAGGAACATCACAATGCCGCCATCCTCGTCCTCGCGCTCGAAGATGGTGCCGAAATAATGGTCGGGCCCGAGATTCGAGACCCAGGGCAGCGCGCCCTTGACGATGTAGCCGCCCTCGACCTTGCGGCCCTTCAGTTTCAGCCGCTCGATCCCGAAGAAACTCTTCATCGGATTGGACAGGCCAGTGCCTCCGAGCACGCGTCCACTCGAAAAACTGTCGCCGAAGCGCCTTGCAAGCTTCAGGTTGGTCGAATTCGCGGCGTACCAGACCAGCGTGTTCTGGCACCAGGCCATGAAAGCCGTGGCGCCGCAGATCTCCCCGATCACGGCAATCGACTGGATGGCGCAGCGCAGATCCGCAGGTCCCTCCTGCGGGACATGGCTGCTCCACGCGCCGACCTTGCCGAGACCACGCAGCAACTCGGCCGGATAAACCGAGCCTGCATCAATTTCACTTGCAAGCGGTGCAAGCTCCTGACGCGCAATCCTGGCAACTTCGTCAGCAATCGTAGGTGCGGGCCGATCAGCAGCTTCGACCCGCGATAAAGCTAGTGAACCCATGATCGTCTCCCGCACCCCTGTTGCACGCATAGCGTTCCGTCAGATGCTGACTTCGAGATTGACGGGCCGCGTGAACGTGTTGGCGACCGGCGACCATTTCTTGACGTGGGTCACCAGCGCATCGATCTCGCTCTTCGGAACGCCCTCGCACTCCATGTCGACCTTGACGCGCACGTCCGTGAAGCCGACGGGCTTCTCGCTGACGTCGCCGGTGCCCCACACCGCCGTGATGTTGAGGTCGCCCTCGAGTTCGAGCTCGAGCTTGTTGACGATCCAGCCGCGGTGCACGGCGTTGGCGTGGAGGCCGACGGCCAGGCACGAGCCGAGCGCGGCGAGCGATGCCTCCGACGGATTGGGCGCGGTGTCGTCACCCAACAGACCCGGCGGCTCGTCGACGATGTAGGGCGCGAGGTTGCGGATGTAGTTGGCGTGGCGGAACTTGCCCTCCGCCACCGTCTTGCACTTCAAGGTCTTGATGACCTTCGGATTGGCCTTGCCGTTGACGATGAGTTGTTCCAGCCCGTTCTTGTCGATTGGCGCCAGGCAGCCTGTGAGCACCGTTTTTTGAGCGACCGCGGTCATCTTTTCTCTCCCTAGGGTAGGATACCGAACGTTCTGTTTCCTGCATGAAGCGTGCCAGATCCGGCCAAAATCAAAAGCCGAACTTCTCTCGCCGCTTAGCGGTGCCTGCCCGGAAATTGATCAGCGCCGCGCTGCACAGGCGCGAAGCAATTGCCGCATAGGTGCGATTACTTTCCGCGCAAAGATGCGACTTGATGATTGCGCCGCGGTTCGATTAACTGGCGCGCATGGGCAGATCGGTTCCGAAGAAGAAGCAGTTCGCCGCAGGCGATGAAGAATCCGCGCGCGGGCGGCTGCTCAGCGCGGCGACGCACCTGTTCTGCAAGAACGGCATCAACGCCACCGGGATCGACGCCATCATCGACGAGGCCGGCACCGCCAAGACCACGCTCTACAAATTGTTCGGATCGAAGACCAACCTCGTCAATGCCGTGCTGGAGAGCGAAGGCAAGGCATGGCGCGAATGGTTCATCGGCGCGATGGAAGACGGCGGCGGCGACGCGCAGGCGAAGCTGAAGCGGATTTTTCCGGCGCTCAAGCGCTGGTTCGCCGAAGAGCGCTTTTACGGCTGCCCCTTCATCAATGCTGTCGCCGAACACGACAAGGACGCCAAGCAGTTCCGCAACATCGCGCTACGCCACAAGAAGGTGGTGCTGGCGCATATCGAAAAGCTGGCCGCTGACATGGGCGCGGCCGAGCCGCAAATGCTGGCGCATCAGCTTGCATTGCTGATCGACGGCGCCATCGTCGCCGCCATGGTGTCGCGCGATCCCGGCGTGGCGGACACCGCCGGCCTTGCCGCCGGCAATCTGTTCGGACCTTCGAAGGTGAAGCGGCCGAAGCGCACGAGCGCGAGCGAACAGCTCGTCGCGGTGTAGGTGCCGTAGGGTGGGCAAAGCGTAAGCGTGCCCACCATTTCACAGCGTGCTCGCTGATAGCTGGTGGGCACGTCGCTTCGCTCCTTTGCCCACCCTACGGGTTCATCACCCTACTTCAGCGCATCAAACCTCATCCTGAGGAGCCGCGTAGCGGCGTCTCGAGGATGGGCCACGGGCTCTCATGGTTCGAGACGGCGCTAACGCGCCTCCTCACCATGAGGGTCTAACATTGACGCCCCCTACTTCAGCGCATCCGCGACCTTGGCGATGCCGGCATTGGCGCAGACCTCGTCCTTTTCGCCGCCCGGCGCGCCCGAAACACCTACGCCGCCAATCGGCTCAGCACCCGCCCTGATCGGAACGCCGCCGCCGATACCCACGACATTCGGTATCTGCTTCAGGAATGCGTTGGCGGGATCTTCCATCTGCTTCATGGTCTGCTGCGAAGTCTGATTGCGGGTGCGGGCGGTGTAGGCTTTCAACCGCGCAAACTCCATGGTGTGGGGATTGGTGCCGTCGCCGCGGATCGAGGCCGCGACGTTGCCGCCCTTGTCGACGATCACGACCGAGACCTTAAATCCATCCTTGGTGCACTGCTCGATGGTGCCCTGCATGATGGCGATCGCCATCGCCATCGAAACATTCTTCTCGACCTGTGGGGCTTGCGCCAGCACCGGCGAAGTGGCGAGAACGGATAGAGACGCAAGCACGGCAAGACGAACACGACGCATGTTGTTAGACTCCTGAGGGGTTAAGGTGTCCCGCCCTGTTGAACCCTCGATTGCCCCGATTAGTCCCGCGCGAGCCCGCGAAATTCGTGGGCATTGCCGCAACCGCTACAGGTTTGGAAGAGTTCTAACAGCGTTCGGGCAAGCTCGCCTCAAGCCGCGCCAACTCGGCCGCGAGATCGGCCTCGACATCGCCGACCCGCATCTCGATGACGCGATAGTCGCGCGCTTCCAGCCACGCCCTCCGGCCGGCGCGGTCGGCGACGATGGCCTCCGACTCGTTGGTGTTGACCAGTTCGATCGCCAGCCGGTGCACGAACGAGACGAAATCCGGAATATGGCGCCCGACTGGCGTCTGGCGCTTGAACCGCCCGGCAAAGCGCCGGTCGCGGGTCAGCGCCTGCCACAGGACCCGCTCCGCGTCGGTCGGGTTACGCCGCAGCAGCCGGGCGAGCCCGCGCACAGTGCTGCTATCGCCGGGCACCGCCGGCCCCTGCCCGTGCTCGGCCAGCAAGGCCCGCAGCCTTGTCGCCTGTTCGCCGTCCAGCACGCCGCCCTTGGCCGGCCCCTTGCGGCCCTCGGCAATGGCCATCACCACGCCGTGCAACGTGTGCATGTCCTGCTTGGTCGGGTCCATCCGCGTAAAAATGTTGCGCAGGTTCACCAGCATGGTGTCGCGCTTCTCGCGCGGGCGGAGGAATTCGACCTTGTCGAGTTCGCGGACCAGATTGTCGAAAAAGGCCTGCATCTGGTGCTGCGAGGCCGGCTCGGAGCGTTCCGGCATCGCGAACGGGAGGTCACCGCCGGTCGAAAGCTTGAACCATTCGTAGCCGATCAGCAGCACCGCCTGCGCCAGGTTCAGCGAGGCAAAACCCGGATTGACCGGAAAGGTGATGATCCGGTTGGCGAGCGCGACCTCTTCGTTCTGCAGACCGTAGCGCTCCCGGCCGAACAGGATGCCGACCCCGCCGCCGGTCCCGACATGGGCCACGATTTCGGCGGCCGCTTCCACCGGGGCGACCACCGGCTTGGCCTGGTCATGGGCGCGGGCGGTGGTGGCAAACAGCAAGGTCAGGTCGGCCACCGCCTGCTCGACCGTGTCGAACAACTGCGCCTGTTCCAAAATCTGGTCGGCGCCGGCCGCGGCCCGCTGTGCGGCGATGTTCGGCCAGCCGTCGCGCGGATTGACGATCCGCAGACGCGACAGCGCGAAATTGCCCATCGCCCGCGCCGCCATGCCGATATTCTCGCCGAGCTGCGGCTCGACGAGGATCACAACGGGTCCGGCTAAGTCGAAACCGGACTTGGTTTTATCGGTGCCCGAACCGGACATTCGCTACGTCACTTTCTGATTCAACTTCTGAAGCTGATTCGGCCTCTGGAGATTTTGAACGGACCGCGAAACGCGCAGATGGTTCAAGATCGCAAGCATCGCGCGTTTTCGGAAGCGTGGATGGAATTCGCAAGCCTGCTGCGCGGCTTAGTAACCTCTCCGAACGCTCGCTCAAAGTCTCAAAGCGAGCGATCCCGCCCCTCCGCTTGCGCGCATTAGACTTTCGGATAGGCTAACAATCACAAACAAAGCGAAGCTGCAAACGAGCCCGAAAGCCGGTTCAACGGCGAGGGAATCTAAGAGGGAGGCGTCCATGCGCGGCAGGTGGTCGTTGGCGATATTGGGCGTGGTCCTGATCATGGCGGGCGGCCTGCTCGCCCACTTCACCCAGACCGCTGGCGGCACCCGGATCGAGGATGTCAGGTTCAAGGGCGCCAAGGGCAACACCATGAGCGCCCTGCTCTATATCCCTGCGAATGCCACGCCGCAGATCCCGGCCCCCGGCATCCTCGCCGTCCACGGCTACATCAATTCGCGCGAAACCCAGGATGGCTTTGCCATCGAATTCGCCCGCCGCGGCTATGTGGTGCTGGCCCTCGACCAGACCGGCCATGGCTACAGCGACCCGCCCGCCTTCGCAGGCGGTTTCGGCGGGCCCGATGGACTGGCCTATCTGCGCAGCCTCGAATTCGTCGACAAGAACAATATCGGCCTCGAGGGGCATTCGATGGGCGGCTGGACGGTGCTGGCGGCCGCCACCGCCGCGCCTAACGATTACAAATCCATGGTGCTGGAAGGCTCCTCGACCGGCAAGCCGTTCGCCGCCGACGGCACGCCGAACTGGCCGCGCAACGTGGCGCTGGTATTCGCCCAATACGAGGAATTCTCGACGTTGATGTGGGGCGAGGAGAAGGCCCGCGACGTCACCCAGAGCCCGAAACTATGGGCCTTCTTTGGCACGCAAGGCGCGGTCGAACCGGGCAAGGTCTACGGCGACATCGCGCAAGGCACGGCGCGGGTGCTCTTCACCCCCGCCATCACCCATCCGGCCGAGCACATTTCGCACGAAGCCATCGGCTACAGCCTCGACTGGTTCGCGAAAACCCTGCAGGGCGCCACGCCCCGTCCGGTCGACGACCAGATCTGGTTCCGCAAGGAAATCGGCACGCTGATCGCGCTGCTCGGTTTTGTGGCGCTGTTGATCGGGGCTTTCGATGCGTTGCTGGAAGCGCCGATGTATTCCCGCCTGCGGCTGCCGGAGATTGCCGACGGCACCATGCCGGCGCACACCGCAGCCAGCGGCCGGCGCTGGACCACCGCCTTCATCCTGTCCGCCTTCATCCCGGCGCTGACCTATTATCCGGCGTTCGCACTCGGCGGTACTTTCGTAAAGCCGTCCGCCTTGCTGCCCCAGGGCATCACCAACCAGATCCTGGTCTGGGCCGTCATCAACGGCCTGATCACGCTCGCGTTGATGCGGTTCGCGCCGAAACGCGCCAGCCGCAGCGGTATCGTCGTCCAGTCGGCCGTGATCGCCATCGCGTCCGTCGCGATCGGCTACGCCGCGCTATGGCTCGCCGACCTCGCCTTCAAGATCGACTTCCGGTTCTGGATCGTCGCCTTGAAGCTGATGAGCGCGAAGCAATTCCTGATCTTCCTGATCTATCTGGTGCCGTTCACGGCGTTTTTCGTCATCGCGCTGCATGTCCTGCACCGCAATTTCTCGACCATGGCCGCGCCCCGGGCCGCGCTCTATCTGACCAATATCCTGGCCCTGACGCTGGGCTTCATCGTGCTGGTGGGCGGGCAATACGCCATCCTCTGGCTCACCGGAAAACTGTTCAACCCGCTGCCCGACCCCGGCTTCGTGCCGCTCTCGACCATCGTCGCCATTCAGTTCGTGCCGCTTCTGGCGATCTGCGCCGTGATTGCGACCTTTACCTGGCGGCGGACCGGCTCCAGCCTGCCCGGCGCGCTGATCTGCGGCCTGTTCGTCACCTGGTACGTGGTGGCGGGGACGGCGACCCAGGCGGCGTTCTAACCTTAAGGCGTTCTTACCTAAAAGATGGGCTGAAACTGCATAGCGGCTTGGCTTCCGCCGGCCGGTTTGCAGTGCTATAGGCCGCGTATAATCACTCAACCCCGCCCACACGCGCGGTTTTCCGAGAAAAGGCCCCTTCCATCATGGCAAAAATCAAGGTGACCAACCCCGTCGTCGAACTCGATGGCGACGAGATGACCCGGATCATCTGGCAGTACATCAAGGACAAGCTGATCGCCCCGTTCCTGGATGTCGAGCTCATGTATTTTGACCTCGGAATGGAATACCGCGACCAGACCAACGACCAGGTCACGGTCGACGCCGCCAACGCCATCAAGAAGGTCGGCGTCGGCGTCAAATGCGCCACCATCACCCCCGACGAGGCCCGGGTGAAGGAATTCGGCCTGAAGGAAATGTGGAAGTCGCCGAACGGCACCATCCGCAACATCCTCGGCGGCGTGGTGTTCCGCGAACCGATCATCTGCAAGAACGTGCCGCGCCTGGTGCCCGGCTGGACCAAGCCGATCATCATCGGCCGCCACGCCTACGGCGACCAGTACCGCGCCACCGACATCAAATTTCCCGGCAAGGGCACGCTGTCGATGAAATTCGTCGGCGAGGATGGCACCGTGATCGAGCGGGAAGTCTTCAAGGCTCCCGGCGCCGGCATCGCGATGTCGATGTACAACCTCGACGATTCCATCGCCGACTTTGCCCGCGCTTCCCTCAACATGGGCCTGGCGAAGAATTATTCTGTCTATCTCTCGACCAAGAACACCATCCTCAAGGTCTATGACGGACGGTTCAAGGACATCTTCCAGGACATCTTCGACAAGGAATTCAAGGCGAAGTTCGACGCCAAGAAGATCACCTACGAGCATCGCCTGATCGACGACATGGTCGCGGCGGCCATGAAATGGTCCGGCGGCTACGTCTGGGCCTGCAAGAACTACGATGGCGACGTGCAGTCGGACACGGTGGCGCAGGGCTACGGCTCGCTTGGCCTGATGACGTCGGTGCTGATGACGCCGGACGGCAACACCGTCGAAGCCGAAGCCGCCCACGGCACGGTGACCCGGCATTACCGCGAGCATCAGAAGGGCAAGGAGACCTCGACCAACTCGATCGCGTCGATCTTCGCCTGGACCCGCGGCCTCGCCCATCGTGCCAAGCTCGACAACAACCCGCAGCTGGCAAAATTCGCCGACACGCTGGAAAAGGTCTGCGTCGCGACCGTCGAGGAAGGCTACATGACCAAGGACCTCGCGCTCTTGGTCGGCGCCGACCAGCGCTGGCTGTCCACCACCGGCTTCCTCGACAAGGTCTCGGACAACCTCGCCAAGGCAATGGCGGCGTAAGCCGCCGCTCTCGCCACGTCATTGCCTGCGACAGACGCAAAGCGTTTGCGCAAGGTAGCAACGCGACGAAGCAATCCATGTCTCCACTTGGGGTACGATGGATTGCTCGGCGCCTGCCGTTGGGCGCGCATTCGCGCCGCCTGTTGGCTCACAGTGATAGAAAACCAACAACGGAGCACTACCGTGTCGTTCCCCAAGAACGCCGTACTCACAGCCATCTTTCTCACCGGGTCGCTCGTCAACGCGACCGCCCAGACACTTCCCGAGGCCATCGCAGCTCCGGGTGAAACCGCGATATTCACGCTGCATGCCGAAGGCGCGCAGGTTTACGAATGCAAGGCCGGCGCCGACGGCGCACTCGCCTGGGCGTTTCGCGAGCCGATCGCGACGCTATTTGCGGGCGGCAAGACGGTCGGCCGGCATTATGCCGGACCGACCTGGGAGTACAGCGACGGCAGCGCGGTGGTCGGTCAGGTCGCCGGCACGGCCCCCGGCTTCGTCGCAAACGACATTCCCCTGCTGAAGCTCAATGTGACTTCCCGGCGCGGCACCGGTGCTCTCACGCCGGCGACGACCGTGCAACGGATCAACACGGCGGGTGGAAGGCTCAATGGCGCCTGCTACAAGGCCGGCACCTATGAAAGCGTCCCCTACTCGGCCGATTACGTGTTCCTGCGCAAGGGCTGATACGATACGGCCATCCGAAGGTTTCGGAGCTCGTCAAGGCGATGGCATAATTGGCTGATAATGGTGTTGGTCTTTCGGGGCCAACACCATGGATTTTATGATGCCGATTGTCCGGAACGCCGCATTCGCTCTGCTTTTGTCATCGGCGTCAGTCTTGAGCGCCTCCGCCCAGACACCCCTTCCCGACGCCATCGCCGCGCCCGGCGAGAGCGTGGTGCTCACGCTCCACGCTGAAGGCGCACAGATGTACGAATGCAAGGCCGGCGCTGACGGCAAGCTGGCCTGGGCATTCCGCGAGCCGATCGCGGCCCTGCTGCTCGACGGCAAGACCGTCGGCCGGCACTACACCGGACCGAACTGGGAACACATCGACTCCAGCGCCGTCGTCGGCAAGGCGGTCGGCAATGCGCCTGGCGCTACGCCGAACGATATCCCCTGGCTGAAACTGACCGTGACCTCCGGACGTGGCACCGGAATCCTCTCGGGCGTCACCACGGTGCAGCGGATCAACACGGCGGGCGGCAAGCTCGAGGGCGAGTGCGACAAGCCCGGCAGCTATCGCAACGCGCCCTACTCCGCGGACTACGTGTTCCTGCGCAAAGGCTGACACCGCGCGACATCCGGAGGGGACGATGCTGTTCATGGTGATCGAGCGCTTCAAGAACCAGGATCCGATCCCGGTCTACAAACGCGTGCGCGATCCCGGCATCAAATTTCCGGAAGGGCTGAAATATGTCGGGAGCTGGATCGAGCCGAACTTCGACCGCTGCTTCCAGTTGATGGAATGCGACGACCTTCGGCTGCTGCAGCAATGGGTGCTGGCCAACAACCGCGATCTCGGCATGACCTTCGAGATCGTCCCCGTCGTGCCTAGCAAGGAGACGCGGGAAGTCGTCGCGCCGTTTCTGGACGAGAAGTAGTTGCTCGCAACGCTTTCGCGCTCCCGCTAACCCATCGCCACCTTGTCGCCCCCGTGCTCGTGCTGGTCGAGCCACATCGTGCCGAGCGCGAACGCCAGCCAGCCGAAATTGTAGACAAAGCCAACCATCAGAACGACCCAGCCGGGAACTGGTCCGACGGCGGCGCGATCGACAAATTCCGCCAGGGTTGACGCAGGCGTCGGATGGATTGCGATCTTGCCGTAATAGGCAATCACCTGGACGGCGAGAATCCAGACGTAGTTGCGGCGCAGCCGCCGCCCCGCCGCGCGGACAAACGAAATGTGGTGGCGGGGCGCTGTGTAGTCGTGCCCGAGAATCACCTGCCAGCTATCGTCACGGGCTTCACCGGTGAATATCGGCGCGTAGAAATTCATCTCCATCCAGCGAGCGCGGGCGCGCCAGACATTGAAGTAGCGATAGCGTCGCGCCTCCATGCCGAGAAACACGGCAATGAGCAGGCCTACGAGCAGGAGCGGCAGCGGTGAAGCCTCCGGGCTCGAAAAGGTCGTCGACAGGGCGATGCCCATCGTGACGATCGCCCAATTGGTCGTGTTGTCGAGCCGCGTTCTCCAGATCGTCGAACGGTAGACTTCGCCCCGGTAGAGATGGGCGATGGCGCCCATTTCAGCAGAACTGAAGGTGTGGTGGCGGTGCGTTTCGCTGGAAGCCGTAGCAGCCATGGCGGGACTCCGGTTGTCCGAACCGCGGGTCACCGGCGTTGACCGGGAGAGCACACATCATCAACGCCGATGAACCAATCCGGAATTGCGACGCCGCAACTATGCTCGCCCCGAGGCCGAATTGCCAGCAGCAGGTCGGGCTGCGGCCCCGAAGGGGTGGCGACCTGCCTGCCTCCGTCGCCATAGGACGACTGCAAAACCAGGGCGGCGACAATGACGTACGCCGCCAGAAACCCGCAGGCCGCTGCCGGCGGCGCAGCCGAATGGCGCGGCGGCTCCCAGCTTAATCCCGCTCGGCTTGCGCTATCTCCGCAGGCGCGAGATCGCCCTTCAAGAGCTCCGCCGTATCGGCCAGCCGCGCCTCGGCGGTATCCTTCACATGGGCGGCTAGATCGGGCAGCCGCTCGATCAGGGCGTGAAAATCCTGCGCGTCCAGCGCCAGCAGCTTCGTCTTTCGCGTCGCGGTCACCGTGCCGCTGCGCTTGGTACGGTGCAACAGCGCGATTTCGCCGAAGAACGTGCCGTTTGACAGCCGCACCCGCTGGCTCGGCAGTTCGATCTCGACCTCGCCCGCGGTGATGAAATACATCGATGAGGCCGAATCGCCGCGCCGTACCAGCACTTCGCGCGCCTCGATGGTCTGCGCCCGCAACAGCCGCATGATGTCGACGATCTCGGAGGCGCCGAGATGCGAGAACAGCGGCACCCGCGCCAGCATGGCCCAGGTGACGATGAAATCGCGCCGCCGCACTTCATCGGTGAATGCGCGCGAGACGATTGCGACCGGCAACGCGATCATGGCAAAGCCGACGACGATGGCAAACACCGATACGATCTTGCCGAGCGGCGTCACCGGCACGACGTCGCCATAGCCGACCGTTCCAAGCGTGACGATCGCCCACCACATCGCCTGCGGAATGGTGCCGAACTTGTCGGGCTGGATGTTGTGCTCGATGGCGTAAAGCAGCGTCGCGAACAGCAGCACCGCGCCGGTCAGGATCACGACGCAGCCGAACAGCGTGCGGCGCTCGGCATGGAGCGCCGCCAGCAGCGAACGCAGCGCCGGCGAATAGCGCACCAGTTTGAGAAACGGCAGCATGCCGAACAGCACCAGCGCGTGGCGGTCGCCCGCGGCCAGCGCGATCGCCGACGGCAGGAAGGCCATCAGGTCGATGACGCCGAGGCTGGAGAAGGCATATTCCAGACGCGCCCGCACCGGCGTCACGGCCCGAAGCGAATGTCCGACCACGCTCCACAGCCGCGCCAGATATTCCAGCGCGAACGCGACGACGGCGGTGACTTCAATGCTGGTGAACAGCCAGCCGAAACTGGCGTCGAATTCCGGCACCGAAGCCAAAATCATCGCCAGCACGTCGAGGACGATGATGGCGACGATCAGCTGGGCGAAGCGCGAGCCGCCCGAATGCGGCAAATGATCGTGTTCGAGTAGTTCGTAGAGCCGGTCCCGGAGGTCCGGATCGCCGATCGCGCGTTTGCCCGGAACGGTGGCCAAGATCGATTGTCTCCGTCAGCTAGGTAGCGCACGACGCATTCGGTAGCTCCCTCGCCCCGCTCTTCGCGGGGAGAGGGTTGGGGTGAGGGGCTGCTTCCGCAAATTCGAAAGAGCAGAGTGCGCCGAGAGTCCCCCTCACCCGGATTGCTACGCAATCCGACCTCTCCCCGCAAGCGGGGCGAGGTAAGGAGCCCTCATGCCCCGGCCATCGCCTGTTCGATCGCCGACAGTGCCGCGCTCGCCTTGGCGCCATCCGGCCCGCCGGCCTGCGCCATGTCGGGCCGGCCGCCGCCGCCCTTGCCGCCGAGCGCCTCGGAGCCCTTGCGCACCAGTTCGACCGCGTTGAAGCGCGAGGTGAGATCGCTCGTGACGCCCACGACGATACCGGCCTTGCCGTCCTCGGTGACGCCGACGATCGCAACCACGCCGGAGCCGATCTGCTTCTTGCCGTCGTCGACCAGGCTCTTGAGATCCTTGGTCTCGACGCCCTCGACCGCGCGGGCCAAAAGCTTAACGCCGCCGGCTTCGCGCACGCCACCGGCCGCAGCCCCGCCATTGGTCGCGCCGCCGCCCATTGCGAGCTTCTTGCGCGCATCCGACAGATCTCGCTCGAGCTTCTTGCGCTCTTCCATCAAGGCCGCGATGCGTGCCGGCATGTCGTCGACGGAGGTGCGTAGTTCAGAGGCCGCGGTCTTGGCAATCGTCATCGTGTCGTTGGCGTGCTTGCGCGCGTGACGGCCGGTCAGCGCCTCGATGCGCCGAACGCCGGAAGCCACCGCGCTTTCGCCCGTCACCGTAATCAGCCCGATATCGCCGGTGCGGCGCACATGGGTGCCGCCGCACAGTTCGACCGACCAGCCGAGCGCGTTCTGCCCCTGCTCGCGCGGGCCCTTACCCATCGAAACCACGCGGACCTCGTCGCCGTATTTTTCGCCGAACAGGGCGCGCGCGCCGGCCTCGCGGGCGTCGTCGACCCCCATCAGCCGCGTTGTGACCTCGTCGTTTTCGAGCACCACCTCATTGGCGATGTCCTCCACCCGAGCCAGCTCTTCCGCCGTGATCGGCTTCGGATGCACGAAGTCGAAGCGGAGGCGATCCGGCGCCACCAGCGAACCGCGCTGGGCGATGTGATCGCCGAGCACCTGCCGCAGCGCCTCGTGCAGCAGATGCGTTGCCGAGTGATGGGCGCGAATCGAGGACCGCCTGCCATGGTCGACTTCGAGCTGCAGCGCGGTGCCCACCTTCAGCGTGCCCTGCTCCACCGTGCCGACATGCACGAACAGATCACCCACCTTCTTCTGCGTGTCTGACACGCGGAACTTGACGCCCTCGCCGGTCAGCAGGCCGGTGTCGCCGACCTGGCCGCCGGACTCCGCATAGAACGGCGTCTGGTTCAGCACGATCGATCCGCTTTCGCCGGTCTTGAGGCTGTCGGCGTCCTTGCCGTCCTTCACCAGCGCGGTGACCACGCCTTCGGCGCTCTCGGTGTCATAGCCAAGAAATTCGGTGGCGCCGAGTTTTTCGCGCAACGGAAACCAGACGTTCTCGCCGGCAGTATCGCCCGAGCCCGACCACGACGCCCGCGCCTTGACGCGCTGCCGTTCCATCGCGTCGGTGAACGACGCCTGGTCGACGCTGATGCCGCGCGACTTCAGCGCGTCCTGCGTCAGATCGAGCGGGAAGCCATAGGTGTCGTACAGCGTGAACGCCGTGTCGCCGTCGAACATGTCGCCTTTCTTCAGGCCGGCGCTTTTTTCGTCGAGGATGGCAAGGCCGCGCGACAGCGTTTTGCGGAAGCGGGTTTCTTCCAGCCGCAGCGTCTCCTCGATCAGCTTTTCGGCGCGCACCAGGTCCGGATAGGCCTGACCCATCTCGCGCACCAGCGCCCAGACCAGACGATGCATCAGCGGCTCGCCGGCGCCGAGCAATTGCGCGTGACGCATCGCGCGGCGCATGATCCGGCGCAGCACATAGCCACGGCCCTCGTTCGATGGCAGCACGCCGTCGGCGACGAGGAAGGCCGAGGAACGCAAATGGTCCGCGATGACGCGGAACGAGGCTACGGTCTGCTCCTGCGGTCCGCGTCCGAGCGCGGAAGCGGTGGCGTCGATCAGGTTACGGAAAAGATCGGTCTCGAAGACGCTGTCGACGCCCTGCAGGATGCAAGCCATGCGCTCCAGCCCGAGGCCAGTGTCGATCGAGGGGCGCGGCAACGGCTGGCGCTCCTCCTTCGTTACCTGCTCGAACTGCATGAAAACGAGATTCCAGAATTCGAGGAAGCGATCGCCGTCCTCTTCCGGGCTGCCCGGAGGTCCACCCCAGATGTGTTCGCCGCGGTCGATGAATATCTCGGAGCACGGACCGCAGGGGCCGGTATCGCCCATTGCCCAGAAATTGTCCGAGGTCGCGATGCGGATGATGCGATCGTCCGAGAAGCCGGCGATCTTCTTCCAGTGGCCGGCCGCCTCGTCGTCGTCGTGATAGACGGTGACGAGCAGCTTGTCTTTCTTCAGCCCGAAATCCTTCGTGATCAGCTTCCAGGCAAGCTCGATCGCGCGTTCCTTGAAGTAGTCGCCGAAGGAAAAATTGCCGAGCATCTCGAAGAAGGTGAGATGGCGCGCGGTGTAGCCGACATTGTCGAGGTCGTTGTGCTTGCCGCCGGCGCGCACGCATTTCTGCGAGGTGGTGGCGCGCTGGTAGGGCCGCTTCTCGACGCCGGTGAAGACGTTCTTGAACTGCACCATGCCGGCATTGGTGAACATCAAGGTTGGATCGTTGCGCGGCACGAGCGGCGACGACGGCACGATCTCGTGGCCGTTCTCCGCGAAGAAATCCAAGAATTTCGACCTGATCTCGTTGACGCCGCTCATGTTCATCCAATCGGAAAAAGGGGCCGGGTCAGGCGGCAACCAGCCTTTCACCTTCC
>Ga0307499_10000131_pt1 | contig 27192 bp, 22 predicted proteins | sample 13_S_MG_FD_201363 | JGI IMG/M metagenome (GOLD analysis project Ga0307499, IMG submission 201363) | Soil microbial communities from Populus trichocarpa stands in riparian zone in the Pacific Northwest, United States - 13_S | ecosystem: Environmental > Terrestrial > Soil > Riparian zone > Trees... | reverse complement strand
GTGATCCGGCAGCTCACCGTGCCGCCGCCGCAGACCGCCCGCAGCGCCGCCCCGGTGGCCGCGGTGACCGTGTCAACCAGTTCGTCCAGGGCGCTCCACGGCACCGCGGTCTCGAACGTCTCCACCAGCACCCCGCAGAGCACCAGGCACTCGCGCAGGTACGGGGCGCGCAGGAACGCCGACCGCCAGCTGTCACCGGCCGGGTTCCCGGTCGGCAGCGCGCGCAGGCCCAGGTCGACGGCGCTGGCGACCGCGGCGGCCAGCTCGTCGGCGACCGGGGCGGTGGCCGACTCGGCGCCGAGCACCAGGGCCGCCTCGCCGGTGCTCAGCGTCCCGGTCAGCGCCGACTCGGTGGCGTCCACCAGCCGGCAGGTGGCCGGGGCCGGGCCGTCCTGCACGATCGCGCGCAGGGCCCGGGCACCGGTGCGCAGGTCCGGCGCGGCCAGCGTGGCCCGGGCCCGGAACGCCGGCCGGCGCTGTAGCCGCAGCCAGGCCTCGGTGATCACCCCCAGGGTGCCCTCGCTGCCCAGCAGCAGCCGGTCCGGGGACGGTCCGGCGCCGCTGCCGGGCAGCCGCCGGGACGCCCAGAGCCCGGCCGGGGTGACCGCCCGGACCGCTTCGACCAGGTCGTCCACGTGCTGCAGCGCGGCGGCGTAGTGGCCGGCGGCGCGGGTGGCCAACCAGCCGCCGACCGTCGAGCGCTGGTACGACTGCGGGAAGAACCGCAGCGTGAGGCCGGTGCCGTCGAGGCCTCGCTCGACGTCCGGGCCGAGTGTGCCGGCGCCGATCCGGGCCGCCCGGGCCACCTCGTCCACCTCACGCACCCCGGCGAGCCGGCCCAGGTCCAGGCTGACCGTGCCGCGGTAGCCGGCGTCCACGTCCGGCCGCACCCCGCCGACCACGCTGGTGCCGCCGCCGAACGGCAGCACCGCCACCCCGGCGCCGGCCGCCCAGTCCAGCACGGCCGCCACCGCCGCCTCGGTGTCCGGCCGGACCACCAGGTCCGGGGCGTGCTCCGGACCGCCGCGGATGCCCTGGATGAGATCGCGGTAGGAGCGGCCCAGGCCGTGCCGGGCCCGGTCCACCGGGTCGTCGCTGCCGAGATCGGCCAGCGTGGCCGGCAGGCTCACCCGGGGGTCCGGCAACGGACGCAGCGGCGCCGGCCGCTCGGGCGGCTGGCCGGGAAACCCGAGTTGGCCGGCCAGCGCCGGGCTCAGCGCGGCCAGGTCGGCCGGCTTCGGCGCGTCCGCGCCGCTCGCGCCCCAGCCCCAGACCCGGTACGTCTCCATCGGTGCCCGTCCCGTCCGCTCCCGGCCGGCCCGACCCGGCACAGCCGCCCAACGGTTGACCGCCGCCCGGTCGTTCCGGCCGGCTGTGCCGACGGGCAGTCGTTCCGGCGGTTGGGCGCCGCCCGGTCGTTCCGGCCGGCTGTGCCGACGGGCAGTCGTTCCGGCGGTTGGGCGCCGCCCGGTCGTTCCGGCCGGCTGTGCCGCAGTCGTGCCGGCGGTTGAGCGCCGCCCGGTCGTTCCCGGACTGCCGTCCCGGCGGCGACCGACCCGACGGCCCCCGGCCGCGGGCTGTCCCGCGTCCGGACCAGCCACCGACCTGGCCCGACTCCCGGACCGCCGGCCGTTCTGGCCGGACGGCAGCGGGCGAACGAACGGGGGTGGCCGCGCGCACGGCCACCCCCGTACCCCCCGATGTGCCGCGCGAGCGTCAGCCGCCCGACCCCCCCAGTACCGATCCGGGCGACTCATCCGGGTCGTCCGCGTCGTCGGACGGCGGTCGGGCCCACTGCTCGCGCAGGCAGTCAGTGATGAACCCGAGCACCTCGGGGCCACCGGAGAAGGCCAGCCGCCGTCCCGACCCGACGTGCTCGACCAGGCCGTTCAGGTGCGGCGGACCCCCGTCCGGGATTTCCGGGGTCCAGACCCGCACCACGAACGTCTGCACGCCCGACAGCCTGCTCGGCCGCCTTTCGGTCGCCTTAAGGCCAGCTTTGACCGGCGGGTCAGGCGGCCGGCGGGCCGGCCGGGAACGGCTCGGTCTCGACGCCGATCTCGTCCATCCGCTCCACGTAGAAGCGGTAGCGGCGGCGAGCCTCGCCGTGCCGGCCGGCGGCCGTCAGCGTCCGGACCAGGCCGAGGTGGGCCGCCTCGTCGTAGCTGTCCCGCTCGAGTACCCGCAGGTGGTAGCGGACGGCCAGGTCATGCTCGCCGGCCGCGGCGGCCCGCTCGGCCAGCGCCCGGGCCACGGCCAGGTACCCGGCCCGGGCCTCCTCGCGCAGCGGCGCGGCCCAGTCCTCGTACGGGTCCTCCTCGAGGAAGTCGCCGGCATAGCCGGCCTCAGCGGCAGCGAGGAGATCAGTGGCAGCGGAATCGCCCTCGGCGACCGGGTCGCCGGCCTGGGCCAGCCCTTCGGCCGCCGCGGCGAGGAACTCCTCCACGTCCACCGGCAGGTCGCCGAGCCGGACGGTGGTCTTGTCGGCGATCAGGTAGCGGTCCGGCGGCAGCTTGCGCTCCGGGTCGAGCACGGTGCGGGCCACCGAGAGCGCGACCGAGAGCCGGTTGCCGACCTTGTCCGGATCCTCACCGGGCCAGAGCAACTCGGCCAGCAGTTCCCGCGCGGTGGCCCGGCCGCGCCGCGCGACCAGCACCTTGAGCAGGTCGCGGGCCTTCTTCGACTGCCATTCCTCCACCCGCACCGGCACCCCGCCGCGCAGCACCCGGAACCCGCCGAGTGCCTGCACCCGGACCGCGTCGCCGACCGGGACCGCCACCGCGCGCAGCAGCCCGGCGCCGGCCGCCGCGCCCACCCGGACACCGAGCGCGCGCAGCCGCCGCTCGGCGCTGGCCACCGCGGCGGCGTCGCCGCGTAGCCGGGCCAGCCCCAGCGCGACCCGGGCCGCGCCGACCCGGTTGCCGACCGCCGACCAGATCGCGGCCGCCTCGGCCAGCGGGCCGAGGTCCCGGCCGGGGCGCGGGGTGGACAGCGCGCGTAGTTCCAGCGCCCCGGCCAGCCCGGCCCGGTCCCGCCGGGCGCCGGCCGCGGCCGCCGCCTCGATCGAGCGCCGGTGCGCCTCCAGCGGGTCGCCGACGGCCAGCGCGACCCAGCCGGCGGCCAGCAGGGCGCCGACCCAGCCCATCCCCGGTCCGTTGTCGACGGCCCGGGCGGCCAGCTCCTGGGCCTGTTTCGGATCGTCCCCGACCAGCGCCTGGGCCAGCCCGGACAGCGCCGGCACCAGCCCCTGCACGTCGTCGGACCGCTCGGACAGCCCGATCGCCTCGGTGTACGCGGCCCGGGCCAGGCTCAGGTCGCCGCGTTCCCGGTACACGTCGCCGAGGCCGGTCAGCGGGTAGGCGACCATGCCGCTACCGGCCCGCTGGCAGGCCGTCCGGGACGCCTCCAGGTCGGCGATCGCCTCGTCCAGGCGGCCCTGGCCGCGGTAGGCGTCGCCGCGGTTGGACAGCGCGATGCCGAGCACCGCGGCGAACCCGTTCAGCTCGGCCAGCCGGATCGCGATGCCCAGCTCGGCGACGGCCCGCGGGTAGTCGGCCTCCTCGACGCTCTGCGAGCCGCGGTTGGTCCGGATCCGGGCCAGCTGCAGGACGTCGCCGGCCCGCTCGGCGGCCTCCAGCGCGCGCAGGTAGTGCGCGTCGTTGCCGGCCCGGTCGCCCTCCAGCGCGGCCAGCATGGCCAGGATCGTGTGCGCCGCGGCCAGCGCCTCATCGGTGCCGGACTCGACCGCGGCGGCGTGCGCCCGCTCCGCCGCGGCCCGGCACTGCGGCACCGAGCCGCGCATCCAGTGCACGCTCGCGGTCCAGGCGGCCAGCAGCGCGCGGTCGATCGCCGGCCCGCCCGGGGTGGCCCGCCGGTACGCCGCGAGCGCCTCGTCCAGCTCGTCGCGCAGGTAGTGGATCAGCCCGATCCGCCAGGCCAGGCCGGGTTCGACCGGGGTGTCGCCGGGCGCGGCGCGGCGGAAGCAGGCCAGCGCGCCCTGCCAGTCGCCGCGGACCTGCCGGGCCCGTCCCTCCAGCGCCTCGATCGCCGGGTCGCGCAGCTCCGCCGGCAGCGCGCCGGCCGCGTCGGCGACCCGGTCGGCGGCACCGGCGGCCAGCAGCGTCGGGCCGTGCTCGGTGAGGAACGTCACGGTCGGCTCGGCGCCGAGCACCCGGACGCAGGCCAGCGCGTCGTCCAGGTGACCGTGCCGGGCGAACCAGTCGGCGGCCCGCCGGTGCAGCTCGCGGTGCTCGGCGGCGGGCAGCGGCATCGACCGCAGCGCGAAGTCCCGGACCAGGCTGCCCAGGCTGAACCAGCCCTCGATACCGGCCGCCGGCTCGACGAACAGCCCGCGGCGGGCCAGCCCGGCCAGCGCCGCCCCGTCCCAGTCGAGGCCGAGCGCTTCGCACAGCCCGGCGCTGAACCGGCGCAGTGGCGCCACCGTCCGGACCAGCTCGCGCAGCCCGGGCTGCTCCTGGCTGAACGCCTCCTCGGCCAGGTAGGCGAACAGCGGCCCGCCGGGCCGGGTCAGCCCGGCCAGCCCGTCGTCCACCCCGTCGGCGCCGGGGCCGCCGGCGCCCGGCCGGCCGGCGCCGGCCGGGCGGCGCAGCCGCAGCGCCTCGGCGGCCAGGCAGGTCGCGGCCGGCCAGCCACCGGTCAGCTCCAGCACCCGGCCGGCCAGCCCGCTGGCGTCCGGGCCGAGCGCCCCGGCCAGCAGCCGGGCGGTGTCCGCCTCGGTGAACCGGAGCAGCCCGCCGTCCAGTTCGAGCAGTTGTCCGCGGCCGCGCAGCCGGCTGACCGGGAAGGGTGGATCCCGCCGGGACGCCAGCACCACGTGCAGCCCGGGCGGGGCGTGCCGGACCAGGCCCTCCAGCAGCCGCGCGGCCGGGCCGCCCGGCGGCAGTTCGTGCACGTCGTCCACGACCAGGGCCAGGTCGGCCGGCGCCTCCCGGTCCAGCAGTTCGCCGAGCACCGCGGCCACGTCGTCGGCCCGGGCCAGGTCGTCCACGTCCGGGCCGAGCGAGCGACCGAGCACGGTCGAGACGCCGGCGGGCAGGCCGGGCAGTCGCAACCGCAGCGCGTCCAGCAACCCGGGCAGGAACGTGGCCAGCGCCGCGTCCTCCGGGTGCACCGCGTACCAGGCCGGCCGGGCCGCCACCGCCCACGCCGCCAGCAGGGTGGATTTGCCGAAGCCGGCGCCGGCCACCACCGTGGTCAGCCGGCGGCCGGTCAGCTCGTCCAGCCGGGCCCGCAGCTCGGGCCGGTCGACCAGCACCGCGGGCAGCTGCCCGGGCATGATCTTGGCGGTCGGCGTCGGGGTACGGACGCCGAACCGACCGGCAGGGGGCGTGTCCATGGTTGCCGCCCAGGATGGCACTCAACGCCACGGTCGGTAGCCGGTTCTGTCACATCCGCGCTGGTCGGCCTCGTGTCGCCGGCCACGCCGGCCGATTTCCCCGGACGGGGGACGGTTCGGGCCCGGGCGCGAGCCGGCGCGGTCGAGGTTCCTGCGGAATGCTTGCCGGGCAACCAGCCGCGAGCCGGAGGAGATCAGGATGGGCACGCTCAGCGAGACCGAGCAGGAGCAGTGCGCGCAGCGCCGTGCCGAGCTGCGGGACCGGTACCTGAAGCCGGCCGGCGAGCGGCCGGCCACGTTCGGCCGGGGGATCCACCACGCGGCGCTGATCTGCTCCGACCCGGAGCGGACCATCGAGTTCTACCAGGGCCTGCTCGGCTTCCCGCTGATCGAGCTGGTGGAGAACCGGGACTATCCGGGCTCCTCGCACTTCTTCTTCGACCTCGGCAACCAGACCCTGCTCGGCTTCTTCGACTTCCCCGGCCTCGGTCTGCAGCCGGGGGTGGAGTCGATCGGCGCGGTGCAGCACATCGCGATCGCGGTGCCGCCGGACCGGCACGAGCAGCTGCGGCAGCGCCTGGACGAGGCCGGTGTCCGGTACGACGGCCCGGCCCGCGGCATCCCGGAGTCGCTCTACCTGCGCGACCCGGACGGCATCGGCATCGAACTGCTCCGGGACGAGCTGATGTTCTTCGGCGGCCACCGGCTGGACCAGGTCTAGACCACCTGGGAGTCCCGGCGGATGGACGTGCCGACCGTCAGGGTGACGCCGGCCAGGCCGGCCAGGACCAGGAACGGAGCGGTGAAGCCGCCGGCCGCGTCATGCAGCGCGCCGGTGAGCACCGGCCCGACCGCGGCGATGCCGTAGCCGACCAGGAACGCCATCCCGGCCAGCCGCTGCGCCGCCGCCGGGCTGTCGGACAGGTCGACCAGCAGCGAGAGGGCGAGCGCGAACTGGCCGCCGGCGGTCAGGCCCAGCAGCGTCGCCCAGACCGCCGGCGCGGCCAGCGGCACCAGCGCCACCGCGGTGAACGCGAGCATCGACACGCCGGCGCACAGCATGATCCAGGGCCGCCGGTTGCGGCTGCGGTCGGACAGCGCCGGAATCGCGACCGCCGACCCGACCTGCACCGCGGAGAACAGCGCCAGCAGCAGGCCGGCGCCGGCCTTGGTCCAGCCGAGTTCGGTGTAGCGCGGCGCCAGCCAGGTCAGCGCCGAGTAGTACAGCAGCGACTGGGTGCCCATGTAGCCGCTGACCCGCCACGCCGTCCGGCTCCGCCACGGCAGCCCGCCGGACCCGTCCGTCCGGCCTGCTCGGCCGGTGCCCGGCGGGCCGCCGCCGGGCCGGCCCGGCCGCCCGGCGTGGCTCAGCTCGGACCGGCTGCGGCCGGGCGGGTCCGGCGGGCCGGTGCGGGACGGGCTGACGCCGGGCCGGTCCGGCCGTCCGGTGTGGCTCAGCTCGGACCGGCTGCGGCCGGGCGGGTCCGGCGGGCCGGGCCGGTCCGGCCGTCCGGCTTCGCCGGTGTCGGGTGGGCCGGCGCCGGGGCGGCGGGTGGGCCGGTGCGTCAGCGGGATCCAGACAGCCAGGCCGAGCAGGGCCGGTGCCGACCAGGTGGCCAGCGCGTACTGCCACCGCCCGCCGAGCAGGTCCAGCAGCGGGGCGGTCGCCGCGGCGGCGGCCATCGCACCGGTCGCCAGCGCGGCGGTGTAGAGGCCGGTGACCGTGCCCGGCCGGCCCGGGAAGTACGCCTTCACCACGCCGGGCAGCAGCGCGCCGCCGATCGCGATGCCGGCCCCGGCCAGCACCGTGCCGGCGAACAGCGGCGGCTGCGCCGGCGCCGCACCGCGGACCAGGATGCCGGCGGCGACCAGCCCGAGCGCCGCCGACAGCGCCCGCTCCGGCCCCAGCCGCCCGGCCAGCCGGGCCGCCACCGGCGCGAACAGGCTCAGGCACAGCACCGGCAGCGTGGTGAGCAGCCCGGCGGCGGCGCCGGACAGGCCGAGGTCGGCCTGCAGCAGCCCGAGCAGCGGCGGTACCGAGGCGATCGCCGGCCGCAGGTTGGCCGCGACCAGCAGCAGCGCCGCCAGCAGCGCCCACGGCCGCCGCGCCGTCATCACCGCCGCCACCGGCGCCCGGCCGACCGCCCCCACCGGCGCCCGGCCGGCCGACCGTGCCGCCGCCCGGCACCGCCCGGCCGGTGCGGGAACCGGTGCGGGAACCGGTGGGGGAGCCGGTGCTGGGGGAGCCGGTGGCGGGGCGGCGGCGGCTGCCGGAGGATGGGCGTCCGAGCCGGCCGGGAGCGGCCGGGCATCGCGGTGAGGGAGCGTGGCCGGTGCGAACCCAGGTCGGCATCGTCGGCGCGGGGCCGGCCGGGCTGTTCCTCTCCCACCTGCTCGCCCGGCACGGCATCGAGTCGGTGGTGCTGGAGTCGCGCAGCCGGGAGTACGTCGAGCAGCGGCTGCGGGCCGGCGTACTGGAGAACGACACCGTCGAGCTGATGGTGCGCACCGGCGTCGGCGACCGGGTGCGCCGCGAGGGCCTGGTGCACGAGGGGCTGGAGTTGCGCTACGCCGGCCGGGGGCACCGGATCGCGCTGAGCGAGCTGACCGGTGGCCGCAGCATCACCGTCTACGGCCAGCAGGAGGTGGTCAAGGACCTGATCCGGTCCAGGTTGGACAGTGGCGGGACCATCCACTTTGAAGTGTCCGATGTGGACGTCCACGATCTGGACACCGGCGCGCCGCGGATCACCTTCGGCCACGGCGGCGAGCGGCACGAGCTGGCCTGCGACGTGATCGCCGGCTGCGACGGCTTCCACGGCATCACCCGGCCGGCCATCCCGGCTGGGGTGCTGACCGGGTACGAGCGCGTCTACCCGTTCGCCTGGCTGGGCATCCTGGCCGCGACCGCGCCGTCGGCCACCGAGCTGATCTACAGCTACCACCAGCGCGGGTTCGCCCTGCACAGCATGCGCTCGCCGTCGATCACCCGGCTCTACCTGCAGGTGCCGCCGGACGAGCAGATCGACGGCTGGTCGGACGACCGGATCTGGTCCGAACTGGACACTCGACTGTCCACAACAGACGGTTTCGCGCTGGCCGCGGGGCCGATCCTGGAGCGCGGCATCACCCCGCTGCGCAGCTACGTGGTCGAGCCGATGCAGTACGGCCGGCTGTTCCTGGCCGGCGACGCGGCGCACATCGTGCCGGCGACCGGCGCGAAGGGGCTGAACCTCGCGGTGGCCGACGTCTGCGTGCTGGCCGGCGCGCTGGCCCGGTTCTACGCGACCGGCCGGACCGACCTGCTGGACGGCTACTCGCGGGCCTGCCTGCGCCGGGTCTGGCGGGTGCAGCACTTCTCCTGGTGGATGACGTCGATGCTGCACCGGGCCGGCGACGACGAGTTCGGGCACCGGCTGCAGCTGTCCCAGCTGGACTACGTCACCAGCTCCCGGGCGGCCGCGACCACGCTGGCCGAGAACTACGTCGGCCTGCCGCTGCCGTTGCCCGGCAGCTGACCGGATGTCGTGCGTCATCCGTACGCCCGTGTCCATTCCGCACTCTGCCCGGTCGGCCCCGGTCGGTCGCCGGCGCCGTGCCAACTCTGCCACCGGCGCCCGCCCGCCGCCCGCGGCCGGATCGGGCGGTGGGTGCTTGCCCGCTGCCGGGGAGCGGCGTTGACTCGCTTCCGTGACCGTCAATAGGGTTGACATCTGCACGGTTGTACGCATAGCGCACGGAGGTCGGATCGGTGACTGACGTCGACCAGCGGCACCCGCTCGTCCTGCCGCGCTACCGGCCGGTCGACGAGGGCGCCGACCCGCCGCTCGTGTTCCCCGGCTACGGCTCGACTGTGCTGCGCGGCCCGGCCCAGCCGCTGGTGCTGCTGCCGCAGTCGCTGACCGAGCTGACCGGCCCGCTGCTGGGCGAGGGCCGGGTCACCGCCGCCGACGCGGACCTGACCCGGCAGCATCCCGGCCAGCCGCACGGGCAGCGGATCAAGGTGCTCGGCCGGGTGCTGGACGGTGCCGGCCGGCCGGTGCCGAACACCCTGCTCGAGGTCTGGCAGGCGAACGCGGCCGGCCGGTACGCGCACCGGGTCGACCAGACGCCCGCCCCGCTCGACCCGAACTTCACCGGCACCGGCCGCTGCCTGACCGACAGCGACGGCAACTACGAGTTCGTCACGATCCGGCCCGGCGCGTACCCGTGGAAGAACCACGAGAACGCCTGGCGGCCGGCGCACATCCACTTCTCGCTGTTCGGCCGGGCGTTCCCGCAGCGGCTGGTCACCCAGATGTACTTCCCGGGCGACCCGCTGTTCGAGCACGACCCGATCTTCAACTCGATCCCGGACCCGGCCGCCCGGCAGCGCCTGATCTCCCGCTTCGACCTGGCCGCCACCGAGCCGAACTGGGCGCTGGCCTACCGGTGGGACATCGTGCTGCGCGGCCGCGACGACACCCCGATGGAGGAGGCGTGACCGGTGGCGTGACGCCGTCGCAGACGGTCGGCCCGTTCTTCGCGATCGCCCTGTCCTGGCCGGACGGCCCGTACGTGGTGCAGCCGGGCACGCCGGGCGCGGTCTGGCTGCGCGGCCAGGTGCTCGACGGCGCCGGTGACCCGGTGCCGGACGCGCTGATCGAGACCTGGCAGGCCGACGCCGCCGGCCGGTTCGACCATCCGGACGACCCGCGCGGCCCGGTCGCCGGCTTCCGCGGCTTCGGCCGGTGCGGCACCGATCCGTCCGGCCGGTACGCGATCCTGACCGTCAAGCCCGGCCCGCTGCCCGGCCCGGACGGCGCCGTGCTGGCGCCGCATGTGGCTGTCTCGGTGTTCGCCCGGGGCCTGCTGCGCCGGCTGGTCACCCGGGTCTACTTCCCGGACGAGCGGGCCGCGAACGAGGCCGACCCGGCGCTGCGCGCGGTGCCGGCGGCAGCCCGGGCCACACTGGTCGCCGAGCCGGCTGACGACGGCTACGAGTTCGACATCCGGCTGCAGGGAGAAAATGAAACCGCCTTCTTCGCCGTCTGAACCGGACGGTGTCTGAAGTGGACGGTGCGGGCCTGTTCGACGGCGTCCTGGCCCGCGGCCCGGTCCGGTCCGCGACCGGCGATCGGGCCTGGCTGCAGGCGCTGCTGGACGCCGAGGCGGCGCTGGCCCGGGCGCAGGCCCGGGTCGGGCTCTGCACCGCCGCCGTGGCCGAGACGATCGCGGCCGCGTGCACGGCCGACCGGTTCGACGCCGCCGCGCTCGGGGCGGCCGCCACCGCCAGCGGCAACCCGGTCGTCCCGCTGGTGCGGGCGCTGCGGGACGCGGTCGGGGCGGCCGCGGCCGGGCAGGTGCACCGCGGCGCGACCAGCCAGGACATCCTGGACACCGCCGCGATGCTGGTCGCGCACCGCGCGCTCGGCCCGCTGCTGGCCGACCTGGCCGGTGCCGCCGCCGCGGCCGCCCGGCTCGCCGCCGAACACCGCGACACCCCGATGGCCGGGCGGACCCTGCTGCAGCAGGCGCTGCCGATCACCTTCGGGCTGAAGGCGGCCGGCTGGCTGATCGGCCTGGACGAGGCGGCCGCCCGGCTGGCCGAGGTACGGCGGGCCCGGCTGGCCGTCCAGCTCGGCGGCGCGGCCGGCACCCTCGCCTCGCTCGGCGCCGCTTCGTCCGGCGCGGTCGGGCCGGCGGTCGTGGCCGCGTTCGCGGCCGAGCTGGGGCTGGCCGAGCCGGTGCTGCCCTGGCACACCGTCCGCACCCGGCCGGCCGAGCTGGCCGGCGCGCTGGGAGCGGCGGCCGGTGTCATCGGCAAGATCGCCCGCGATGTGATCCTGCTGGCCCAGACCGAGGTGGCGGAGGTGTCCGAGGCCGGCGGCGGCGACCGCGGCGGCTCGTCCACCCTGCCGCACAAGCGGAACCCGGTCGCGGCAGTCTCGGCGCTGGCCTGCGCGCAACGCACCCCCGGGCTGGTCGGCACGCTGCTGGCCGCGATGGTGCAGGAGCACGAGCGGGCCGCCGGCAGCTGGCATGCCGAGTGGCTGCCGCTGACCGACCTGCTCCGGGCCACCGGCTCGGCCGCCGCCTGGCTGCACGACTGCCTGGGCCGGCTGCGGATCGACGCCGACCGGATGCGGTCCAACCTGGACTCGACCGGCGGCCTGCCGCTGGCCGAGCGGGTGTCCGGCGCGCTCGCCGCGCGGCTCGGCAAGACCGCCGCGGACGATCTGGTGCGCCGGGCCGCCGCCGAGGCGGTCGCACGTGGACGGTCGTTCGCCGACGTGCTGGCCGAGCAGGACGGCGCGCCGGGCCGGGCCGAGCTGGCCCGGCTGCTCGACCCGACCGGCTACCTCGGCAGCGCCGGTGAGTTCGTCGACCGGGCGCTGCGCGCCCACAACCAGCGGGAGGCGCGGTGACCGACGACCGGTACGAGCGGGGGATGGCGACCCGTCGCGAGGTGCTCGGCGACGCGCACGTGGACCGGGCGGTGGCCAACACCACCGAGTTCACCGCCCCGTTCCAGCAGCTGCTCACCGGCTTCGCCTGGGGCGGCGTGTGGAGCCGCCCCGGCCTGGACCGCCGCACCCGCAGCTGCGTCACGCTGGCCGTGCTGACCGCCCTGCACTGCCACGACGAGCTGGCCATGCACGTCCGCGCCGCCGTCCACAACGGACTGACCGCCGCCGAGATCAGCGAGGTGCTGCTGCACACGGCCGTCTACGCCGGCATCCCGGCCGCCAACACCGCCTACCGCATAGCCCAGCAAACCCTCACCGACCTTGCCGACCCGTCCTGACCTCTGCCGCTACCGCTGAGGCAGATTGTCGAGCAGGTCGACCGCCTCGGACACTTTCGAGACATCGATCCGCAGGCCAAGGTTGGCGGACCGGGGACGGAAGGCCGAGCGCTGGTGGGGTACCGCCAAGCCCCGCCTGATCAGGTCGTTCACCGCTGCGTCGAGGTCAACGCCGGTCAGTCGGCAGTACGCCTCGACTGCTGCGGCGACATCGGCATCCAACGAGACGGTCGTCGACATCCGTAGATCCTCCCACCTGCCACGGGTTGACACGGAGCGTGGTGGGTGGTGACTATGAAACCGAACGTTCGGTCGGTTTGGAGGGTGCATGGGTGAGCCGGTGGAGCCGCGGCAGGCCGAGTTCGACGCGCTGGTGGAGGCTGACCAGCGGATCGAGCCGCGGGACTGGATGCCGGACGACTACCGCAAGACGCTGATCCGGCAGATCGCGCAGCACGCCCACTCCGAGATCATCGGCATGCAGCCGGAGGGGAACTGGATCACCCGGGCGCCCTCGCTGCAGCGCAAGGCGATCCTGATGGCCAAGGTGCAGGACGAGGCCGGGCACGGCCTCTACCTCTACAGCGCCGCGGAGACGCTCGGCACGTCCCGGGCCGAACTGCTCGACCTGCTGCACGCCGGCCGGCAGAAGTACAGCTCGATCTTCAACTACCCGACGCTCACCTGGGCCGACGTCGGCGCGATCGGCTGGCTGGTGGACGGTGCCGCGATCACCAACCAGGTGCCGCTGTGCCGCTGTTCGTACGGCCCGTACGCGCGGGCGATGGTGCGGATCTGCAAGGAGGAGTCGTTCCACCAGCGGCAGGGCTACGAACTGCTGCTGGCGCTGGCGAACGGCACCGCGGCACAGCACGCCATGGCGCAGGACGCGGTGGACCGCTGGTGGTGGCCGTCGCTGATGATGTTCGGCCCGCCGGACGGCGAATCCCGGCACACCGCGCAGTCGATGGCCTGGAAGATCAAGCGGCACAGCAACGACGAGCTGCGGCAGAAGTTCGTCGACATGTGCGTGCCGCAGGCCGAGGTGCTCGGCCTCACCCTGCCCGACCCGGAACTGCGCTGGAACGCCGACCGCGGCCACTACGACTTCGGCGAGATCGACTGGGCCGAGCTGACGCAGGTGATCAAGGGCAACGGGCCGTGCAACCGGCAACGCCTGGAGCACCGGGTCAAGTCGCATGCGGACGGTGCCTGGGTGCGCGAGGCCGCGGCCGCCTACGCGGCCAAGCAGGCTGCGCGTCAGGCCGTGCCGGCATGAGCGGAGCGGAGCGCAGCAGCGTCTGGACTGAGGCAACGCGCCGACGAAGTCGCTGCGCGGTGCCGAGGGAAGACGTCGCGTCTGGCGCGGAGCGCAGCGAACAGGAGCGGTCATGAGCGACACCGGCTCGCCGCTGTGGGAGGTGTTCGTCCGGGCCCGCCGCGGGCTGTCCCATCACCACGTCGGCAGCCTGCACGCGCCGGACGCCGAACTCGCGCTGCGCAACGCCCGGGATGTCTACACGCGACGGCAGGAGGGCGTCTCCATCTGGGTGGTGCCGGCTGCCGCGATCACCGCGTCCTCCCCGGACGAGAAGGATTCCTTCTTCGACCCGGCCGGCGACAAGCCCTACCGCCACCCGACGTTCTACCACCTGCCGGACGGGATCCAGATGTGATCGCGTACATCCTGGGGCTCGCCGACGATGCGCTGATCCTGGCGCAGCGGCTGGGGGAGTGGGTGAGCCGGGCGCCGGAGCTGGAAGAGGACATCGCGCTGGCGAACATCGGGCTGGACCTGCTCGGCCAGGCCCGCGGGCTCTATTCGTACGCCGGTGCGGTCGAGGGCGCCGGCCGGGCCGAGGACGATTTCGCCTACCTGCGCGAGGAGCGCGAGTTCCGCAACTGCCTGCTGGTCGAGCAGCCCAACGGCGACTTCGCCGACACCATCGCCCGGCAGGTGCTGTTCTCCGCCTACCAGTTCGAGCTGTACCAGGCGTTGGCCGCCGGCGCCGACGCGGGCCTCGCCGCGGTCGCGGCGAAGGCGGTCAAGGAGGTCGCGTACCACGTCGATCACGCGGCCGGGTGGGCGATCCGGCTCGGTGACGGCACCGACGAGTCGCACACCCGGATGCAGCGCGGGCTGGACCGGATCTGGCCGTTCACCGCAGAGCTGTTCGACCCGGTGCCGGCTGCCCCGGTCGACCCGGCCGGGCTCCGGCCCAACTGGGCGACGACGATCGACCTCGTGCTGGCCCAGGCGACGCTGACCCGTCCGGACGTCCCCGCGCATCCCGGCGGCGGCCGGGATGGCCGGCACACCGAGCACTTCGGCTACCTGCTGGCCGAGTTGCAGTACCTGCACCGGGTGCACCCGGGAGCGACCTGGTGACCGCGGCCGGGCCGGGCGAGCTGGCCGTTGGCGGCGGCCGGGCCGAGCTGCGCGAGCTGGTCGGCCGGGTGCCGGACCCGGAGATCCCGGTGCTCACGATCGCCGACCTCGGCGTGCTGCGCGACGTCGCGGTCGACGACCGGGGCTGCGTCGTGGTGACGATCACGCCGACCTACTCGGGTTGCCCGGCGATGGACGCGATCCGCGCCGACATCAAGGCCGTGCTGGCCGAGCACGGGCACCCGGACGCCACCGTGCGGACCGTCCTCGCCCCGGCCTGGAGCACCGACTGGATCACCCCGGCCGGCCGGGCCGCCCTGGCCGAGTACGGCATCGCCCCGCCCGGCCCGCGGCCACCGGGCCCGGTCGTCGTCCAGATCGGACGGTCGAACGCGACGGTCCGGTGCCCGCGCTGCGGTTCGCCCGACACCAGGCAGACGAGCCGGTTCGGCTCCACCGCGTGCAAGTCGCTGCACACCTGCGCCAGCTGCCTGGAGCCCTTTGACCACTTCAAGGCAATCTGATGTCCACAGTGGAAGCTTCACCGCGGGCGGCGGCCCGGCGGCACTCGGTCTTCCACGAGCTGCGGGTGTCCGCGCTGGACCGGCTCACCGAGGACTCGATCGCGATCACCTTCGAGGTGCCGCCGGAGCTGCGCGAGGCGTACCGGTTCACCGCCGGCCAGCACGTCTCGCTGCGCTGCCGGATCGCCGGCGACGATGTCCGGCGGAACTACTCGATCTGCACGCCGGCCGGGTCCGGCGTGCTGCGGGTCGGCGTGAAGCGGTTGCCCGGCGGGGTGTTCTCCTCGTACGCGCTGGAGAAGCTGCGGGTCGGTGACCCGATCGAGGTGCTCACCCCGTCCGGCCGGTTCTTCACCCCGCTGCGCCGTGAGCAGGCGAAGCACTACGCCGCGGTCGCGGCCGGTTCCGGCATCACGCCGATCCTGTCCATCCTGGCCACCGCGCTCGAGGTGGAACCACACAGCCGCGCGACGCTGGTCTACGTCAACCAGACCACCGCCAGCATCATGTTCCTGGAGGAACTGGCCGACCTGAAGGACCGCCACCTCGGCCGGTTCCAGCTGATCCACGTGCTGGACCGGGAGCGGCAGGAGGTCGAGCTGCTCTCCGGCTTCCTCGACCGCGACCGGCTCGCCGGCCTGCTCGACTCCGTCGTGGACACCGAGGACGTGGACGAGTGGTTCCTCTGCGGGCCGATCGGGCTCACCGACCTGATCCGGGCGACGCTGGTCGACCGGGGGGTCAGCGACCAGCACGTGCACCGCGAGCTGTTCCACGTCGGCCCGGCACCGCCGCCGATCACCCGCCCGGACGTCGCCGCGCCCGGCGGCAGCACGGTCACCGTGCTGCTGGACGGCCGCACCTCCACCTTCCCGCTGCGCCCGGACGCGGAGCCGATCCTGGACGCCACGCTGCGGGTGCGCGAGGACGCTCCGTACGCCTGCAAGAACGGGGTCTGCGGCACCTGCCGGGCCAAGCTGGTCAGCGGCCGGGTGGTGATGGCGCAGAACTTCGCGCTGGAGCGCGACGAGGTGGACCGCGGCTACGTGCTGGCCTGCCAGGCCCACCCGGCCACCGACGAGGTAGTGCTGGACTTCGACCAATAACTGTCCACAATGGAGTGTGAGGGAAGATGACTGAGGCCGCGCAGCGGTTCGTGCCGGAGCACCAGGAGACGCTGGACCGGGCGCTCGTCGCCATCGCCGACCGGGGCTACTGGTCGGCCTACCCCGAGTCGCCCAGCCCGAAGGTCTACGGCGAGGGCGCGGCCGAGGCCGGCAAGGCGGCGTACGAGGCCTACCTGGGAAAGCGGTTCGAGCTCGACCAGCCCGGCACCACCGGCTGGGTCGGCGCCGAGCGGTCGCCGTACGGGCCGGAGCTCGGCGTGACCTACCCGCACCCGGACCTGGACGTGCTGCTGCCGGCGATGCGGGCCGCGGTGCCGGCCTGGCGGGACGCCGGCGCCGCCGTGCGGGCCGCGGTCTGCATCGAGATCGTCCGCCGGATCAACGCCCGTAGCTTCGAGGTGGCGCAGGCGGTGATGCACACCAGCGGGCAGGCGTTCGTGATGGCGTTCCAGGCCGGCGGCCCGCACGCGCAGGACCGGGCGCTGGAGGCGATCGCGTACGCGTACGCCGAGCAGGCCCGCTACCCGGGCACCGCGACCTGGCAGAAGCCGCAGGGCAAGCGGCCGCCGCTGCTGATGGAGAAGACGTTCACCGTGGTGCCGCGCGGTATCGGGCTGGTGGTCGGCTGCAACACCTTCCCGACCTGGAACGCCTATCCGGGGCTGTTCGCCAGCCTGGCCACCGGCAACGCGGTGATCGTGAAGCCGCACCCGCGGGCGGTGCTGCCGCTGGCCATCACCGTTGCGATCGCCCGGGAGACGCTGGTCGAGGCGGGCTTCGATCCGAACCTGGTGACGCTGGCGGCCGAGGACGCCGGCGAGGGGCTGGCGTCCACCATCGCCACCCGGCCGGAGGTGGGCATCGTCGACTTCACCGGCTCCACCAGCTACGGCAACTGGCTGGAGGACAACGCCCGGCAGGCGCAGGTCTACACCGAGAAGGCCGGCGTCAACGCGATCGTGCTCGACTCCACCGACGACTACGCCGGCCTGCTCGGCAACCTCGCCTTCTCGCTGTCCCTCTACAGCGGACAGATGTGCACCACGCCGCAGAACCTGTTCCTGCCGGCGGCCGGCATCGGCACCGACCAGGGGCCGAAGTCGGTCACCGAGTTCGCCGCCGACCTCGGCGCCGCGGTCGACCGGCTGCTCGGCGAGGACGCGAAGGCGGTCGAGCTGCTCGGCGCGATCGTCAACGAGGATGTACTGCGCCGGCTGGAGGCCGCGCCGTCGCACGGCGAGGTCGCGGTGCCGTCCCGCACGGTGAAGCACCCGGCGTTCCCGGACGCCACCGTGCGCACGCCGACGCTGATCGCGGTGGACGCCGCCGACGAGCCGGCCTACGGCCAGGAGTGCTTCGGCCCGGTGGCGTTCCTGATCAGAACCGGCTCGACGGACGCCTCGATCGCGGCGTTCAAATCCACAGTGGACAAGCACGGCGCACTGACCGCGGCGGTCTACTCGACCGACCCGGCCGTGCTCGCCAAGGCCCGGGCGGCCGCGCTGGACGCCGGCGTGGCGCTGTCGGAGAACCTGACCGGTGGCGTGTTCGTGAACCAGTCCGCGGCGTTCTCCGACTTCCACGCCACCGGCGCGAACCCGGCGGCCAACGCCAGCTACACCGACGGCGCGTTCGTCGCCGGCCGGTTCCGGGTGATCCAGTCCCGCCGCCACCTGCCGGCACCGGCGGCGCCCGCCGGCTCGTGACCGTGCCGGTCCGCCGACCCCCGCCGCGCCGCTCCGCGGGCCCTGGCGGCCCCGCGATGCGCACCCCGGGGGCCGGCTCGTGACCGGAGCGGCGGCCGCCCCGGCGCCCCGGCCGGCCAGCGATCCGGTCGGGCCGGCCGATCCGGTCGGGCCGCCTCGGCCATCGCGGCCGGCCGGGGCCGGCGGCGAGCGGCGGGCCCGGTACGACCCCGCCTCGCTGCTCGCCGTCGCCGTCAAGGTGTTCAACGAGCGCGGCTACGACGGCACCAGCATGGAGGACCTGGCCCGCGCCACCGGCCTGTCCAAGTCGTCCATCTACCACCACGTCGAGGGCAAGGAGCAACTGCTGCGGCTCGCGCTGGAGCGCGCGCTGGACCCGCTCTTCGCGGTAACCGAGGAGCCGGCGGCACAGCACGGCCGCGCGATCGACCGGCTGGAGCACGTCGTCCGCCGCGAGGTCGCCGTCCTGGTCGAGGAGTTGCCGTACGTCACGCTGCTGTTGCGGGTCCGCGGCAACACCGCCGTCGAACGCTGGGCGCTGGACCGCCGCCGCACCTTCGACCGGTTCGTCGCCGACCTGGTCGCCGCGGCCGCCCAGGACGGCGACATCCGCCCCGACCTCGACCCCGCCACCACCGCCCGCCTGCTCTTCGGCATGATCAACTCACTGATCGAGTGGTACCGCCCCGCCCCGGCCGGCGACCGTGGCCGCACCGCGCCCACCAACCTCGCCGACACCGTCATCCAACTCGCCTTCCACGGCCTCCGCGCCCGCTAGCTCCGCCGGCGGGTTGCGGTCGGGTGAACCGCATCGTCGCTCCGGTTTCGACCGTGGCGGATGTGCCAGTCCGGTCGCGATCGGGGCGGTCTGGGTCAGCTCAGGCGTTGACGGCCCCGGCCGGCCGGGCGAACACTGATCACAGCGGCCGCGTCACCGATCGGGGCGCGCTGACCCTCCGTGGCGGGAGGCGGTATGTCCACTCCGGACTCGACTGTCGACGAAGGACTTCTCTCCGAGCGGGTGGCTGGGGGGATGCTGCCCCGGGTGCTCACCTCGTTCGACATGGTCGCGATCTTCGTCGCGGTCGTGCTGTTCATCACCAATGCGGCGGTCGTGCAGAGCGCCGGGCCGGCGGCGTTCGGCTGGTGGCTGCTCGGGTTCGTGGCGTTCCTGATCCCGGGCGCCATCGTGACCGGGCAGCTGGGGCGGATGTTCCCCGGGGAAGGCTCGATCTACCTCTGGACGCACAAGGCGTTCGGCCGGTTCTGGGGTTTCTTCGCCGGGTTCTGCGCTTGGTGGCCGGGCGTGCTGGTGATGGTCGCGACCGGCACGGTGGTGCTGAGCTACCTCGGGTTCGTGTTCCCCGGCTCGGTCGGCTCGTGGAGCGTGCAGACCCAGGGGATCGTGATCATCGGGTTCATCCTGCTGTCCGGGGTGCTGGCGGTGCAGCGGTTCCGGCTCACCCAGAACGCCGTCAACGTCGTGTTCGTCCTCTATGGACTGGCCATCGCACTGGTCTTCGTCGCCGGCATCGTGCACCTGGCCAAGGGGAACGCCGCGGCCACCGACCCGTTCGACTTCGGGGCGTACGCGCCGGGCGCCGAACACGGGGTGAACCTGTCCAACTGGACCTTCTTCGGGCTGGTGATCCTGGCCCTGCTCGGCGTCGAGGTGCCGCTGAACATGGGCGTCGAGATCCGGGACAGCAAGGCGATCACCCGCTACCTGGTCTGGGGCTCGCTGGCGGTGATGGCGGCGTACCTGCTGGCCACCTGGGCGGTGATGGTGACGGTGCCCGGGGACGGGCGGTCGGCGCAGGTGACCGCGCTGGCGGCGGCGGTGTCCAGCGCGCTGGGCAGCTTCGCCGGCAAGCTGGTCGCGCTCATCCTGGCCGCGTTCTTCCTGTTCATCACCGTGGTCTACAACTACTCGTTCGCCCGGCTGGTGTTCGTGTCCGGTTTGGACAGAGCGCTGCCGGCGGCGATGGCCCGGGTGAACCGGAACAAGGTGCCGAGCAATGCGGTCTGGGTGCAGACCGCGGTCGCGGTGCTGTTCACGCTGCTGGCGTTCATCGTGTTCCCGTCCGCGAGCGGCGGCGACTCGGCGCTGAACACGCAGACGAAGGTGTACGACGTGCTGCAGGCGGCGGTCACGGTGATCTGGTGCCTGTCGATGGTGGTGCTGTTCGTCGATGTGCTGATCATCATCCGGAAGTTCCTGCCCCGGTTCGAGGCGGCCCGGCTGGCCCATCCGGTGGTGTTCTATGCCTGTTCGGTGATCGGTGGCCTGGCCGCGCTGGTGGGCATCGTCTCCACGCTGAGCGGCTCTTGGACACCGCTGATCGCCAACGACTCCGGCAGCGTCAGCCTCGGCGGCGCGACCATCAACTGGGGCACCTGGTTCTACCTGGTCGGTGGCATCGCGGTGGCATCGCTGCTGGTCGCGGTCGGGTTGTACGCGGTCGGCCGGCGGGCGTCCCGGGCACCGGCGGCAGCCGTGGCAGACTGACCGGCCGTGACGCTGGACGCGGACGAACGGGAACGGCGGGCCGCCAAGGCCCGCGAGGCGGTGCCCGCGCTGGCCGGCCGCCAGGTGGACGCGGTCGCGCTGACCTTCGTGGACAACGCCGGGATCGCCCGGACCAAGACGATCCCGCTGGCCGGCCTGGAACGGGCCGCTGCCTGGGGCGTCGGCATGTCACCGGTGTTCGAGGCGTTCCTGGTGGACGACTCGATCACGCCGGCCGGCCAGCCGGACGGTGACCTGCGGCTGCTGCCGGACATCGGCCGGCTCACCGCGCTGGCCGCGCAGCCGGGCTGGGCCTGGGCGCCGGTGGACCGGTACACCCAGGACGGTGAGCCGTACCCGGTCTGCCAGCGGCTGTTCGCGGCCGACATGGCGGCCCGGGCCGCCGCGGCCGGCCTGGAGGTCCGGATGGGCTTCGAGGTCGAGTGGGCGGTGGGGGAGAACCGGCCGCGCGACGAGTTCGTCCCGGCCTGCCAGGGCCCGGCGTACGGGATGGCCCGGCTGGTCGAGTTGTCGGACTACTGCCGGGACGTGCACACGGCGCTGGCCGCGCAGTCCGTGCCGGTGCTGCAGGTGCACCCGGAGTACGCGGCCGGGCAGTACGAGGTCTCGGTGGCGCCGGACGATCCGGTCGGCGCCGCGGACACCGCCGTGCTGGTCCGGGAGACGATCCGGGCGGTGTCGACGCGGCACGGCCTGCGCGCCTCGTTCGCCCCGGTGGTGGCCGCCGGCACGGTCGGCAACGGCGCGCACGTGCACGTCAGCCTGCGCCGGGACGGGCTGAGCCTGCTGGCCGGCGGCGAGGGCCGGTACGGGCTGACCGCCGACGGTGAGGCGTTCCTGGCCGGGATCCTGGCCGAGCTGCCCGCGCTGCTGGCGATCGGCGCGCCGACCGTGGCCAGCTACCTGCGGCTGGTGCCGTCGCACTGGGCCGGCGCATACCAGTGCTGGGGGCGGGAGAACCGGGAGGCGGCGCTGCGGCTGATCACCGGCTCGATCGGCGAGCAGGACCGCGGCGCCAACGCCGAGATCAAGTGCATCGACCCGAGCGCCAACCCGTACCTGGTGGTCGGCGCGCTGCTCGCCGCCGGACTGTCCACAATAGGCACCGCGAACCGGCTGCCGGACGAGGTGACCGGCGACCCGGCCGGCCGGGAGGCCGAGCTGGCCGGCCGCGGCGTGCACCGGCTGCCGCAGTCGATCGACGCGACGCTGGCCGCGCTGGCCGGCTCGGACGTGCTGCGCGCCGCGCTCGGCCCGGCCCGGTACGAGTCCTTTGTGGATAACCGGCGGGCCGAGGCGGCACTCTTCGCGGAGTCCACACCGGACGAGGTGGTGGCGGGGACCCGATGGAGATACTGACCAGGTTGGGCCTGGTCGACCAGCATTGCCACACCGTCGCGGCCGGCGACCTGACCCGGCTCGGCTTCGAGGCGTACCTGACCGAGGCGACCGACCCGGCGGCGGCCGGCGGCAGCACCTTCGACACCGCGCTGGGCCTGGCCGTCCGCCGCTGGTGCGCGCCGGTGCTCGATCTGCCGCCGCGGGCCGAGCCGGACGAATACCTGGCCCGCCGGGCCGACCTCGGCGCGGCCGAGGTGAACGCCCGCCTGCTCGGCGCGGCCGGCGCCGCCGACCTGCTGGTGGACACCGGCTTCGCACCGGCCGGCGCACTGTCCACTGCGGACCTGTCGGCGGCCGGCGGGGCCACGGTGCACGAGGTGGTCCGGCTGGAGACCGTCGCCGAGCAGGTCGCCGCCGGCGGCGGCACCGCGGCCGGGTTCACCGTCGACTTCGCCGAGGCGCTGGGCCAGGCGGCCCGGGCCGCGGTCGGGGTCAAGTCGATCGCCGCCTACCGGACCGGGCTCGACCTGGACCCGTCCCGACCCGGCCGGGCCGAGGTGGCGCACGCCGCCGGTGACTGGCTGGCCCGGCCGGGCCGGCCGCGGCTGGACCACCCGGCGCTGGCCCGGCACCTGCTCTGGACCGCGGTCGACCTGGGCCTGCCGATCCAGCTGCACACCGGCTTCGGCGACCCGGACCTGCGCCTGCACCGCAGCGACCCGGCCCTGCTCAGCGACTTCTGCGCGGCCACCGACGGCGCCGGCACCCCGCTGGTGCTGCTGCACTGCTACCCGTACCACCGGCAGGCGGCCTACCTGGCCAGCGTCCACCCGCACGTGTACGCCGACGTCGGGCTGACGCTGAACCACGTCGGCGTGCGGGCCGCCGCGGTGCTGGCCGAGGTGCTGGAGCTGACCCCGTTCGGCAAGCTGCTCTACTCGTCCGACGGGTACGGGCTGGCCGAGCTGCACCACCTGGGCGCGATGCAGTTCCGCCGCGCCCTGGGGCAGATCCTGACCGGCTGGGTCGCCGACGGCGAGGTCACCCGGGCCGACGCCGACCGGTACGCCACGATGATCGGCGCCGGCACCGCCCGCCGCGTCTACCGGCTCGACCCGCCCTGATCCCCGGCCACACCCACCCGACGGGTCGGCCCACCTGACGAGTTGGCCCGCCGACGGCCACACCCACCCGACGGGTCGGCCCGGCGACGGCCCGGCCCGGCCCGGGGGTGAGTGCGGTCAGGGGGTCGGGCGGTGCCGGCGGTCGCCGTCCAGCCCCTCGTCCTGTTCCAGCCGGATCACGTGCATCACCGCGTTGATCAGCGCGAGGTGGGTGAACGCCTGCGGGAAGTTGCCCAGGTGCCGGCCGGTGCGCGGGTCCAGCTCCTCGGCGAACAGCAGCAACCCGCTGGCGTAGCCGAGCATCTTCTCGCACAGCTGCTTGGCCCGGTCCTTCTCGCCGATCTCGGCCAGCGCGGAGACCAGCCAGAACGAGCAGATCGTGAACGTGCCCTCGTCCTCGGCGAAGCCGTCGTCGGTCTCCTCGACCCGGTACCGCAGCACCAGGCCCTCGTCGGTGAGCTCGTCCGCGATGGCCAGCACGGTCGCCTTGACCCGCGGGTCGTCCGGCGGCAGGAACCGGACCAGCGGCACCAGCAGCATCGACGCGTCCAGCGCCCCGGTGCCGTAGTGCTGGGTGAACACGCCGCGCGGGTCCACCGCGTTGGCGCAGATGTCGGCGTGGATCTCGTCCGCGGCGGCCTGCCAGCGGGCGGCGCGCTCCCAGTCCTCACGCAGCCGGGCCAGCCGGGCGCCGCGGTCGGCGGCCACCCAGCACATCACCTTGGACGAGGTGAAGTGCTGCGGCTCGCCACGGATCTCCCAGATGCCGTGGTCCGGCTCGCGCCAGTGCACCAGCGCCGACTCGACCTGCCGCTGCAGCATCTGCCAGGTCCGGTCGTCCAGCCGGTCCCGGGAGCGGGTGTGCAGGTAGGCCGAGTCGAGCATGGCACCCCACACGTCGTTCTGCCGCTGCCGGAAGGCCCCGTTGCCGATCCGCACCGGCCGCGCGCCGCCGTAGCCGTTCAGGTGCGGCAGCTCCCGCTCGGTCAGGTCGGTCTCACCGCCGACGCCGTAGACGATCTGCAGCTCGCCGTCCCGCTCGGCCACGTCGGTGATGAAGTGGAAGAAGTCGTTGGCCTCCCAGTCGAAGCCGAGCGTGTAGAGGCCCCAGAGGGCGAACGTGGCGTCCCGGATCCAGCTGTACCGGTAGTCCCAGTTCCGCTCGCCACCGGGCGACTCAGGCAGCGACGTGGTGGCCGCGGCGGCGATCGCCCCGGTCGGCGCGTAGGTCAGGCCCTTGAGGGTGAGCGCGGAGCGGGAGACGTGCCGGCGCCAGCGGTGGTCCGGGATCCGGCCGCCGGCCAGCCAGTGCTGCCAGTGGTGTGCCGTCCAGACCAGCTGCTGGTAGGCGTCCTCGGCGCTGGTCGGCGGCTGCCCACCGTTCCAGGACAGCGCACAGAACCGGACGTCGCCCTCTTTCAACAGCGTCCGGGCGACCGCGCGGGGGCCCTCGAAGCCGAGTCGCATGTCGGTGGTCAGCCGCAGCTCGGGCTGCTCGATGGCGCTGGCGATGGCCTCGTGGTGGCCGCGGTCGGTGTGCCGCCAGGTGCCGCGCCGGTGGCCGTAGCCGAACCCGGGCTCGCAGTCCAGCTGCATCTGCACGACGCCGTTCACGCACCGGATGTAGCGCAGCAGCACGTGCGCGGCGGCGTAGTCGGTGGGCGCCCGCCGGTAGATCGAGGTGGCCGGGTCCTCGTCCCGCCACGGGCCCATCAGCAGCGCGTCCCGGACGATCAGCCAGCCCTCGCCGACGTTCCAGCTGGTCTCGACCACCATCGTGCCGGGCAGGTAGCGGCGGGCGGCCGGCACCGTGACGTCGGCCGGGCCGAGCCGGAAGGAGCCGGCGCCGCGATCCAGCAGCGCGCCGAACACGCTCGGCGAGTCCATCCGCGGCAGGCACATCCATTCCACCCCGCCGCTGGGCGCGACCAGCGCGGTCACCTCGCAGTCGGAGAGGAACGCGTAGTCGGCGATCAGCGGGAACGGGTCGGTGACGGCCCCGGACGGGTGCGCCAGCGAGCTGTGCCGCCCGTCCGGGCTGGTGCTCGGGCCAGGCCCGATCCCGTCCAGCCGGCCGGCGGCGGGACCGCTCGGGTTCGATCCGCCGGGTGCCGGCCCGGCCGAGCCGGCGGCCGGGCCCGGCTCGGGCCGGGCGCCGGTCGGCGGCCGGTGGTCGGCGGCGGCAGCCACCGGGTCGATGGGTGAGCGGCTCATCAGCAACCTCCCGGGCCGGCGGGATGCGACGTCATGGCGGTGACGGCACCAGCAGGCAGTATCAACGTCGGCGCGCCCGGCAGCTACCGATGCGGTGCCGGATCAGACCCCGAGGCCGGATCAGACCTCGGGCAGGCCGAGCTTGGCCCGTATCTCGGCGTGAATATCGGCCGCGGGTGGGGTCGCGTCGATGGTTACGACGTACTCCTTGCGGCGGAAGATATCGAGGACCGGCCGGGTCTTCTCGTGGTACTCGCGCTGCCGCACCGCCAGTGCCTGCGGTGTGTCGTCGTCCCGGCTGACCAGCCGACCGCCACAGACGTCGCAGGTGTCTTCCTTCTTCGGGTGGTGCGCGATCAGGTTGTAGTCCAGGCCGCAGCGGGAGCACAGCCGGCGGGCCAGCACCCGGCGGTGCACCTCGGAATCGGGCAGGTCCAGGTAGATCACGCCGTCGATGTCGTAACTCTCCAGGAAGAACTCCGCCTGCGGCCCGTTGCGCGGGAAACCGTCGATGAGGAACCCGTAGTTCCAGTCGTGCCGGTCCAGCCGCTCCCGGACGACCGCGCCGACCAGTTCGTCACCGACCAGGTGCCCGGCGGCCACGCTCCGCTTCACCTGGGCGCCCAGCTTGGTGTGATTGGCGATGTTCCACCGGAATATGTCGCCTACGCTGATGTGCACCAGGTCGTACCGCTCGGATAGCAGGCGGCTCTGGGTTCCCTTCCCGCTGCCCTGCACCCCCATGATCACGTACTTGCGCATGCCGAACCCTGACACGGAACGCTGAGGGAATGCGCGCCGGGTCGCCCGCAGCCCGGATGGACGTGGGGCGATGCGCCGTTCGGGTGTGGCCCAGATTGACCATCCGCAGCCCAGCGCGGCCCGCGGTTGTCGACCCGGCGTCCCGCTCCTGCCACATCGTGGACGTCCGTCTGGACGTTTGCTGGTCAGCGAGTGGATCGGCACGCTGCGTATATGGCCCGATCGGGCCATGTACCAGCGGCCGGCCGCACCACGACCCTGGTCGCATGGCCCTCGGTGCGCGTCGACCCAGGCCGGCCCGAGACCCTCGCGCCGGCCTGGGCGCGCCACCGGACCGGCGGTCGTTACAGGACTTCCAAGCCTCCCGGGCGGGCATGGTGGCCGCCCTGGGCGGCTACCTGGTCGCGGTCGCGGTGGGGGTCGCGGTGGTCGGTCGGGCCGCCGCGAACCTGCTCACCGGCCTTGCCCTGGGCGCCGCGTTCATGCTCGCCGCCGGGATCGTGGTGGTCACCTTCTGGCGTTTCTCCGCGCGTGCGTACGCGCACCAGGAGCGGTACCGGCGGGAGCTGTTCGACGCCGAACTGGGCGCGCTGGCCCGGCTGCGCGAGGCCGGCCAGATCCGTGAGGACGTTATAGCGTCCGTCTCGCACGAGTTCCGGACGCCGCTGACCGCCATCCGGGGGAGCGCGTCCACGCTGCTGGCGCACGCCGACCAGATCGGCCCCGACGACCGGGCCGTGCTGCTGGCCGGCATCGTCGAGCACTCCGACCGGCTCGGCCGGCTGCTGGAGGACATGCTGCTGGCCGCGTCCGCGACCGCGGCGACCGACTCGGGCGCGATCGCCGACGTCACCGCGGCGATGTCCGGCTTCGTGCTGGAGCAGTCCCGGCCGCCGGTGACGATGGAGGTCGAGCCGGGGCTCGCCGGCTACGTCGACACCGTCTCGCTGGACCGGGTGGTCCGCGCGCTGGCCGACCACGTCGGCGCCGAGGCGCGGCGGGACCGCCGGGTCCGGGTCCGGGCCAGGCGGGAGCCGGGCGAGATCGTCATCGACGTCTCGTACGCGGCCAGCCGGGTCGAGGACGACCTGGGCCGGCTGTTCGAGCCGTTCGGCTCCCGGGAGAGCGCGCGCACCGGCCGGCCGGCCTCGCTGGCGCTCTACCTGGCCCGCCGGCTGGTGGAGGCGCACGGTGGCCGGGTCTCCGCCGGTCACGACTGGGACGCCGGCCGGACCCGGATCCGGGTGGTGTTCCGGGCGCTGCGCCCGCACGGCCCGGGCCCGGCCGAGCCGCCCGCGAGCCGGCCGGACGTGCCCGCCGAGACCACCGGCG
>Ga0307499_10000130_pt1 | contig 27208 bp, 24 predicted proteins | sample 13_S_MG_FD_201363 | JGI IMG/M metagenome (GOLD analysis project Ga0307499, IMG submission 201363) | Soil microbial communities from Populus trichocarpa stands in riparian zone in the Pacific Northwest, United States - 13_S | ecosystem: Environmental > Terrestrial > Soil > Riparian zone > Trees... | reverse complement strand
CTCTACCGGCTCACCAGCACATTCGCCGCCATCCAGTCGGCCACCGGCATCTCGGCGCGGACGATCTCGGCCAGCCACCCGGTAACCGGTGACACCTTCGTACCGTCGGGGTTCTTCGCCCGGGTCTTCGACTGCGACATCCAGACGTTCGTGCCGACCCTGCGCGAGGACGCGTGGACCTGGCACGACTCGATCCGCTACAACACCGCCTGCGCGACCGTGCACGGCACCTCCGGCTCACCCATCGTCAATACCGGCACCGGCGAGATTGTCGGCATCAACAACACGGCCAACGACAACGGCGGGCGCTGCACGCTGAACAACCCGTGCGAGGTCAGCCCCACCGGAGTCATCACGGCCACCCAGGGTCTGCGCTACGGGCAGGAGACGTACTGGTTCACCACCTGCCTGACCGCCAGCCGCACGATCAATCTGAACCAGGCCGGGTGTCTGCTGACCAGGCCAGGCGGCTGAACGACCCAGATCTCGGCTTCGACGACCGCCAACTGCCGGGCCCGCCACGGGCCCGGCAGTTTCTGGTGCTGCCGGCCGCGGTCCACCGGCGGTGCACCCGGACCTACCCGCCATGGAAGTTGAGTGCTCGCGGCGACCTGGCTTTTCGGGTTCGTCCGTGGTGTCGTTGGCCCTCCGAGGGAGGGCCGTATGTTCACCATTGCCGGCGCCGCCGCTGGCATCGTCGGTTCGTTCGGCTGGGACTACGACGATGCCCTAACCTTCGCGACGGACTTCGCCCGCCATCGCGGCGTCCAGACCGGTACGGAGGAAGGCGGGCAGGCGCCGCGGGTCGAGATCGACGAGCAGACCTGGCGTGCGATCTGGGAAGACGCGGCCGTCGCCAGCGAGACGACCCAGTTCTGACCAGGCGTGGCCGCGCGGGGTGGGTGCGAGTGGTGTGGAGGATGCGGTGACCGGTGTCGAGCTCGGGATGTCGTACTGGCCGGCTGACACGGCTGAGCCGGTGCTGGAAACGACCTGCGGCGGGGTGTTGCGGGCGGCCGCCGAAGGTGCCCCGGATGCGGTCGCGCTGGTCGCTGGGGTACCCGACCCGGCCGGACGGCGCCGGATCAGCTACGCGGAGCTGTGCACCGGGGCTGAGCGTGCCGCCCGGGCGTTGCTCGGCCGCTTCAGGCCGGGTGAGCGGGTGGCGGTCTGGGCGCCGAACAGTCCGGAGTGGGTGGTGCTGCAGTTCGGCGCGGCGCTGGCCGGGTTGACGCTGGTTACCGTCAACCCGCTGTACCGGGCTGACGAGCTGCGGCATGTGCTGGGTCAGTCCGAGGCGGCCGGTGTCTTCCTGGTCCCCGAGGTACGCGGGGTGTCCACAGTGGACATTCTGGAGCAGGTCCGCCCGCGGCTACCCGCGCTGCGGGACAGCGTGCTGTTCACCGACTGGGCCGGGTTCTGCGCGTCGGGCTCGCCGACCGAGCCGCTGCCCGAGGTCGACCCCGGCGACCCGGCGCAGATCCAGTACACCTCGGGGACCACCGGCGTCCCCAAGGGTGCGGTGATCCATCACCGTGGTTTCACCAACAACGCCCGGTACGTCGCGGCGCAACTGCAGCTGGCCGCCGGCGACGTGATGGTCAACCCGATGCCGCTGTTCCATACCGCCGGTTCCGGCTCCTGCACCCTCGGCCCGATACAGGCGCAGGCGACCCAGGTGCTGATGCCGTTCTTCGACCCGGCCCTGCTGCTGGCGCTGACCGAGAGCGGACGCGGCGCGATCTTCGGCGGGGTACCGACGATGCTGTTCGCCGCGCTGGACCATCCGGACTTCGCCGGCAGGGACCTGTCCTCGCTTCGGCTGGCGTTCTCCGGTGGTGCGCTGGTACCGCCGCAGCTGGTCCGCCGGGTACGGCAGGAACTCGGCATCCCGTTCGTGATCGTCTACGCGCAGACCGAGGCCGCACCGGTCATCACCGGTACCCGTACCGCCGACAGCCCCACCGACCAGGCCGAGACCGTCGGCCGGCCATTCCCGCAGACCGAAGTCAAAATCGTCGACCCGGCCACCGGGCAGACCACGCCGCTCGGCGAGATCGGCGAGGTCTGCACCCGCGGCTACCACGTGATGACCGGATACTTCGACAACCCCGACGCCACCGCCGAAGCCATCGACCCCGACGGCTGGCTGCACACCGGCGACCTCGCCTCGATGGACACCCGGGGGTACTGCCGGATCGAAGGCAGGCTCAAAGAGATGATCATCAGAGGTGGCGAGAACATCTACCCCCGGGAGATCGAGATGGTGCTGCTCAGCCACCCGGCAGTGGCCGACGTCGCCGTCGTCGGCATCCCCGACCCACGCTGGGGTGAGCAGGTAGCCGCCTTCATCCGGCCGACCCCCGGCGCAGCACCGGCCGAGGCCGACCTGAACGCGTTCTGCCGCGACCGGCTCGCCGGCTTCAAGGTGCCACGAGTCTGGCAACTACTGGACACGTTCCCGATGACCGCCTCCGGCAAGGTCCAGAAATTCGCGCTGCGTGAACGCTTCGAAGCCGGGACCCCGCAGCCACCAACCACGGCCGGCTGAACCGCACAATCTCCCCGGTCCGTACCCCCGTTTGGTCAGGACGCGAGCTTGCCGAGCAGGGCGACCGTGTCGTCCTCGTGGGAGAGGAAGGGGGCGTGGTCGCTGGCCCAGGTGATGGCGTGGGTGGCCCGTTGGCTGAGCAGGCGCTGCAGTTGCGGGTGGATGGCGCGGTCCTCGGAGCAGACGACGTAGGTGCTGGGCCTGGACCGCCAGGCCAGGCTGGTCGGGCGGTCGAAGCCGGGGGCCATGTTCTGCGGTACCAGGGTCGCGACGTGGGCGGCCCGCTGTTGCTCGTCAAGCTGTGCGTAGAAAAGGTCGCCGGCCTTGGCCGGGTCGATGGTGGTGGCGCTCGGGTCGCCGACGGTACTGGCGAGCAGGTCAGTCGGATGGGCCGCGACCAGGTCCAGTGTGGTCTCGCTGGTGTCCGGCATGATCGCGGCCAGGTAGACGAGGTGGGCGATGCGGTCGGGGGCCAACCCGGTGATGACCGCGCCACCGTAGGAGTGGCCGCAGGCGATGACCGGTCCGGGAAGTTGGGCCATCGCTTCGGTGGCGGCGGCGGTGTCGCCGGCCAGGGAGCCGCGGTGCAGTTCGGCGAGGGCAACCGGGATGTCCAGCGCGCGCAGCCGCTGCGCTACGCCGTCCCAGCAGTGTTTCGTGTGCCATGCGCCGTGTACGAGTAATACCCCGGTGGGCGTGCCGTCCAGAGCCGTCACGTTTCCGCCTCTCGTTCGTGGTGCGTGATCCGCGCTACCCATGAGAGCGGTCCGAAGCCGGAAAGGATGCGCGAATCCTATTCCCCGCTGAGCCCTCAAATGGGCGTATCGGTGGCAGGTCGGGCGGCATACCTGGACTGACACGACGTCACCCGGTCCGGCCCCGTCCAGCGTGGTCTCTTGGCGCCGGCACCTGACCCCCAGAGTTGGCGTTCAGCCAGGGTGTGCTCCCCAGGTTCACCCGTGTCTCGACTGGCCAACCACGCAGCGCGGGGGTCGCACTGCGGCATTCCCTACGGGTGGATGCCGAACGGTCCAAGGATGTCGGCGTCGATCCGGGCCGAGTTGATCAGTGTGGCGGCATTGGCCTTGGTGAACACGTCGGCGGCGGCCAGCTTGCCGGTGTATTGGGCGATGACCGGGGCGGCGGCCGCCTCGGCGGCCGCGTCAAGGTACGACGTGAAGATCGCCCAGGCGTTGCCGGTGGGCCCGTACTCGGCGAAGAAGGGCGTCGGATCCAGCGAGTTGATGGTCGCGCGGACGCTGGCGGCGAGGTCGTCGAGGTAGGCCCGTTGCACGACGACGTCCTCGCGTGTGCCGAGCCGGCCAACGTGCCCGCCGACGAGCGTGCGCCACGGGGCGACCAGGATGGTCTCGTGCGCCGCGGTCCAGGCGGGGATGTCCTGGGACTCGGCCAGGTTCTTGAACGGAACCCAGCCGGGGAAGACCACATCGACCACCATCAGCGTCGCTGCGGACGGTACGTAGATGTAGATGTTGTCCGGGCTGTGGTTGGGCCCGTGGTAGGACAACTCCAGGCGCTTCCCGCCGACGCGCAGCACGTAGTTGTCCTCGAAGGTGATGTCGGGCAGCGGACGCTGGGGGTCGCGCGCGGCGCTGAGAAGCCGTTTCGTCTCGGCGTGCGCCACCCGGGTGACCCGGTCGAAGAGTCCGGCCGCCCCGATGTGGTCGGAGTGGGAGTGCGAGTAGACCAGGTGGGTCACGCGGGACGGGAGGCGGCGTGGCTTGGTCACCTCCTCGATGGCCCGCACCAGGTTGCGCCCAATGGTGGGCGGGGCGTCCACCAACACGACGCCCTCGGCGGTGGTCAAGAACATGGCCTGGTAGAAGCCGTCGGTGACCCAGTAGAGGCTGTTACCGATGTGACCGGTGAAGTAGCCGGCCGCATTGATCGCCGGCCCGAACGCGTCGGGCGGAACGGGCGCGTACCGGGGCAGGGCCGGGGCCGCCGCCGATGACCAGCGCGGATCGTTGGGCATGAGGCCGGCTGCTGTCGGGAGCGCGGCGGCCATGGCCGTGCGACGCAACAGCGTGCGGCGGTCGATCGACGGCGCAGACATGCGTGCTCCTCAACGGTGTTCTTGGGATGGGTAGGGTTCAGCCGCAACCGCGCAACGACGGTGACGCTGAGGCCGACGTCGCGGCCCGCGACGTCCCTGGTAGCCAGGCGCCGCTGCAGGCCGAGGCGGATAGACGCGCCAGCGGTCGAATCGATGCTCACGGCGAGCAGTGGATCTTCATCGCGCGCCCCGACGGCTGTAGGCGCAGGCTGGGTATGCCTGGCCCTCGGGGGAAGGCATCGCCCCCACGCGTGTGAGGTGCTATCAGGCGTACAGCGCTGCGGCGCCTCCCCACAGTGCGCCTGGGTTGAGCCGGTCCGGGAACCTATCCAGCATGGCGTTGAAGAAGTCCAGCGCGTTGTCGTGGGCTTTGAGGAGTTCGCCGGCGGCGTTCAGGTACTCGCGGGTCTGGCGGATGGTCCTGGTGGCGTCGTCGTCCAGAGTCTTGTTCTTGTGACCGGCGACGATGTGCCGTGGGTGCAGTGCTTCGACGGTGTCGACGGCGCGGTGCCATGCGTTGAGCCCGTCGCCTTGTGCCTCGCGGAGGTACTGGTGGACGCCGTTGTAGATGACGTCGCCGGCGACCACGAGGCCGAGGTCGGGCACGTGCAGGACGCTGGTGTCGTCGGTGTCGGAGTGTCCGACTTCGACGATCGTGAGCGGGTGACCTTCGAGATTGATCTGGTTGTTGGGGACGGCCTTGGCGACGACATGGGCAGCCGGGATCTGTCCGGGGAAGAGCGCATCCCAGAACGTTTCGCGGATCGCGATATTCTTGTGCATCTGCCGGATCGTTCCGGTGGTGGCAACGACCTCGGCGCCGAACCGGTGCGCTAGCTCGGCCCCGCCGAACCAGTGGTCTCCGTGCCCGTGCGTGGCGAAGATGTGGGTCAAGCTCTTGCCGGTCGCCTCGACCCAATCCCCGACGGCGGCGGTCTGCGCGCTCGTCAGCGGTGGGTCAACGAGCACGGCGTCCCGGTCACCGCAGATCAGGGTGATCGACAGGGGGGAGAACTCCCGCTTGTCGCCGTTGGGAACGAGTTCGGTGACGTTCTGCGGGATCGGGTCGGCGATGAATACGTCGTAGGACAGGTTCACCGGCATGGGCAACTCCAGGTGTGGCGTTGGTTCTTGGCTGAAGAGACGGGCTCAGTTGAACAGCAGGCACGTGGCGATGGCGTGCGCCACGACACGGCCGTGGCCGTCGAGGATGCGGGCTTCGGCGGTGGCGGTGCGGCGGCCGAAGCCGACCACGTCGGCTCGGCAGGTCAGGCGGCCGCTGTCGAGGTTCGCGGGACGGGTGAACTTGATCGTGAGATCGAGCGAGGTGTAGCCGGTGCCAGCGGGAAGCTTGGTGTGGACGGCACAGCCCAGGGCTGAATCGGCCAGGCCGGCCAGCATGCCCCCGTGGACTGAGCCGAGGGGGTTGTAGTGCCACTCGGCGGGTTGCATCTCGAACTCGGCCCAGCCGTCCCCGACGGCTACTGGACGGATGTCGGTCGTGGCACCAGCGGGTACTGCCGGAAGGTCCCCGCGGCCGATCTTGTTGAGGAACTCGAGCCCGTCAAGATCGCGGGCGGCGTCGGTGAAGACCTTCGGGTCCGCCCAGCAGTAGGTGCGTTCGCGGGTCACGCGTCGCTCCGCGCCAGCTGTGGGTAGAGCGCCTCGATCGGTCCGGCGAGCGCGGCCTTGACCTGGCCGCTGAGCTCGTCGGCAAGGATCTCGTACGCACCCGCCTCGAGCCCGTCGTAGGCGGAGCGCACGACGTCGGCCGGATCGAGCTTTGGAGCGTCCACGCCTTTGGCCAGCGGGGTGTCGGCGTATCCGAGGTGCAGGCTCGCGACGTGCACGTCATCGGGGGCAAGCTTGATCCGCTGGGTGTTGGTGGCCTGCCACAGGGCGGCCTTGCTCGCGCTGTAGGCCCCCTCACCGACGCCGAGCCAGCTGAGCGCCGACAGCACGTTGAGTAGGGTGCCCCGCGTCGCTTTGAGCGCGGGGATGAAGGCGTTGGCGACGGCGAGCGCCCCCCAGAAGTTCGTCTCGAACAGGTCGCGAGCCGCACTCAGGTCGCCGAGCACGCTGGAGCCGTTGGAGACGCCGGCGTTGTTGATCAGGACAGTGACGTCGTTGGCGATACCGGCTGCGGCAGCGATCGAATCCGGCGAGGTGACGTCAAGGACGAGCGGGACGATGCGGTCGTCGCCCCAGTCCTTCGGCTTGCGGGCGGCGGCGTACACCTTGACGGCTCCGCGTTCGAGTGCCTGGTGGACGAAACGGGTGCCGAGGCCGCCGTTGGCTCCGGTGACGAGCAGGACGGCTCCGTTGAGCGTGGGCATAGCCGGTTCCTTTCGACGACGGTGGAATGCGCGGCTCCGGACCGGCCGCGGGGGCGAGGCCGGTCCGCTCGATGAGGACGCGCAGCGGAGCCGTGGGCTCGACCGGATGAATCTCGGCGGACGCAGCGGTTGGCTACGCAGCCTGGCGCCACCACCGCACCTCGGCGCTGACTAAGGAGAACCACAGCCAGCACCGTACACCCTGACTTTGGAGCAGCAAAGCCAGGGATATGATGGGGTCGTGACTGCCAACCAGGGACAGGCTCAGCCCACCGCCCTGGAGCGCCTGGGCGCCTTCTCCGAACGCGACCAGTGGACGGCCAAGGGCTGGTGCCGCATCGAGCGCTCGCTCGATCTGATCGGCACCCGCTCGGCGATGCTGGTGATCCGCGAGCTCTTCTACGGGGCCACCAGGTTCGATGAGCTGGCCCGAGGCACCGGCCTGAGCGAAGCGGTGGTTGCCGGGCGGCTGAAGCGGTTGCACGCCGACGGCATCGTCGAGCGACGCCCCTACCAGGAAGCCGGCCAGCGCACCCGCGACGAGTACGTCCTCACCATCCGAGGCCGTGAGCTGTTCCCGATCCTCGTCGCACTGACCCAGTGGGGCGAAACCCTCCGCGACGACCACCGGACCGGAGTCGAGCTTGTGCATCGCGACTGCGCCGCGCGCCTCACGGCTCACGTCGGCTGCGCCAAGGGACACGAGGTGCCGGTCGACCAAGCCGCGGTTCAACTCAAGCAGGAGCCACACCTGAAGAAGCGCCGAACCCAGATGCCGGAGATTGCTACTGGCGACCACGAGCCGACGGGCTGAAGATCGAGGATAGCCTCCCGGTGCTGACGCGCGTGGCCAGGTCAGCGAGTTGATCGGCGGAGGGCGTGGGATTCGAACCCACGGTGACGCTCACGCGCCACAGCAGTTTTCAAGACTGCCGCCATCGGCCACTAGGCGAGCCCTCCTAGCTGCGGAGTTGCCTGCCTGTCCACGGCTCGTCCGCACGTCCGGCTTCGGCTCCTCGTTGGCAGCCTGAGCCGCTGGCAGTGTCCCACGAGCACCGCCGGTCAGCGCGAGCGAGATACGGACGGTGACCGCGCGCTCAGGTCAGCAGCAGCCGGCGGGGGAAGGCGGCTGCCGCGGTGAGCCCGCCGAGGACCAGGCAGAGCGGCGAGTACAGCAGCAGGTCCCAGTGGACGTAGTCGGTCGGTGCCCCGGACAGGCCGAGCCCGGACGGCAGGAACCCGGCTACGGTCGCCCGTCCGATCAGCGCGGCGGTCACGATCCAGCTGCCGACCTGATGCAGGCGGCGGGGGCCGACCGGGGGAAGCCACCAGGCCCGGGCCGCCGCGAGGTAGGCGCCGGCGAACAGCAGTGCGGCGACGGCGGCCGACATCGCCGGCATCGCGGCCGGTGGTCCCGAAGCGGCCGTACCCAGCACCACCCGGGCGAAGTCGGCCCAGGTTGCCAGCGGCCACGGGGTGAACATCCAGACCACGTGCGCCACCCCGGCGACGGCCAGACCGATCGCGGCGAACCCGCCGGCGACCCTGGTCAACAGGTCCACCCGGCGCCCGGGCGTCGGCTGGCTCCGGGGCGTGCCGATGCCCGGCGGGGCAACCGGACGATCCAGCCGGCCGAACCGGCCACGGCCCCGGCGCCACCTCGGCGACATGCTCACGCCAGCCCCCGTCGACTACACTCTGCAATCACTATTAACAGAGCGTGCGGGTCAGCGGCTGATACGCCGGGCGATACCGGCGGCGCGGCGGCATCCGCGTCCCGGATCAGCTATCGGCGCTTCCGGTATCTGACACGCCTATTGCGACCGGCCCGGACGGATACGGCTCCGGAGTTTCCCCGGGCAGAATTGCCCAGCCGTATCGACGAGCAGCTGCCGGCTCGATCAGTGCACTCAAAGAACCCGCCGTCGAGGTACAGACCCGGACCCCTTGACAGGATAACCGCGAACGTTACAATACGGAAACCCCTTGTGTTAACGCTAACATCGCGGAGCGTCACGATGCCCGAGCCGCTGAAGTCGACGTGGCTCCCGTTCTGCGGCGTAGCGGAAAACCTCCGGGGAAGGTCGCCGAATTGATCACCGCCACGCTGGCATGATCAATACCGGGGCCTCCGCAACGGCGCTCCTGGTGGCCGGCCGACCAATTGGGTCCGCCGGTTTGTTCGTTCGGCCAGGGGCCGGTCGGTCCAGTCGAACTGCGGATAGCCGCCTGGCGCCGGCACCGCTATTGCCGGGCCCGGTCGAAATCGGGCTATGCCGCACCGGAACGGAAGAGGTCCACAATGCTTCTTCGATCGCGGTCCCGGCGCCTGAGAAAGACGCTACCGCTCATCGGTGCGGCGGTCGCACTCACCGCCGGCGCACTGGTCGGCCTGCCTGGCGCCGCGCAGGCGGCCGGGCCACTCCCGTGCGACATCTACGGTTCCGCCGGCACCCAGTGCGTCGCGGCGCACAGCACCACGCGGGCGCTGTTCGCCGCCTATGGCGGCAACCTCTACCAGGTGCGCCGCGCCTCGGACAACGCGACGGCCAACATCGGCGTGCTGGCGGCCGGCGACTACGCGAACGCGGCGGCGCAGGACTCGTTCTGCGCCAACACGTCATGCGTCATCACGATCATCTATGACCAGACAGCCCGGCACAACGACCTGACCATCGAGCCGGCGGGCACCGCCGGGCCGGCCAATTCCGGCGTGCCCGCGGACGCACTGCCGGTGACGGCCGGTGGCCACCTGGTCTACGGCGCCTCGTTCTCCGGCCGTATGGGCTACCGGCACCGGGCGGCGTCCGGGGTCGCCGTAAACGGTCAGCCCGAGGGCATGTACATGGTTACTTCCGGAACGCACTTCAACAGCGCCTGCTGCTTCGACTACGGCAACGTCGAGGTGCCGATCGCCGATACCGGAAATGGCCATATGGACGCCATCTACTTCGGCACGCTGTGCTGGTTCGCGCCGTGCAACGGAAGCGGCCCGTGGGTGATGGCCGACCTCGAGAACGGCCTGTTCCAGTCCAACACCGGCGGCAGCCAGAACACCGCGAACACCGGCAACCGCGCGCCGTTCGTGACCGCCACACTGAAGAACAACGGCCAGAACTTCTTCGCGTTCAAGGACGGCAGCGCGCAGTCCGGCGGGCTCGCCACGCGCTACTCCGGAGCTTTGCCGACGTTCCGTCCGGGCTACTCGCCGATGCACCAGGAAGGCTCCATCGTCCTGGGCACCGGCGGCGACAACAGCAACGGGTCGATCGGGTCGTTCTTCGAAGGCGTGATGACAGCGGGCGTGCCGTCCGACGCGGCCGAGAATTCCGTCCAGGCGAACATCGTCTCGGTCGGTTACGGCGGCCCGAGCCCGGTCGCCGGCGGCACGCTGAACCCCGGCTCGACGATCTCGCTGCGCGCCACGACGGCGAACAGCACGACCCGCTACATCCGGCACCAGAACAACAACGCGATCACCTCCGTGGTCGCGGCCGGTAGTTCAGCCGTTGACCGGAGCGACGCGACCTGGATCGTCCGGCGCGGGCTGGCGAACAACTCGTGCGTGTCGTTCGAGTCCAGGAACTTCCCCGGCGACTTCCTGCGGCACTCGAACTTCCAGCTCTTCCGGCAGCCGATGGACGGCACCGCGCTGTTCCGGTCCGACGCGACGTTCTGCCCGCAGGCCGGCCGCAGCGGCCAGGGCACCTCGTTCGCGTCGCTCAACTTCCCGACCAGATTCCTCCGGCACTTCAACAACACCCTGTTCATCGCGAGCAACGGCGGGCCGAACACGTTCGACACGGCCACCTCGTGGGCGGCCGACGTGAGCTGGGCCGTCAGCTCCCCCTGGACGGCGTAGCCGACCGGACCATCCCGGCGCGGGACGCCACCAGGCGTCCCGCGCCCGGCTCGCCTGGTAGCCCCCTCCTGAGTCTTGACAAGTCGTCAGACGACTGATGTCTTTGTCGCGCGGCTTCCCGACCCCGTCGGCCGGGTGGCGCTGGCCTCAGCGAGAGGAGCTTCCTCATGGCCCAGGAGCACAGCGGGCCAACGGCCGCGCAGGGCGCCGGGCTGCGGCGCAACGCGGTCGGGCTGACCGGCGCGGTGATCATGTCGGCGGCGATCATGGGGCCGGCCGTCTCGACGTTCTTCAACCCGCAGTTCTCGACGCCGTTCTCCGGCTACGCCACCCCGTTGGTCTACCTGCTGACCCTGGTCGCGCTGGTGATCACCGCGTCCGGGGTGATGGAGATGGCGCGGGCGCTGCCCAGCGCCGGCGCCTTCTACACGTACGTCTCGCGCGGGCTGGGGGCGCGCGCCGGGTTCGTCACCGGCGGGCTGATGTTCGCCGCGTACGCGCTGCTGCCGCCGGCCGAGATCGGGCTGATCGGCAGCTACCTGCAGGGCACCTTCCGCACCGAGTTCGACGTGAACATCCCGTGGTGGGTGATCGGCCTGCTGCCCGCGATCGTGATGGCCGTGCTCGCGTTCGAGGGGATCAGTTCCTCGCTGCGCACCGCGCTGGTGCTGTTCACCGCCGAGGTGGTGGTGGTGCTCGTGCTCGCGGTGATCGTGCTGGCGCACGGCGGCGCGGACGGCCTCAGCGCCAAGCCGTTCTCCCCGGCCAGCTCGCCGCACGGCTACAGCGGCCTGGTCGACGGGCTGGTGTTCGCGGCGCTGAGCTTCGTCGGCTTCGAGGCGGCGGCGACCCTCGGCGAGGAGGTGCGCGACCCGAAGCGGCGGATCCCGCGCGCGGTGCTGCTGTCCGTCCTGTTCGTCGGCGCGATCTACGTGTTCTGCATCTGGGCCGAGGCGATCGGGCTCGGCCGGGCCGGCATGGACGCCCTGGACGGCACCGGCGCGCCCTGGAACGTGCTGGCCGGCCAGTACGCGGAGTGGATGAAGTGGCCGGTCATCATCGCCTCGGTCTCGTCGATGTTCGCGGTGATGCTGAACTCCAACAACGGGATCGTGCGGATCATGAACACGATGGGGCGGGAGCGGCTGCTGCCGCGGGCGCTGGCGCACATCGACCCCAAGCGGCGCAGCCCCTCGTACGCGATCGCGGTGCAGGGCGTGTTCGCCGTCGTGATCGCGTTCATCGTCGGCGCGGTGGCCGGCGGCCTGGGCGACCCGCTCGGCGGCAGCAACGTGTACGGCTACCTCGGGTTCCTGCTCACGCTGGGCATCCTGCCGGTGTACGTGCTGACCAACCTGGCCTGCATCCGGTTCTACCGCGGCCGGCCCGACTTCCGGTTCGTCCGGCACGTGCTGCTGCCCGCGCTCGGCGCCGCGCTGATGGTCGCGCTCACCGTCGGGCAACTGCTGGAGCAGACCACGGCGCCCTACACCTGGCTGCCCTGGATCATCCTGGCCTGGGTGGTGGCGATGTTCGCGGTCGCCCTCTGGCTCGGCGCGCGCCGGCCGCAGGCGCTGCGGTCGGCCGGGGCGGCGCTGGCCGACGAGGCGGAGCCGGTGCCGGCCACAGTCGGGCAGTGATGGTCGGCTCCCACGTCATCGGCCTGGACGTCGGCTCGCAGAGCGTCAAGGGCTGCCTGCTCGGGCCCGGCGGCAGCGTGGCCGCCGTGGCCCGGTACGGCTGCGCGATGCGGCACCCGGCCAGCGGCTGGGCCGAACAGGCCCCGGCCGACTGGCGACTCGGGCTGGCGTCCGTGGTACGCGAGCTGCTGGCCCGCGCCGGGGTGGCCGGCGCCGACATCGGCAGCCTCGGCCTGGCCAGCCAGGTCGACGGCGTGGTGCCGGTGGACGCCGGGCTGCGGCCGCTGCGGGACGCGATCATCTGGCTGGACCGGCGGGCCACCGGGCAGGCCGACGCGCTCGCCCGCACGGTCGGCGACCGGGAGCTGTTCGAGATCACCGGGCTCAACTGCGACGCCTCGCACACCATCCCGAAGATCATGTGGCTGGCCCAGCACGAGCCGGCGACCTACCGGTCCAGCCGCTGGCTGTTGCCGGTGGGTTCGTACCTGGTCGGCTGGCTGACCGGCGCGGCGCTGGTCGACCCGGCCAACGCCTCCTCGACGCTGGTCTACGACCTGGGCAAGGGCGCCTGGTCGGAATTCCTGCTGGACGCGGCCGGCGTCGACCCGGCCCTGCTGCCGGAGATCCGGCCGGCCACCGACCTGGCCGGCGGGCTGACCGCCGAGGCCGCCGAGCAGCTCGGGCTGCCCGCCGGCTGCCCGGTCGTGGTCGGCACCGGCGACGACCACGGCGCCGCGCTGGCCGCCGGGCTGCTCCGGCCCGGGCTGGTGGTGGACGTGACCGGCACCGCGGAGCCGGTCGGCGCGGTCGCCACGGAGCTCACTCTCGACCCGGAACGGCTGGTCGAGACGCACGCGCACGCGGTCCCGGGCACGCTGCTGGTGGAGAACCCGGGGTTCGTGTCCGGCGGCAGCACGCTCTGGCTGGCCGAGTCGGTGCTCCGCTGCCGGCAGGCCGAGCTGCTGGAGCTGGCCGCGACCGCCGCACCCGGCTCGGACGGGGTGCTGTTCCTGCCGGCGCTCAGCGGCGCCACCGCGCCGCGCTGGAACGACACCATGCGGGGTGCCTTCGCCGGCCTGGGCATGAACCACGGCAGCGCCGAGCTGGCCCGGGCGGTGCTGGAGGGCTGCGCCTACGCGCTGCGCGACATCGTCGACCGGCTGGCCGCCCTCGGCCTGGCCGGAGCCGCCGGAGCGGCCGGAGCGGCCGGAGCGGCCGGCGCCGCCGGAGCCGGCGCGGACGAGGTGCGGGTCGTCGGTGGCGGCGCCCGCAGCCCGCTCTGGCTGCAGATCAAGGCGGACGTGCTGAACCGCCCGGTGCGGCCGGTGCTCGCCGCGGAGCCCACCGCGGTCGGCGCGGCGATGCTGGCCGGCGTCGCGGCCGGGATGTTCACCGACCTGGACGACGCGGCCGCCCGCACCGGCACGATCGCGCCCGAGCCGGTCCGCCCGGACCCGGGCCGGGCCGACCGGTACGCGGACTGCTACGCCGGCTACCGCCGGCTCTATGACGGCATCGAGGGGAGCATGGAATGACGGCCGGCACCGTCGACCTGGCCGCGCTGCGGTCCCGGCTGGCCGCGGCGCCCGACGCCGGGCTGCTGCGGCCGATCGGCCTGGCCCGGATCGTCAGCGGGCTCGGCTCCCTGCCCGGCGCCGTGGACGACCTGTTCAACGGCACCGCCGGCCCGGTCGCCCTGCTGGTGGACGCGACCCCGATGCGCCGCGGCAACACCGACCTCAAGCCGGCCGTTCGCGACCTGCTCGCCGGCACCGGCCGGGAGGTGCGGGAGGTGCGGGCCGGGCCGGACGACGGCCAGGTACACGCCGACGAGGTCACCGTGATGGCCGTCCGGGACGCCGTGGACGGCGCCTGCGGCATCGTGACCGTCGCCTCGGGCACGGTCGCGGACATCGGCAAGGCCGTCGCGTGCCTGCTCGGCGGGTTGCCGCACCTGATCGTGCAGACCGCGGCCAGCGTCAACGGCTACGCCGACAGCCAGTCGGTGCTGCTGCGCAACGGGGTGAAGCGGACGGTCGCCAGCCGCTGGCCGGACGTGCTGGTGCTGGATGCCGAGGTGCTCGCCGGCGCGCCGGCCGCGATGACCCGGGCCGGCCTGGGCGACCTGGTGTCGATGTTCACCGCGCCGGCCGACTGGTACCTGGCCCGGGCCGCCGGCCATGACGACAGCTACTCGCCGACCGCGGTGGCGCTCGGCCGCGAACTCGGCGACGAACTGCTCGCGCTGGCCCCGGCGCTGCGCCGCAACGACCCGGCCGCGGTCGGCCGGCTGGCCCAGATGCTCGCGGTCAGCGGCATCTCGATGGGTGCCGCGGACCGGACCGCGCCGTCGTCCGGGATGGAGCACACGGTCAGCCACCTGCTCGAGATGGCCGCCGCCGGCGAGGGCCGGCCGACCGCGCTGCACGGCGCGAAGGTCGGGGTCAGCACGATCATCGCGGCGCTCACCTGGCGGCACGTCCGGGCCCGGATCGCCCGCGACGGCCTGCGCCCGCGGTTCCCCACCGCGCCGCAGATGCGGGACCGGGTCTACGCCGCGTTCGAGCGGCTCGACCCGACCGGCGCGATGGCCCGGGAATGCTGGGCCGACTACAGCCGCAAGCTCACCCGCTGGACCCCGGACGCCGTCGCCGGCCTCACCGGCCGCTGGATCGAACACGAGCACGCCCTGGGGCGCCTGCTGACCGAACCGGCCCGGATCGTCGAGGCGCTGCGGGCGGCCGGCGCCCCGGTCCGGTTCGCCGACCTCGACCCGGCGGTCACCGCCGACCAGGCCCGCTGGGCCATCACCCACTGCCACCTGATGCGCGACCGGTTCACCGTCGCCGACCTGGCCTGGTTCCTCGACGCCTGGGGCCCCGACGACATCGAGTCCGTCCTCGCCGACGCGGCGGCTCTCGGCGCCGGACTATGAGCGCCCAAGGCATGCCGCGAAGCGAACCGGAGACACCGTGACCGTGCCCGGGCGGCGGTTCGCCGGGTACGCGTTCGACCTGGACGGGACCGTCTACCTCGGCGACGAACTGCTGCCCGGCGCGGCCGACACGATCGCGGCGATCCGGCGGGCCGGCGGGTCGGTCGCGTTCGCCACGAACAAGCCGCTGGAGACCGCCGCTGACTACGCGGCCAAGCTGACCCGGCTCGGCGTGCCGGCCGAGCCGGCGGACGTGGTCACCGCGCTGGACTCGCTGCTGCGCTATCTCGCCGGGACGCACCCGGGCGCGCGGCTGTTGACGATCGCCGAGCCGCTGGTCGAGGCGACGCTGGCCGCGGCCGGCTGGCCGGTCGTCCAGGATCCGGCGGCGGCCGACCTGGTGGTCGTCTCGTTCGACCGCACGTTCAGCTACGCGAAGCTGGCGGCGGCGTACCGGGCGGTCCGGCACCACGGGGCGGGCATCGTGGCGACCAACCCGGACCCGTACTGCCCGACGCCGGACGGCGGCCTGCCGGACTGCGCCGCGATGCTGGCCGCGCTGGAGGCGTGCACCGGCGCCCGGGCCGAGGCGGTGCTGGGCAAGCCGAGCGCGCTGATGGCGCAGACCCTGCTGGCCCGGCTCGGCACCAGCCCGGCCGACTCCGCGATGGTCGGCGACCGGCTGACCACGGATGTCGCGATGGGCCAGGCGGCCGGCATGACCGGCATCCTCGTGCTCAGCGGGGCCACCACACCGGGCATGCTGGCGGCCTCGGACCTGCGCCCCGATTACGTCGTCGAGAACATCGGCCAGCTGCTTCCCGGCCAGCCCAACGACTCCCGGAGCAATCAGTGATCAACTTCATTTTCATGCTGACCCACCACGACGCGACCGTCCCCGGCGCGCTCGAGCTGGTCTCGACGCTGCGCGGCAGCGGGCTGCGCTATGTCGGGTTCAAGGACGTCGGTGCGACGCCCGGCCAGCTGGCCGAGGTCACCGCCGCCGCGCACGAGCAGGGCCTGGAGGTGATGCTCGAGGTCGTGTCGACCAGCGCCGAGGACGAGCGCCGGTCGCTGGAAGCGGCCGGGACGATCGGGGTCGACTGGGTGCTCGGCGGCACGCACGCGGACGACGGCGTCAAGATCCTCGCCGGCGGTGCGGTGCGCTACTGCCCGTTCCCCGGCCAGGTGGTCGGGCATCCCAGCGTGCTGGCGGGCAGCATCGCCGAGATCGCGGCCGACGCCGCCCGGCTGACCGCGCTGCCCGGCGTCGCCGGGGTCGACCTGCTCGCCTACCGGCACGCCAGCGCGGACGTCGAGGAGCTGACCCGGGCGGTGGTCGAGGCCACCGACGGCACGGTCATCGCCGCCGGGTCGGTGACCGGAGCCGGCCAGATCGAGGCGCTGGCCCGGGCCGGCGCGTGGGGCTTCACCATCGGCGGGGCGATCTTCGAGGGCCGGCTGCCCGGCGGGCCGGACGTCGCGGCGCAGGTCCGGGCGGTGCTGGCGATCGCGGCCGGCGCCGGGGCGGCGGCACCGCGATGACGCAGCGGGCCACGATGGTCGCCCGCACCCGGGACGGGCTGCTGCGCGACCTGCTCGACGGCGCCTACCCGCACGGCGCGAAGCTACCCAACGAGGACGACCTGGCGGAGCGGTTCGGGGTCAGCCGGGCGACCGTCCGGGAGGCGGTCAGCGGTCTGGTCGAGGCCGGGTACGTGACCCGCCGGCACGGCTCCGGCACGTACGTGACCGGCACCCTGCCGCGGCGGCACGCGCTGGACATGTCGGTCAGCTACACCCGCATGATCGCCGAGGCCGGGATGGAGCCCGGATTGGTGATCATCGACCGGAGCGAGCACCCGGCCTCGGCGGCGGAGGCCGACGCGTTGCAGGTGCCGGTGGGTGAGCTGCTGCTGGCGGTGGAACGGATCCGGACCGCCGACGGCCGCCCGGTGGTCTACTCGGTCGACCGGCTGCCCCGCGGGTACGCCCCGGCCGGTGACGGCCTGGAGGCCTCGCTCTACGCGATGCTGGAACGCGGCGGGCACGCCGTGCGGGCGGCCAGCGCGCGGCTGGTGCCGGTGGTCGCCGACGACCGGCAGGCCGAGCTGCTCGAGGTCGAGCCGGGCACCCCGCTGCTGCACATCGACCAGGTCGACGTCGACCGGTCCGGCCGCCCGGTGATGCTCTCGGCCGAGTGGCACGTGGCCGACGCCTTCGAGCTGCACGTGAACCGCCGCGCCTCGGACACCGACCAGCCGGCGGACGGCGGACCGTGAACGCGGCCGAACCGGCGTCCCGGCTGGGTCCGGCGGCCCGCGCCGCCGCGCTCGACCGGTTGTCGGCCGAGCCGGTCGACCTGCTCGTCGTCGGCGGCGGTGTGACCGGGGCCGGGGTCGCGCTGGACGCCGCCACCCGGGGCCTGTCGGTCGCGCTGGTGGAGAAGCGGGATTTCGGCGCCGGCACGTCCAGCCGGTCCAGCAAGCTGATCCACGGTGGGCTGCGCTACCTCGAGCAGCGCGATTTCCGGCTGGTCCGGGAGGCGCTGGCCGAGCGCGCGCTGCTGCTCACCCGGCTCGCCCCGCACCTGGTGCGGACCATCCCGTTCCTGTTCCCGCTGCGGCACCACGGCTGGGAGCGGGCCTACATCGGCGCCGGCATCGGCCTGTACGACGCGCTGGCCGGCCGGCACCGCGCGGTCCCCCGGCACCGCCACCTGAGCCGGACGGGCGCGCTCGAGCTCGCCCCCGGGCTGCGGGACGACGCGCTGGTCGGCGCCATCCGCTACCACGACGCCGGCACCGACGACGCCCGGTTCGTGGTCGCGCTGCTGCGCACCGCGGTCGCGCACGGCGCCCGGGTGGTCTCCGGCGTGCACGTCGACCGGCTGCCGCTGGGCCCGGACGGCCTGCGCCACGTCGCCCTGCGCGACCCGGTGGGCCAGCGCGAGCGCACCGTCCGGGCCCGGGTGGTGGTCAACGCCACCGGCGTCTGGAGCAGCGAGCTGGAACGCGCCGCCGGGGTGCCCGAGCCGGTGTCGGTGCGGGCGTCCAAGGGCGTGCACATCCTGGTGCCGGCCGACCGGATCGACTCGGCCGCCGCGCTGATCCTGCGGACCGAGCGCAGCGTGCTGCTGGTCATCCCGTGGGGCGCGCACTGGATCATCGGCACCACCGACACCGACTATCGCGGCCACGACGACCGGGACCATCCGGCCGCCTCGCGCGCCGACATCAGCTACCTGCTCGACCACGTCAACCGGGTGCTGCGGGTGCCGCTGCGGATCGAGGACGTGGTCGGTACCTACGCCGGGCTGCGCCCGCTGGTCGACCCGGGCGCCGGCGACACCACCGAGCTGTCCCGCGAGCACCTGGTCCGCCGGCCGGCGCCCGGCCTGGTCACCATCGTCGGCGGCAAGTACACGACGTACCGGATCATGGCGAGGGACGCGGTGGACGCGGCCGGCCTGGAGCTGGGCGAGCCGATCGCCGCCAGCCGCACCGAGACGGTGCCGCTGCTCGGCGCCGAGGGCCTGCCCACCGCGCGCAGCCGGGCCCGCGCCCACCCGGCCGCCGGCCGCCTCGCGCCCGGCATGGTCGACCACCTGCTGGACCGGTACGGGACGCTCGCGGTCACCCTGCTGGACGCGATCGCCGACCGCGCCGAGCTGGCCGCCCCGATTCCGGGCGCGGCCGGCTACCTGCTGGTCGAGGCCTGGTACGCCACCACCGCCGAGGGCGCCCTGCACGTGGACGACGTGCTGACCCGCCGCACCCGGATCTCGATCGAGGCCGCCGACCGCGGCCACGCCGCGGCCGACCCGGTGGCCCGGATCATGGCGCCGTTGCTGGCCTGGTCGCCGGCCGAGGTGGCCGCCGAGATCAGCCACTACCGGGCCCGGCTGGCCGCCGAGACGCTGGCCGCCCAGGCCCCGGACGACGCGATGGCCGAGGCCGCCCGCTCCCCCGTCCGCGACCTCCGCCTGCTCAACTAGCCGCCGGGCGCCGGCGCGGTCAGCGGACGGGACCAGCGCTGCGCGGTGAGGTCGTGGCCGTAGCTGTGCTCGGCGTGCTCCTCGGCGAGTTCGAACCCGGCGGCCTGGTAGAGCCGGCGGGCCGAGGTGAGGCAGTCGTACGTCCAGAGGACGATCTGGCGGTAGCCGGCGCGCTGGGCGAAGCGGACGCACTCGTCGACCAGCCGGCCGCCGATGCCGTGGCCGCGGGCGGCCGGCTCGACCAGCAGGACGCGCAGCTGGGCGGTGTCGTCGTCGTGGCGCACGCAGCTGACGCAGCCGGCGGCGGCGCCGTCCACCTCGGCGATCCAGGCGTTCTCCCGGCGCGGGTCGTGTTGCTGTGCGTAGTCGGCCATGATCCGGGCGACCCGCGCCTCGAAGCTGGTGTCCCAGCCGTACTCCTGGCTGTAGCGGATGCCGTGCCGCTGCACGATCCAGCCGAGGTCGCCGGGCAGCAGCGGGCGCAGCAGGTACGCCGCGGGGGCCGGCGCGCCGCCGAGCACCGCCTCGACCGTGGCCATCGCGCCGACCACCCGGCGCTGGTCTACTTCGGACAGTGGTTGCAGCAACCGCTCGACCTCGCTGGCGGAACGCCGGTCGAGCCCGCTGAAGGTGGCCCGGCCGGCGGCGGTCAGCCGGATCACCTGGCGCCGGCCGTCCACTTCGGACCGCTCCCGGACGAGCAGCCCGTCACCGGCCAGCCGGCCGAGCAACCGGCTCAGGTAGCCGGCGTCCAGGCCAAGGTCGCGGCGCAGGTCGAGCACGGCCAGGTCACCCCGGTTGGCCAGCTCGTACAGCACCCGGACCTCGGCCAGCGAGTACGGCGACTGCAGCAGGCCGTCGCCGAGCACGCCGATCACGTTCGTGTAGAAGCGGTTGAACCCGCGGACCCGGGCGACCCGCTCGGCGACAGTCGACACTGTTGACTCCAGACAACTAACTGCTTGACTCAGTCAAACGTTAGCACCCTCGGTAGCCGGCCGTAAGGCGGTCTAAGGCCCCTTAGATCCCCCGGCCCGGCCGCGGCCACCCGTCTGAGGTGCGCCGCCGCGCAGACCTGCGTGGTCGTCCGATGCCCGGCCCCCGGCCTCAGCACGAGGGTTGACCACATCGACGAGAGGGAGTGGTTCGAGATGACGCACCCGATGGGCCCGAGCCTGTTGGCCGAGCTGGAATACCGGCGGGCCCGGCTGGTCCGGACCGGGCGCAGCGTGCCGGTGGGCAGCCGCGGCACCCGGCGGGCGGAGCGGGCCGAGCACCTGCTGGCCGAGCGGTCCCGCACCGACAACCGACGGAACGCCCCGGCCACCGCGTATACGCGCGCCGCATAACGGCGGGTTTCCGTCGGTGGTCCGTGACACGATCGGGAGCGTGCCCCGGCTAGGTTCGCAAGCGCCGCTGGTGGGCCGGGCTGACGAGTTCAGCCGGCTCACCGCGGCGCTTGATCGTGCCCAGGCCGGCGAGCCGGCGGCGGTGCTGCTGTCCGGTGACGCGGGCATCGGCAAGACCCGGCTGCTCACCGAGCTGGCCAGTTGGGCCGCCGCGGCCGGGTTCACCGTGCTGGTCGGGCACTGCGTCGACCTCGGCGCGGCCGGGCTGCCGTACCTGCCGTTCGCCGAGGCGCTGCGCCAGCTGGCCGATCCGGGCGGTGCCGCGGCCGGCGAGCCGGTGGCCGAGGTGGTCGACGTGCCGGCGCTGCGCAGCCGGCCGGCGCTGGCCCGGATGCTGCCGCAGCCCAGCGCCGCCCCCATCGCAGACCTGCCGTCCGGCGACTTCGGCCAGTTGCAGCTGTTCGACGCGGTGTCCGGGCTGCTGGCCGAGCTGTCCGCCGACCGGCCGTTGCTGCTGATCATCGAAGACCTGCACTGGGCCGACCAGTCCACCCGCGACCTGCTGTCCTTCCTGCTCACCCGGCTGCGCTCCGAGCGGCTGGCGATCGTCGCCTCCTACCGGGCGGACGACCTGCACCGCCGGCACCCGCTGCGGCCGCTGCTCGGCGAGCTGGTCCGGCTGCCGGTGGTCGAGCGGGTCGAGGTGCGCCCGTTCAACGCCGTCGAGATGGCCGACTACCTGCGCGCGCTGCACGGCAGCCCGCTGCCCCGCCGTGCGGTCCGCCGGATCCTGGACCGGTCCGCCGGCAACGCGTTCTTCGCCGAGGAGCTGCTCGCCGCCGGCCTCGACCGGGACACCGAGACCCTGCCGACCGGGCTGGCCGACGTGCTGCTGAGCCGGCATGAGCAGCTGCCGGCGGCGGTGCAGACGGTGGTCCGGGCCGCCTCGGTGGCCGGCCGCCGGGTCAACTACGCGCTGCTGCAGCACGCGGCGCAGCTGCCCGACCCGGAGACCGACGAGGCGCTGCGGGAGGCGGTGGCCCGGCACGTGCTGCTGCCCGAGGGCCGCGAGACCTACGTCTTCCGGCACGCACTGCTGCAGGAGGCCGTGTACGCCGATCTGCTGCCGGGCGAGCGGGTGCGGCTGCACGCCGCGTACGCCGACGCGCTGGCCGCCGGGATCAGCCACAGCTCCGGCACCTCGCCGGGGGCCGAGCTGGCGTACCACTGCCTGGAGAGCCACGACCTGCCGGGCGCGCTGGCGGCCTCGGTCCGGGCCGGCGCCGAGGCGTCCGAGCTGCACGCGCCGGCCGCGGCGCTGCGCCAGTACGAGCAGGCCCTGCAGCTGTGGGCCGCGGTGCCGGGCGCGGCCGAGCTGGCCGGCCTGGACGTGGTGCAGCTCGGCCTGCTGGCGGCCGCGGCGGCCAGCGCCTGCGGCCAGTTCGACCGCGCGGTGGCGCTCACCCGGGCGACCGCCGAGCAGGTCGACCGCGCTGCCGACCCGCTGCTCGCCGGGCACGTACTGCAGCGGCTGGCCTACCACCTGCTCGGCGCCGACGAGGTGGACGCGGCGGCGGAGGCCAGCACCACCGCGCTGGCCCTGGTGCCGGCCGAGCCGCCGACCCCGGAGCGGGCCTGGATCGCGGCGGTCACCGCCCGGGTCGCGCTGAACCTGGACGACTACGAGGAGGGCCGCCGGTTCGGCGACCATGCGGTCGCGCTGGCCCGCGAGCTGGGCCTGGCCGAGGTGGAGGCCGACGCGCTGGCCACCCTCGCGGTGCTGGCCGAGCACGAGGGCGACCCGGAGGATGCGGCCGCCCGGCTGGCGGTGGCGCGCGACCAGGCCGCCGCCGGCGGTGACCGGGCGATCGAGTTGCGCGCCAGCTACAACCTGGCCGCCACCCGCTTCTACCAGGGCCACCTGGCCACCACCAGCGAGCTGCTCGACGACGGGGTGAGCCGGGCCGAGCGGTACGGCCTGAGCTGGAGCTCGTACGGGCTGGAGCTCCGGGTGCTGCAGATCATCACCCGGTACATGACCGGCGACTGGGACGGCAGCCTGCGGGCCGCCGAGGTCACGGACAGCATCCCGGAGCCGCTGGCCGGCCGGCTGAACGCGGCCGCGCTCTACGTCGAGGTGGGCCGCGGCCTGCCGACCGCGGCCGACCGGCTCCGGCACGCCGCCGGCCACCAGCACTGCGACCCGCAGATGGCCGCGCTCGTCGGTGGCTGCGGTGCCGACCTGCGGCAATGGCAGGGCGACTGGGCCGGCGCCCGGGCCGCGGCGGACGAAGCCATCAAGCGGACCGGCAAGGCCTGGGGCAAGTACCAGATGGGCGCGATCTGGCTCGCCGCGATCGGGCTGGCCGCGGAGGCCGACCGGGCCGCGGCAGCCCGGCTGACCGGCGACCCGGTGGCCGCGGCGGCGGCGGTCGCGGCCGGCGCGGAGCTCGCCGAGCACGCCCGCACGGTGGCCCGGCTGGGCCGGCCGCGCACCGGCCAGATGGGCCCGGAGGGGGCCGCCTGGCTGGCCCGGGTGGAGGCGGAGTGGTCCAGGCTGACCGGTTCGAACGACCCGGCACCCTGGCAGGTCGCGGTGGCCGCGTTCGACTTCGGCTACGACTACGAGGTGGCCCGCTGCCAGTGGCGGCTGGCCGAGGTGCTGCTGGCCACCGACGACCGGGACGGGGCCGCGGCGGCCGCCCGGGCGGCGTACCAGACCGCGGCCCGGCTCGGCGCCGAACCGCTGCGCACCGCGGTGGAGGCGCTGGTCCGGCGCGGCCGGCTGGACGCCGGGCTGCCCATCCGGATCTCCACTGACGTGCTGCTCACCCCGCGTGAGCGGGACGTGCTGGCGCTGCTCGGCCGCGGCCGCACCAACCGGCAGATCGGTCGGGAGCTGTTCATCAGCGAGAAGACCGCGAGCGTGCATGTCTCGAACATCCTCGGCAAGCTGGCCGCCTCCGGCCGGACCGAGGCGGTCGCCATCGCGCACCGGCGCGGCCTGCTCGGCGTCCCGGCGGCCGAGAGCACCGCCGAACACGCCTGAACCGTCCGGTGTGGACGGCCCGGCCGGCGCTGATGCGCCGGCCGGTCGGGCAGTCGAGCCGGCCCGCAGCGGATAGCTCCGCCCAGCCGGTTTGAGAACCCTGTTCACGCGGGGACATCTAGCTCGACACCACGGCGCGCGGGGGGCGGTCCGGGCCAGAGTCCCGGGCCGTGACAGCGGTTCCTCTGGAGGTGGAGACAGTGGTGAAGGCAGTTCGGGCGATGCGAAAGGGTGAGCGGTGATGGCCGTCCGGACTAGGAACTACGGTGCCGCGTCCACGGTGATGACGATCTTCGCGGTGATCGCCGGCATCCTCGTGGCCGGCATCCTGCTGGTGCTGATCGGCGCGAACCAGCGGAACACGCTCGTCGACTTCATCCTCGACATCGGCCGGTTCTTCGCCCGGCCGTTCAACCACCTGCTCCCGCAGCACACGTCCAAGCAGGACATGACGGTGAACTGGGGCATCGGTGCGCTGGCGTACCTGATTGTCGGTTCGCTGCTGGCCCGGCTGATCCGGCACAACTGACCCACCCGTCCGGCGAGAGCCGGGCCGCTTCGGCGGCCCGGCTCTCTGCGTTGGCTGTCAGCTGGCCGGGAAGTCATCGGCCGGGCGTACGGTTGCCCGACTGGTCGGGGGCCGCCGGCCGGTAACGGAGGGAGCCACGGATGGCGTCAGCGCCGGTCGCGCAACGGCAGGTGCGGTTCGGTGAAGCGGCCGGGCGGTGGGTACTGCTGGCCACCGTGCTCGGCTCCGGCATGGCCATGCTGGACGCGACCGTCGTCAACGTGGCGCTGCGGAAGATCGGCTCCGATCTGGACGCGGACCTCGGCGGTCTGCAATGGACACTCAACGGCTACACGCTCACGCTCGCCTCGTTCATTCTGCTCAGCGGCTCGCTGGCGGACCGGTTCGGTCGGCGCCGGCTGTTCATCATCGGCTCCGCCTGGTTCGCGGTCGCGTCCGCGGTGTGCGGGCTGGCTCCGAACATCGAACTGCTGATCGCCGCCCGCGCGCTACAGGGCGTCGGTGGCGCGCTGCTCACCCCGGGCAGTCTGGCGATCATCTCGGCCTCGTTCTCCAGCACGGACCGGGCCCGGGCGATCGGCGCCTGGTCCGGGCTGGGTGGGATCGCCGGTGCGCTCGGCCCGTTCATCGGCGGCTGGCTGATCGAGCTGTGGTCCTGGCGGCTGGTGTTCCTGGTCAACCTGCCGGTGGCCGCGATGGTCATCGTCGTCGCGTTGCGACACATCCCGGAGAGCTACGACCCGACGGCCGCGCAGAAGCTGGACCTGACCGGCGCCGCCGCGGGTGCCATCGGCCTGGCCGGCCTGACGTACGCCTCGATCGCGGCCGGGCGGGACGGGCTGAGCCCCGGCACAGTGACCACCGGGGTGATCGGCGTGCTGGCGCTGGTGGTACTGGTGGTGGTGGAGCGGCGCAGCCGGCACCCGATGGTGCCGCCGGCACTGTTCGCGTCCCGCCAGTTCACCGCCGCGAACCTGGTCACGTTCGCCACCTACGCCGCGCTCGGCTCGGTGTTCTTCCTGCTGGTGCTGGACCTTCAGGTGGTGGCCGGGTTCAGCGCGCTGCGGGCCGGTGCCGCGCTGCTGCCGGTGACGCTGATCATGCTGGTGCTGTCGGCCCGGTCCGGCGCGCTGGCGCAGCGGATCGGGCCGCGGCTGCAGATGACCGCCGGGCCACTGATCGCCGCCGGCGGGCTGCTGCTCACGATCCGGATCGGGCCCGGGGCGAGCTACCTCACCGACGTGCTGCCGGCGGTCGTCCTGTTCGGGCTTGGTCTGTCCACTTTGGTCGCCCCGCTGACCGCGACGGTGCTGACGGCCGCGCCGGCCGAGCATGCCGGGGTGGCGTCCGGGGTGAACAACGCGGTGGCCCGGGCCGCCGGGCTGCTCGCCGTCGCGCTGCTGCCGACGCTGGCCGGCCTCTCCGGGGCCGACTACGAGTCAGCCGGCGCGTTCGACTCCGGGTACCGGACCGCGATGCTGATCTCGGCCGGGCTGCTGATCGCCGGCGGGCTGCTGTCCGCCGGGCTGATCCGCAACGAGCTGCCGGCCGCGCCGGACGGGGCCGCGGCCGCGGCGGGTGAGCCGGTGGCGGAGACTGGACTGGCGCATTGCTTCTCCTGCCCGGTCGATGGGCCGCGGCTGGAGACCGTCCAACTGGTTAGGGGAAGGTCCTGATGGACGAGAGCCCGATCATGTCCCACATCTCCGAGCTGGTCGCCGAGGAGCACCAGCTGCGCTCCCGGCACGTCGGCGAGGGTCTGTCCGATGTGGAGCGGGCCCGGTTGCAGGCGGTGGAAGCGGACCTGGACCAGTGCTGGGACCTGCTCCGGCAGCGGCGGGCCAAGGTCGAGTTCGGGGCCGACCCGGACACCGCCGAGGCCCGCCCGACCGGAGAGGTCGAGTCCTACCTGCAGTAGGACACCGGCCGGGCGAGCCCGGGCACCTGGTGCCTGGTGCCTGGTTCAGCTGGATACGTCCTTGCCGCTGAACCGGGACCAGGCCAGCGTGCCGAACACGGCCACGTAGCCGGCGGCGGCGAGCAGCCCGTGCAGCACCTGGTCGGTGCTGATCGGGGACCGCAGCAGGTCGCCGTAGCTGGTCCAGTAGTGGCTGAACAGCCACGGGTGGATGACGTGCAGCTGCGGCACCGAGTCGAGCACCTGGCTGGCGATGGCGAGCACCGCGGTGGTAGCCATCGCGGCCACCGGCGACTCGGTCAGCGTGGAGACGAACATGCCGATCGCGCCGACCGCCGCCATCGCGACCGCGATGTAGAGCGCCACCAGCAACAGCCGGCCGAGCCCCGCCCCGTACGAGATCTGGGTGCCGGACAGCAGCGTCACCTGGCCGACCGGGAACAGCGCCAGCCCGATCAGCACGCCGACCAGTGCCACCGCCAGCGTGGCGGCCAGGCAGTACGCCACCACACCGGTGTACTTGACCAGCAGCAGCCGGCCCCGGGACACCGGCACCGCGAGCAGGTAGCGCAGGGTGCCCAGGCTGGCCTCGCCGGCCACCGCGTCGCCGGACGCCACGGCCACCGCCAGCGGCAGGAAGAACGGCAGCACCACGGTCAGCGCGGTGAGCGCGACGAAGATCCCGCTGCTGGTGATGTCCGACAGGAACGGCGGGCCGTCGCCCTGGCTCGGCGTGGCCAGCCGGACCGCGACCGCGATCAGCACCGGGACCGCCGCCAGCACCAGCAGCACCGCCTGGTTGCGCCGGCGCTGGAACACCATGCCCAGCTCGGACCGGACCAGCCGGGTGCTGACCAGCCGGCGCGGGGCGGCCCGGGTCGGGATCGCCGGGGTCGGCGCCGTCATCTCAGCCACTGACATCGAAGCCCTCCCCGGTGAGCGTCACGAACATCTCTTCCAGG
>Ga0307499_10000129_pt1 | contig 27304 bp, 22 predicted proteins | sample 13_S_MG_FD_201363 | JGI IMG/M metagenome (GOLD analysis project Ga0307499, IMG submission 201363) | Soil microbial communities from Populus trichocarpa stands in riparian zone in the Pacific Northwest, United States - 13_S | ecosystem: Environmental > Terrestrial > Soil > Riparian zone > Trees... | reverse complement strand
CATAATGCGCGAGCTTGAGCGCGCCGGCCCTGGTGAAGTAGACGCCATCCGACGAGCGCAGCCGGCGGATCTGTCCTTCGAAATCCGGTCCCTGCTGCAAAAAGCGGCCGGCTTCGTCGACAAATCCGTCCCAGACATCGACATAAGTGATGCCGGCCTTGCCGGCCGCATCGCGATAGAGCGTATCCAGGAACGCCGTGTCGGCAGTCGCCTTGGGGCCGCGTACCACCGGCAGCCCTACCCACAACACCGGCACACCCTTGGACTTGAGCACGCCGATCATCTCGTCGATCTTTTCTCTGTAGAGTTCGACCCAGCGCTTCTCACGAAATTCATGGAGGCCGTTCGGCGAGTGCGCGCTCTGCTCCGGTCCCATGACCGGCGGTGCACCGCGGTTGTCGGTAGCATCGTCTGGCGACAATTCGGGATCCGTCACCTTGGTTGCGCTGTCCGGCTTCGCCGCGGGTTTTTCACCCGAAGGCTTGCCATCGGGTTTGGCCTTGGCGTCCTTCTTGTCGGCGTCCTTCTTGTCTCCCGATTTATTGCTGGATTTCTCGGCGGCCGGCTCGCGGATTGCGACGCGGTCATCAAGCCCGAGCATGACGACTATGGCGTCCACTTTTTCGACGGCGAGAATGCCCTTGGCGGCGGCAGCCCAATCGGCCGGGTCGCCCTTCGGCTGATACTTGATTAGGCCAGAAACTGTCCTGTGTTTGCGGGTCACACCCACGTCAGGCTGATCGGCATAGACGCCCTCAAGCCCATAGGCGAGCCAGTCCGCCATGGCGTCACCGAGCACAAGAATGCGGCGCTCAGGTACCGTATTGCGTCTCTCGGGCGGCGGCGCCTTTGAAAAATCCTCGCGGACCGCCGGTGGCGCTTGCCGCCGAGGCTGCGGCACATGCTCCTGATACGGTGCATACACGTCGTTACCGAACCAGCCGCCACCGCGATAGGGTTGCGGCCGCTGCTGAAATCCGCCGAAATTGAAAAACTGTGCAGAGGTCGGTCCGACCATGCCGAGCACCAACCCCACCGCGACGGCCAGCGCAATCAGCCGACTACGCTCTGTGAAGACGGATCGCCCTTTTGGTCCGTTTGGCATGCTTGGACCGCACACATGCAGAACCTGCCTTGGCTAGATTAGCACAAAGGCCCTGTGGTGGGTCTCAGTTTACCGTGAAGCAATTGTCAGCAGCGCGGCGTCGATTTTGGCATCTCCGCTGCACTTCGGGCATCGATCGCCAGCGGAACACCGGTCGGCGTCGGCCTCGTGAAGGAGCCCGTCAACGTGGTGACGGTTGCGATCGACGGCATCGGGCAACTCACCAACGAATTCCGGCTGTAGGCGGCGTCACTAGGCGGCCTTTGCCGCTTTGCCCGATTTAGCCGGGGCTTTTGCTTTCACGAGAGCGGCGTGATCGAGGATGGTCTGGTCGGCATAGGCCATCGCGAACGAAGCGATTGCATCATCGAGTACCTCGCTCTTGCCCGAGTAGCCGGAAATTGCGGCAGGGTCGCCTGATCGCGCGTGGGCGCGTGCCAGGGTACGACCGCACAGCCGGGCGTAGTCCGACAGTGCTTCCCCTTCGCTGATTTCGCTGATGCTGCCCAGCCTGTGGTTCTTCAGCGTCCGGACGTAGAACTCGCGGCCTGAGTCTTCATCCTTCGTATAGCCGAGAAAAATATCGCTGGCCGCTTGCATCATCTGCTGTCCCTGCACGACGCGGCGGCCCTGTGGCCCCTTGTATTCGAGGTTGCCACCGAGTCGCTCCAGGACGGAATGCAGCGCCTGCTTGATCTGGAGGAGCAACGGTTCGTTGTCGCCGGTCAGAAACAGGGCGATGCAGCAGAATGTCCCGACAGAGCCCACGCCTACCGCCTTGAATGCGATATCCTTCATCGTGAAGCGGTCAAGCAGCCGCAGCCGATCCGGATTGAGGCCTTTGCGATACGTGGCAAGGACACGTTCGACCCCAAGCTTGTGCCGCTTCGGATCCAGATGGAAGATGGTCGGAGGCCTGTCGACGATCTTCGGATCGTCGCCGCTGACGAGATGCGGGAAATTGTCGTCATTTGACAGGCCTTCACCGCGCGCCTTGGCGATCACGCCGGCCAGCTTGCGCCGCAGGCCGCCGTTTCCGATCCGGTCGATCTCCTGCTCAAGGTCGATCCGGCTGTGCCAGACTTCCAGCGGAGACAACTTGGCCAGGGCAGCCATGTGCAACCGATAGGCTTTGACGGTTGCTTCCGCCAAGGCGCGGGCCTGCCTTTTCGAGGCGCCCGAGCCCAGCGCTGCAACGGCCACGCTGGCTGCGAGACGCTTCAGGTCGACGGTAAAATCGACACCGGGCAGCGTCTCGTCGAAATCGTTGACGTCGAAAAGGATGTTGTTTTCCGGCGTGACGAAGGCCCCGAAATTCATCAAATGGCTGTCGCCGCCCGCTTGCACCGGAATTCCGGCCCTCGGCTGGACTGCAAGGTCTGTCGCCATGATGGCGGCGGCCCCGCGCAGAAAAGCGAACGGGTTGAGCGACATGCGAACGTAGCGTTCCGGCACGAGTTCCGGGACCCGGTCCCGGTCGCTCTCGGCGAGGATCGCAACGGCGTTGCGCGACAACGATCCCTTCAGCTCCGCATGCGCCTCGCGCGGCGTCTCGCGGCGGAGCGCCTTTCCCTGCTTGAACCGATCGTTGCGCGAACCCGTGGCCAGCGTCATGAACACGTCCTCCCACGAAAGGCCTGCATTATATGACCCTGCGCGGCTGCAACAAGACGACAACCCGTCATATCGGATCGGCCCCAGTGAACCATCTCGAATTGTTGACTCGACCGCTGTCCCCGCCCCTGAAAGGGTATGAGATCTTGGGAATTGCGGACCAGCAGTGGTTGACGGCCAGGAGCTACGGCCATGCCCCAATTCGACCCCGCGCTCATTGAAATCATGAAGAGGGTGCTCGAGGACACGATGACCAGAGTGCCCTCGCAACATTCGACCCCGGCCGCCAAGGCATATTTTGCCGAATGCATTTTGAAAGCGGCAGCCCGGGGAAAAACCAGCTACGACGCGCTGATGGTTGCGGCGGCCGATCAGATTGAGGTGTTCGTGTCCTTGTTGAGTTAGGGCCGCTCCACTTGACGGCTGCAATCCGCCAAACAATTCAAGCTACATTAGATCGAGCGTACCAATCAGGCGGCCAGCGTCTCGTCGATGCGTCCAAGCGCACGCGTGAGCGCCGCAAAGCAGTTCGCGTCGATCTGGGTACCGACCATTCCGGACATGATCGCCAGCGCTTTTGTGATCGGCATCGCGGCGCGATAGGGACGCTCGGCGGTGAGCGCATCGAAGATATCTGCGGTGGTGATGATTCGGGTTTCCAGGCAGATCTGGTCTCCCGCGAGGCCGCGGGGATAGCCATTGCCGTCCAGCCGCTCGTGATGCGCGCCGGCGATCGGGGCGAGTTCTCTGAACGCGCCGATGCGCGACAGGATGGCTTCGGAATGCGCGGAGTGCATGCGCATGATCTCCCATTCGGCGTCGTCCAGCTTGCCTGGCTTGTCGAGGATGGCGTTGCTGACGCCGAGCTTGCCGATGTCGTGCAGCAGCGCGGCACGCTTGAGCCAGCGTCGCTGCTCAGCGCTGAACTCCAACTGCTCCGCGATCATGTCGGTAAACAGCGTGACGCGCTCGCTGTGGCCGCTGGTGTAGGGACTCTTGGAATCTACCACCTGGGCGAAGGCGGCCGCGATGTCGTCGAGATAGTCCTCGTCGATCGGCACGCTCGCCTGCTCCGGCGGTTCGGGCAAGGCCGCCTCGTGCCCACCATCAATGCGAAGCATATCCCAGAACGCAGGCCGCGCCGCGATGCGCTCAAAGGCCGCAACCAGGTCCGGATCGAACCACGTCCCCGACCGGTTCCGGGCTTCGTGCAGCGCCGCTTCGGGGCCGTTCGCGACGTGGAACACGTCGATCACCTGCGCCATCAGCGCGATGCGGGAATAAATCGGGATCGTCGCACCCTGCAGGCCGAGCGGCTTGCCGCCGCCGTCCCAATGCTCGTCGAGATTCTTGATGCCGTCGGCGACCGGCTCGGCGAAACGCATTTTGCGGGCGATGTCGGCGCCGCGATGGCAGCGCGTCTCGATCAGTTCGCGGGCGATCTCTCCGCCGTTCTGGAAGATGTTGACGATGGCGCGGAACCGTTCGGCGAGGCCGGCTTTCAGGCCGGTATGACCGAGCACGAAGCGCAGCGCCTGCGGCAGGCTGCCGTCGATGAACTTGAAGTCCTGCTTGAAGGAGAGATCATCGGTCAGATACAGCTCGCAGATGCGCGCCGCGTTGCTGCTGCAGCCGAGATCCTTCAGCAGCAGCGCATAATAGAGTTCGGCGATCTCGGCCTTGCCGAGGCCGATTTCCCTGCCGATTTCGACACCGATACGGCTGCATCGCACGCAATGTCCGGCCGGCTGCCCCTCGGTGAGATCGAGCGCGTGGCTGAGTGCGCCCAGCAGTTCAGAAAGCGTGATCTTGTCGAGCTGCCCAGAAGCAAGCGTGGGTACCATGGTTGAGACTCCGAACAATCATGGCCGGCGGAGGTGCCGGGTCGCATCTGCAAAGCCCCAACAGATCACGAGAGGATTAACAGGGTGTGATTTCTCGGGCGCACACGCACAAGTGAAAAAATGTGCCTCGACACCGGGCGCGATGCCAGCTGGATGCCCACAAAATGTCCGGCGTGCCGCCCGAATTGTCTCGCTATCTGGGTCCAGCAGGCGCAGCTTGGTGCCACAGCCTCGTTTGGAGGTCGGTCATGAGCGGCAATATTTTCAATAGCAACGGTATCCATGTTGGAGTGATGGACGGCGGGTCCATCTTCGATTTGAAGGGCCGAAAACTTTATCATCTAAAAGGGATCAATATTTATCGTCTTTCCGGCGAACTGGTCGGTCACCTGAATGGGGCGCAAGGCTCCGATAAGCGGCTCGATCGTTCCACGGACAGGCTTTTCCTCGCGAGAGGCAGTTCTTAGGGCTGCCGTATCAGCAGAAGGTGGATCACAAGCCCCCGGCATTGCTGCCTTTGAGGGCTGGATGATCAGGTCGAGTGGCAGGCCCGGGTTGATGCCGAAACTTGCTGACGGACTGGCATCGATCCGACAGGCACAGGTCTTTGGAGGCCACCATGAATGACGCGTTCTCGTTCTCCATCTCGATAGGTATCATTGCCTTTGGAATCTGGATTGCCGCCGGCACGATCGGCGCTGGCTCGCACTGGGCCTGGATACTGATCGGACTGCTTCCCGTCACTGTGGGCACGATCAGCCTTTATCTGGCAATTCGCGAAGTCAGAGTTGCGCCTGTGTCGAGGTGACGCCACCTGCTGCCCGAACTCATTGGTGAGTTCGTCGATCGCGACAGGTGATCCAAACCCCCGCCCCGCTCGTTACCCCTGGGTAAGTTCCCTTGAGCGGCGCAATGTCCCGTGGTTCCCAAACGATCCGAATGCTGTCAAGAACGCGGCGCTCGACGGCGGCAATCCGGTCGAGCAGCTTGCGGAGACCCGAGCGTTTTCAAGCGAAGTGGATACCGGTTCGCGTCGAGAAAATGCGTCAAAACATGAATCCAGAGCCCGGCTCTGATTCAACCGGGACCGAAGAGGCTCGAGCCAACGAAAGGCCCAGGGTAACGGTGGAGTGGGCGACACTGATCGGACGCGTCGCTGACGGTGACCGCGAGGCGTTCCGGCGCCTGTTTGAGCATTTTGCCCCGCGTGTGAAGGGCCTGATGCTGAAGACCGGCGCCAGCAGCGATGACGCTGAAGAAATCGCGCAGGAGACCCTGCTGGCGGTGTGGCGGAAGGCTGCGCAGTTCGACCCCGTCTCCGCAGGCGCGGCGGCCTGGATCTACACGATTGCTCGAAACCTGCGGATCGACCAGGTGCGGCGGGCGGCGCGCACCGGCGCCGTCGACCATGATGCCGAGCTCGACTACCTCGTCGATCCCGCCGAACCGGCAGATGACGTCATGGCGCGAAATGACGAGGCGGGCCGCATCGCCACGGCGCTGTCGAGCCTCTCCGAGGAGCAATCCATGGCGATCCGGCTGTCGTTTATTGAGGAACGTCCGCATCCCGAGATCGCGGACTTCCTCGGGATACCGCTGGGAACAGTAAAATCCAGGATCAGATTGGCAATGAACCGGCTGAGAGCCCTGTTGGACGAAACGAAATGAGCGTGACCCATCACCCCTCTCCGGAATTGCTGGCAGGTTTTGCGGCCGGAACCCTCGACGCGGGCGAGCATCTCGTCGTCGCCGTTCATGCGTCTGGCTGTTCAGCGTGCCGGCGGCTGTTGCGTGCGGTCGAAGGTATCGGCGGATCGACGCTGGAGGCCGTCGAACCCGCCGCGATGAAAGCCGGTGCGTTCGAGGCCGTCATGGCGAAGCTCGATCGATCCCCACCTCAGCCCTCGGTGCCCGCCGACAGCCTCACCGATGACGAGCTGCCCGAAATCCTGAGGCACTACCGCATCGGACGGCGTCGGTGGGTAGCCCCGGGCGTCAGCATGCGGCCGATCGAATTGCCGGGCCCGTCAAGGTCGCGCGCCTTCCTGCTCAGTTCGAACCCCGGCACGCATATGCTTGAGCATACCCATACCGGGAGCGAGCTGACATGCGTCCTGCGGGGCAGTTTCAGCCACGAGGGCGGCCGCTTTGGCGCGGGCGATTTCGACTTCGGTGACGAGACTCTCGATCATCAGCCGACCGTCGGCGACGGCGAGCCCTGCCTTTGCCTGGTGGCCATGACCGGCGATCTCCGCATCAACGGCTTCTTCGGTCGCCTGATCAGCCCCTTCGTGCGGCTCTGATCCCGGCAACGCGCCGATCGCTGTGACAAAAAGTCCGGCCACCACGCTGCAGTGATCCGTCTGCCCGACCGCATCGTTCCTACCCGAGAGCACGCCTCAACTCGGGACCATCGGATGAAAATCGGGATCGCATCGACCGCTGAGCGCAGGGACCATCTTTCCGTTCTGATCGCACGCGCCGCCAAAGGCGAAGACGCCGCGTTCTCCGAGCTCTATGCGCTGACCAACCGGAAGATGCGCAACACGGCCTGCGCGGTATTCCCGCGCGGCGTGGAGGTCGAGGACATTCTTCAGGACGCATATTTAAAGATCTGGCGGAACGCGCCGCAATTCAACCCGGATCGATCCTCTCCGATCAGCTGGATGGCCGTGATCGTCCGCAACACCGCGATCGATGCGCTTCGTCTCAAGACGCTTCCGACCACCGATCTCGACTTCGCCCTGCTGGTACCGGAACCCGTACAGGATGGTGCTGACGGATTCGACTACGACCGCGCCCGGCCGATCGCCGCGACCGCGATCCGCCAGCTCCCGGAAGACCGCCAGGCGCTGCTGTCGCTCGCCTATATCGACGGCGAAAGCCGGCAATCGCTATCGGAGCGTTTCGGCGTACCCGTCGGCACCATCAAGACCTGGCTGCGGCGAACGCTGGAGACGGTGCGTACCGATTGCGCGGCGTTCGAGGCTCAGGCGGCCGGCTGATCGGAATCCTCCCCTGCAACTCCGCCTAGTTGAGGCGGACGATTGCAAAATTGAGGACAGAAGCAAACCCGACCCAGGCCGCGTACGGGATGAAGAGCCCGACCGAAATCCGGTCATCGGACCACTGCCTTGCGATGAACGCGAGGATCACGGCGAGAAGCATCAAAATGACGGCAAGCGCGACGGCCGGCCAGTGCGCCGTAAAGAAGACGGGCGACCACAGCAGATTGAGCGCCATCTGCGCCCACCACAGCGTCATCGCCACGGAGTTGCGGTCACGCTCCCAGGTCCGCCAGCCCGCGATCGCCACCAGCAGGTAGACGATCGACCACACCGGGGCGAATATCCAGTTCGGCGGGTTGAACCACGGCTTGGCGAGCGCGGCATACCAACCTCCAGGCGGGTTCGCGAAGCCCGTCGCAAAGCCTGCACCGACCACGAGGAGAACAAAGAGCGCTAGCCGCAAATTCCGCATCGGTACTCCTGCTTCTCGTTCAATATCAGGAAACGTCGAGGAAAGCGCAGCGGATCAGACCGGCAACGCGACACCATGGCTGATGCGGAATTGTTCGCACTGCGGAACAAGCCCCGCTTTTGCATGCTGGCGTTGCCCGGACGACCGTCCGCCCCCGGTAGACTTTTGCGGGGTGTAACGGCATCCTGCCCTTCGAAATCTCACAAAATGACGTGCGGGCCGTCCCGCCGGGGAAACAGAGGGCAGACATGAAGACGCGATTCACCGAACTCGTTGGCGTTGAACACCCGATCGTCCAGGGCGGCATGCAATGGGTCGGGCGTGCCGAGCTGGTCGCCGCCGTCGCCAATGCCGGCGCGCTCGGGCTTATTACTGCGCTGACGCAGCCGACGCCGGAGGATCTCACCAAGGAAATCGCGCGCTGCCGCGACATGACCGACAAGCCGTTCGGCGTCAACCTGACCATCCTTCCCGCCATCAAGCCGCCGCCCTACGTCGAATATCGCCAGGCCATCATCGAAGCCGGCATCAAGATCGTGGAAACCGCCGGCAACAAGCCGCAGGAACACGTCACCGAGTTCAAGAAGCACGGCATCAAGATCATCCACAAATGCACCAGCGTCCGTCACGGGCTGTCGGCGGAGCGGATGGGCGTCGACGCGCTCTCGATCGACGGCTTTGAATGCGCCGGCCATCCCGGCGAGGACGACACGCCCGGCCTGATCCTGATCCCGGCCGCCGCCGACAAGATCAAGATTCCGATGATCGCCTCCGGTGGGTTCGGCGACGGCCGCGGCCTGGTCGCCGCACTCGCGCTCGGCGCCGAGGGCATCAACATGGGCACGCGCTTCATGTGCACCAGGGAGAGCCCGATCCACCAGCTCGTCAAGGAGCGCATCGTCGCCAATGACGAGCGCGAGACCGAACTCATTTTCCGCACCATGCGCAACACTTCGCGCGTCGCCAAGAACACGATCTCGACCAAGGTGGTCGCGATGGAGAAGGAAGGCGCCAAGTTCGAGGACGTGCGCGAACTCGTCGCTGGCGCCCGCGGCAAGATGGTCTACGCCACCGGCGATGCCGATGAAGGCATCTGGTCGGCCGGCCAGGTCCAGGGCCTGATCCACGACATCCCGACCTGCGCCGAACTGGTGTCGCGCATCATGCGCGATGCGGAAGCGATCATTCGCAGCCGGCTCGAAGCCATGGTGTCGGGCGCCCAGCGCCAGGCCGCGGAATAGATTGTTTGTCCGCGCCGCAATTTGCTTCACCTCTCCCGCTTGCGGGGGAGGTCGGCGCGTAAGCGCCGGGTGGGGGCTCTCTCCACACGAACAGTCTGACTCGCGGCGACACCCCCACCCCAACCCTCCCCCGCAAGCGCGGGAGAGGGAGCAAAGATAGAGAAGAGCCCATGAAAGCCTATGTCTACGGCGCCAACGGCGCTGAAATCAGCGACATCGCAAAGCCGTCACCGAAGGGCAGCCAGGTGCTGGTCAAGGTCCATGCCTGCGGCCTCAACCGGGCCGATCTCGGCATGACCAAGGGCCATGTGCATGGCGCGGCCGGCGGCGTCGGCACCGTGCTCGGCATGGAATGGGCGGGCGAAGTTGCCGAGCTCGGTCCCGATGCCAAGGGCGTCAAGGTCGGCGACAAGATCATGGGCTCGGGCGGCTCGGCGTTTGCCGAGTACACGCTGGCCGACCACGGCCGGCTGTTCCGCGCCCCCTCCAACATGAATTTCGAGGAGGCCGCCACCCTCCCCGTCGCGCTCGCCACCATGCACAACGCCGTCGTCACCAACGGCGCGCTGCAGAAAGGCCAGACCGTGCTGATCCAGGGCGCCAGCTCCGGCGTCGGGCTGATGGCGATGCAGATCGCCAAATTCAAGGGCGCGAAACTCGTGATCGGCTCGTCGACGGACGCGATGCGCCGCGGACGCCTGAAGGAATACGGCGCCGATCTCGCCATCGACTCGAAGGATCCCGGCTGGGTCGATCAGGTGCTGCAGGCCACCGGCGGCGAAGGCGTCGACCTGATCGTCGATCAGGTCTCGGGCCCGGTCGCGAACCAGAATCTGAAAGCCACCAAGGTCAAGGGCCGCATCGTCAATGTCGGCCGGCTCGGCGGCACCCACGGCGACTTCAATTTCGACCTGCACGCCGCCCGCCGCATCAATTATATCGGCGTCACCTTCCGCACCCGCACCATCGAGGAAGTCCGCGAAATCTTCGACGAGGTCCGGAAAGACATCTGGGGCGCGGTGGAATCGCGAAAACTGCAACTGCCGATCGACAAGGTCTATCCCTTCGCCGAGATAGGAGCAGCGTTCGAGCACATGGAAGCCAACAAGCACCTCGGCAAGATCGTGGTGACGTTCTAGCCGATGACGCTGCAATGCATGCTTGATGGCGGACGCTATTTCGAGGGACCGCGCTGGCATGCCGGCCGGCTCTGGTTCGTCGACTGCATGGAACGGACGCTGCTCAGCCTCTCCCCTTCCGGCGCGCGCGAGCGGCACGCGACATTCGAGGACGACACGCCCTGCGGCACCGGCATCCTGCCGGACGGGCGGCTTGTCGTCCTGACGATGCATCGCAAACGCCTGATGACCTACGCCGACGGCAAGCTTTCGCTCTATGCCGACCTCTCAGGGATCGCGGCCGGCGCGATCGACGACATGATCATCGACGGCTTGGGCCGCGCCTATGTCGGCGATCTCGGCTTCGACATGCCGCCGCCGCCCGATCGCGGCGCGCCCGGCCGCATCATTCTGGTGATGCCGGACGGCGCGGCCCGCGTGGTCGCCGAAGGATTGCGGTTTCCGAACGGCATCGCGGTCTCGGCCGACCATCGCCGGCTCGTCGTAGCCGAAATGGATGGCGCATGCCTCGCCGATTATGACATCGAGCCGAACGGCGACCTGAGGTTTCGTGGCCGCTTCGGAAGCATGAAGTCCCCCGATGGCATCTGCCTCGATCAGGAAGGCGCCGTGTGGGTCGCGTCCTTCGAAGAAGACGCCTTCATTCGCCTCGATCCCGGCGGACACGAGTTACAGCGAATAGAAGTCCCCGGCCGCCGCGCCCTCGCCTGCGTGCTCGGCGGACCCGAACGGCGGACGCTGTTCTGCCTGAGTGCCGCGACGTCCTATGAAGAACTCCGGCAACGCAAATCGTCCTCGCGGATCGACGTGGTCGATGTGGAAATTGCCGGGGCGGGTTATCCCTGACGTCGCGTTGCTGCTCGCGTCGGCCTGTATCGTGACGGCAAAGCCGTCGTGACTGAAACGGCGCCGCCCGCATCACACCGTCATTGCGAGCGTAGCGAAGCAATCCATCCATCGGCGGGTGCGGAAAGATGGATTGCTTCGTCGCTTTCGCTCCTCGCAATGACGGTCGTACGACTTTCCCTGAACTGAAATAATGAGCGACTAGAACTCATCTAAGACGATAGTGTACGCCCGCAAAAGCTTGCGCCTGTATCAATTGCGCAACGTCGCTGGTTGAAACTGCAAGTTGCACGCGAAAATTTCTAATTGTTCTAATTCCAAGATGCGGAGCGAGGCGTGATAAATCGACGCGGTCATGCTTAGTTGGCGGCAGGCTTGGAATGATTCAGATTTAATCGACCCATCATATTCAGGATAAAGCTGCTGCATATGGCACGAGCAAACAAGGTTACCGTCGCTTCCGGCGCGGATCTGCCGGACAGGATCGTTCAGTTGATGACGAATGCGCGGTACGCATCATTCGTCGTGCGCGGCGATTCCGATCGCACCGTTTTCCTGCCCGAGATCATATCCCTGCACACCAGGCGCGAGCTTTCGGAGATCGACGGGATAGGCCGTGCCTCGATCGCAAAGATCCAGACCTGGCTGGCGCAGCAGGGACGAAGGTTGCGAAGGCCCGGTGAAAGCATCGATTCCGTCATCTGCCATTTTGGCGTTCGACGAAAGGATCTGCATCCGCACAAGCGCCCGCTGTTGCCGGCGATCACGCCGCAGCCCGACGCCACGTTGGCGCCCGCGCTGCAGAATTCGGACAGCAAGGCCGACGCGGCTTTGTAGGAGCTATTCCAGCGGACGCTCCGTTACGTCGAGAATCGAACCGACGCCCTGCCGCAGATCGCCCGTTATCGCTCCCTCCAGCGCGAACGCGCAGAGCGATCGCCCGGTGACGTCGTAGACGTGACCGAAGGGATAGGTGGCAGGCGGCGCCTCCGGCTGGGCCGTGTCGATCAGGCCGACCCAATGCCGGCCTTCGGCCACCTCGGGCAGTGTGAACGGAACGACATCGTGATGGGCGTTGAAGACGATCAGCAACGTCGCATCCGATCCGCGCCGCTTGATGCCGCTTTCCTGTGCGCGGCCATCGAGCAGCATGCCGAAGCAGCGGGCGTTGCCGTCCTGCCATTGTTCGGTTGTCATTTCGGTGGCTGCCGGCGTGAGCCAGGTGACGTCGGTAACGTCGAGCTCCTCGTTGCGCGAGCCGACCAGAAAGCGGCTGCGGTAAAGGATCGGAAACGCCTTGCGCGTGACGATCAGGCGGCGGGTGAATTCCCGCAACGCCCGACCCCGCGCCGATATTCCGAGCCAGTTCGGCCAGTTGATGTCGTTGTCCTGCGCATACGCATTGTTGTTGCCGTTTTGCGTATGGCCAAACTCGTCGCCCGCCAGCAGCATCGGCGTTCCATGCGAGAGCAACACGGTGGCCAGCAGGTTTCGCTTTTGCCGCTCGCGCAGCTCCAGGATGGCCGGGTCGTCGGTGGGACCCTCGACACCGTGATTCCAGGAATGGTTGTTGGAATGCCCGTCGCGGTTGTCTTCGCCGTTCGCCTCGTTGTGCTTGTCGTTGTAGGATACGAGGTCGTTGAGATTGAACCCGTCATGGGCGGTCACGAAATTGATGCTGGCCCATGGTCTGCGGCCGCGCTTGTTGAACAGATCGCCCGACCCCGAAATGCGTTTGGCCAAGTCCGGCAACAGGCCGGCATCGCCCTTCCAGTAGCTTCGAACCGTATCGCGAAACTTGTCGTTCCATTCGGCCCAGCCCGGCGGAAACCGGCCGACCTGGTAGCCGCCCGGTCCGATATCCCAGGGCTCGGCGATCAGCTTCACGCCAGACAGCACCGGGTCCTGCCGGCAGGCATCGAGAAAGCCGCCGCCTTCGTCGAAGCCGTAGGGCTCGCGCGCCAGAATGGTGGCGAGATCGAAGCGAAAGCCGTCGACCCGCATTTCGGTCGCCCAATAGCGCAGGGAATCCGCCACCATCTGCAGCACGCGCGGATGCGAGAGATTGACCGTGTTTCCGGTGCCGGTGTCGTTGATGTAGTAGCGGCGCTGCTCCGGCAGCAGCCGGTAATAGCTGGCGTTATCGATCCCCTTGAACGAAAGCGTCGGGCCAAGTTCGTTGCCCTCGGCGGTATGGTTGTAGACGACATCCAGGATGATCTCGAGACCGTGGGCATGAAACTGGTTGATCATGGTCTTGAATTCGTTGGCCCCGCCGGTGCGGAGATAGCGGGTCTCGGGCGCGAAGAACCCGATCGAATTGTAGCCCCAGTAGTTTCGCAGTCCCTTGTCGACGAGATAGCTGTCGTCGATGAACGAATGGATCGGCAACAGCTCGACGCTGGTGACACCGAGCGAGCGCAGATAGGCCGGGATCGCGGGATGGGACAGGCCTGCGAACGTGCCTCGGTCGGATTCCGGAATCAGCGGATGACGCTGCGTGAATCCCTTGACGTGCATCTCATAGATGATCGTACGCGCCCAGGACGTCTCCGGCTTGCGCGATGCGCCCCAGGTAAAGGCCGGATCGATGACCCGGCACTTGAGCATGTAAGGCGCGCTGTCGCGCGCGTCGTAGGATTTGTCCTTGTCGGGATGGTCGAGCCGGTAGCCGAAAAGCTCGGAGGACCACTGCAACTCTCCGACGAGCTGCTTGGCGTAGGGATCGATCAACAGCTTGTTCGGATTGAAGCGATGGCCTGCATCCGGCTCATAGGGCCCGTGAACGCGATAGCCGTAGACGGTGCCGGGCCGCGCGGTCGGGACGTAGCCATGCCAGACTTCGTCGGTGTATTCGGGCAGGTCGAAGCGCTCTATTTCCTTCTCGCCGGCATCATCGAAGATGCAGAGCTCGACCCTGGTGGCGTGCGCCGAGAACAGCGCGAAGTTGACGCCAAGGCCGTCCCATGTCGCCCCGAGCGGAAACGGCCTGCCCTCACGGATGGTGGTGCGCCGCAAGGCCATGGCCGCGCCGAGCAGCGATTGGTTCGGTGACGATTTTGTCAGGTTCATTCGTGGCGGCCCCCCGCGCGGCAACCGCCCGGCCGCCCGATAAGTTCCATCCCGCCAGCAATAATGCCTGCGCCCTGCTCATCGTGGCTCGCCGGAAAATTCCTGCCGCAGCGCGGACAGCCGGTCGAGTGCGGCTTGCGGCAGCGGTCCCTTTTCCGCAGCTGTGAGTGCGTCCTCGAATTGCTGCGGCGTCGCCATGCCGACCAGGATCGTGCCCATCGCCGGGTGCGACAGCGCAAACCGCGTGGCGGCTTCGGTCAGGCTGGCGGCGAACCCCTCCTCCACCAGTGGCATCAGGCGGCGCGCGCGATCGATATCGGCATCGTAACGCATCGCCGAGCCGATCGGCTCGGGCGCCGGCCCGGCAATCGGATGACGCTCGGCCGAGCCCGACAGCGCGCCGCCGGCCAGCACGCGGATGCCCACGACGCCGACGCCGGCGGCCGTGGTCGCAACGAACAACCGTCCATAATCCTGCGCCGGATAGCGCGCCGGCAATTCGCCGGCCGCCGATGGATTGAGCATGTTGTAGACGATTTGCGCGCTGTCGAAGACGCGCGCATCGATCACCTGATGAAGTGCGGCGGTATCGCCTAACGCCGTGATCCCGAGGAAACGGATCTTGCCCTGCTGACGCAGGCGCTCGAACGCCGGCACCACCTCGTCGAGCACCTGCCGGACGCTGAGCGACGATCCGCCGCCGTTCCCGGTAATCGGATTGTGCAGATGAAAGATGTCGACCCGGTCAAGGCGCAGCCGCGCCAGACTGCCTTCGAGCGATGTCGTGATCACCTCGTCAATGCGGCCAAACTCGCTCGCCGGCACCCGGACCTTGGTAGCGACAACCACATCGGCCGGCTTCAGCTTTTGCAGAATGCGGCCGAGATTCTTTTCCGATTCCCCATCGCCGTACTGCACCGCCGTGTCGAAATAATTGACGCCGGCTGCGATCGCCCGCGCAACGGTGCGCTCCTGGTCGGCGGCGTCGCCGCGCACCATCAAGCCGCCCACCGCGCCGCAGCCAAAACCCAGCACCGAGAGCTGCATTCCCGTGCGCCCAAAGACCCGCATTTGCATCGCCGCTACTCCGAATGATCAGGAGATTATGCGATGTCGAATGGCTGCGACTCAACCCTGATTTGCCATGACGATCGACCTGCCGCCTCTCGATCTCGGCGGGGCGCACGCTAGCTCGTCATGGCCGGGCTTGTCCCGGCCATCCACGTCTTTCTCGTATCGCTGTCGCAAAGACGTGGATGCCCGGCACAAGGCCGGGCATAACAACCTCACCAACGGTTGCGGCGTTCAGATTTCGCGGAACGACACCAGGCGGCGCTGCGCCTCGTCCCACAACACGAGCCGCACGCACCCAAAGCTCTGCAGCAGCGTGATGCGGCCGACGTCGCGCAGTTCGGGGTGGTCGCGCAGCACGCGCGGCAGCCGGTAATACGGAATCCGGCTGGAGAGGTGATGCACGTGGTGAACGCCGATATTGGCGGTGAACCAGCGCAGCAGCGCCGGCAGGTCGTAGTGCGAGCTGCCGTGCAGCGCAGCCTGTTGCAGGCTCCAGCCCTCGTTGCGGTCCCACATCGTGTGCTCGAACTGGTGCTGAACATAGAACAGCCATACGCCCGCGGTGCCGGCCAGCAGCGTGATCGGAAGATGCACGAGCAGGAACGCCTTGATGCCGATGAACCAGGTGAGCGTGACGACGATGACGGCGATCGCGAGATTGGTTGTCATCGTGCTGGCCCAAGGCTGCCACCCTTTGCGCATGAGGGCGGCCGGCGGCATCCTCTGTTGCAGCAGGAACAGATAGGCCGGCCCGACCCCGAACATGACCAGCGGGTGGCGGTAAAGCCGGTATTTCAGACGGCCCCACACCGACAGCGCCCGATACTCGCGCACCGTCAGCGTATCGAGATCGCCGATGCCGCGGCGATCGAGGTTGCCGGTGGTGGCGTGATGAATCGCATGCGTGTGGCGCCAGCAGTCGTAGGGCGTCAGCGTGAGCACGCCAAGGACGCGGCCGACCCAGTCATTGGTCAGACGGCCGGCAAAAAAGGTGCCGTGACCGCAGTCGTGCTGGATCATGAACAGGCGCACGAGGAAGCCGGCAGCCGGTATGGCGATCAGCAATGAAGCCCAGGCATGGCCGAGGTGGAACGTGAACCAGGCCGCGGCCCACAACGCGATCAGCGGCAAAGCCGTGATCGCCAGCTCGGCAATGCTGCGCACACGGCTTGGGGTGCTGTAATCGCTCAAAATGCGCTGCCAACGCCGGGCGTTGAGGACGTCATCGCCGCCGCCCGGCGGTTGGGTGAGGCCGGAGCCCTCTTCTTGCCTGTCAGGCCGCTGCCCAGCTGTCTTTTGCAAAGAAAAACCCTTCTGTCGGTGCAACGTACGATCACGGCACCGAAGGATCGGCGCCGTCGTCGGTTGATCGATTTTGGAGAAGGGTCTGAAACCTGCGTGCCGATCAGTGGGCAACGCAAAGCAGCCCAGCCGTTCGGCCAAGTGTCGATATCCGCATATGGACACGAATCGAGGTGACGTCAAGCACGGCAACGCCGCGTCATGGAACGCGGCGGTATCAATCCGCCCCGCCCGCTAACCTTTCTTCGGCGACCAGCCATAGGCCTTGCTGCAAGCCCCGCCCATCAGCATGGCCCGCTCGCTATCGCTCAGGCGGCTGGTCTTGAGGAACGGCTCGACGGCCTGCTCGTAATTGACGACGGCGAACGCCCGCGTCCAGTCCGTGCCCCACAGGCAACGATCGAAACCCCAGGCGTCGAACACACGGGCGAGCGGGTCCCAGATATCGGGGAACGGATACGGCTCGCGGGAGAGCGTGCAGGCGCCGCTGACCTTGATCACGCAATTTGGACGTTTGGCGAGTTCGAGCACTTTTGGGAGATTGGCCCAGGGTTCAGGCGGCGCCGGCGGCACGCGGGGCTGCAGGATGCCGAGATGGTCGATGATGAACCGCGTGTCGGGATGGCGGTCGATCAGCGCCGTCCCTGCGTCCAGATTGTCCCAGCACAGGATGTTGAGCGGAAAATCGTAACGAACGGCGGCGCGCGCGATCCGGTCGAGGCCGGGATCGTCGGCCGCGCGCTTCTCTTCCTTCCGCAGCATGACGCGGACGCCCACCGCGCCCGGCGTCTTCTTCCACTCCGCGACGACGTCGGCCACACCGGGATCATCAGGGTCGAGCGGCTTGACGATGGCGAGCCGGCCGGGATGGGCCCGCTGCACCTCCACCGCATAGCTGGAATCATAGCGGTACAGCGAAAAAGCCGAGATGAAGATCGCGCCGTCGACGCCGACCTTGTCCATCGCCGCCACCATCTCGTCACCCGTGACGTGATCGGGCCAGTTCGGCACCGTGTGCCAGGGCCGCTTCGGACTGTTCGCCTCATAGGCATGAACCTGGGAATCGATAATCGCCATCGTCGCCTCCGCTCCTTTGTATTTTGCCGGCGATTTTGAACAATGCGAGAGGCCCATGTCCAGATGGCACGGACGCGGCGCTGCAATGCGTTTGGTGGCGCGCAAGCCCGTAGGGCGGAAGCCGACATCAAACACACGACTTGAAGGTCGCAGATGTGGCGCAATTACAATTGCGCCAACTTACAACTTGTGGTTTTTGGCGCTCGTCAATGAGGGCGGGTTTGTTATGCGGCGTGTTGTATTGTGGGCTTTGGTGTTCTGCGTTGTTGCTCAGTTCGGTGGATGCAAATCATCGACGGTTTCCGAAGCGGCGCTTGCGGCTCCGCCTCAAACCAAACCGCGGGATTCGCGGCTCGCGAGACTATATTTTCTGCGCGAGAAGGGACTTGTCGGCACGGAAGTGGGCATCAAGGTCGATGGCAAGCAGGTCGGTTCGGTAGCCACGGGGTTTTATTTCTTTTCAGAAAAAACGCCGGGACGGTACCGCATAGCCTGCGTGAATCCGATCTCGATGGATTATGAATCCGAAATGGAAATTGAGGCTGGAAAGACCTACTATTTCGGCATCGGTACGCCACAGGTGGCTGCGCCCGGTCAAAATCTTCTCAATCAGGCTCTTGCCGGCAGCAGCGGACAGCAAATGCGGCCGACATCGGCGCTCATGGCGGGCTTTTCCGGCGCCGCCCTCTACCAAATCGATGCAGCCGAGGGACCTGCCGTCATCAGTCAGTTGAAGCCGCAATAGCGTGGGTGATTGGTGGCCTTCACGCACGTGCCCGTTGCACGCTAGGACCTCCGTGCCGCGGTCAGTAGCAGCTCATTGGGCCCCTCCCATCCGTCCGGCCGCTGATAGCGGCTGAGAACCTTTTCCATGTCGGCCCACGCGGCTTCGGCAGTCGCGGGATCCATACTCTTCACGATTTGAACGACCGGTCCAGCCGAAGTTCGTACTACCCGCCTCGCTCGGCGACGCAGAACCCGATCTCGTGCGCGTGCTGGGACCCATTCCGGAACTGTCGCGAAGCCGGCGCCTGCTGACACATCCCGATCTGCGGCGGGTGCCTCGTATCGCGGCGTTCTTTGAGTTCATTCTCGCGGGACGTGAGCTGGTGAAATCGATTCTGGCGTGATCAGAATAGGCCGTGGATTTCCAGGCTATCACGCTTGGGAGACGCGAAGGCAAGCCTCAAATTTGACGAAACGGGTGACTTCGACGCGCGTAGTTGCCAGGCCCGCCTTACCTCAATGAACGGACATCGTCAGGCCACGTCGGTAGGTCTGAAAAGTGCCCATCGGAGATGCCTTCGAGACGACGCGCCAGGCTCTGGAATTCAGGGTCGATGAGCGGGAAAAATACTGAAAAAGTTGACGATTTTCCCCAATAATTCTGCCAAATATTGGCGTTTCGACTTCGAGGTTTGCCCGACGAATTCCGACGGCTTTGCGCGGGGAGTATCTGATGAACTCGAGCAGCAACGCAGATTTTTCGACAATACTAAACCGTATTCTTGATACGGCGGCGGACAATCTCAGGATCGCAAAGATTCTGGTTCAGATGGGGCTCGATCCCAACAACATCACCTATGACGCCCTATTCAACCGGTTGCTGGAGATTGTGCTGGCCAACATCACGCTTGCCAACATGTTCGCTGTGATTGGAGCTATCTTTCTTGTAACTACCTTGCTGATGCATACAATGGTGCCGCTGCGCGTCGCGAACATGGTCGGCTGCATGTTCTTCGCCGCCTTTGGCGCGCTCTCCGGAAGCGTCGGGACTTTTATCCTGTATCTGCTGTTCGTGCCGATCAATGCAATTCGCCTCCGCCAAATGCTCAAACTGATCAAGAGGGCACGCATAGCCACAGAGGGCGATACCTCATTGGAATGGCTCAAACCTTTCATGACCGAGCGCAAATATCGCAAGGGCGACAAATTGTGCAGCAGGGGCGATGCAGCCAACGAAATGTTTTTGATCATCACCGGAAAATTCCTGGTCACCGAATTCAGCGTAGAGCTTCCGCCTGGAAGTGTGATGGGCGAGCTTGGCTTCCTGACGCCGAAAAATCGACGGACGGCGACGATCGAGTGCATCGAGGGCGGCCATGTGCTGACAATTGAGTATGACAAGTTGCTGGAGATTTACTTTCAGAATCCGGAATTTGGTTATTACTTCCTCATCCTCACCAGTCGCCGCCTGCTGGAAAATAATGCAAGGCTTGAAGAAATCATCGCACAGAACAAAATCGCACCGCCGATTGCAGTCGCGAGCGGTACGGTTGAACTTTAGAGGATGCTGAGCGAACAAGCCGATGTCCGCTAATCTGATGGTCCGGCCGTGCTCCTGCCCCGCCCGCGATACGCTTTGCAGCGGCGGCCAAATGCTCTCGATGTCGCAAATGGCTCAATCGCGTCGGTTTGGCTGGACCACGGAGACTTCCGGTCTATCCCGGTGAACGGACATTTTCAGGTTAGGGCGGCATGTCTCAAAGGTGCGAACAAGCGACATCGCCTTGCCTCATCTGATCATCTAGAATATATCGCAAACGCTGGACGGTCGGCGGCCACCCAAGGAAATGGCAGCTTGCGCTATCTCTTCGAGGAGTACGCATTCGACACTGACCGGCGCGAGCTGCATCGCGGGTCAGAGCTAGTTCCTACTTCGCCGCAGGTTTTCGATCTGCTCGGTTACTTGATCCAGAATAGCCATCGGGTCGTCAGTAAAGACGATCTCGTACAGACAATTTGGAAAGGGCGGATCGTCTCCGACGCGGCACTGACAACTCGCCTAAACGCAGCCAGAAGTGTGATAGGCGATTCTGGCGAGGAGCAGCGACTCATCAAAACCCTGCCGCGCAAGGGCTTCCGATTTATAGGTCTGGTTCGCGAGACATGTCTGCTGGCAGATGCGGCGGCAATCCGTGACACGGCTACCTCAATCAAGCAGGCTGAGCGCGCGAGGCTCGGCCCGCTTTCACCGGCTCACCTTTCCATTGTGGTGCTTCCGTTCGCCAATCTCGGCGGTGGACTGGAGCAGGACTATTTTGCCGAGGGAATCACCGAGAGCTTGACTACTGATCTGTCGCGGATCGACGGCACGTTCGTCATCGCCTGCAACACGGCGCTCACATTCAAGGGCAAGGCTATAGACGTGCAGCAGCTCGGCCGGGAGCTGAATGTGAATTACGTGCTCGAAGGTTCGGTCCAGCGAGGGGCCAGTCGGCTGCGGGTGAATGTGCAGCTGATCGACGCCGAAACGCGTGCCCATCTTTGGGCTGATCGGTTCGACAAGCCCATGACCGACCTCCTCGAGATGCAGGATGAAATAGTTGCCACACTTGCCAACGCACTGGATGCCCAGCTGATCGAGGCTGAAGCGCACCGCGCGGAGCGCTCGCCGCATCCCGATGCGATAGATTTGTGTTTCCAAGGCCGCCATTCGCGGAACAAGGGAATTACGTCCGAGAATTTGGCACAAGCTCGCTGCTTTTTCGAACGGGCGTTAGAGCTCGATCCGACCAACATCGAAGCGTTGGTCGGCAAAGCGAGCATCGATCTATCAACAGCTACCACCTTCATGGTCGATGACCGCGACGCGCACTTTGCGGCGGCGGAGGCGACGTTGATCAAGGTCTTGTCGATGGCTCCGTCTCATGCCCAGGCTCATATGTCATTTGGGATTTTGCAATTGTTCACAAGGCGCGCAACGCAGGCGATTGGGGAATTTGAGCAAGCGCTGGCGCTTGATCGCAATCTGGCCACCGCCCATGCGATGATCGGATTTGCGAAGGCCTTTATTGGTCGTGGCGCCGAAAGCGAGGCTCACATCCAGCAAGCGTTCCGGCTTTCTCCCCGTGATAGCGGCGCTTACCGGTGGATGCACTGGCTTGGTGTCGTCAAATTGATCCTTGGCGCCCACGCCGAAGCGGTCGATTGGCTGCGCCGGTGCCTTGAAGCCAACCGGAACTACACCATCGTGCATTTCCAGCTTGCTGCCGCCCTGGCGCTCGTGGGTTCGCTGGATGAGGCGCGGGCCTCTGTGCGCGCGGGGCTTGCGCTCGATCCGGCCTTCACCATACGCCGGACGCAAGGGCTAATGTTAAGCACCGATCCCACGTTTCGTGCCGGAAGCAAACGTATCCGCGATGGGATGCTGATGGCGGGCGTGCCGGAGGGGTGATGTCGCTTTTGGGTCATTCGCGTCGGTTCGGCCGGTCCACGCGACTTCCGGTCTCCCCCCGTGAACGGACATTCTCGGGACAGGCGGGTATGCCTCAAAGGTGCCGGAAGCTGCCGGAACGAGCTACGCGGCGTTGTTCGTGGCAGGTTGGTGTTCCGGCCATCACGCGCGCAAAAGTGGCCGCCGATTTGCCCGAGCATTACTTTTTTTGCTCGGTGGTGGTGCCGTCGCGCGCGTCCCGTCGCTCGTCGCGTCCTGTGCGCCGCTCTTGTCGTCGTTCTGCGCGCCCCGTGCGTCGTTCCTGTCGTCGTTCCGCTCGCCCGCTTCGCCGTTCCTGACGCCGCTCCGTGCCAGACTTCGCGGTATCCGCGGGCGGTGTCGTTGGCGTGGCGGGTGCGGTGGTGGTTTGGGCTTCAGCCTGCGATCCCGTCAGAACTGCAGACGAAGCGACAAGTCCAAATGCCGCGGCGTATCCAAACAAAGCGAGAGCGTTTCGACGACAAACCCCCTTGGGCTCCGAACTTTCATCCATTTTCGTGTTCCCGGTTTTCTGCCCTGAAGCAAGTCACTTGGCGTCGAGAGCTTAGCGCTTGATCCAGGTCAACCGGATCGTGCGGGTCGGGATGGCCCGGAGGCTCCGCAAACGCGATGCAGAAAAATTCGCGGTCACGAGCCTCGGCGTACCGGCTGCCGCAAGGGCTCGTGACCCGCGAAACGAGCCTCTACCGCCCCGCCCCAACGCGATTGACGCCACCATTTGCATTGCCACCGGCGTTATGACGGACCGCAGCGCGCGCCACCGGACGGGGCCTGAGCACGACGCCTGCCCGGGCAACGCATCCCACCGGATATTCAACGTACTGGCAGTATACGACCGCGTTGGCTGGGGCTGGATTGAGAGTGAGACCTGCAAGTCCCAACAGGGCGCTAGCAGCAATCCCGGCAACAGTCGCTGACTTGATCGAAAGACGCTTCCTCGAATGCATGACGGACCTCCCTCTTCGCGCTTGCGTCATTGAAAAATGACGGGAACCGCTCAGATGCGGCTAAACATAGCGTGAGCGTCAAAGGATCGCTGACGTTGACCTAGATCAACGGAGTGTCTGCCTACCTTGGCCCTCAAAAGGGGATACCCATCGTTGACGATTCGGATCGGGTCGGGTCGCGGTGATGACATGATGCGCGACGGCTGGGTGGGGACCGTCGAACGATGGCGGACCCTCCGCAATCGGTCGGCAGGTCCTTCTGAGGGCGCGACTTTGCGCGGGAACGGCCCGGTATGATGGCCCAGCAGTCAGCCATCGGCCGAAGGCTCTCTTCTTCTCTTGCAAAATAGCTGGCGCGCGCGAAAACCGATTTTCTTGAAAGATCGATTTTCCCCAGCAACTTCAACTTGATTTGCGCCGTCCAGTCTCATCCGCAAAAATAAACCGCTTCGCCCCGACCCCAAATCACCCTTACAAGTCCCGCCATCCCGTCCCGGTAGAGGGGCGTTGGCCATCGTCACGAACGTTGGGGCGGGTTGCGGTGGACGCGGCAGCGTCGGGCGCGTGGTGGTGTTCGCAGGGCGGCTTCGGTTCGTGAGCGAGCACAGCGTGCAGACGACTGGCGCTGAAGCGTACGGCAAAGCCGTGTGGTTCTGGCACCCGTGGCTGGTGTCAAGCTGGCGGAGGCTGTTCGAACTCAACCGGGTTCGACCGGCCGTCAATCCGGCGGCGATGGAGGCAAAAGGAATTCGTCTCCAGGGAGAGCGCGGTATAAGCCGTCAAACCACTGCGCAGGGAATGCCGGGCTGCTCCGGCTGTACCTGTATGCTCGTGTGCGCATCTCACTACATCTTGCACACGAGACCGCGGGTGCCAGCCGGCACCCGGCATTCCCTGCGCCCTCTATTTTTGGAGGGACAAGGTTCATGCAAAGCTCGGGCGCGATGCGCCGCGAGAATGCGGAGGTGTATCCACGTCATTGCGAGCGAAGCGAAGCAATCCATTGTCACCTCGCATGCGGAAAGTTGGATTGCTTCGCTTCGCTCGCAATGACGGCTCCCTGAAATAGGAACAACTCGCAACAGCCCCGATCCTGCTAATGAATGGCAATTGCGCCTGCCACAGTCGCCTTTAATATTGGACAACCCCCTGCTAAACCGCCGCCCATGAGTCATCCCCCCTCCATCAAGACCAATGTCGCGGCGATTTCGATCTTCGCCAGCGCCGGCATGGCGGCGGCGAAATTCGCCGTCGGCATTGCGATCGGCTCGCTCGCGCTGATCTCCGAGGCCCTGCACTCCTCGGTCGACGTGATCGCCACCGTCATCACCTGGCTGGTGGTGCGGGTGTCCGACGCGCCGGCCGACGAGGAACATCATTACGGCCACGGCAAGTTCGAGAGCCTGTCGGCGCTGTTCGTCATCGCGCTGCTCTACGTACTGGCCGGCGGCATTTTGGTCGAATCCTGGAGCCGGCTGCGCGAGGGCGCGGCCCCGCCGACGCTCTCGGCGATCGCCTTCGTGGTGCTGGTGATCGATATCGCGGTGAATTTCTGGCGCGCGCGGGCGCTGCATCGCACGGCGCGCGAGACCCGCAGCCAGGCACTGGCGGCGGACGCGCTGCATTTTGCTTCCGATGTGCTCGGCTCCATCGCCGTGATCATCGGGCTGGTGCTGACCGGCCTCGGCTATGCTTGGGGCGATTCGGTCGCCGCCATCGCGGTGGCCGTGATGATATCGATCCTGGGCCTGCGGCTCGGCCGCTCCACCATCCAAACGCTGCTCGATCAGGCGCCTCGGGGCGTGGCGGAAAAGGCCACCGCCGCGATTGCCTCGGTGCCCGGCGTGGTCGGCATCGAGCGCCTGCGCGCCCGCATGGTCGGACCGACCTATTTCATCGACGCCATCGCCGAAGTGCCGCGCACCTACCCGATCGACCGCGTCGAGGCGATCAAGAAAGCCGCGCAGGACGCGGTCAGCAAAGTCCTTGGCGACGCCGACCTCACCTTCACGGCCGTGCCGGTCGCGCGCGACAATGAGAGCGTGCGCGAGCGCATCATGGTGATCGCCCGCAATTCCGGCCTCGCCGTCCACCACGTCACCGTGCACGATCTCGGCGGCAGACTGACGGTCAGCATCGATCTCGAAGTCGACGGCGGCATGGAACTGTCAGCCGCGCACGACATCGCCCATGAACTGGAGCGCAGCATCCGCGAGGACTTTGGCGAGGATGTCGAGGTCGACACCCATATCGAGCCGCTCGAGCCGGAACTGCCGCACGGCACCGACGCCGCGCCCACGCGCGTCGAGACCATCAAGGCCGCGCTGACGCGCTTTGCCGCCAACGGCGCGATCCATGACATCCATAATGTGCGGGTGCGCAACACCGACGCCGGCGAAATAGTTAATTTCCATTGCCGCGCCGTGCCGTCGATGAGCGTCATCAAGGTGCACGAGAATGTCGACGAGATCGAGCGCGCGATGCGCCGCAGGTTTCCCACCATCAAGCGCGTGATCAGTCATGCGGAACCGACGCGCGCTTAAGTTTTCGGGCGCGTTCCCGTTTCGGACTCGCATGCGAGATGCCTTAATTCGCTTTGGACAACATTTATTTCGAATTAACGAATCGTTGACTCTCGACAGCCCGAGAAAACTGGATTCAAATCGCTATGATTCGGAATGACGCGGGGTTCCTTCCGGACAATGTGCAAAAGAGCCTTCGGCGGGGGTCTAAAGCATGGCGCGCGCGCATGCGGCGAACGCGTGTGTCCAATCCGACTCGATCAAGGGATTGGCGCAGTCGATCGCAAAACCTGCCTACCACCGGCTGCTCACTGCAGAGCCGGCGCTTCGCCGCGCCGTGCCGACACTCATCATTGCCTTCCTCATCACCATCTGCCTCGGCGCCTTCGTGCAGGTGATCGACCAGAGCCGGCAAAAGCGCGCCGCGATGAAGCGCGACCTCTCCGCGCTCGCCGACCTCCTGGCCGAACGCCTCGACCGCCTCGGTTCTATCCGGCAGGACCGCGCCGCCAATATCGAGCGGCTGCAGAGCCTGCTGCCCGACCTGATCCCGGCCTGGGGCGTGGCTGGCAGCCGCCACATCATCATCACCGGCGCCGATTACCGGATTTTGGCCCGCGTTCCGATTGAAAGCGGCCTTGGCGACGGCGACCGCGTCCTCGACATCATCAGCACGGCGCAACTGCTCACCACGCCCGGCCTGCAGGGCGTCGTCAGCGACATGACGCTGCCGAACGGCAATGGCGCGATGGCGATCTCGCGGCTGGTCAAATCGCTGCCGGGCCAGGTCATCGTCATCCAGGAAAAGAACGAGCCGCTATGGGGCTCCGATGCCGCATTGTCGGTGACGCTGTCGGCCACCACGGGCTTCGTCGTGCTGATCCTCGGCTTCGCCTTCCACTGGCAATCGACCCGCGCCCGCGAGGGCGATCTGATCAACGACGCGGTGCGCGGCCGGATCGACACCGCACTCAACCGCGGCCGCTGCGGCTTGTGGGACTGGGACCTCTCGCGCGGCAGGATCTTCTGGTCGGCATCGATGTTCACGATGCTGGGCCTCGACTCCCGCAACGACCTCCTCACCTTCGGCGAAGTCAACGCGCTGGTGAAATCCGACGACATCGACCTGTTCGCGATCGCCGACCAGATGATCGCGGGCCAACTCGACCACATCGACCAGAGCTTCCGCATGCAGCACACCGGCGGCCACTGGATCTGGCTGCGGGTGCGCTGCGAACTCAGCCACACCTCGGCCGACGGCGGCCTGCACCTGATCGGCATCGCGGTCGACATCACCGAACAGAAGAGCCTCGCCGAGAAGACCGTGGAGGCCGACCTCAGGCTGCGCGACGCGATCGAGACCATCCCGGAGGCCTTCGTGCTGTGGGACGCCGAGGACCGCCTCGTGCTCTGCAATTCGCACTTCCAGCGCCTGCACAAGCTGCCGGATTCGGCAGTGACCCCCGGCACCTCGTACGAGACCGTGATCGAGGTCGGCAGCATGCCGGAAGTGCGCACCCGCCTGCAGGAGACTGGCGCGCAGGCGCCGGGCGCCCGCACCTTCGAGGCGCAGCTCGACGACGGCAGCTGGCTGCACATTTCCGAGCGCCGCACCAAGGACGGCGGCTACGTCTCGGTCGGCACCGACATCACCCGCATCAAGGAGCACGAGCAGAAGCTGATCGAAAACGACATGCGCCTGCGCGCCAACGTGATCGACCTGAAGCGCTCGCAAACCGAGCTTGCCGATCTCGCCGAAAAATACTCGCGGGAAAAGAACCGCGCCGAGGAAGCCAACCAGGCGAAATCGAAATTCCTCGCCAAT
>Ga0307499_10000128_pt1 | contig 27364 bp, 17 predicted proteins | sample 13_S_MG_FD_201363 | JGI IMG/M metagenome (GOLD analysis project Ga0307499, IMG submission 201363) | Soil microbial communities from Populus trichocarpa stands in riparian zone in the Pacific Northwest, United States - 13_S | ecosystem: Environmental > Terrestrial > Soil > Riparian zone > Trees... | reverse complement strand
CACCGGTCCTGGTCGTCACCTAGCGTCAGGCCATGCGCGAGCTGATCGCCGAGCGGCCCCGGACCGAGGTGCGGGAGACGACGACCCGGCCGGGCGGTGGGTCAGCCGATCCGCCGCCCGGTGCCGGGTCAACGGCGCCACCGCGGCGGCCGCGGTCCGGCACGCTGCTGCTGCCGCCGTGGACCCGGGCGCCGCTGCTGGCCCTCGGCGAGCCGGCGGTCATCTTCGCCGTGCTCGCCGCGACGATCATCCTGGCCTGTGCCAGCTCGTCGGCGGCCCTGTTCCTCTCCTCGGCCGCGTCCGAGTCGCTGCGCCGGACCATCGCCGCCGACTGCCCGAACGCCGGCTATCCCAGCGTCCAGGTCGGCCCGATCACCAGCATGGATCCGGTCGAGAACACCGAACTGGGCCCGGAGCGGCTGCCGAACGAGCCCGATCTGGCCGGGCTGGACCAGCGGGCCCGCGGCGCGCTGACCGCCGAGGGGTTCTCCGCGCCGTACCACACGGCGATCAACGAGGGGGCGCTGCGGGCCGGGCCGCCACCCACCGGCGCGGACGCGCACTCGGCCCGGCTGTTCTTCCAGGACGGCGCGGTCGACAACATCAAGCCGATCAAGCGCGGCGCGGCCAGCGGGGTCTGGCTGCCGGCCACCTACGCGCAGAAGCTGCAGGCCAAGCCGGGGCAGCGGATCCCGCTCGCGTTCGGCCAGAACAACACCGCGCTGCCGCTGACCACCGTCCCGGTCGCCGGCATCTACCAGGACCTGTGGCAGGAACCGACCACGCCGTACTGGTGCTCGTACAGCACGCTGTTCCAGAACCCGGGCAGCGCCGACCCGCCGCCACCGGCCCTGCTGATCGTCACCGACCAGCGGACCTTCGCCACGATCCAGCAGGCGACCACGGTGTCCGCGACGCACTACTGGACCGCGCCGATCGGCACCGACGGGCTGACCCTGTCGGCCGCGCGGGACGTGGCGGCCCGGCAGGCGGACGCGTACCGCCGGTTCGGCCAGCCGGTGCCGCGCGATCTCGGCGCGCAGAACAGCGGCTCGGGTCAGATGCCGGTCTTCGCCCAGCAGACCGCGCTGGTCCGCAACGGGCTGCGCGGGCCGGTGGTGCCGATCGCCCTGGGCGGCACGATCCTGGCGCTGCTGCTGGTCGGCGCGGCGGGCAGCTTCTGGGCGGACCGGCGCGGGCGGGAGGTACGGCTGCTGTCCTCGCGCGGCGTGTCGCCGCTGGCGCTGGCGATCAAGGCGGTGCTGGAACTGCTGCTGCCGGCCGTGGTCGGGACGCTGATCGGCTGGCAGCTGGCCCGCTGGCTGGTGCAGGCACTCGGCCCCAACCCGCATCTGGATCACGCGGCGCCCGGGCAGGCGCTGCTCACCGCGGCGGTCGCGCTCGCCGGCGGGCTGGCGCTGCTGGCGCTGGTGGCCGGGCAGCGCAGCCGGGCGGCCACCGAGCGGCCGGTCGGCGCCCGCCGCTCGCGGCTGGCCGCCGTCCCGTGGGAACTGCTGCTGCTGGCCGCGGCCGGCGGCTGCTACCTGCGGCTGCGCGGCGGCGACGCGGTCGTGCTGGACCGCAAGGTGGCCCAGATCAACCTGCTGGTGGTCGCGTTCCCGCTGCTGTTCCTGGTCGGCGCGGCGGTGCTGGCGGTGCGCGTCCTGGTGCTGGGCCTGGTCTGGTTCACCCGGCGGGCCGGCCGGCGCTGGCCGTCCTGGTACCTGGCCAGCCGGCGGATCACCGCCGCCCGGTCGGCCACCGTGACGCTGCTGGCCGCGGCGGCCATGCCGATCGCGATGCTGGTCTACGCCGCCGCGCTGACCCAGACGTCGGAGTACACCCTGGACGCCAAGGCGAAGCTGCTCGTCGGCAGCGAGATCTCGGTCCGCAGCACCGACCCGCTGCGGCCGACGCCGGAGCTGGCCAAGGTGGGCACCGTCGTCACCCGGTACCTCTACGGCCAGGCCGGTACCCAGGACGTGACGGTGCTCGCGATCGACCCGGACACGTTCGCCGGCAGCGCCTTCTGGGACGACCGGTTCGCCGGCGTACCGCTGGCCACGCTGCTCGACACGCTGCGCGGGCCGGTGGTCGCCGGCCGGGTGCCGGCCATCCTGGTGCCCGGCGACGACGCGCCGCCGGCCACCGACTACGACGTACGGCTGGGCCGCACGACCGCGCACCTGGACGCGGCGGCGACCGCGCGGCTGTTCCCGGGCCGGCGGCTGCCCGACCCGATGCTGATCGTCTCGGCCGCCCGGCTCGGCCCGGTCGACCCGCATGCCGGCACCGTCAGCGAGCTCTGGAGCACCGGCTCGCTGGCCGACGGGCAGGCCGCGCTGAAGGCGCAGGGGGCCCGGGTGTTCGACTACTCGGAGCGGAACACCGTCTTCGAGGCGGCGAACTTCCTCGGCATCTCCTGGACCTTCGGCTATCTCTCCGCACTGGCCGCCCTCGTCGGCCTGGTCGCCATCGGCGGACTACTGCTCTACCTGGAAACCCGGCAACGCTCCCGCATCGCCGCCTACGCCCTCGGCCGCCGGATGGGCCTGACCCGAGCCACCCACCTACGCTCCCTCCTCGCCGAACTCACCACCCTGCTGATCACCGCATTCGCCGTCGGCGCCGGCCTGGCCTGGGTCGCCGTCCTACTCGTCTACGACCGCTTGGACGTCGACAAGAACCGGCCACCCGGGCCGCTGCTGACCGTGCCGACCGCGGCCCTGCTCGGCGGCGCGGTGGCCGTCCTCGCCGTCGCCGCCGCCGCGTCCCTCTACGCCCAACGCGCCGCAGACCGGACGAACGTGGCCCAGGTGCTCCGCCTCGGCGGCTGACCACACCACGTGATCGCAATTCGGCGGCCCGGCGAGCCCAGCGGCCGATCGGCTAGCGTCAGGGCATGCTGGTCGCCGACCAGGCTAGGGTCCCCGAGCCGCCGGCGGGCCGCGAGGCGCCCGGCCCGGCACCGCTCGGCGGGAGCGCGACGCCGCCGCCGCGCCGCCGGTCGGGCACGCTGCTGCTCGCGCCGTGGACCCGCGCGCCACTGCTCGCCCTCGGCGAGCCCGCGATCATCCTCGCCGTCCTCGCCGCGACGATCATCCTGGCCTGCGCCAGCTCGTCGGCGACGCTGTTCCTGTCCTCCGCCGCGTCCGAGTCACTGCGCCGGACGATCGCCGCCGACTGCCCCGACGCCAGCTATCCCAGCATCCAGGTCGGCCCGATCACCAGCGTCGGGCCGGAGCGCACGGACGTGCTGGAGCCGCCGTACTGGCGGGGCCAGCCGTACGAGAACGTCGAAGACCTGGCCGCGCTGGACGCCCAGGGGCACGCGGCGCTGATCGGCGCCGGCTACCCGGCGCCGTCCCACACCGCACTCGCGGTAGACCCGGCGATGGTCGGCCCGACGACGGACATCAACCCCCTGCACCAGGGCCGGCTGCTCTACCAGGACGGCGCGACCGAGCACATCGTGCCGATCTCCCGCGGCCCGGCCCACGGTATCTGGGTGCCCGACTCGTTGGCGACCATGCTGCGGCTGCGCGCCGGTCAGACCGTGCCACTGAACTACGTCAGCGGCGCCGCAGGGGTGCTTCCCGGGGTCACCGTGCCGGTCGCGGGCATCTACCACGACCTGGCCGACCAGTCGGCCGGCCCGTACTGGTGTTCGCACGCCGCCCTGCTGCGGGTCGGCCTGGAGAGCCGGGCAATGGCCCTGCTCATCGCCACCGACGCGGCGACCTTCGCCCGGGTGCAGCGGGTCACCGGCACCGGCGCGACGCACTACTGGGCGTCCCCGATCAAGACCGACGGGCTGACCCTGAACGGCGCGCGCGATGTGGTGGCCGGGCAGGCGGACGCCTACCGCCGGTTCGGCCACCCGCCGCCGCAGGACCTGGGCGCGCGGAACAGCGGTTCCGGGCAGATGCCGGTGTTCGCGCTGCAGACCACCCTGGTCCGGGACGGGCTGCGCGGGCCGGTGGTGCCGATCGCGCTGGGCGGCACGCTCCTGGCGCTGCTGCTGGTCGGCGCCGCCGGCAGCTTCTGGGCCGACCGGCGCAGCCGCGAGGTCCGGCTGCTCGCCTCCCGCGGCGTCTCCCCCGCGGCGCTGGCACGGAAGGCCATGCTGGAGCTGGCCGGGCCGGCGGTGGCCGGGACGTTGATCGGCTGGCAGGCGGCCCGGTGGCTGGTGCAGGCAGTCGGCCCCAACCCGCATCTGGATCACGCGGCGCCCGGGCAGGCGCTGCTCACCGCGGCGGTCGCGCTCGGCGCCGGGCTGGCGCTGCTGGCGCTGGTGGCCGGGCAGCGCAGCCGGGCGGCCACCGAGCGGCCGGTCGGCGCCCGCCGCTCGCGGCTGGCCGCCGTCCCGTGGGAACTGCTGCTGCTGGCCGCGGCCGGCGGCTGCTACCTGCGGCTGCGCGGCGGCGACGCGGTCGTGCTGGACCGCAACGTGGCCCAGATCAACCTGCTGGTCGTCGCCTTCCCGCTGCTGTTCCTGGCCGGCGCGGTCGCGCTCGCGATGCGGGTGGCCGTGCTGGGCGTCGGCTGGCTGACCGTCCTGGCCGGCCGGCGCTGGCCGGCCTGGTACCTGGCCAGCCGGCGGATCACGGCCGCCCGGCTGAGCACGGTGACCCTGCTCGTGGCGGCCGCCATGCCGATCGCGATGCTGGTCTACGCCGCCGCGCAGACGCAGACCTCGCAGCGCACGCTGAACGCCAAGTACCAGGTGTTCGTCGGCAGCACCGCTGCGGTGCGCACCATCGACCCGCTGACGACGACGCCGGAGACGGCCCGGGTCGGCACCGTCGTCACCCGGTACCTGGACAGCAAGGCCGACGGCCAGAACGTGACGCTGCTCGCGATCGACCCGGACACGTTCGCCGGCGCCGCGTTCTGGGACGACCGGTTCGCCGACCAGCCGCTGGCCGGGTTGCTCGACGCGCTGCGCGGGCCGGCGCCGGACGGTCGGGTGCCGGCCATCTTCGTGCCCGGTGACGGGCCGCTGCCGGCGCTGCCGGACATCCGGCTGGGCACCCGCACCGTGCACCTGGCGCCGGCGGCCACCGCCCGGCTGTTCCCCGGCCGCCGGCTGTCGGCGCCGATGCTGATCGTCTCGGCCGCCCGGCTCGGCCCGGTCGACCCGCACGCCGGCAGCACCAACGAGCTATGGACGACCGGGCCGGCAGCCGCGGCGGAGGCGGCCGTGCTCGCGCAGCGGGCACACGTGTACGACATCGTGCGGCAGCAATCCGTCTTCGAGGCGGCGAACTTCCTCGGCATCTCCTGGACCTTCGGCTACCTGGCCGCACTGGCCGCACTGGTCGGCCTGGTCGCCATCGGCGGACTACTGCTCTACCTGGAAACCCGGCAACGCTCCCGGATCGCCGCCTACGCCCTCGGCCGCCGGATGGGGCTGACCCGGGCCACCCACCTACGCTCCCTCCTCGCCGAATTCGGCACTCTGCTGATCACCGCGTTCGCCGTCGGGGCCGGCCTGGCCTGGGTCGCCGTGCTGCTCGTCTACCACCGCCTGGACGTCGACAAGAACCGGCCACCCGGGCCGCTGCTGACCGTGCCGACCGCCGCCCTGCTCGGCGGCGCGCTCGCCGTTCTCCTCGTCGTCGCCGCCGCATCGCTCTACGCCCAACGCGCCGCAGACCGGACGAACGTGGCCCAGGTGCTTCGCCTCGGTGGCTAACCGCACCAGTTGGTCGCAATTCAGTAACACGACCGCACCGCGGCTGATCGACATCTAGCGTCGGGACATGTTGGTCGCCAACCGGGTCCGGATCCCCGAACCGCAACCGGACGGCGGGTTGCCCGGCCCGGCGCCGCTCGGCGGAGCCACCGCGCCGCCGCGCCGACGCCGCGCGGGCACGCTGCTGCTCCCGCCGTGGACCCGCGCACCACTGCTCGCCCTCGGCGAGCCGGCCGTCATCCTCGCCGTCCTCGCCGCGACGATCATCCTGGCCTGCGCCAGCTCGTCGGCGACGCTGTTCCTGTCCTCCGCCGCGTCCGAGTCGCTGCACCGCATCATCGCCGCCGACTGCCCCAACGCCAGCTACCCCAGCGTCCAGCTGGGCCCGGTGACCAGCGTCGGACCCGAGCGCACGGACATCCTGCAGCCACCGTTCGACGTGGTCGAACCGGCCGCCAATGCCCCGGACCTCGCCGCGATGGACCGCCGGGCCCGCTCCGCGCTCACCGGCGCCGGCTTCACCGCGCCCTACTACACCGCGCTGATGGAAGAACCGATGCGGGTCGGCCCAGCAAGCCGGGCGGCGAACCACCAGGGCCGGCTGATCTACAAGGACGGCGCGCTGGCGAACATCGAGCCGATCTCGTACGGCGCGCCCCGGGGAATCTGGGTGCCCAGCACGCTGGCCACCAAGCTCCGGCTGCGCGCCGGCCAGCAGGTGCCGCTCGCCTTCGGAAACACGTACAGCGGGGCGTTGCCGGAGGTGACGGTGCCGGTCGCCGGCATCTACCGGGACCTCTGGGAGAAGCCGACCACGCCCTACTGGTGCTCGTACACCGACCTCATCCAGAACGCCGCCAACCTCGACCCACCACCGCCGTCCCTGATCATCGCCACCGATCCGCGGACGTTCGCCCAGGCACAACGGGTCAGCGGCGCCGAGGCGAAGCACTTCTGGGCGGCGCCGGTCGCGACCGGCGCGCTGACCCTCACCGACGCCCGGGAGCTGTCGGCCAGGCAGGCGGACGCCTACCGCCGGTTCGGCCAGCCGGTGCCGCGCGATCTCAGCGCGCAGAACAGCGGTGCCGGCCAACTGCCGGTGTTCGCGCTGCAGACCACGCTGATCCGGGACGGGCTGCGCGGGCCGGTGGTGCCGATCGCGCTGGGCGGCACGCTCCTGGCCCTGCTGCTGGTCGGCGCCGCCGGCAGCTTCTGGGCCGACCGGCGCAGCCGCGAGGTCCGGCTGCTGTCCGCCCGCGGCGTCTCCCCCGCCGCCCTCGCGCTCAAGGCCGTACTGGAACTGCTGGTGCCCGCGATCGCCGGCACGCTGATCGGCTGGCAGGCGGCGCGCTGGCTGGTCCAGGCCTTCGGCCCCAACCCGCACCTGGACCGGGCCGCGCCGACGCAGGCGCTGCTCATCGCCGGTCTCGCGCTCGCCGGCGGGCTGGCGCTGCTCGCGCTCGTCGCCGGGCACCGCAGCCGGGCCGCCACCGAGCGGCCGATCGGCGCCCGCCGTGGCTGGCCCGCCGCGGTGCCCTGGGAACTGCTCCTGCTGGCCGCCGCAGCGGCCTGCTACCTGCGGCTGCGCGCCGGCGACGCGGTCGTGCTGGACCGCCGGGTGGCCCAGATCAACCTGCTCGTCGTCGCCTTCCCGCTGCTGTTCCTGGTCGGCGCGGCGGTGCTGGTGGTCCGCGTGCTGATCCTGCTGCTCGAATGGCTCACCCGGCGGGCCGGCCGCCGATCGCCGGCCTGGTATCTGGCCAGCCGCCGGATCACCGCCGCCCGGGCCGCCTCGGTCACCGTCCTCGCCGCGGCCAGCATGCCGATCGCCATGCTGGTCTACGCCAGCGGGCTCACCCACACCTCGCAGCACACCCTGGACGCGAAGGCACGGCTGGTGGTCGGCAGCGACGTCGCGGCCCGCAGCACCGACACGCTGCACCGGACCGCGGCCACCGACAAGGTCGGCACGATCGTCACCCGGTACGAGTACGGCCGCTCCGGCGGCCAGCCCGTGGCCGTGCTGGCCATCGATCCGGACACGTTCGCCCGCACCGCCTACTGGGACAGCAGCTTCGCCGACGTGCCACTGGCCCGGCTGATCGACGCCATCCGCGCGCCGGCCGCCGGTGGCCGGGTGGCGGCCATCTTCGTGCCCGGCGACGGCCCGGTACCGGCGCAACCGGACGTACGGCTGGGGCACAGCACCGTGCGTCTGACCGCGGTCGCCACCGCCCGGCTGTTCCCCGGTCGCCGGCTGCCGGCGCCGATGCTCATCGTCTCGGCCGCCCGGCTCGGCCCGGTCGACCCGCACGCCGGCTCGAAAGACGAGCTGTGGAGCACCGGACCGGCAGCCGACGCCGAGGCGGCCCTGCACGCCCAGCGGGTACACGTATTCGACGTCGGCGCGCAGCAGACCGTCTTCGAGGCGGCGAACTTCCTCGGCATCTCCTGGACCTTCGGCTACCTCTCCGCACTGGCCGCACTCGTCGGCCTGGTCGCCATCGGCGGACTACTGCTCTACCTGGAAACCCGGCAACGCTCCCGCATCGCCGCCTACGCCCTCGGCCGCCGCATGGGCCTGACCCGAGCCACCCACCTACGCTCCCTCCTCGCCGAACTCACCACCCTGCTCACCACCGCATTCACCGTCGGCGCCGGCCTCGCCTGGGTCGCCGTCCTACTCGTCTACCACCGCCTCGACGTCGACAAGAACCGGCCACCCGGACCGCTGCTCACCGTCCCCACCGCCGCCCTGCTCGGCGGCGCGGTCGCTGTCCTTCTCGTCGCTACCGCCGCATCCGTCTACGCCCAACGCGCCGCGGACCGCAACAAACCCGCCGAGGTCCTCCGCCTCGGCGGCTGAACCGCCGGCGGCGGCGGCTCAACCCGCAGCCGCCGGCTGACTGCCGGGCCGGGCTGGCGGAGCCGGGGCCGGCTCAGCCCGCAGGCTGGCGGCCGACTGCCGGGCCGGGGGCGGCGGCTCAGTCCGCGGCTGGCGACCGATCACTGGGCAGAGCACAGCGCCTCACTGGGTGGAGCCCAGCGGCCAGGCACGCAGGTGCTCGTACCGGGGGGCGGCGCCGCCGTGGCTGCGTACCAGGACTATCTCGGCAGCTTCGAACGGCGGGCCGGCGTATCCGGTGAGTGGCTCGACGACCGCGCGGTCGACCGGGTCGGCCGGCCGCCACCGGCCCAGCGTCAGGTGCGGCTGGTACGGCCGGCGCTCGACCGGGATCCCGGCCGCCAGCGCGGCCGCGCGCACCTCCCGCGCCAGTCGCGCCAACTCCCCGGCCGCTACCTCCCCCGCCGGCACACTCCCAGTCGACGGATCCCCGGCCGGTCGGTCGGCGCCGGTGACGCCCGTCCAGAGCACACGGGGAACGCCGCGGGCCGGGAAGGTGCCGGCGCCGGCCAACCGCAGCCGGACCGGCCGGCCAGCGGCCGCGACCGGGCCCACCCCGGCCACCGCTCTGTCCACACGCGACTCGGCGACCTCACCGAGGAACGCCAGCGTGATGTGCCAGGCAGCCGGGTCGGTCCAGCGCGGACCGCCGGGCAGCCGGCGCGGCCCGGCCAGCGCGCGGTCGAGGTCGGCGAGCGCGGCAACCCCGGGCCACACCGCGATGAACAGCCGCAGCGCGGCCTACCAGACGATCGGGCGGAACCGCAGGCCCGCCGCTTCGAGGGAGGTCTCCACCCGGATCCGCTCCAGGTCCCGGTCGGCGCCCGGCGGCAGGTCGCTCAGCGCCTCGGTCAGGCCGAGCGCCCGGCAGCCGGCCCGCAAGGTGTGGTCGTACGCGATCAGCAGCCCCATCCGCCGGGTGTTGCTACAGCCGGGCGGCAGGTTCTGCACCGCGGCGGACAGCCGGCGCAGGTCGGCGGCGATCCGCTCGACCGGCGGCTCGTAGCTGACCACCGGCTCGGCGCGCAACACCAGGCCCCACCGCCGTGCGAACGCCGACGTCTTCTCCGCCACCGTGTCCAGATGCAGGATCAACCACATCGCCGCGACGGGAAGGGTTGCGGCGAGCGCGAACTGCGCGATGGCAAGCGGGAACGGCGCTGCCCCGGACGAGGCCACCTCACGACGGTACGACCGTGCCCGGCCCCGGACAACCCACCACCGGAACCCACCATGGCGGCCAGCCCATCGGCCGACTCGGCCGACTCGGCCGGCATCGGCTCCGGGCGCCGCCGCCGGATCGCCGCGACGAGCGGGCCGCGGATCGGGATGCCGCGCCGCCGGGCGTACGCCGCGCCGATCAGCAGGGCCACCACCACGCAGATCAGCCCGCCGCCGATCAGCCCGGCCCGCGGGCCGAACGCGTCCGCGAGCGCGCCGATCGCCGGGGCACCGACCGGCGTGCCGCCCATGAAGCAGAGCAGGTACAGCGCCATCACCCGGCCGCGCATCGTCGGCTCCACGCCCAGCTGCACGGAGGCGTTCGCCGCCACCGTGAACGAGAGCGCGGCCGCGCCGGCCGGCACCAGCACGATCGCCACCGCCAGGTACGTGGGCATCGCGCCGACCGCGGCCTCCAGCAGGCCGAACATGGCCGCGGCGAACAGCAGGAAGCGCAGCCGGGGACGGCCGCGCCGGCGGGTGGCCAGCAGCGCGCCGGCCAGCGAACCGACCGCCAGCGCCGTCGACAGCAGCCCGTACGAGCCGGCGCCGCGGTGGAACACGTACCTGGCCACCAGCGCCAGCGTGATCTGGAAGTTCAGGCCGAACGTGCCGACCACGAAGACCAGCAGCATCGTCAGCACCAGGTCCGGCCGGTTGCGGACGTACCGCACCCCGGCCTGCAGCTGGCCCTTGCCACGGGCCACCCGGGGCGCGGGGTGCAGCTCGGCCGGCCGCATCAGCACCAGCCCGAGGATCACCGCCAAGGTGAGGCCGGCGTTGGCCAGGAAGACCCAGCCGGTGCCGATCGCGTTGATCATCAGGCCGGCGATGGCCGGGCCGACGATGCGAGCCGAGTTGAAGGTGGCGGCGTTCAGCCCGACCGCGTTCGTCAGGTCGTCCTGGCCGACCATCTCCACCACGAACGACTGCCGCACCGGCACGTCGATCGCGCTGGCCACGCCCAGCAGCCCGGCCAGCAGGTAGACGTGCCAGAGCAGGACCAGCCCGGACACGTCCAGCAGGCCCAGGGTGAGCGCGATCAGGACCATCGAGCCCTGGGTGATCATCAGCAGCTTGCGCTTGTCCAGCCGGTCGGCGAGCACCCCGCCCCACAGGCTGAAGATCAGCGTCGGGCCGAACTGCAGCGCGGTGACGATGCCCAGCGCGGTGCCGCTGTTGGACAGCTCGAGCACCAGCCAGTCCTGCGCGACCCGCTGCATCCAGGTGCCGGTCAGCGACACGACCTGGCCGGACGCGTACAGCCGGTAGTTCCGGACCCGGAGCGAGGAGAACATGCCGCGCCGCTTGGCCGGGCTGGTGTGCTGCGCTTGCTCCGGCGTAGCGGCGGCTGTGGTAGCGCCTTCCGCTGCCGGCGCCGTCACGAGGCAACCAGCTTGTCGATGATCACGCTCGCGGCGCGCAGCACGGCGCGCTCATCCGGGGGGAGCTCGGCCAGCCGGCGGGACAACCAGGCCTCCCGCATCCGCACCTCACGGGCCAACAGGTCACGCCCGGCGTCGGACAGCTCAACCAGCGCCTGCCGCCGATCGCTCGGGTGCGGCCGGCGGACAATCAGCCCGGTCTCCTCCAGCGCCGCGAGCACCCGGGTCATCGACGGCGGCTGCACCTTCTCGTGCGCGGCCAGCTCACCGGGGGTGAGCGGCCCGTGCGTCTTCAGCGTGGACAGCGCCGCCAGCTGGGTGAGCGTGACCGACTGGTCAGCCCGCTGCCCGCGCAGCCGCCGGTTGAGCCGGACCACGGACAACCGCAACGCGCTGGCCAGCGCGGTCTCTTCGGCGACTAGCGTGTCCGGCATATCGTTAGCATACCAAACGACTTTGCGGCGCCGGGGCGGCCGGTACGCTGCGTAGCGTGACCGCCGCACCGGACCGCACCACTCCCGAGCCACTCGACGTGGACGCGGTCTGGCCGGTCGCGGCCGGCACGGCACTCTGGTTCCTCGGCTTCCTGGTGCTGCTCCCGTTCCGCCAGCGCCTGATCGACCACGGCCACGAACTCTGGCTCTGGACCTGCCTGGCCGGCGGCGGCCTGGGCCTCATCGGCCTGCCGATGTGCCTGCGCCAGCGCACCCTCACCCGCCAGTCCCGCGCCCTGCCGCCGTCCCCGACCACCGCCCCGCCGCCCCCCGGTGACGAGTTCACCCACCCGGTGACGGATCCACCCTCCGGGTGACGTCTCACCGCCGGGACGACGGCATCCCGGGATGACGGCTCGCCCCTCGGGTGACGGCGGCCCCTCGGGTGAGAGAGCTCTGCCCCTCGGGTGACGGATTCGCCCTTCGGGTGACGGATTCGCCCCTCAGGTGACGGATTCGCCCCTCGGGTGACGGATTCGCCTCTCGGGTGACGGATTCGCCGCTCGGGGTGACGGGGCAGCTCAGCCAGTGACGGATTCCTCCACCCGGTGACGGCGCAGAGCCATCACCCCACGACCCAAACCCGCCACCCGCGACCCACATCCGTCACCGGAGGCACGAATCCGTCACCGCACAGCCCCCGGGCAGGACCACCAGCCCTGACACAGTCACGGGTAGCCACCGAGGGCACGGGCAACCGCCGCCGATGCACGGCTTCGCGCGGCGGGTGACGATCACCTCACCCAGTGATGCGCCGCCGAACCGAGTGACGGACTCACTCGCCGGGTGACAGATTCGCCCCTCGGGTGATGAATTCACTCCTCGGGTGATGAATTCGCCCCCCGGGTGACGGGGCAGCCCAGCCGGTGACGGGTTCCCCCACCCCGGGGACGGCGCAGAGCCATCACCCCACGACCCAAACCCCCACCCGCGAAGCCACCACGTCACCGGCGGCGCCAATCCATCACCGGGGAAAACGAATCCGTCACCGGGGCGGGCGGGACGGGAGGGGCGGGTGGTCAGGCGTTGGTGGCGTCCTCGGCGCGCAGGCGGGCGGCGTCCTCGGGGTGTGCGAAGGCCTCGGCGGCGGCGGCGCGGCGGTCCCAGCGACCCAGCCGCCAGGCAAGGGCGCGACCGAGCGCGTCCGGGCCACCGGCGCGGTCGACCGCGTCCGGGGTGTCGGCGTCACCGGGCCACCACGGCACCGGCACGGCGTCCGGCCGCCCTGATCCGCTGCCCGCGGTCCGTCCGGCATCCGGGTCCGCACCGACCGCACCACCCGAACTGCCTGTTCCGCCCGAACCGGCCACGCCGTCGGAACCGGCCGCGCCATCGCCAGCCGCAACGACTGCGCCGTCGCCGGCCACGCCCGCCACCCCACCGGAGCCGGCTTCGCCACCGGAACCAGCCACCCCGGCACCACCGCCCGAACCGGTCACGCCCGCGGACCCGCCGGACCCGGCTGCGCCACCGGAGCCAGCCGGGCCGCCAGCAGAGCCAGCCACCCCGGTGCCGGCAGAACCAGCCACCCCGGCACCACCGCCCGAACCGGCCACGCCCGCGGACCCGCCGGACCCGGCTGCGCTACCGGAGCCAGCCGGGCCGCCGGCAGAACCAGACACCCCGCTGCCGGCAGAACCAGCCACCCCGGTGCCAGCGGAACCAGTCGCCCCGGTGCCGGCGGAACCAGCCATCCCGGAACCGGCGGAACCGGTGCCGGCGGAGCCGGTGACGAGGAGGTGGTCGTGCACTGCGACGTCGGTGTCGGGGACGTCGGCGCCGCAGCGTTCGGCGGCTAGGTCGGCGCCGGGGATGTCGGCCCAGCGGCGGCGGGTGGTCGGCGCCGAGACGACCGTGCCGCGGACCAGGTCGGAGGCGAACGGGACGTCGAGCAGGTCGGCGACCGCGCCGGGGGCGTCACCGGCCGGGATGACCGCGTGGCCGAGCAGCGGCAGCAGGTGTGGCTGGTCCAGTACGGCGACCGCGTCCCGGGCCGCGACCCGGTCGGGCGCCACCCGGACCCGGGCCGGCGGCGGCACGTCGCAACCGTCCAGCGCGAAGGCCAGCCGGGCGTAGACCTCGCGCAGGGTCCGGGCCGGGACGGTGCGGGCCGGGTCGCCGAGCCGGTCGAGCAGGTCGGCGGCGCGCTCCGGGTCGGCCAGCAGGTCGGCCAGGCCGTGCAGGCAGCCGGCGAAGTCGAGCAGTGCGGGGTCCAGCGGCGCCGGGTCGCCGGCGGCCAGGTCGTACAGGCCGGCCAGGTCGGTGGCGGCGGGCAGCCGGAGCCGGTCCGGGCGGTGGCCGCCGAGCACCGGATGGCTGGCCAGCCACCAGCGGGTATACGGCAGCACCTCGGCCCGGCCGCCGTCGGCGAGCAGCGCGACCGCCGGCACGGCCACCCCGGGCAGCGCGGCCAACAGCGGCAGCGCCTGCCCCCACCGGTCGGCGTGGACGAACTCCAGGTCGCGCACCGCCACCAGTTCGACCAGCCGCGGCGGCGCCGGCTGCGGCGGCAGCAGATCGGCCACCGCGTCGTACCAGTCGTCCTCGCCGTCCAGATCGTGCCCCGAGTCGGCGTCGGTCAGGCCGACCTCGACGTCCGGCGCGCGCAGCACCGCGAACGTGGTCAGCACGCCGACCGCGCGCAGCACGTCGGCGCCCCAGTCCGCGACCAGGTCGGCCTCGACCCGGCCGAACGGGGCGTCCGGGTCGACCACCTCGGCCAGCGCCGAGCCGGGCAGCAGCAGCTCGCCGGCCGGGTACCAGTCGCCGTCCGCGCCGGGCAGCGCCAGCTCGGCCAGCCAGGGCAGCTCGCCCGGGGCGAGCTCGGCGGCGGCGACCAGCGCGAGCACCGCCTCGGCCACCGGCTCCGGGTCGTCCTCCTCGATCGAGGTGGCCACCGCCGCCCGGACCCGCTCGTCGGCGAGCACGCCGGCCGCGGTGGCCGGCACCGCCCCGAGCCGTTCCAGCAGCGGGTGCGCGGCGTCCGGGTGCACCACCCGCAGGCCGAGCGCGCTGGCCGCGTCCGCCGGCAGGGCCGGGTCGGGCAGCAGCACGCCGCGCACGCCGGTCACCATCCGGCCGTCGGCCAGCGGCACCGGCAGCGCGGCCAGCGCCTCCCGGTCGGCCGCCTCGGCCAGCCCGGCGTACAGCGTGCGCCACCAGGTCGCTGGTCTGTCCACACCGGACACCAGCGCGACAATGTCCGCAGTGGACAGTCGGCGGACGCCGACGGCACGCAGCGCCGCCCGGTGGGCCGGCCCGGACCAGCCGGCCGGCAGCAGCCCGGGCAGCAGCACGGTCAGCGGCGCCAGCAGTGCCTCGGTCGCCCCGTCCACCACCACCGCGTCGGGCGGCGCGACCCGCCCCACCGGCACCGCGGCGGCAGGCATCGACCCGGCGCCGGCCGGCACCAGCCCGACCTCAGCCAGTGCGGCACCCCACGGATCGGCATCCGCCGCCGAGCCGGCCGCGGCCCCAGCCGCCGCCGAGCCGGCCGCCGCGAGGCCCGCCGCGGCCCCGGACGCCGCATCGGCCCCGACCGGCACCGGACCGGCCGGCGAGGTCGTCCCGGCGGCCACCGCCGCGTCCGGGGCGGCGGCCTGACCCGCTCCGGACGCCGCCCCGCCGGCATCCGCCGGTTCGGCAGCAGCCAGCGCGGCCCCGAATGATTCGGCAGCCCCGTCCGGGGCGGCGGCCTGACCCGCTCCGGACGCCGCCCCGCCGGCATCCGCCGGTTCGGCAGCAGCCAGCGCGGCCCCGAATGATTCGGTAGCCCCGGCCTGATCGGCACCGCCGCCCGACGGCGCCGCACCGGCCGGCGGATCGGCAGCCGGCCCGCCGGCGGGCTCGGTGGCCCAGGAATCGGCATCGTCGTCCGGCGGCGAGACGGTCGGCAGCCAGCGGATCGCCCGCAGCGCGGTGAGGATGGCGTGGCCGAGGGCGGAGTCGAGTTCGGCGCCGGCCAGGGTCGGGCGGGGCACCAGGTCGAGCAGCGCCGGGGTGGCCGGCAGGTCGGCCATCATGCCCGCGTACCCGGCGGCGGCGCGGTCGATCAGCAGATCGGTGATCGGGCCGGGGGCGACGTGCCGGCGGTCCGGGCCGGACGGGAAGGTGGCGATCAGCCGGGCCGGCAGCGATACCGGCTCGTCGCTCGGGGTCGGCGCGTGCAGCACCTGCCGGCCGGGCAGCGGGCGGACGGCACCGCCCGGGCCGACCGGCACCGCCCAGGTCACCGTCCACTCGGGACGCTCGCGGTCCTCCACCGGCCGGTTGGCGAGCAGTTCGGCCGGCAGCGTGCCGGTCGCGGTCCAGACCCGCCAGGACTGCTCGGCGTCGCCGGCCGCCAGCCGGACCAGCCCGCCCGGTCCGTCCACCCGGGACAGCACCCGGCCGGCCACGTCGACCGAGGCCAGCGCCGGCAGGGCCAGCAGCAGCGTCGGATCGAGGTCGGCGAGCGCGGCCAGCACGTCCGGTTCGACGCCGGGCCGCAGCGGCAGCCGCACCTCGGTGGCGTACCCGGCGGGCGGCCCGGCCGGCGCCGGCCAGGGCAGCCGCAACACCGGGACGTGCCCGTCCCGGCGGCCCACCTCGGTGGACAGCGTCGGGACGGCCCGCACCTCGGCCAGCGTCCAGGCGGCGGAGAAGCGCAGCCCGCCGGTGGTCGACCGCACCGCGGGGGCGTCCGAGACGGCGAGCACCGCGGCGAACCCGACCCCGAACCGGCCGACGCTGGCCGCCCCGGCGTCCCGCTTCGCCGACGCGCGCAGGGTGGCCAGCGCCTCCACCCCGGCCGCGTCCAGCGGCGCACCGGTGTTCGCCGCGCGCAGCTCACCGTCCACAACGGACAGCCGGAGCCGGCCGGGCGAGCCGGCCCGGGCGGCCGCGTCGGCGGCGTTCTGGGCCAGTTCGATCAGCAACCGGTCCCGGTAGGCGCCGTGTACCAGGTCTTCCTCGGCGTTGGCGTCCTCCCGGAACCGGGCCGGGGAGGCGGCCCAGCTGGCCAGCACCCGCTGCCGGATCACCGCCGTACCGAACGGGTCCGGCTCGCCATCGCCCTCGGTCGTCACCGCTGCAGTGTCTCGCGGGTGCTGCCGGCGCCGCGACGGCGGGGCCGGCGAACGCGCCCGGGGCGGCTCAGCTGTGCCCGAGCGACTCGACGTCGTCGGCGCCCTCGGCCCGGGCCTCGACCTCCAGCGTGCTGTCGTCGTACGCCGGGATGGGCGCCGGCTCCGGCTGCGGAGCCTCGATCAGCGCCTCGGAATGCGCGCCGCAACCGTGGTCGATCGCGACCACCTGCCCGTCCCGCGGCGCGAACTCGTTGCCGCAGACGCCGAAGATCGCCCGCAGCGAGCCGGCCATCGGCAGGAAGAAGCCGCAGCTGCCGCAGGGCGCCGGGGCGTGCCGGGCCATCGCGGTCTCCGGGCCGCCGTCGCCGCCGTACCAGCGCTCGGCGGTCTCCTCCCGGCCCAGCCGGGACATCACCCGCGGCCGGCCCAGCCCGGGCTCCATCGCGACCTCTTCGACCGCCGGGTCTTCGGACAGCACGTACGCCGGCACCAACCGGTCGTCGTCCGGCGCGGTCGGCAGCAGGTCGCCGACGCCCAGGTCGCCCGGGCGGAGCCGGTCCGACCAGGGCACCCAGGGCGGCGCGAGCAACGCCTCGCCGCCGGGCAGCAGCACCACCTCGTCGATGGTGATGTGCCGGGACCGCGGCGCCCGGGCCACGGTGACCGCCCAGCGCCAGCCGCTGTAGCCGGGCAGCTGCGTGCCGAACGAGTGGGTGACCAGCCGATCACCCTCGGCCTGCACGCCCAGGTATTCGCCCACCGCGTCGCCGGCGGCATCGACCGCGGCGGCGCGGGCCGCCTCGACGGCAGCCGCACACATCACATCTGGACGGGAGGTCGCTGCCACGGTCGTCACCTGAGCATTGTCCCCCATCCCGGCTGCTGGACCCGCATCCGTTTGGCGAGTCCCACCCGGGCGGGTCGGCGGCGGCCCGGCTGGGCCGCGGATACGGCAGGATAGATGCGTGACGCGTCCCGGCCGAGAGGTTTGGCCCCGGCCTGAACGGGGCCGCGGTCGCCGTGCCCGGCGCGACCGCGGCCGGCCCGACGACCGCGGGTACGACGACCGGTCCGGCGGCCGGTACGAGGAGCACCGGCAGCCCGGCCGGTACGACAGCCGCCGGCCCGACCCGTACGACGACCGGCCGCACTACGACGACCCGGGCTACCACGACGACCGGCCCCGTTACGACGACCGCGGCCGGCCCGACGACCGGCCGCGGGCCGGGCGGTACGAGGAGCGGGACTACTACGGCGATCGGAGCCGGCCCGACGACCGGGACCGGTACGACGACCGGTACGACGACCGGCGGCGGCACCCCGACGATCGCTACCGCGATCGCCGCGACGATCGGTACGACGATCGCCGATACCCCGACGCGGCGCCGGCGGGCGGCGCACCGGCGGGCCCACCCGGCGGTCCGACCGGCCGCGAACCCAAGGTCACCGTCACCCGGGTGGCCGCGGCCCGCACCAGGCACCTGGTCGGCTCGGGGATGCGCCGGGTCAGCGAGGCCAGCCGCGCCGACGGGGCCAAGGAATCCGGCCTCACCTCGCTGATCTGGACGCACACGCTGCACTACGCGGCGGACGCGATGGTCACCGTGGCGCTGGCCGGCACCGTGTTCTTCTCCGCCGCGCGCAGCCAGCAGCGGATGAACGTGGCGCTGTACCTGCTGATCACGATGGCGCCGTTCGCGGTGATAGCCCCGTTCATCGGGCCGGTACTGGACCGGATGCAGCGCGGCCGCCGGATCGCGCTGGCCGCCACCGCGCTCGGCCGGGCCTTCCTCGCGTACATCATGGCGGCCAACTTCACCAACCAGCTGGTCCTGTTCCCGACCGCGCTCGGCATCCTGGTGCTGTCCAAGGCGTACGGGGTGCTGCGCGGCGCCTGCGTGCCCCGGGTGCTGCCGCGGGATGTCTCGCTGGTCACCGCGAACGCCCGGATGTCGATCTTCGGCCTGGCCGGCGCGGCGGTCGCCGGCGGCCTGCTCGGCTGCTTCGTGAAGGTCACCGGCAGCTACTCCTGGGGGCTGCGGATCACCGCGGTCGCGTTCGTGGTCGCGGCGGTCATGTCGCTGCGGCTGCCGGCCAAGGTCGACTCGGCCGAAGGCGAGGAGCAGGCGACGGTGCTGGCCACCGCCCCGGGCCGGCCCCGCGGGCGCTGGCGCGGGCAGCCGCTGAACCCGCACGTGGTGACCGCGCTGCGGGCGGCCGCGGCGCTGCGCGGGCTGTCCGGCTTCCTGACCCTGTTCCTGGCGTTCCTGATCCAGGAGACCGAGCACGGGTTCAGCGCCGCGGTCGCGGTCGGCGGCCTGGCCCTGGCCGCCGGTGGCGGCAGCCTGGCCGGCACCATGCTCGGCGCCCGGCTGAAGCTGTCCCGGCCGGACCCGGTGCTGCTGATCTCGATCGGCGCGGTGGCCGCGATCTCGGTGGTGGCGGCGCTCTCGTACAGCCTGTCCACGGCGATCCTGGTCGCGCTGGTCGCCGGCGTGGCGAACAGCTTCGGCAAGCTCTGCCTGGACGCGATCATCCAGCGCGAGGTGCCGGATTCGCTGCGCGCCTCGACGTTCGCCCGGTCCGAGACGCTGCTGCAGCTGGCCTGGGTGTTCGGCGGCGCGGTGGGCATCCTGCTGCCGTCCAACGGCCAGATCGGCTTCATGGTCGCCGCCGCCCTGCTCGCCGGGTCGTTCGCGACCACGGTCGCCGGTGGCCGGCTGACCCGCCGGCTGCGCCGCTCCGGCCCGCCCCGCCCGGCCAGCGATCCGGCCGGCTGACCCGCCGCACCGCCACCCGGGACGCGGAGCCGAGCGTCCCGGCGGGCGGCAGGCCCGGGCGGGCGGCGGCACCGGCAGCTAACTAACCTCGGTGGGGTGGCCGGGGACGATGTGCTGGTGCTGACCGCGGTGCCGGCGGAAGCCGCCGCCGTGCTGAGTCACTTCGACGACGGCGAACCCGTCGAACTGGGGCCGTACCGGGGCACCGCGGTCAAGACCGGCGCCGGCCGCGTGGTGGTGCTGTCCGGCGGGGTCGGCCCGGCCCGGGCCGCCGCCTGCGCCGCGACCGCGCTGTGCCTGAGCCGGCCGGCGCTGCTGCTGGTCGCCGGCATCGGTGGCGGGTTCGCCGGCCGGGCCAGGGTCGGCGACGCGGTGCTGGCCGACGCGATCGTGCACGCCGATCTCGGCGCCGACTCGCCGGGCGGCTTCCTGCCGATCAGCGAGTTGGGCTTCGGCGCCGACCGGGCGCTGCCGGACCGCGCCCTGGTCCGGCTCGCCGCCGCCCGTACCGGCGCGGTCGTCGGCCCGATCCTGACGGTGTCCACGGTGACCGGGACCGACGCCGGCGCGGCCGAACTGGTGGCCCGCTACGACCCGGCCGCCGAGGCGATGGAGGGCGCCGGCGGCTGGGCGGCGGCGGAGGCGTACGGGGTGCCGATCCTGGAGCTGCGCGCCGTGAGCAACCCGGTCGGCCGCCGCGACCGCGCCAGCTGGGACCTTCCGGCCGCGCTCGGCACCCTGGGCCGGGCCACCGCCGACCTGCTACAGGAGCCGCTGCCATGACCATGCTTCCCGGCGGCCTCCCCCGCTCCACACCGCACTCGCTGGCGCTCGCTGCGATGCCCACTCCGGAGGCCACCTCATGACCGAGCTCCCCGGCGCCCGGAGGACCGAGCCGGTGCTGTCGCTGGCCCACTCGCCGTGCCCGAACGACACGTTCGTCTTCCACGCCTGGACGGCCGGGCTGCTGCCCGGCGCGCCACCGGCCAAGGTCACCTTCGCGGACGTGGACGTCACCAACGGCGCCGCCGAGCGGGGCGAGTTCGACGTGGTCAAGGTGTCGTACGGGGCGCTGCCCTGGCTGCTGCGCGACTACACGCTGCTGCCCTGCGGTGGCGCGCTCGGCCGCGGCTGCGGCCCGCTGGTACTGACCGCCGGCCGCACCGACCTGACCGGTGCCACGGTCGCGGTGCCCGGTGACCGCACCACCGCGTACCTGCTGTTCCGGCTCTGGGCCGCCGACCCGGCCGGCGGCGGGGTGCCCGGCCGGATCGAGGTGGTCCCGTTCAGCCAGATCATGCCCGGAGTGCGGGACGGCCGGTACGACGCCGGCCTGGTCATCCACGAGGCCCGGTTCACCTACCCGGGCTACGGCCTGACCAGCCTGGCCGACCTGGGCGAGTGGTGGGAGGGCGGCACCGGCCTACCGATCCCGCTCGGCGCCATCCTGGCCCGGCGCACCCTGGACGCGGCCCGGCTGACCGCGGTGATCCGTGCCTCGGTCGAGCACGCCTGGGCCGACCCGGCGGCCAGCCGGGAGTACGTCGCCAGCCACGCCGACGAGATGGACCCGGCCGTGCAGCGGCAGCACATCGACCTGTACGTGAACGACTTCACCCGCGATCTCGGCGCGGACGGCTACGCCGCCGTCGAGGGTTTGCTGGCCCGGGCGGCCGCCGCCGGCCTGACCCCGCCCTGCCCCCCGCTGCGCTGACCGCGGCGCCGCCGGGCCCGGCCGCGGATCACGGGCGACCGCCCGCAGCCGGCGGACCGCTTGCCCGATCGGGCGCTCCGGGCCGGTCTATGCAGAACGACACAGACGGCGACCGGCCCGCCCTGATCTCCTCCTGTTACGCCCAAGGTCGCCCGGCACGAGCCGGGGTCCGGGGCCGCGCCGACGGGCCGGCCCGGGCGTGCGCGAAGCCGGCGACAGGCCGCTAGCGGTCCCCCCGACCGCCGGCCCAGCAGGCCAACAACGCACATCCCCTCAGGAGGCTGTACGCAATGGAAACACGCACCAGGAAGCGTTCCACCCGCCGGCTTGGCCGGTGGGCGGCCGGCGGCGTGGCCATCGCCGCCGTCGCCGCCCAGGCGATGATCTCGGCATCGAGCGCAAACGCCGCACAGGGCACCACGGTGCAGCGCTTCGGCTTCGACATCTACCTCGTGATCGCCGCCGACGGCCGGGCCAACAACATCACGATCTCGAACGACCCGGTGAACAGCAGCTTCTTCTTCGTCGAGGACACCGGCGACGTGATCACCAGCTTCTCCGGCTGCGCGGCCGTGAACCGGAACAAGGTCTCCTGCCCGCGCAGCTCCGCCGCGCGGATCACGCTGGACGCCGGTGACGGGGACGACCGGATCACCAAGTCGATCACCGCCCCGGCCGTGCTCAGCGGCGGCGCCGGCAACGACACGATCAACACCACCGGCACCGTCGGGCAGGACGTGGACGTGCTCGTCGGCGGGCCGGGCAACGACACCCTCACCGGCGGTTCGCTGAGCAACGTCTTCTCCGGCGGGTCCGGCGTCGACACGCTGACCGGCGGCGCCAGTGCGGATCGCTTCGACGGCGGCCCGGGCAACGACCGGATCCTCGGCGGCGACGGTAGCGACACCCTCGAGTCGTCCGACACGGCGTCCGACGGTGCGGACGTCTTCGACGGCGGCGCCGGCCTCGACACCGTCTCCTACGCATCCCGGACCGGCGCGGTCGCGGTGACCCTGGACGCGGTGGCCAACGACGGCGCGCCCGGCGAGCTCGACACCAACGTCCGGGTGGAGAGCGTGACCGGCGGCCAGGCCGGCGACACGCTGACCGGGTCGGCCGACTTCAACGTCATCACCGGTGGTCCCGGCAACGACACCATCGACGGCCTGGGCAACACCGACATCCTGAACGGGGACGCCGGGAACGACAGCATCAACGGGGGGCCCGGGCCGAGCGCCACCGTCCCGGACAATGACCTGATCGACGGCGGCACGGGCGTCGACACCATCCACTACGACGCCCGCACCGCCCCGCTGACCGTCACCCTCGACGCGGCCGGCAACGACGGCGCGGCCGGTGAGAACGACACCGTCCGCACGACGGTGGAGAACGTGGTCGGCGGCACGGCGGCCGACACGGTGACCGGTGGCGTCGAGTCGAACCAGATCAGCGGCGGCAACGGGAACGACCGGATCACCGGCGGCGGCGGGAACGACACGCTGCTCGGCGGTGCCGGCAACGACACCATCAACGGCGTCGACGGCGTCATCCAGAACGACGAGGTGGACGGCGGCGACGGGACCGCCGACACCTGCACCGCCGACTCCGGTGACGACAAGATCAACTGCGAGCTCTGACACCCCACTGACGGCGCCGGCCGGGCACGCACCCCCCGCGGATCCGGCCGGCGCCCCGCACCCACCGACCGTCCCGACCATCCGGTCGGGACGGTCGGTCCCGTTCTGCCACCCGGCCCCGCCCCGACCGCCCGGCCCCCGGACCGCCGGCCACCCGGACCATGGGGCCGTCCGGCCACCCGGACCTGGGGCCGTCCGGCCTCCCGGCCATCCGGGCCCGTCCGGGCCGTCCCGACCCCGGACGTCCGGACCGTCTGGACCGCCGACCGCTGGAACGGCGGGCCGTGTCGCCGGGCCGGATCGGCGCGACGGTCAGCCGGACTGGGCGCGGTCGCGCAGCGCCGCCACGTCCCGGATGATCACGTTCTTCCGCCCGGTACTGATCCACCCGTGCGCCCGCATCAGCCGCAACGAGCGCGCGACGGCCTCCCGGGAGGCGCCGGTCCAGGCCGCCAGCTCGTCCTGGGACAGCGGCATCTGGATCCGGACCCCCTCGGCGACCGGCGACCCGAACCGTTCGGCCAACTCCACCAGCCGCGCCGCGACCCGGCCGGTGGTGTCGAACGCACCGAACTCGAACCGCTTCCGGTCGGCGTCGCGCAGCCGGCTGGCCACCAGCCGCAGCAGCAGGATCGCCGCTGTCAGGTGGCCCAGCAGGTAGTCGCTGAAGTCCGCGAACGGGACCACGATCGCGGTGACCGGCTCCAGCGCGATGACGGTCGCCGAGCGCGGCTCACCGTCGATCGCGGCGATCTCGCCCAGCAGCGTGCCCGGCCCTCGCACCGCCAGCAGGACCTCGCCGCCGGCCTCGATGTCGCAGGTCACCTTCACCTGGCCGCGGGCCAGGATCACCACGAAGTCGGTGCGGTCACCCTCGCGGAACAGCACCTCCCCGGGCGCCCAGTCCCGCCGGGCGCCGCACCGGATCAGCTCGTCCCGGTCGGCCTCGGAGAGCAGGTCGAGGAACTCCACCGCCGGCCGGGTCACCGCCGGCCCGGTCATCGCGGCCCGACCGCCGGCTGGAGCCCGGTCACGACGTACGCGGTCGTCGTCCCGGTCCGCCCCTTGAGCGCCAGGTCGCCGAGCGGTTCCACGGTCACCGCGGCGCCGAGCACCACCCGGGTGGCCGCGCCGATCACGACCTGCCCGGGCTCGGCCAGGTTCTGCAGCCGGGCGGCGACGTTCACGGCGTCGCCCATCGCGTTGAACCCGCGCAGCTGCTCGCTGCCGATGTTGCCGACCAGCGCCGGGCCGGTGTTGATGCCCACCCGGAACTGCGGCCACCCCGGCTGCCCGGCGGCCAGTTCGGCGACGCCGCGCTGCAGGTCGAGCGCGGCCCGCACCGCCCGGCGCGGATGGTCCGGCTGCCGGGCCGGCGCGTTGAACAGCGCCAGCAGCGCGTCGCCGACGAACTGGACGACCGTGCCGCCGTTGCCGAGCACGGCCGGCACCGCCACCGAGTGGTACCGGTTGAGCACGTCCACGATCGTGCTCGGCGAGACCTGCTCGGAGAACGTGGTGAAGCCGCGCAGGTCCGCGAACAGGGCCGTCACCTCCATCATGGAGCCGCCGAGCGCGGCCTGGCCCGGGTCGGCGAGCAGGGCCGCGGCCACGTCCGGGGAGAGGTACTGCCGGAACAGCGTCGTCAGCTCCGCGTAGAGCCGGACGTTCTCCAGCGAGATCGACAGCTGGCTGGCCAGCGTGTCCAGCATGGCCCGGTCCCGGGCCATGCTGGGGCCGGCCGGCGCTGGCGCCGCGAGCACCCCGGCGACCTGGCCCCGGACGGTCAGCGGCCACAGCACCCGGCCGGCCCAGCTCACCGGTCCGGCCGCCAGCGCCGCGGTCTCGTGCTCCCGGCCGCCGACGCGGACCAGCCCGTTGTCGGCGGTCGCGACCTCCAGCGAGCCGTACGCCGGCCTGGCCCGGGCGAGCGCCGCCGCGAGGAACTCCGCCTCGCCGGTCCGGATCCGGGTCTGCTCGCCGATCCCGACCAGCGCGCCGAGCCGGCGGGACAGCCCGCGCTCCGCGGCCAGCGCGGCGCCGGCCCGGTCCAGCACCGCGGCCTGCCCCTCGCTCAGGTCGAACCGCGCGGCGACCCGGGCCGCGACCGGGGCGGTGGCCGGGGCCCCGGAGCGCTCCTGCTCCTCGAGGGCGCCGACCAGCTGCTCCAGCGCCGCCTCGTACTCGTGCCGGACCAGCCGCCGGGTCTCGGCCAGCGTGATCGAGTCGAACAACCCGGCCGCCGAGCCCTCCCGGCGGTACTGGACGTGCGCGCTGTAGGCGACGAAGCCGAAGCCGGCCAGCAGCAGCAGGTGCCACTCCCACCAGGACAGGTGCCAGCGCTCCCCGGCCACCGCGGCGAGCGCCGCCTCGGCCAGCAGCGTGAACGCGGTGACCAGGCTGAGCAGCATGACCGCCGGCCGGCGCCGGTGCAGCGCCCAATACCGGCCGGCGGCGACCGTGAACGCGGCGATCGACAGGCCGGCCGGCCCGATCATGGCGAGCGAGTCCGGGTCCGGCGGCGGCCCGGCGACCGGCGGCAGGTCCAGCACCGCCAGCAGCACCCACCCGACGAGCAGCGCGATCACCGCGGACTGCAGCCGCGCCCGACCCTGGATCAGCGCCGCCGCGGCCGGCCCGAGCGGCCAGGACGAGACCAGTGCGAACACCCCGGCGATCGCCAGCCCGACCGGCTGGGCCAGGTCGAAACCGGCGTTCACGCCCTCGGCCAGGGCGCCCGGGGTGGCCAGCGCGTGTAGGCCGAGGAAGCCCGCGCTGGTCAGGAACGACAGCGACACCAGGAACAGCCGCGCGTCACCGCGCCGCCCGGCGGCCCGCCCCATCACGCCGCCGACCGCCATCGAGGTCAGCGCCACCGCCAGGACCAGCGCCAGGTGGCTGAACCCGTGCTGCCACCGGGCGTCCAGCTCAGGCTGGGCCAGCAGCAGCCACAACCCGGCGAGCGGGAACCCCAGGTGCAGCACCCAGACGAGCACCCGCACCGGCTGCCGGCCGGACCCCGGCGGCGCCGCCGGGAGATGCCTCGGCCGCTGCGCGAGCGGCCGCTCCGCCACGCGCATCCGCTGCCACTCCCCTCGGCCGCCGGACGGCCGGCGGCTCGAGGGCCGGGCCTACGGCCACCCCGAACTACCCGCCATGTCGGACTTCCGGTCAGCCGACATTACCTCCGGCCCAGGCCGCCCCGGCATGGTCGCGAGCACACCGCTCCCGTTCGGGCAGACTCCGCTGACCGGGCGCGGTCGCCCGCGCGCCCTCCGCCGCGATCGGCCGGCCGGGCCGAGGGCGCGCTAGGCCTCCAGGTCGTCCGCGACGGCGCGGAGGACCGTGGCCACCTTGCGGGCGGTGGAGCGCTCCGGGTAGCGGTCGCGGCGGAACGAGTTGGAGACATCGTCCAGCAGCTTGATCAGATCCTCGACGATCATCGTCATCTCGTCCGGCTGCTTGCGCTGCGCCTTCACCACGGACGGGATCGGGTCGAGCACGCGCACCTGCAGCGCCTGGTCGCCGCGACGGCCCTGGGCGATGCCGAACTCGACCCGCTGGCCCGGCTTCAACTCGGTCGTGCCGGCGGGCAGCGCATCACGGTGCACGAAGACGTCATCGCCGTCCTCGCGGGAGAGGAAACCGAAGCCCTTCTCCGCGCTGAACCACTTCACCTTGCCGGTCGGCACAATTTCTCCAGTCGTCGCTCGGGGCAGGTCATTGCCCAGATCAGCCTCGCGGTCACCCAGGCTATAGGTCCGGTGGGCCGGCCGGCACGAAGATATGCCAGCGCTACGACAACGCGGCCGGAACGGCTAGGCATGCGGCCGGAACGGCTAGGCATGTGGTTGCGCCGCGGCGTCCTGCAGGCCGAGCTCGATGATCGACCGCTCCCGCATCTCCACTTTCCGGACCTTCCCGGTGACGGTCATCGGAAACTCGTCCACCACCCGGACGTATCGGGGGATCTTGTAGTGGGCCAGCCGGCCGACGCAGAACTCGCGCAGCGCGGCGACCGTCAACTCGGCCGCGCCCGGGCGCAGCCGGACCCACACCGCCAACTCCTCGCCGTACCGCGGGTCCGGGACACCGATCACCTGCGCGTCCACGATGTCCGGGTGGGTGTAGAGGAACTCCTCGATCTCGCGCGGGTACACGTTCTCGCCGCCCCGGATGACCATGTCCTTGATCCGGCCGACGATGTTCAGGTAGCCGGCGTCGTCCATCACGGCCAGGTCGCCGGTGTGCATCCAGCGGGCCGCGTCGATCACCTCGGCGGTCTTCGCCGGCTCGGCCCAGTAGCCGAGCATCACCGAGTAGCCGCGGGTGCACAGCTCGCCCGGCGCACCGCGCGGAACGGTCCGCCCGGTCGCCGGGTCCACCACCTTCACCTCCTGATGCGGGTGCACCTGGCCGACCGTGCCGACCCGGCGGTTGAGGTCGTCGTCGGCCCGGGTCTGG
>Ga0307499_10000127_pt1 | contig 27412 bp, 22 predicted proteins | sample 13_S_MG_FD_201363 | JGI IMG/M metagenome (GOLD analysis project Ga0307499, IMG submission 201363) | Soil microbial communities from Populus trichocarpa stands in riparian zone in the Pacific Northwest, United States - 13_S | ecosystem: Environmental > Terrestrial > Soil > Riparian zone > Trees... | reverse complement strand
CCCGACCGGCGGCACGGCCAGCTTCGGCTTCCAGGCCAGCTACTCCGGTACCAACAACCCACCGACCGCGTTCACCCTCAACGGCCAGGCCTGCGGCACGGCCTGACCCGGCCCGTCAGGCCCGCGCCGCGGGCCGGACCCAGGCCGAAACGGTCAGGCCCGCGGCGCGGGCCTGACCCGGTCCGCAACGGCCGGGCCCGCGGTACGGCCTGACCCGGACCGCACTCCGGGCGGTTCTGGCGCGGACGGGCGGCTCGGCCGGGACCAGCCCCGCTGGTTCCGGCCGGCCGCCCGGCACTGTCCGGCACCGGCTCCGGCCGGGGTGCCCGGAGCCGGCCCGGTGTGGCCCACGTCACGTAGGAAGATCGACTGGCCGGGGCGGGGATCGGCCCTGGGTCGACCCGCCTTGCGGCGCGCCAACGGCCTATCCGGCATGTCCTCCGATCGGGTGAGGGCAGGTGCCCCGGAGGTCTGGGGTGAGATCGACCTGTCGACCCACTGCCCGGCCTGTCCAGGGGAAATCCCGCTGCTCCGTGCGGTACCGCCGGTTCGTGCCCTGACGTGCAGGAATCACGTGGCTACCGACCCGGACTCCGGCGACTATTCCGGCCGTTTCGAAGTCAGCCGACAATGATCGACATCAGGCAGACGGTCGATATGAGAAGCGGCTGTTTGGACCATGCTCAACCGTTCCGTCCTCGTTTGACTACAGGCATCGACTGGCGCGCGCTTCCGGCCGGCGGGTCGACACGCCGGTGTGTGGCGGGCACTGACGGTTGAGAGGAGGTCGGCATGCTCGTCGTCAAGTCGTGAAGTAGTGGGGCCGCCCCTAGATGATCTTCGTATCCGGCTGAACCTGGTCGGTGAATGATCAGGCCTGCCCCCGATTGATGTGTCATTGAAGTGACAGGTGCCGGGTGTGGGCCTATCGGCCCGCACCCGGCGCCAGTCCGGGCCGAATTCAACGCAGATAACTGAAATGTGCTGGAGAGCGACATGGTGGACCAGATCCTCGTCCGGTTCGAAGGCGAGGGTTCCGGCGTGGCGGAGCTCACCTGGGGCCAGTTGGGGATGTGGCAATCCTTCGTGGCGGCCGGTCACTCCAAGACCGTCGGCGGCGTCAGTCCGCTGCCCGACGGGGTCCGGGCCGAGTACATAGCCGAGACGCTCCGCTACGCGATGAGCCGGCACCAGGCCTTGCGCACCAAGTTCCCGATGGGGCCGAACGGGATCCCCCGGCAGGAATGCCACTCGGCTGGTGAGATCGCCCTGGAAATCGTGGACGCCGGCGCCGCGGACCCGGCCGAGGTGGCCGCCGAGGTGCACGCGCGGTACCAGGACAAGTCGTTCGATTATGCGAACGAGTGGCCGGTACGGATGGCCGTGATCACCCAGGGTGACCGGGTGCCGTACATGGTCGCGGTGTACCTGCATCTGGTGCTCGACGCGACCGGGATGACCCTGCTGATCGCCGACATCGCGGCCCGCGACCCGGCCACCGGGCAGGGCCCGCCGGTCACCGGCATGCCGCCGCTGGAGCAGGCCCGCCGGCAGGCCACCCCGGCCGGGCAGCGGCAGAACGCCATGGCCCTGGCGTACCTGGAGCACGTGCTGCGCACCGTCCCGATCAGCCGGTTCGGGCCGCCCCGGTATGCCGGCGAGGCCAGCTTCCAGATGCTCCGGTACCGCTCGCCGGCGACGCTGCTCGCGGCCCAGGCCATCGCCGCGCGGAACGCCACGAACACCTCGCCGGTGCTGGTGGCCGCGTACACGGTGGCGCAGTCCCGGCTCACCGGCACGAACCCGGTCTTGTTGATGATCACGGTGAGCAACCGGTTCCGGCCGGGTCTCGCCAATTCGATCAGCACCCTTTCGTACATCAACCTGTTCATGATCGATGTCGCCGGCATCAGTTTCGCCACCGCGGTCAACCGGGCCGCGCAGGGCACCATCAGCGCGTACAAGCACGCCTACTGCGACCCGTACGCGCAGGATGTCGTCCTGGACCGGGTGCACGCCGACCGCGGTGCCGAGGTCGAGCTCTCCGTCTACTACAACGACCGCCGGCAGGACGCCCGGGCGGTCGGCGGTAATCCGCCGACGGCGGCGCAGATTCAGGCCGCGGTGCCGGCCAGCACGCTGGAGTGGGTGCAGGACCCGGAGATGCCCAAGAGCGCCCTGTACCTCTACGTGGACGACGCACCGGGCGCGATCGAGTTTGAATTGTCCGGCGACGCCCGCTATTTCTCCGCAGCTGATCTGGTCGAGCTCGTCCGCCAGATGGAGTCGGTTCTGGTCGAAGCCGCGCTGGATCCGGCCGCCCCGACCGGCGTTCCGGCCGCCGCGCCCTGCGCCGAGCCGGCGGAGTCGGTGGCCGGCCAGGTATCGGCGCCTTCGTAGCGGTCCATTGGCCCGGCCAGGCCCAGTCGATCGGCCCGGCCGGGCCGAGTCATTGGCCCGGCCGGGCCGAATTGGCAATTGGCGGCCGATCCGTCCCGGTGCCGTACAGCCCGCGGTGCTGGAATTGGCGCCGCTGTGCCGTCCGGCGGGCGAGGTCTTGCGTTGGGGTGGCTTTTCCCGATTGTGCTGATCCGGTCCGGGCGGCCGGGCCTGGGCAGTTGACCCGGCGACGGTCTCGTCCCGGGTAACCCGGGCCGGTTGGAAGGCGCCCGCCGCGGCCCGCCGGCTGCGGTGACCATCACGCGGCTGGGTCTCGGGGCGAACGGGACGATCGGCGCGCCGGAAGGATAGCGGCGCAATAGTGGGCCGAAACAGCCGGGCCGCAGGCTAAGCCTTGTTACTCGGGGTGGACCGAGTCTCGCTCACCGGAGTGAGCCTGGCGTCGGACGCCCGCAGGAGAGGCGAGTGCACCGATGGCCGAGAGCACGACCGGCCGCCTGCCGACCACCCAGGACATCGGCACGGCGGCAGCGGACCACATCCGACTCGGGTACCACTACCTGGATGTCGGTGACATCGACGGCTATGGCTCACTGTTCGACGAGCAGGCCGTGTTGAGCCACCCCGGGGTGCGGCCGGTACGTGGCCGGGATGCGTTGGAACGATTCGAGCAGCGCCGGTACGAACAGCGCCGGCGAGCCGCGAACTCGGTCCGCCATAGGGTATTTGACGTGGTCAGTTCGGGTCGGCTAGTGGTTGCGCTGGGCCGCATCGACGAACAGGCCGGGGCGGCGGACACGGTGGTCAGCGTTGACTTCGTCGACGTGTTTACGGTATCCGAGCACGGTCTCATCACCCGGCGTCGGCGGTACCTCGAGCCGGAGACCGAATAGCGCAGCCGGCGCCGGCGCCCGCTGGGCCGTTCCGATGCCATCTGCGGCTTCCTCTTCCGCATCGGCACCCAGATGTTTACGTTTGTGCAGACCCGGCTACGTCTGGACCGCGGCAGGCACGGCAGTAGGTTAGTGACTCCACCCCCGGGTCGCCAACGCCACCGCGCGTGGAATTGTGCGGTCCCGGTCGGGACCTGAACTGCAAGGTCGGCGGTGATGCCGGGATGAGTTCGAGGGGGGTCCGGACGATGTCAGTGGACGTCGGCTTCCGTACCCTTGGGCCGATCGAGATCGTGACCGGGGGTGCGCCGGTCCGGGTTCCACCAGGTCGGCAGACGGTGATTCTCGGCGCCCTGCTGCTGGACGCCAACCGGGTGGTCAGCATGGAACAGCTGATCGACGCGGTGTGGGAGGAGCGGCCGCCGACTACGGCGCGCAGCCAGATCCAGATCTGCGTCTCCGCGCTGCGGCAGTTGTTCACCCGGGTGGGCGTGGAATGCCCGATCATCACCAACCCGCCGGGCTACCTGCTCCGGGTCGCCGAGGGGCAGCTGGACATGCAGGCGTTCGGCCGCGGGGTGTCCGAGGCGGACCGGGTCGCGCACGAAGGCCGGCTGACCGAGGCGGTCGAGCTGCTGCGGCAGGCGCTCGCGCTCTGGCGCGGCCCGGCGATGGGCGGCGAGGCCAGCCCGCTGCTCCGGAACAAGGCGATCCGGCTGGACGAGGACCGGCTGAACGCGCTGGAGACCTGCCTGGACCTGGAGCTGCGGCTGGGCCGGCACCGGCAGCTGGTCGGTGAGATCGGCGGGCTGGTGCAGGAGCACCCGCTGCGGGAGCGGCTGCGCGGGCTCTACATGCTGGCGCTGTACCGGTCCGGCCGGCCGGCGGACGCGCTGGAGGCCTACCGGGCCGGCCGCCGCATCCTGGTGGACGAGCTGGGGCTGGAGCCGAGCGAGGAGCTGCGCCGGCTGGAGGCGGCCATCCTGGCCGAGGACCAGGGCCTGCAGCTGGCGGTCCGGCCGCCGCCGACCGTGGTGCCCACCGCGCCGGTCGTCTCGCCGCACCAGCTGCCCGCCGACATCGTCGACTTCACCGGCCGGGAACTGCTCGTCGGCGAGGCGGAGGCGGTGCTGGCCAACCGCGGCGAGGACGGTTGGGCCGACCGGGCGGTGCCGGTGGTGCTGATCGCCGGCAAGGCCGGCATCGGCAAGACCGCGCTGGCCGTGCACGTGGCTCACCGGCTGCACCGGGACGGCTTCCCGGACGGGCAGTTGTTCTGCAACCTGGCCGGGACGCAACGCGAGCCGGTGGCCGCGTCCGACGTGCTGGCCCGGTTCCTGCGCGCGTACGGCGTGCCCGGGGCGAGCATCCCGGACTCGGTGGACGAGCGGGCCGACATGTACCGCAGCCTGATCGCGGACAAGCGGGTGCTGGTCGTCCTGGACGACGTGGCCACCGAGAGCCAGGTGACCCCGCTGCTGCCGGGCAGCGGCAGTTGCGCGGTGATCGTCACCAGCCGGGCCCGGCTGACCGGCATCCCCGGCGGCCGGCTGCTGGACGTCGGCGTGCTCGGCGCGGAGCAGGCGCTGGGAATGCTGGCCAGCGTGGTCGGCGCGGAGCGGGTGGGCCGCGAGCCGGCCGCGGCGGACGCGCTGGTCCGGGTGGTCGGTGGGCTGCCGCTGGCGCTGCGGATCGTGGCCGCCCGGCTGGCCGCCCGGCCGCACTGGTCGCTGGCCTCGATGCTGGGCCGGCTGGCCGACGAGCGGCGCCGGCTGGACGAGCTGGCCCACGGCGACATGATGATGCGGGCCAGCCTGTCGCTGACCTACGACGGGCTGCAGCCAGCGGCGGCCCGGCTGTTCCGGCTGCTCGGCGTGGTGGCCGCGGAGAGCGTGCCCACCTGGGTCGCGGCCGGCCTGCTGGACGAGGACCCGGTCGAGTCGGCCAGCCTGCTCGAGCTGCTGGTCGACACCCAGCTGCTGGACGTGGTCGGGCTGGACCTCAACGGCGAGCCGCGGTACGCCTTCCACGACATCATTCGGCTGTTCGCCGGCGAGCGGCTGGCCCGCTCCGAGGACGCCGGGGCGCGGCAGCAGGCCCTGATCCGGGTGCTGGGCGGCTGGCTGGCGCTGCTGGAGGCGGCGCACCGCAAGCTCTACGGCGGCGACTTCACCGTGCTGCGCGGCGACTCGCCCCGCTGGCAGCCGCCGGCGGACGTGCTGGCCGTGGTGGTGGCCGACCCGCTGCGCTGGCTGGACGCGGAACGGCCGAACCTGTGCGCGGCGGTCGGCCAGGCGGCGGACGCGGGGCTGTTCGAGCAGGCCTGGGAGCTGGCGGTCTACCTGGTCGCGCTGTTCGAGGCGTTCAGCTACTTCGACGACTGGCAGTCGACCCACGACCGGGCCCTGGAGGCGGTCCGCCGGGCGGAGAGCCGGCGCGGTGAGGCGGCGCTGCTGTGCTCGCTGGGGTCGCTGCACGTCAGCCGGCGCCGGCTGGCCGCCGCGCACGCGGTGCTGCACCCGGCGCTGAGCCTGTTCCGGACCGCCGGGGACGAGTACGGCGTGGCGATGACGCAGCGGAACCTGGCCCTGCTCTACGACAACGAGGGCGAGACCGAGGCGGCCTCGGCGGCGTACCAGCAGGCCGCGGACGGGTTCCGGCGGACCGGTGACTCGGTCGGCCAGGCCTACGTGCTGAACCAGATCGCGCAGATCGAGCTGGCCAACGGGGAGACCGCGGCGGCGGTCGACCGGCTGCGCGGCGCGCTGGAGGTCTGCCGGGACGTGGAGAGCCCCCGGGTCGAGGCCCAGGTGCTGCTGCGCCTCGGCGAGGCGATGTTCCAGCAGCGGCAGTACGAGGAAGCCCAGCTGATCATGTCGACCGTGCTGGAGATGGTCCGCCGCGGCCGGGACACGGTCGGCGAGAGCCACGCGCTGCGCGCGCTCGGCGTGATCGCCGCCCGCCTCGGCCGGCCGGCCGAGGCGGAGGACCTGCTACTGGCCGCGGTGGCGATCCGGGAGCAGGCACTCGACCACGCCGGCGCCGCCCGCATCCACCTCGACCTGGCCCGGCTGCTGGCCGACCGGGGCCAGACCACCGAGGCGGTCGAACTGGTGGAGCGGGCGGTGAAGACGTTCGATGAGCGCCGGATGCAGATCTGGCAGACCCGCGCCCGGCAGCTACTGGACTCGTTGACCGGCGGCGCGGGCGCGGAGCCCCCGCGGTGAACCCGCGCCGTCGGCCCCGGCCCCGGCTGGCTCAGCGTCGGCTGGCTCAGTTCCACGGGGTGTCGTCGGGGGCATAGCTGGTCGGCGCGACGTGCGAGCCGACGGTAGCGGCCTGGCTGGCGGTGGCCGTCGCGACCGTGGGCAGAATGAAAGCGGCGGCGGCGAACAGAATGGTCACGGCGGCACGGAGGGACTGCATTTCGGGGCCTTTCCTGGAGGCGGGGGAGCTTGCCGGCGAAACGTCGGCGAGCTGTCTCGGTGAGGCAGGAATCACGTTTCCAGCCGCTTCCATCCCAGCCCTATCGCGCACCTTTCCCCGGTGTCGGAAACCGTCTCGACATCCGTAGAGGCCAGACGATAGCGAGCCGATAGCGGGAGTGTTGAATAATGACGCCCGCAGGCAGCCGACGACAGATTTCCGCCGCGGCGCCCGACCCGGAGGCTGGTCGTGTACCAATGCGATCTGGTCGTGGTCAGCGTCTGGAGGCCCGGCTGACACAACGGGGGTGGGCCGTCGCATGACCACGGGTGGAGCGATGACCAACCCGTTCGACAACGAAGACGGCAGTTACCTGGTGCTGGTCAACTCGGAGAACCAGCACTCGCTGTGGCCGGAGCCGTTGGCCGTCCCGAGGGGATGGGTCATCGCGTATGGCCCGGGCAGCCGTCTCGGCTGCCTCGACTACATCGAGGCGGCCTGGACCGACGTAAGACCGCTGAGCCTCACCCGTTGACCAACCCGCTCCCGCGGCCGGCCGCCCCGTGGCCGGCCGCAACCCCGCCCGACCCGTCCAGCACGCCCCCGTGACCCAGGTGAGGTGGACCGACGTGACCCAGTTGCACGAGCTCGCGGCCCCGATCGCGCCCCGGGCGGCGGAGGGGTGGTACCCGGTGCAGGCGGAGTGGAGCGGCAGCCCCGCGGACCACCCGGTCGAGGAGTGCCTGCACGAACTGTTCGCCGCGCAGGTACGGCGCGCACCGGATGCCACCGCGCTGGTGTTCCAGGGCTGCCGGGTCAGCTACGCGCAGCTGAACCAGCGGGCGAACCGGCTGGCGCACCACCTGGTCCAGCTCGGCATCGGACGGGGTGAGTTGGTCGGCGTCTACCTGGAGCGCGGGCCGGAGCCGGTGGCGGCCGTGCTGGCCGCGCTCAAGGCCGGCGCGGCGTACACGATGCTCGCCCCGGATGCGTCCCCGGCCCGGATCGACACCGTGCTCGCCGAGGCCGGCGTGGCGGTGGTGGTGACCCGGCTCGGTCTGGCGGCGCAGCTGCGGGCCGGCGGCGTGACGACCGTGCTGTTGGATGCGGACGCGGCGGAGATCGCGGCCCGACCGGGGTCAGACGTGGTGGGCCGCGGGCGGCCCGCGGATGTGGCCTGCGTGATGTTCGGGGCCGGCCACCCCGGCCGGCCGGCCGGGGTGGTCTGCTCGCACCGGGCCGTGGTGGGCACCCTGGCCGGGCAGGCGTACGTCGACTTCGGGCCGGGCGAGGTGTTCCTGCAGTGCGCGCCGGTCTGCTGGGACGGGTTCCCGCTGGAGCTGTTCGGCGCGCTGCTGTTCGGGGCCACCTGCGTGCTCCCGCCGGGGCGCCGGTCCCGGCAGGTGGCCGAGTTGGTCGCCGAGCACCGGGTGTCGATGCTGCACCTGCCGGCCGGCCTGCTCAGGGTGCTGGCCGAGCACCACCCGGCGATCTTCGACACGGTCCGGCAGGTGCTCACCCGGGGCGATCCGGCGCCGGTCAGCGACCTGGCCGGGCTGCTCGCCCGGCATCCCGGGCTGCGCCTGGTCCGGGCCTACTCGCCGGTCGAGAGCATGATCATCACCGCCGACGACGTGGTCGGCATGGCCGACACCCGGCACCTGAGCGTCCCGCTCGGCCGCCCGGTGCCCAACCAGCGGGCGTACGTGCTGGACGACCGGCTGCAGCCGGTCCCGGCCGGCGCCGTCGGCGAGCTCTACACCGCCGGCATCGGGCTGGCGTACGGCTACCTGAACCAGGTCGGGCTGACCGCGGCCCGGTTCGTGGCCAACCCGTTCGCGCCCGGCGAGCGGATGTACCGGACCGGTCACCTGGTCCGCTGGCGGGCCGACGGCGAGTACGACTTCCTCGACCGCACCGGGCCGTGAGCAGAGCGAGATCACCTGTTCGGGCCAGCCGGCACGATCCCAACAGCCCCGGCGCGGTAACTCCATCCAGTCATCCCGCGGCCTAGTCGGTAGCTGTCAGGCAGGGTTGCCACCAGGCTGCCCGGTGAGCTTCGGACGCGCTTGGGCCAGCCTGCTACCAGGCTGGGCCAGAACGCCGCTTTGCGGCCTGTCGCAGCCCGTCCGCACCCGTCACCGCCCACGCGCATACGGTCCCGACTAGAAGCGGCTGTTCAGACCATTCTCAACCGATCAACGATCGTTTGACTAGTCGACACAGGGCCGACCGGCCCTGGACGGCGGGTCGACACGCCGGTGGCGCCGAACCCCATATCCCGGAGGGGAGGACCGCGATGAAGCTCCCGCTGAAGCCGTAACTCATCGGTTCTACTGATCCGGGCCTGGACGCGACCCCTGCGTCCAGGCCCGGTGCCGTTCGGGTCCCGTCCGCGGGGCCGGGATCAGCCGGATCAGCCGGATCCGGGTGGGGCCGGCGTGCTGCCGTTGCCGCTCGGGGTGCCGGGGGTGAACCAGGGGCCGAGGTTGGTGTTGCGCCGGGCGGCGCCGGCGGCCCGGCGCAGGTTCTCCTGCGCGGTCACGGTGGCCGTGTGGTGCGCGTCGATCCAGCCGGTGATCAGCTCGGCCAGCAGCCGGTCCAGCCGGTCCCGGGCGCCGTCCTGGCTGAGCGGGGTCTCGGTCAGCAGCCGCCGGCTGAGCAGCAGGTAGGTGCGCCGCAGCGCGTCCGGCTCGCGGGCATCCAGGCCGACCAGGTAGGCGCCGACCTCGCGGGCCGGCTGCGGGCGGTACGGGTCGGCGTGCAGCGTGGTCAGCAGCCGGTCCAGCTGGCCGCGCAGGTGCAGTTCCAGCTCGGGCCGGGTGAGCTGGATCAGCCCGGCCGCGGCGAGCTCCCAGGCCCAGGCCCGGGCCAGCTCGTCGCTGTGCCCGGCCGGCGGGCGGCGGCGCCGCGACGGCCGCCACGATTCCCGGGCGCTCACCGTCCGCCCCGTCCTGCGCTCAGGGTTGGCGCCTCTCCGTCGGGTGTGCGGCTTGTGGCCGATCCGGGTCGGCTCGTCAGGTGTCGGCTCGTCCGGCGCGGATACTAGCCAAAACTGGCCAATCGGTGTGGCATCAGGACACCGGTGTGGTGCATGTCGTGAGTGGAAGAATCCAGGCGCAGGTGGCGGCGGTTCGGGTTGGGAGGACGCGTGGAGCGGCCAGGCTGGTTGGGCGAGGACGTTGACCTGAACCGGCCGAGTCCGGCCCGGATCTATGACTACCTGCTCGGCGGGTCGCACAACCTGGCCGTCGACCGGGAGATCGCCGAGCAGGTGCTGGTCGCGATGCCGGACGCCCGGGCCGGCACGCTGGCCAACCGGGCCTTCCTCTACCGGGCGGTGCGGTTCCTGGTGGACTCCGGCATCCGCCAGTTCCTCGACCTCGGCTCCGGCATCCCGACCGCCGGCAACGTGCACGAGATCGCGCAGCGGACCGCTCCGGACGCCCGGGTGGTCTACGTCGACGCGGACCCGGTCGCGGTCGCGCACAGCCGGGCGTTGCTGGCCGGCAACGACCGGGCCGGGGTGATCGAGTCCGACATCCGGGACACCGACCGGATCATGGCCAGCCCCGAGGCGACCCGGCTGCTCGACCCGGCCGAGCCGGTCGGGCTGCTGATGGTCGCGATCCTGCACGTCATCCCGGACCCGGACGACCCGGCCGGGCTGGTCGCCGGGCTGCGCGACCGGGTCGCCCCAGGCAGCTACCTGGCCGTCGGGCACGGCACCGCGGACAGCCGCCCGGCGGACGCGGCGAAGCTGGAGGAGATCTCCAGGCGCACCCCGACGCCGCTCACGCTGCGGCCGCGGGCCGCGGTGGAACGCTTCTTCGACGGCTTCGACCTGGTCGAGCCCGGCCTGGTGTGGGTGCCGCTCTGGCGGCCCGACCCGGGCGACGAGCCGGGCCCGCACCCGGAGCTGTCCGCCAACTACGGCGGTGTCGGCATTCGCCGGTGACCCGCCGCCGGCGGCCGGCGCTGAACCCGCGGCCGGCGGCTGAACCTGCGGCCGGCGGCTGAACCTGCGGTTGGCGGCTGAACCTCGGGCCGGCGGCTGAAGCCCGAGCCGGCGGCTGAAGCCCGGGCCGGCGGTTGAACCCCGGGCCGGGCGGCTGGAGCCCGGGTCGGCGGCTCAGCCGGCGTGCTGGCGATCGGCGACCGCGGCGCGGGCGATGGCCATGGCGTGCCCGACCAGCTCCAGCAGGACCGTCTTGGCCGAGGCGCGGCGGCGCGCGTCGCAGAGCACCAGCGGGATCCGCGGGTCGAGGTCGAGCGCCAGCCGGACCTCCTCGTCGGCGTACCGGCGGGCGCCGTCGAAGCAGTTCACCGCGACGATGAACGGCATCCCGAACCGCTCGAAGTAGTCCAGCGCGGGAAAGCAGTCGGACAGCCGGCGGGTGTCGGCGAGCACCACCGCGCCGATCGCGCCCAGCGCCAACTCGTCCCACATGAACCAGAACCGGTCCTGCCCGGGAGTGCCGAACAGGTACAGGATCAGCTCCTCGCCGATGGTGATCCGGCCGAAGTCCATCGCCACCGTGGTGGTCGTCTTCTCGTGCACGGCGGCGAGGTCGTCCACGCCGACGCTGGCCGCGGTGAGCACCGCCTCGGTGCGCAGCGGGGCGATCTCGCTGACCGCGCCGACGAACGTGGTCTTGCCCACCCCGAAGCCGCCCGCGACCAGGATCTTCACCGGGATCGGGACCGACACCAGCGCCTGCCTGCTCCGATCAGAGCTGGCGGAGTCCATTCATCACCTTCTCCAGGAGTGCCTCGTCCGACATGCGGTGCCGCGGAGCGGGGCGGCGTACGACCACCAGGCCCTGCTCGAGCAGGTCGCTGACCAGCACGCGACCGACGCCGAGCGGGATGTTCAGGTGCGCGGACAGCTCGGCGATCGACAGTGGCTGCCGGCACCGCCGCACGATGTCCTGGTGCTCGCCGTCGATGTGGTCGATCATCGCGAGCCCGCGCTCGGTGGTGGCCACCATCGCCACCAGCTCCAGGGTGCTCTCAGCCGCCTGGGTGCGGCCGCCGGTTATCGCGTACGGCCGGACGACGGGCCCGGCCGCGTCGTCCATCCACCGGTCATCTATCGACACGGCCCTGGTCCAGGTCCGATGTGGACAGTGGGGCCCGCGGGCTGGGGCTGACGAACTCGCCGACGCGGGCCACCAGCAGCGCCATCTCGTAGGCGACCAGCCCGACGTCGGACCGCTCGTCCGCCAGCACGGCCAGGCAGCCGCCGGTGCTCGCCGCGGTGACGAACAGGAAGCCGCGCTCCATCTCGACGATGGTCTGCCGGACCGAGCCGCGGCCGAAGTGCACGCCGGTGCCGCGGGCCAGGCTCTGGAACCCGGACGCGACCGCGGCCAGCCGTTCGGCGTCCTCCCTGGTCAGCCCGACCGAGGAGGCGAGCAGCAGCCCGTCGGCGGACAGCACGATCGCGTCGGTGATCTCCGGGACCCGGGTGACCAGGTTGTTCAGCAGCCAACCCAGCGATTCGATGTCACCGGCCCGCAGCGCCGAGCTGGTCACCGGCTCTCCCTTCTGGATGTGTCCGATCCATCGGTGCGCTCCGGGCCCTGCGGTTGGGGCTCGCCGGCTACCTGCCGGCCCCGGTCGGAGCCCTTCTGGTACGAGGCCATCAGCGCCCGGGTCTCCTCCGGGGTGCGCTGGGTGATCACGTCCGGCGGGCTGTGCCGGGGCCCGGTGCCGACCGCCTGGCCGGGCACCAACGGCGCCTGCCGGCTGCGCCGCGGCAGCCCGTTCTCGGTGACCGCTTCGATCGGCGCCGCCGGAATCGGCCCGGCGTGGGCCGGGCTGCCGGCGCCCCGCCCGGCCGGCCGCTGCCCGGCGGGTGGCACCGGTCCGGCCGGCGGCCCGACCGGGCCGGCGATCATCCCGGGTCGGTCCAGCGGCCCGGGCCGGTGCTGGCCGCCCGGTCGCTCGACCGTGCCCGGCCGGTCCAGCGGCCCCAGCCGGTCCAGCGAGTTGGGCCGGTCCAGCGGGTTGGGCCGGTCCGGTGGGTTCGGCCGGACCGGCCGGTCCAGGCGGTCGAAGACGTTCGGCCGGTCCTGCGGCGCGGACCGGTCGAGCCCGCCGGCCCGCTCCGAGACGGCCCGGTCGAGTGGGCTCGGCTCGCGTCTGGATGGCTGGTCGAGTGGGCCGCGGTCGAGCGCGGCCGGGCCGTTCGGGCTGACCGGTGGGCCGGCCCGGAACGGTCCGGCCGGGTCCGGCGATCCGGCCGGTCCGGCGGACCTGCCTGGGCCGGTCTGGCCGGGACCGGCCGGACCGCCGCGGTCGTACCGGCCGGGCGCGCCGGCCGGGCCCGGCCGGTCGTACGGGCCGGTGCGGTCGTACGGGCCGGTGCGGTCGTACGGGCCGGCGGTGCCGGCTGGTTCCGGCGCGCCGGCCGGGCCGGTCCCGCTGGTCCTGGCCGAGCCACCCGGACCGGCGGGCGTGCCGGGGGTGGGTGGGTCGGTGCGGTTGGACCGGGACAGCAGGGTGGCGACCCGGACCGACGGGGTGGTCGGGGTCGGCGGGGGCGGCGGCTCGGACGGGCTGCTCTGCGCGGCGGGCGGCGTCGCGGCGAGCGGGCCACGCGGGATCGGGAGGTCGTCGGCGAACCAGTCCGGCGTGCCGGGACCGGAGCCGGCGCCGGGGCCCGGGTTCGAACCCGGGCCGTGGCCGGAGCCGGAGTTCGAACCCGAGCCGGAGTTCGAGCCGGTGCGGGAGCCGGGGGCCGGCGCGTCGGCCGGGGCGCGGTCCAGGGCGGCGACCGCGATGCCGGTGGCCGGCGCGGACGGGCCGGCGGGCAGGCCCGCTGGCAGTCCCGCGGGCAGGCTGGCCGGCACGCCGGCGTGGCCCGGCCCGGCCCGCCAGGCCGCCTCGGGGCCTGGTGCCGACCCGCCCGGAGCGCCCGCCCGGGCCAGCGCGGGCGCCGCGGTGCGGCCCTCCAGCAGGCTGGTCGGTAGCAGCACGATCGCGGTCGTCCCGCCGTACGGGGAGCGGCGCAGGTGCACGTCCACGCCGTGCCGCTGGGCCAGCCGGCCGACCACGAACAGGCCGAGCCGCTCGGTGCTCTGCCCGTCGAACGGGCCGGGCTGGCTCAGCCGGGTGTTCAGCTCGACCCGGCGCCGCTCGTCCATGCCCAGGCCGGCGTCGTCGATCTCGACCACGTACCCGTTCGCGACCATCTGGCCGTGCACGTACACCCAGGTCGTCGGCGGCGAGAACGAGGTGGCGTTCTCCAGTAGCTCGGCGAACAGGTGGATCACGTCGCCGACCGCGGGGCCGATCACCTCGGCGTCGTCCAGCGAGCGCATGGTGATCCGGGTGTAGTCCTCGACCTCGGCCATCGCGCCGCGGACCACGTCACGCAGCCCGACCGGGCGGCTCCAGCCGCGGGCCGGGGTGGAGCCGGACAGCACGATCAGGTCCTCGGCGTGCCGGCGCATGCGGGTGGCCAGGTGGTCCAGCCGGAACAGTTCCTCCAGCTCCAGCGGCTCGGTGGTGCCGCGCTCCATGTCGTCGATCAACTGCAGTTGCCGGTGGATGAGGGCCTGGCTGCGCCGGGCGATGTTGAGGAACGTGTCGCTGGTGCTCTTGCGGGTGGCCGCCTGCTCCATGGCCATCCGGACCGCGACCCCGTGCACGGTGTTGAACGCGGTGGCGACCTGTCCCACCTCGTCCCCGGTGAGCACCGGGATCGGCGCCTGATCCGGGTCGACCGGGTCGCCGCGCTGCAGCCGCTGCACCACCTCGCCCAGGTCCCGCTCGGTGTCCAGCGCGGCCGTCCGCATCCGGCGCAGCGGGCGCACCAGGGACCGGGCGACCAGCAGCGACAGTCCCACCGACAGCAGCAGCGCGAGGATCGAGACCACGATCGTGGTCACCGCCTGGCGGTTGTCGTCCGCCGCCGCCGTGCCGGCCGAGGCGACCAGGGCTTCGGTCAGCTGCTTCTCGGTGCTGCGCAGCGGGGTGAGCCGGTCGAACACCGCGGTCGCCCAGGTGCCGGGGTCGACCGGCAGGGCTGTCCTGATGTCGCCGGTGGCCAGCAGCTTCTCCTGCAGGGTGATCGCCTGGCCGGCCCGGGCCCCGGTGACCGTCGCGTCGTAGATCTTGTCCTCGCCGTGGCTGGGACCGGCGTGGAACACCTGGGTCAGGGTCTCCTGGGCGCCGACGTACTGGATGATCCGCCGGTAGTCGCCGGGGCCGAAGTGGCCGACCGCGAGCACGCCGGCCACGTAGCGGGCCTCCCGGGAGAACGCCTCCTTGGCCGCGCTGAGCGCGACCGCGGTGTCCGCGCGGGCGCCGAGGTCCGGCCCGGACGCGTACGTGTCGATGTCGAAGTTCACGGTCAGCAGCGCGAGGATCGCGTCGCTGTAGAAGGTGTCGGCCCGGTTCAGCACGGTGCCGCCGGCGTCCACTCCGGACCGCATGTCACGCAGGCCGGCCACGGCGGACTCGGCCCCGGTCAGGTGCGACCGCACGGTCGAGTCGTGCTCGGCGGTGGTCAGGCCGCGGCCGGCCGCCGTGAACGCGGTGACCGCGGTGTTCACCGTCTCCCGGACGGCGGCCAGCGCGGCGGCGTCGCCGCGCCCGGCCGAGCCGATCGCGATCGCGGTCAGCACCGCCTCCCGCTGCAGCCCGTCGATCAGGTCGTCGGACGTGCTCATCATCCGGCTCAGCGCCTGCGCGTCCCGGTCGGTACGGGCGTCGCTGAGCGAGCCACGCACGATGATCCCGAGTAGACCGCTGACGGCCAGGAGTGGAACGACCAGGAGTGCGGCGATCTTCGTCCGGATCGGCCAGTTCCGCACCCTCACCATTGTTCGTGTCGCCCTGCGTCGAAGAAGTGCGCCGGCCCGGCCTTTACCAGGAAAGTCCGATTCGGATTTTTGCGCACGCCTATCACCCCGCCGAACCTCCGTCTGGCGAAAACTCCCTGCTAAATGCCCCTACCGAGCGGCCGAAGTTAGCAGACAACTACGCTCGGCGCCGGTCGGAATTCAAAGAACGACAAGGCTGCCGCAGCGATGATGCAAGCGCCGGACACTCAGCCGGGCCGGTTGATTACCGAGCGTCTGCTGGCGAATTGATCAGACAATTCCCGGCCGGTAATAAGTGGCGGTTAGGCCGGTCAATGGCGCGACGTTTAGCCGAGTCTGGCCATCGTCGTCCGATCAGACCCGGCCGGTGGCCGACCGGGTGGACCGCCGGCCGGGCTTCCCGGCCGCCGGCCGGGGTCCTCGGCCGCCGGCCAGGGTTGTCGGCCGCCCGGCTCGGGGTTCCCGGTCACTGGCTCGGCCGTCGGGCGCAGTGCGGCCGGCGGGCAGTGCGGCCGGCGGTATGTCCGGCCGGCCGGACAGTGGATGGCCGGGGCCGGCGGTGGGGCGGGGGCCGTTCACTGAAGAGCGCACGGCTGGTCGTTGACAGCCGGAGCCGGCAACAGTCAAGATCGTCAGGACTGTTAGGGTAGCCTTACCTAAGATCGGAGGGCCGGTGCCGGGCGGGCTGATGCAGACCGATCCACTGCTGGTTCGGCAGGCCGGCTGGGAGTCGAACGCCCGGTCGTATCCGCGGCGGCTACCGGTCGCGCTGGCCCGGGCCGAGGGCATGGTCGTCACCGCGACCGACGGGCGGCGCTTCCTCGACTGCCTGGCCGGCGCCGGGGCGCTCACCCTCGGGCATGGCCACCCGGTGGTGCTGGCCGCGGTGCGGGCCGCGCTGGACAGCGGTCTGCCCTGGCAGACGCTGGACCTCACCACCCCGGCCAAGGACCGGTTCGTGGCCGAGTTGCTGGGCCACCTGCCGGCGGAACTGGCCAGCGGCCGGATCCAGTTCTGCGGCCCGTCCGGGGCGGACGCGGTGGAGGCGGCGCTGAAGCTGACCAAGGCGGCCACCGGGCGCCGGGCGATCCTGGCCTTCCGCGGCGGCTACCACGGCATGACGCACGGCGCGCTGGCGGTCACCGGCAACGTCGCGGTGAAGGCGCCGTTCGCCGGGCTGGCCGGCGAGGCGCACTTCCTGCCCTACCCGTACCCGTACCGGTGCCCGTTCGGGGTGGGCGAGGGCGGCCACCGGATCGGCAGCCGGTACCTGCGGCGGATGTTGGACGACCCGCTCGGCGGCCCGGCCGCGCCGGCGGCGGTGCTGGTCGAGTGCGTGCAGGGCGAGGGCGGGGTGCTGCCGGCGCCGGACGAGTGGCTGCGCGAGCTGCGCCGGATCACCGCCGAGCGCGGCATCCCGCTGATCCTGGACGAGGTGCAGACCGGCGGCGGCCGCACCGGCACGCTGTTCGCGTTCGAGCGGGCCGGGGTGGTGCCGGATGTGCTGGTGCTGTCCAAGGCGATCGGCGGCGGGCTGCCGCTGGCGGTCGTGGTGTACCGGGAGGAGCTGGACCGCTGGGCGCCCGGCGCGCACGCCGGCACGTTCCGCGGCAACCAGCTGGCGATGGTGGCCGGGCACGCCGCGCTGCGGCACACCGTCGAGCAGCGGCTGCCGGAGCGGGCGGCGGTGCTGGGGGAGCGGCTGCGGTCCCGGCTGCTGGAGCTGCAGGCGTCCGCCCGGTGCGTCGGCGACGTGCGCGGGCGCGGGCTGATGGTCGGCGTCGAGCTGGTCGACCCGGACGCGGCGCCAGACGAGTTGGGTGCCCGGCCGACCGCGCCGGTGCTGGCCGGCCGGGTCCAGGCCGGCTGCCTGGACCGCGGGCTGATCGTCGAGCTGGGCGGCCGGGACGGCGCGGTGGTCCGGTTCCTGCCGCCGCTGGTGATCACCCCCGAGCAGGTGGACGCGGTCGCCGACCGGTTCGCCGACGCGGTCGCCGCCGCCGAACTGGACGGCCCGCGATGACCGCCGCCGAACTGGACAGCCCACGATGACCGCCGCCGAACTGGACGGCCCGCGATGACCGCCGCCGAGCCGGCCGGCCACGTGGTGGACCGGACCACCCCGGCCGCGACCGGTGCCGACCTGAACCGCCGCCCTGTCCCGGATGGGGCGTCATGACCGTGCCAGCCCGGCGGCCCCCCTCGCTCCGCGCCGCGGGGCCCCGGACGGCACCCGCGATGCTCACTCGGAAGGCCGCCTCATGACCGCGTGCTGGTGCGGGGTCACCGCGCCCGCGGCCAACCGGGCCGACGGCCTCGCGGTGACCACCCTGCTGAACACGTACCTGCGCGAGGCCGGCGTACCGGTGGTGACCGGTGACCTGATCGCGCTGCCCCGGCTCGGCCTGACCCTGTTCGCCCGGGCCCGGTACCGCTCGGCCACCGGCCGGCACGCCTGGACCCTCCCGGTGCGGCTGGCCGTCCACCCGGGCCGGCAGCATGCGGACGGCTGCCCGGCCGGCGCCGGGCCGCCGATGGACGCGCCGGGGCTGGCCGCGCTGATCGCGGTGGAGCTGGCCGGCAACGCGGCGGCGGTGGACGTGGGCCGGCTGGTCGGCGCGGTCGCCGAGAGCAGCCGGTACGTGGCCGCATTCCTGGAGCGGCCCGTCCCGGCCGGGCCGCAGACCCGGTACCTGGCCGCGGAGCAGAGCCTGGCCACCGGGCACCCGCTGCACCCGACCCCGAAGAGCCGGGCGCCGATGACCCCGGCCGACGTCCTGCGGTACGCCCCGGAGCGGCACGCCGCGTTCCCGCTGCACTGGTTCGCCGCCGACCGCGACCTGGTCGCCGAGGACTCCGGCCTGGACCGGCCGGCCACCGCGCTGCTGGCCGACCTGCTCGCCGCCGACCTGGCCGGCCGACCGGACCCGGCCGATCCCGCCGTTCCGATCGAGGGCGCCGTCCCGGCCGGGCCGGCCGTCCCGATCGACCCCGCCGGTCCGGGTGCCCGGGCCTACCTGCCGGTGCATCCGTGGCAGGCGGCCCGGCTGACCGCCCGACCCGAGGTGAAGGCGCTGCTGGCGGCCGGCCGGCTGGTCGAACTCGGGCCGGCCGGCGCGCCCTGGCACCCGACCTCGTCGGTCCGCACGCTGTACCGGCCGGACGCCGGGTTCCAGCTCAAGTTCACGCTGGAGGCCCGGATCACCAACTCGGTCCGCCGGAACCTGCGCAAGGAACTCGCCCGCGGGTTGGAGGTGCACCGGCTGCTGGCCGCCGGGCTGGGCGCCGACATCGCCGCGCACCACCCGGATTTCAGCATCGTCCGCGACCCGGCCTGGGTGACCCTGGAGACCGGAACCGGGGCCGAGTCCGGCTTCGAGCTGGTGCTGCGGGAGAACCCGTACCCGGCCGACCGGGACACCGACGTCAGCGTGGTCGCGGCGCTGTGCGCGGACGCGGCCGATGGCGGGCCGCCCCGGGTGGCCCGGCTGGTCCGGCAGCTGGCCCGGGCGGCCGGGAACGGCTCCGAGGCGGTGGCCCGGGAGTGGTTCCGCCGGTACCTGCGGGTGTCCGCGGACCCGCTGCTCTGGCTCTACCAGGCCTGGGGCATCGCCCTGGAGGCGCACCAGCAGAACACCCTGCTCGAACTGGACGACGGCTGGCCGGCGGCGCTGCGCTACCGGGACAACCAGGGCTACTACTTCGCCGAGTCCCGGGCCGACCGGCTGCGCGGGCTGCTGCCCGGGCTGAACGAGGCCAGCGACACGATCTGCGCCGACGCGGTCGCCGAGGAGCGGCTGGGCTACTACCTGATCCAGAACAACCTGCTCGGGGTGATCGGCGCGCTCGGTCTCGGCGGCGTCGCGGACGAGCGGGTGCTGCTGGCGGACCTGGCCGAGCACCTGCGCGGCAGCGCCCGGGAGCTGCCGCTGGTGCGCCGGCTGCTGGCCGCGCCGACGCTGCGCGGCAAGGGCAACCTGCGTACCCGGCTGGCCGACCTGGACGAGCTGGTCGGCCCGATGGCGACGCAGTCCGTCTACGTGACGACGCCCAATCCGATCGCCGGCAACCCACCGGCCGGCTGGCCGCCGGCCCCGAACCCGGCCCGGCCGTGACCGCGCACCCGCTCCCGGGGCCGATCCGGCTGCCGGGCCCCTGGCGGCAGGCCGAGTGGCGCCGCCTCGACCCGGACGCCGACCTGGACGTGCTGTACGGCTGGATGCACGCCCCGCACGTCGCCCCGTACTGGGAGCTGAACGTGCCCCGCGCCGAGCTGGCCGGCTACCTGGGTGCCGCGAGCCGGGACCCGCACCGGGACGCGCTGCTCGGCGTGCTGGACGGCGAGCCGGCGTCCTACTGGGAGACGTACTGGGCCGAACACGACCGGATCGCCACGTTCTGCCCGACCGAGCCGTACGACCAGGGGGTGCACCTGCTGATCGGGCCGGTCGGGCTGACCGGCCGGGGGTTGGGCCGGCACCTGCTGGCCGAGGTGGCCCGCTGGCAGTTCCAGCGCGAGCCGCGGACCCGGCGGCTGCTGGCCGAGCCGGACGCCGGCAACGCGCGGTCGATCCGGCTGTTCGAGCAGTGCGGGTTCCGGCGCGACGCCGAGCTGGTGCTGCCGGAGAAGCGGGCCGTCCTGATGGTCGCCCACCGCCCCGGCGGCACGCGGTGACCGACCTCGACCTGCTCGGCGTCGGCGTCGGCCCGTTCAACCTCTCGCTGGCCGCGCTGCTCGACCCCGTCCCGGCGGTCCAGGCGGAGTTCTACGAGCAGGCGGTGACGTTCGGCTGGCACCCCGGGCTGCTGCTGGCCGGCGTCACCACCCAGGTGCCGTTCCTGGCCGACCTGGTCACGCTCGTCGACCCGACCAGCCGGCACTCGTTCCTGGAGTACCTGCGCACGCACGACCGGCTGTACCAGTTCTATTTCCGCGAGCGGTTCCACGTGCCGCGGCGCGAGTACGACCACTACTGCCGCTGGGTCGCCGGCCGGCTGCCGTCCTGCCGGTTCGGCGTCCGGGTCGACGCGCTGCGCTGGCTCCCCGACGCCGCCGTGTTCGAGGCGGAGCTGACCGACGTCCGCAGCGGGCAGGCCGAGCGGCGCCGGGCCCGCAACGTGGTGCTCGGCGTCGGCACCACGCCGTACCTGCCGCCGGCGCTGGCCGGCGCGGTCGGCGACGAGGTGTTCCACGCCGGCGAGTTCCTGGACCGGCGGGAGGTGGTGGCCGGGGCCGGCGCGGTCACCGTGGTCGGCTCCGGGCAGAGCGGCGCCGAGGTGTTCCTGGAGTTGCTGCGCGAGCAGCCCGAGCACGGCTACCGGCTGGACTGGCTGACCCGGTCACCCGGATTCCTGCCGATGGAGTACACATCGCTCGGGCTGGAACATTTCACCCCGGACTACACCGAGTACTTCCGGTCGCTGCCGGCGCCGACCCGCGACCGGCTGCTGCCCAGCCAGGACCTGCTCTACAAGGGCATCGGCCCGGACACCAGCGCGGAGATCTACCAGCTGCTCTACGACCGGTCGGTGGGCGGGGCCCGCCCGGCGGTCCGGTTGCGGCCGCACCTGCAGGTGGAGGGGATCGCCGCGAACCCGGCCGGGCCGCGCCGGTGGCGGCTGGCCTGCCGGCACCGGCAGCTGGACCGGCCGCTGACCATCGACACCGACTGCCTGGTCCTCGCCACCGGCTACCGGGCGGCCCGCCCGGCCCTGCTCGACCCGGTGGTGGACCGCATCCAGTGGGACGAGCACGGCCGGTTCCAGGTGGACGCCGAGTACCGGGTGGCCACCGACCCGTCCGTCAGCGGCGGGCTGTTCGTGCAGAACGCCGAGCTGCACACGCACGGCGTCGGCACCCCTGACCTGGGCCTGGGCGCGCACCGGGCGGCCACCATCAGCAACGCGGTGGCCGGCCGGGCGGTCTACCGGCTACCCCGCCGGGTCGCCTTCACCGAATTCGGAGTGTGACAACAGTGACCAGCAGCATTGACCGCGCGCTGACCGAACCGGTCACTGCGCAACGCTGGTCGGACGCCGGCGCGCGGCTGGTCGCAAAGGCACTGGCCGAGTTCAGCTACGAGCAGCTGATCGACCCGCGGCCGGACGGCGCCGGCTGGACGCTGCCGCTGCCGGGCGGCGTCACGTACCGGTTCCGCGGCCGGCGCCGGCCGTACGGCGACATCCGGGTGCTCCCGGGCTCGGTCCGGCGCTCGTCCGGGTCCGCCGAGGTGGCCGCGGACGACCCCACCCAGCTGCTGCTCGACCTGCGCGAGCCGATGGGGGTGTCGCCGATCACCGCCGGCCACCTCATCCGCGAGCTGGCCGCCACCCAGCTCGCCGACGTGCACATCGCGGCCCGCCCCGGCCGCACCGCCGCGGAGCTGATCGACGGCGACTACACCGACGCCGAGGCCGAGATGGACGGCCACCCCTGGCTGGTGCCGAACAAGGGCCGGCTCGGTTTCGGCGAGTCCGACTACCTCCGCTACGCGCCCGAGCAGGCGGCGCCGTTCCCGCTGCCCTGGCTCGCCGTCCGGCCGGGGCGGGGACACTGGCGGTCCGTCCCCGGCCTGTCCCGGGCCGACCTGGTGGCGGCGGAGCTGTCGGCCGAGACCCGGGCCGCGTTCGCGGCGGTCGCGCCGGACCACCTCTGGTTCCCGGTGCACCCCTGGCAGCTGGAGCACGTGGTGCTGCCGCTGTTCGCCGCCGACCTCGCCCGCGGCGACCTGCTGCTGCTCGGCGAGGCGGCGGACCGGTACCTGCCGCAGCAGTCGCTGCGGACCATGACCAACATCGACGCGCCCGGCCGGCACCACGTCAAGCTGCCGCTCTCGGTGCTGAACACGCTGGTCTGGCGCGGCCTGCCGACCGAGCGCACGCTGGCCGCGCCGGCGGTGACCGAGTTCCTGCTCGGCGTCCGGGACGGGGACCCGGTGCTGCGGGACGAGTGCCGGGTGGTGCTGCTCGGCGAGGTGGCCAGCGTGACCGTCGAGCACACCGGCTACGCGGCCCTGCCCGGCGCTCCCTACCAGTACCAGGAGCTGCTCGGCTGCATCTGGCGGGAGAGCATCCACCGGCACCTCGATCCGGGCGAGCGGCCGCTCACGATGGCCGCCCTGCTGCATGTCGACCCGGGCGGTACGCCGGTGGTCGCGGCGCTGATCGAACGGTCCGGTCTGTCCGCCGAGGCCTGGCTGGCCCGGCTGTTCGCGGTCGTGCTGCCACCCCTGCTGCGGATGCTCTACCGGCACGGTGTGGTGTTCTCGCCGCACGGGCAGAACACGATCCTGCTGCACCGGGACGGCGCGCCGACCCGGCTCGCGGTCAAGGACTTCGTGGACGACGTGAACATCGCCGACCAGCCGCTGCCCGAGCTGGCCGACCTGCCGCCGGCGGTGGCCGAGGTGCTGCTGCGCGAGCCGGCCGACTGGATCTGCCAGTTCCTCTGGGCGGCGCTGTTCCTCGGCCACTTCCGCTACCTGGCCGACCTGCTGGAGACCCGGCTCGGGCTGCCCGAGCCGACCTTCTGGCGGCTCTGCCGGGGCGAGATCCTCGCCTTCCAGCGGCGCTTCCCCGAGCTGGCCGACCGGTACGCCACGTTCGACCTGCTCCGCCCGGAGTTCCCGCGGATCTGCCTGAACCGCAACCGGCTGCTGCTGGACGGCTACGCCGACCGGTCGGAACGCCCGCACGCCGCCGTCCACGGCCTCGTCGCCAACCCGCTCGCCGATCCGGCCGGAGCTGGGCCGTGACCGTCGCCCGTACCCCCGAACCCGTGGCGGTGCCGGCCGCGCCGCCCCGGCTGGCCGCGCTGGCGGCCGGCCGGCTGCGCTGCGCGGCGGTGTCCCGGCTGGTCGATGACGAGCTGGCCGGCTCCGCGCCGGCCCGCGACCACGTCTTCGTCGAGGTGCCGCCGCCGTGGCCGTCCGACTGGCGCGACGCGTCCGGCTACCCGGCCAGCATGAAGGACGCGCTGCACCGGCTGGAGGGCGAGTACGGCATCGAGGTCAAGGACCACCTGATCCTGCCGGAAGGGCCGACCGTGCCCGGCCGGGTCCGGTTCCTGGCGTATCTGCTGCCGGCCGGCCCGGCGTCCCGGTTGGCCCGGCACGAGTACCTGGCGCCGCCGGACCTGCTCGGCGACCTGGCCGCCGCGGTGCTCGGCCCCAGCGGCGACCTGCGGCCGTTCGCCCGGTACCGGGTCAGCGCCGGCGACGTGCGCGACTACTTCGTCTGCACGCACGGCAGCCGGGACGCCTGCTGCGGCCGGCTCGGGGTGCCGATCTACCAGACGCTGCGCCGGCACGCGGCGCTGTCCGCCGGCCGGCTGCGGGTCTGGCGGACCAGCCACATCGGCGGGCACCGGTTCGCGCCCACCCTGGTCGAGTTGCCCACCGGCCGCTACTGGGGCCACCTGGACAGCGACCTGACCGACCTGCTCGCCACCCGGGGGGCCCCGCCGTCCGCGCTGGCCGGTGCGTACCGGGGCCGGATGCTGGTCGCCCCGCTGGCCCAGCCGGTGGAGCGGCGGCTGTTCCTGGACCGCGGCTGGGCCTGGGACGAGGTCCCGATCGAGGCCACCATCGAGGTCGGTGACCGGCACTACGGCGACCGCTCGCAGCCGTCCGGCCCGGTCGAGTCGGCGCTGGTCACGCTGGCGCACGGGCAGCCGGCGGACGGCCCGCCGGACCGGTTGGTGGCCCGGGTGGTGACCGACGGGACGATCCCGACCGCCGGCTGCGGCAAGCTCACCAGCTCGGTGCCGCGGTACCGGCTGGCCCCGGACCCGCCGACACTCCAGGACGGCTCGGCCTAGCCGGCCGTGCTGGTGCTCCGCTCAGCGCGGGCCGGTCCGCTCCTCGGCGATCCGCATCGAGCGCTGGTGCACCTGGGTCTGGTGCGCGGTCAGCGGCTGCTGGTGCTTGCCGAACGCGAAGTGCTGGTGTGCGTGCTCCGCCAGTTCGACCAGCCCGATCTGGCTGCCGCCCGGTTCCAGGATCACCGCGGCCCGGCCGAGCGAGTCGCCGCCCGGGTCCTCGGCCAGCTCCGGCACGGACTGCGCGTCCTCCTTCGGGATGGCGAGCTCGTCCGGGCCCCAGAGCACCCTGCCGCCGGACCGCGTCGCCAGCTGGATCGCCCCGTCCAGGTCGGCGACCGCGACGAAGGCCGTGGTGCTCTCCTGCGGCGTATGCCGGACATTGATGTCCAGGTCGATGCCGTCCGCCGAGATCGGCGCGTGGTAGCTCTTCTCGCTCCACAGCGACGGAACCAGGTCGATCCCGAACAACTGCTCGAAGAACACCCGGGACTTCGCCGGATCATCGGACGGGATGTTGATGAACGCGAGCGCGGAACGGAGCGTCGTCGTCATGGAACAGGCCTTCCGTCATGGCGTGGGGCCCGGCGGGCCGGGTTGGCGTGGCCGGGATGCGGGGTCTGGCCGGGGTGCCGAGCGGGCGTCGGGTGTCGTCGGGCCGCGCAGCGACGGCTGGTCCACGAGTGAGGTTTCGTCCAGCCGCCCTTCTGCCGGGTGTCGTGGTGAAGCTACCGGCGACCATCACACTCCGTCCATATGCAACTACTGATAGTCACTATCGCTAGTCAAACCGGTCCTGCCCCGCACCATCCGGGCGAAGTCGAAAAGCCCGGCCGGCTGATGTCGCTCCCTTGATTCCTGGTTACTATTAGTCTCTTACTGACCACGGACAGTGCGGGAGGGGTCCGGTGCAGGAGTCGGGGGAGATCGCAGCCAGGCTCCGCGCGGCCGGGTTGATCAGCGATCCGCCCGAGCTCGCCCGCCTCTCGCCGGCCCGGGATCTGACCCGCCTGCTCCGCGGCGCCAAAGAGGTCGAGGCGCTGCAGCTCATTGCCGGGCACGCCCGCCAGTGCGCCAGCGCCGACCTCGGCGTGCTGCTCCGGCCCGGCCTGGACGACACCGTCGTGATCGAGGCCGCCGACGGCCACGGCGCGGACCTGCTGCGCGGCGTGGCCCGCCCGACCGGCCCGCTCTGGCAGGCGATGCTCAGCGATGGCGAACTGGTCACCGCGGACGTCAGCGCCGTGCCGGAAGCCAGCGACCTCGCCGGCCCGCTGCGGCTCGGCCCCCTGCTGATGCTGCCCATGGTCACCGGCGGCCGGATGCTCGGCGCGCTCGCGCTGGCCCGGCTACAGAGCCGGCCCGCCTTCACCCGGCCCGAGCTGCAGGCCGCCACCATCTTCACCGGCTACGCCGCGCTCGCCCTGGCCTGGGCCGAGGAGTACCGCCAGCGGGACGACCGCGAGGGCGTCGCCGACGACCTGCACGACATCGTCCTGGGCCGGCTGTTCGCCACCGGCCTGCGGCTGCAGGCGATCCCGGTCGCGGACCTGGGCATCGCCGCTCCCACCATCGCCGCCGCGGCCACCGAGCTCGACCAGGCCATGGCCGACATCCGCGCCGCCATCCACACCCTCCGCCGCTTCCCGGTCGACCCGATCCCGCAGGTCTGACCAGCCCATCCACAGCCGAGCCGCCCGGGGTCAGCCGGGCCGACGGCCAGGTGGGCCGACAGGTCACAGGCGGGCCGACGGGGTCGGGCGGGCCGACGGGGTCAGGCGGGCCGATCTGGTCAGGTGGGCCGGCCGGTCAGGTGGGCCGATCTGGTCAGGTGGGCCGGCCGGTCAGGTGGGCCGGCCGGGCACAGGCGGGCGACGGGTCGGGTGGGCCGACGGGGGTCGGGCGGGCCGGCCGGGGCAGCCGGGCCGACTGGGTAAGGCGAGCCGATCGGGGTCGGGCGGCCGACGGGCACGGGCGGGCCGATCGGCGTCGGGCGGGCCGGCCGGGACAGGCGGCCCGGCCGGGGTCGGGCGGGCCGACGGGGCACAGGCGGGCCGACCGGGTCAGCCGTGCCGATCGGGTCAGCCGACGGTGGCGGGAGTGGGGGACGGCGTGAGCAGGCCGGCGGTGGCGAGCAAATAGGCATTCATCGGCTCGTACCGGTCGAAGGACTGGTTGTCCTCCAGCGGAACGGTCACCGCCAGCGTCCCCTCGGCTTCGGCGACGAACAGCGCTGGATCGTTGCAGTCGGCGAACCCGACCGTCCGGATGCCGCTCTGCCCGGCCTGGCCGGCCCAACCGTGATCGGCCACCACAAGGTCCGGCAGCGGCTCGCCCGCGGCGGCGAGCCCGGTCAGCACCCGGCGCATCGGCTCGGGGGAGTGCGTGTGCCGGAGCCCGGCGTGCGCGTGCATCGCCGCCACCCCGCCCACCTGCCGGACGTCGCCGACATCGGTCACGATCCCGGCCGGGACGGCGACCAGCCGTGCGCCGGCCGCGGCCAGCGCCGTTGCGATCGCCAGGTGGGTGCCGAGCAGCCCGCCCGGATGGCCGGTGGCCAGCAGCACCCGCGCGTGGCTCGCGGCGGCTTCGCGCAGCACGACCGCCAACCGGTCCAGCGCGGCGACGGTGTTCTCCGGGTCGATGTAGTCGCCGCAGTCCGGCCGCTCAACCGCGGGGACGCCGCTGCGCTCGGCCAGCAGCGCCAGCACCCGCTTGACCGGCCAGCGGTCGCCCAGGTCGAGCCCGAGCAGCTTGTCCGGGTCGCCGTCGGACAGCATCCGCATGTTCCCGACGCTGTTCGACCGCGGCGTCGCCACCTCGCCAGCGATCCGGGCGGACACCAACTGCGCGAGCAGCTCCGGCCTGGTCGGCACCCACACCACGTCCTGCCCCTCTCCGGCCGCGCCACCCTGACCCGCCTCGCCTCGACGCTACGCCGAGTACGCCGCTGCTCAACCAACCAGTCAGGTGGCGCGGGTCACCGTCCCGATGTCCACCGGCAGGTGATTCGGGCGGCGGTTCGGGGGCGGTAGCCGGCC
>Ga0307499_10000126_pt1 | contig 27432 bp, 22 predicted proteins | sample 13_S_MG_FD_201363 | JGI IMG/M metagenome (GOLD analysis project Ga0307499, IMG submission 201363) | Soil microbial communities from Populus trichocarpa stands in riparian zone in the Pacific Northwest, United States - 13_S | ecosystem: Environmental > Terrestrial > Soil > Riparian zone > Trees... | reverse complement strand
TCGGGCGGGTGCTGAATGGGGCGGCGGCCCGTCTACGAACCGAGTGGACGTGGACCCACGGCACCGTAGTTTCTGGTCTGCTGTCCCCGGTGCTCGACCTGACCTGCCTGGAAGTGGACGACGTTCACACCGACTACTTCAGTGTCGCCCTGGAATTGGACTCAGGCTTTCGCGCCCTGCAACTCGTCTGGCCCGACATGAGCAACCGGATGCCTTGGGAGGACGGCTACGAGTTCGGACACGACGAGCAACCGCTCCTGGGGTCGGCACCGATCTAGTGTCCTGAGTTGGTAATTCATTGCCGTCGTGCGCCGATGGATGGCCCGTCCCGGGTTGGTGGCGGTCGAGGGGTGCCAGCGTTGGGCGCGTGCGGGGGACGGGTGTTGGAGTGAGCGAGTCCCGCTGCGCTGTTCGCCGGCGCGCTGATCGGGCCAGGGGCTTCGCGGGCAGCCCGCGCCCGCTGGGGGTGGACGGGCAGGGCCGGGAGGTGCTCGGTTTCTGCCCCGGTTATTCGGTCGGTACCGGTTTTGTCCCGCCGCCCAGCGCGGTGTGGCGGGAGGCCGGCGCGTGGCGGCCTGGTCTGCTTGTCGGTCACAACGACGCCGCTCCAGACAACGCGGTCTTGGGCCGACGGCGAACTGGTCGGGCTGATCGACTGGGACTTCGCCGGCCCGGTCGAGGCCGATTGGGGTCTGGCGTTCACCGCGGTCAGTCGGCCCGGCGGTCGCGGGTAGCGGAGGTGCCAGCGTCCGAAATTCCGTGGTCGGCGGCGCGCCGACGCTCTATCGTGGCCCGGTCCGTGACCCGAGCCAGGGAGGTGAGACCCGTGAGCGACGTCGTCGTTCCATCGTGGGTGCTCCCCGGTTCCGTCACGGGGTGTGCGGCCTGATAGCCGCCGGGAGCGCCGTCCTTCCTGGTGAGAGGTGCTCCCATGACCGACCTGAACCCGGCCGACCTGCGGCTGGTCTCGCACACCACGTCCGACGGCGTCACTACGCGTGAGCTCGTGCTCGGTGACGTGACCGCCGTCCTCTGGGCGCCCGAGCACGCCGCGCCCGGCACCCCGCTGGTCCTGCTCGGGCATGGTGGCGGACAACACCGGCACCACCTTGCGATGTCGGGCCGCGCCCGGCTGCTGTCCGACGTCGGTCTGCGGGCCGTCGCGCTCGACATCGACGGCCACGGCCCACGGCCCCGCACGCCGGACGACGAGCAGGATGTCGCCGTCCTGCACGCGGCGATGAGGGCCGGCGAGCCCATCGGGGCGATCGTCGAGCGGTACAACGCCGAGCTCGCGCGTCGCACCGTCCCCGAGTGGCGCGCGCTGCTGGCGGGGCTGCTCGCGGTGCCCGAGATCGGCAGCGCACCCGTCGGGTACTGGGGCCTCACCCTCAGCACCGCGATCGGTGTGCCGCTCGTCGCCGCCGAACCGCTGATCCGGGCCGCGGTCTTCGGCCTGTTCTGGCCCTCGACGCTGGTCGAGGCTGCGCGGCGGATCACCGTCCCGATCGAGTTCGACCTGCAGTGGGACGACGAGCACATCCCCCGCGAGGACGGCCTCGCCCTGTTCGACGCGTTCGCGTCGACGGAGAAGTCGCTGCACGTCAACGCCGGCAAGCACATGGAGCTGCCGCGCTTCGAGGCGGCCTCGGCGGTCCGGTTCTTCCAGCGACACCTGCGGGGCTGACGGGCGGGGAAGCGGCGGGCCGGGGTGGACTTGTGATGGTCCGGCAAACACGCCCACCACGGCGGGAACCCGCAGGTCCTGACCGGCCCGCCCGGCTGGCCGCAGTGGGTCACCCCGGTCGAGCCCGGCAGCGTCCACGACCTGACCGCAGCCAGGAGTCATGTCCTGCCGTTCCTCTACCACTCGCCGCCCGGGAGGGGGTCATGACGTTACGGACAACAGCTACCAGGCGCCGAGATCGCCGTGATCGCGCCGTCCAAAGGCGTCAACCTGCACCCGGACGACCGAACGCGCAACCGGCCGATCCAACGTGCCATGCGCTCCAGCGGAGCGCGCGACGCGCTGCCGAACTCGAAGGGGCCCGCCCCTGCGGCGGGTCACGCTCGACCGTGGCGGCCCACAGCAATCACCGCCGCGGCGCTGATCCGACTCAACATCCACCGACCGGCAACGCGTTGAGGCGCGAGCTCACCGGCATCCGACCTCCCGCAGACTCGTGGATGCCATCCAACCCGGCCAACTCGCGGAGGCCGCAGGTGAGCGTGCCTTCCGCCCGGTCGGCGGCACGACAGCACGTTTGATCATCGCGTTGAAGGGCCGGGCGAGCGTAACGGGCCGGGTGGCGGCGCCTGCATGGCGGGGCTTTGGTGCCGGTGCAGACCGTTGCAGACCGTGTGGTCGCACGGGGATGATGGCGGTATGTCGTTAGCCAGAAAGGCCGATGCCGCGTAGGTCACCGGCTCGCGTGCGAGCCGCTGAGCCAGCCCGACGTGACCGCCCGCTCGATCAGCTACCGGGCGCCTCGCGCACGTTGCGTGCCGCGCTCGCCCGACTCGAGACGACCCGTTTCCCGCCCGGTACGGTGACCTCGGCGTTCGGCACTGGCAGCGGATCGTCCAGACCCCACCGCGCCTCGGCAGCGCCAACAGCATGCGATTCACCCGGTACGAGCGTCGCTGCTGCGAGTACTGCATGCCAGAGGACTTCCCAGCCAGCCCGCGGGAGATCCTCGACGTCGCCATCCGACGGCTTCCATCCCGGCCGTCTCATGAACTGCGAAGGCTGGTAGCCGGGTTAGATCAGGAGCTGTTCGCCCACGGCCGCCGCGATCCCAGCGTTGTCACGAAAGGACCCTGGTGGACTGGGTAGCGCAGCTACACCCTGATGGTCACGACCGCAGCCAACCACGCCACCTCGCCGCGGCAGATCCGGTGGTGCCGCTCCGCGGCCTGCAGACACCTGGGCGGGCATTGGCGGCGGCCGTGGGCTGAGGGCTCGGTGCGGGCGTGTCGCCAGTTACGGTGCGGGGGTGAGTGAGGGCGCCGAGGCTGTGGTGCGGATGGATACCAACGGTGTTGATGTGCAGGTGGTGGCGGAGAAGGTGATCGACTTCTTGCTGGCTCGGCAGGTCATCACGGCCAACCCTCGGCGGGATGCGCTCTTGCAGCCCAGTATCTGGGCTGCCGGTCAGGGTTGGCTGTCGGTGTTGCAACCGCATCCGGAGTTCTGGCGGCACCTGGTGAACAACGGGGTTGATGTTGTGCTTGAGCGCGAGTTGCATCATCCGCTGGAGTACTACGAACAGCCGACCTGCGGGGGCTGCCATGCCCTGCTGGACCAGGATGTGCATCATGCCGCGCTCGACGTGTGGCTGGCAGGCAGCGAACCCACCCTGAGCTGCCGGGCCTGCGGCTGGTCAGCACTGGTCGGTGACTGGCCGGTGACCTGGGCTGCAGCCATCGGCGCCCCCGCGGTGGTCTTCCACAACTGGCCACCGCTGAACACAGCGTTCATCGCCGAGCTTCGGGCCGTCATGGGCGGCCGCACCCAACTCGTCCAGTCCCGCTGCTGAACTGCCCTCGCCGACCTGAACGACGGTGGTCAGCAGGGCGACCCGCGGTCCACGACTGCACGGAACGCGGCAGAGTCGGATGCATCGCGTCCGGCCTGGGGTGGTCGGCACATCCCTACGACGCGTGCCCCCGGGGTCTTGACCGAACCGGCGGCGCTGCGGGGCGACCGCTGGCAAGTGCACCATGTGGCCGGCTGTGCCAGGGTCGGCTGTGACATCCTTCGGTATGACGCTGCGGAGATTCTGCGGGGTGCTGGGACTGGCACTCGGTGTTGGTGCGCTGACACTGGGGATCGTGGGTGAAGACGGCCACAACCCGGTCACCGCATTTGCCGTCGCGATCGGCGCCGCGGCCATCGTGCTGTTGATTGGAGCGGCGACCTCCCCGTAGGTTCTGCCGGCGGCGCTGTTCGTGAGCAGGGGCAGCCGATACGCCAAGGGCGGGCGGTTCAGGTTGGGCCGGTCGGCACCGACATCGCGGCCGGGCTGGTGCCGTCCCGGACCGGCAGGCCGGTGTTGGTCGGGCCGGATGGGGCCGGCACCCACAGGCTTCTGTCCGTGGACGGGCTCGGTTTCGACGTCCGGCCGGGCGCGGTCACCGGTTTCCTCGGGCCCAACGGGTCCGGGAAATCCACCACGATGCGCATGATCACGGGGCTGGACCGCCCCGGCCACGGCACTGCGACCATCAACGGCAAGCCGTACGGCGAACTGCGCTGGCCGCTGCGGGAGGTGGGCGCGCTGCTCGAAGCGCGCGCCTTCCACCCCGGCCGCAGCGCGGCGAACCATCCCGCGTCGCTGGCCGCCGCGAGCGACCTCCCGCGTCGGCGAGGTGCTGGCCGCCGTCGGACTCGGCGCCGTGGCGCGCAAGCGGGCCGGTGGATTCTCGCTCGGGATGTCCCAACGGCTCGGCATCGCGGCGGCGCTGCTCGTGGCCCCTGGCCGCACCGGCCCGCCCTGACCCCGGCCGTCCGGCAGCCCCGTATGGGCGGCCACGTCGACGCGGAGGAGGGCACGGGTGGCCCGACGGTTGGTCAGTAACCCAGGACGCTGCGCCGGATCGTGTCGCTGGCCCGCAGCTCGGCGCTGGTGCCAGCGGTCACGACGCGGCCCTCGCTGAGCAGGTAGGCCCGGTCGGCGAGGTCCAGGGCCCGCTCCACGTCCTGCTCCACCAGCAGGATGCTCACGCCGCGCCGGTTGATCACGCCGATCGCGTCGAAGACCTCGTCGACCACCAACGGCGCCAGCCCGAGCGAGGGCTCGTCCAGCAGCAGCAGCCGCGGCTGAGCCATCAGCGCCCGCCCGATCGCCAGCATCTGCTGCTCGCCGCCGGACAGGCTGCCGGCCGGTTGCCGGGCCCGTTCGGCCAACCGCGGGAACAGCTCGTGCACGCCGGCCAGGGTTTCCCGGTGGGCGGCGCGGGCACCCTTCCGGTAGGCGCCCAGGCAGAGGTTCTCGTGCACGGACAGGTGCGCGAACACCCGCCGGCCCTCCGGCACGACGGACACCCCGTGCTCGCTGACGCGGTGCGGCGCGATCCCCGCCAGGTCCGCGCCGCCGAGCCGGATGTGGCCGCGCAGCTGCCGGTGCAGGCCGCCGATGGCATGCACCAGCGTGGTCTTCCCGGCGCCGTTCGGCCCGACGACACAGACCACCTCGCCATCGCCGACGGTGAGCGACACCCCCCACAGTGCCTGTGCCTGGCCGTACCAGGCGTCCAGCTCGCCGACCTCAAGCATGGGCGCGCTTTCCCAGGTACGCCGCCACGACGGCGGGGTCGGCCAGCACCGTGCCTGGGTCGCCGTCGGCCAGCCGGGTGCCGCGGTCCAGGACCACGACGCGGGTGGCGAGCTGGGTCACGACGCGCAGCACGTGCTCGATGATCACGATGGTGACGCCGGCCTGGTAGATCCGCCGCACCACCCGTACCGCGCTGTCCACCTCGGTCGGGTTCAGCCCGGCCAGCGCCTCGTCCAGCAGCAGCACGGTCGGTTCGGTGGCGACCGCGCGGGCGATCTCCAGCAGTTGCCGCTGGTGCAGGTTGAGCGCGGCCGGGTGGGCGTCGGCCAGCCGGTCGAGGCCGACGACCGCGAGTTGCTCCTCGGCGGCCCGCCGGGCCTGGGCGAGCGAGTGGCGGTGCCGGCCGAACAGCACGGCCATCGCGACGTTGTCCCGCACGGTCATCGAGGCGAACGGGCGGGGGATCTGGTACGTCCTGGCCACGCCGCAGTGTGCGACCCGGTGCGGCGGCAGCCGGGTGATGTCCCGCCCGCCGACCAGGATCGTCCCGCTGGTCGGCCGCAGCGCGCCGGACAGCAGCCCCACCAGCGTGGACTTGCCGGACCCGTTCGGCCCGACCAGCGCCACCAGCTCCCCCGCGCGCAGTTGCAGGCTCAGCCCCGACAGTGCCCGTACGCCGCCGAAGCTGCGGCTGACCTGCCGGCACTCGACCAGCACCGCGCCGGCGCCGGACGGGGCACCCGCGGGCCCGGGCCGGTCACCAGTGGCCGGTTCAGGCGCCGACGCGGCGGCGCCCCGTTCGGTAGCCCCCGGCGCGGCGGCCGCCGGTCCGGCGGCGGCCGGTTCAGCGGCACCGACCGGTGCGGCGGCGCCCGGTTCAGCCACAACCGGTGCGGCGGCGCCAATCGGTACGGCGACGGCGCCCGGTGCGGCGGTAACTATTCCGGTGGCGACTGTTCCGGCGGCGGTCACCGGCGCGGCGGCACCAGCCGGTTCGGCATCAACCGGTTCGGCGGCACCCCCGCGAGCGGCCCCCCATCGGGTGGCAGCCGGTCCGGCGGCGCCGGGGTTGGGCAGGACCGCGGTCGCGGTCGCGGCCAGCAGGCCGATCAGCAGCCAGTCGGTGGGCCCGCCCCACCGATCGATCAGCCGCAGTACCAGCACGGTCAGCGCGAGCGTCGCCACCGCGGTGCGGGGCCGGCGGCGGAACCGGTCGTACAGTCCGTCCGGGGCGACCGCGACGAGTACCACCAGCACCGCGCCGAGCACCAGCAGCCGCCACCGGTCCAGGCCGGAGGCGGACAGCCGGTCCTGCAGCAGCACGATCAGGACCGCGCCGAGCACCGGGCCGAACCAGTGGGTCCGGCCGCCGAGCACGCTCATCACGATCACGAACAGCGGGATGGTGAGCGTGAAGACGCTGTCCACGGTGACGAACCCGATCTGGACGGCGAACATACTGCCGGCGATACCGCCGAGCACCGCGCCGAGCACGATGGCCTGCATCTTGTACCGGAACGTGGCCACGCCGAGGACCTCGCTGACGTCTTCGGCGTCCCGCACCGCGGTCAGCGCCCAGCCGATGCGCGCGCGCTGGACGGCGAACGCCGCGACGACCGCGATGCCGGCGACGGCCAGCATGGTCAGGTACAGGAAGTCCTCGGTGCGGCCGAGCTGGTCGGGGAACGGCGGTACGGCCACGATGATGCCCTGGCCGCCGTCGACCGTCGGGTTGATCCGGGCCAGCGCCGCGAGGATGAACGGCACCGCCAGCGTGAGCAGCGCGAAGATCTCCCCGCGCAGCGAGCGCAACCGGAACGCCACCGCGCCGACCGCGAGCGCGAGCAGCCCGGCCAGCACTCCGGCGGCCAGCATCGAGATGAAGAAATTCACCTGGTGCCGGCCGTACAGGACGGCCGTGCTGTACGCGCCGACGCCGACGTAGGCGGCCTGGCCGAAGCTGAAGTACCCGGCGTACCCGGACAGCAGGTTCCAGCTGGTGGCCTGCGCGGTCCAGAACAGCATCGTGGTCAGCAGGGTCAGGTAGTAGACCGGGAAGCCGAGGGTCTGCCGGTACAGCGACAGCGCCGACAGCGCGGCGAACACGCCGACCAGCGCCACCAGGCCGGATCGTCCGGCGGCCAGCGCCCGCCACCGCGCCGCCGCCACGGTCATCCGGCTGCCCCGGCGCCGAGCCCGGCGAAGAGCCCCTGTGGCCGCACCAGCAGCGCCAGCACGATCGCGCTGAACAGGACGAACGGCACCGCGGACGGGGACAGCACCGCCGAGACGACCCCGGACAGCACGCCGACCAGCACGCCCGCCAGCATCGTGCCGACGACCTGCCCGACGCCGCCGAGGATCACCACCGCGAAGACGATGCCGAACCACTCGTACGCGGTGGCCGGGGTCAGCGAGTTGGCCAGCGCGAACAGCATGCCTGCCACCGCCGCGCTGGCCGCGGCCAGTCCGGCCAGCAGCATGCCCAGCCGGCGGTGGTCGACCCCGAACGCCGCGGCGACCGGCCGGTCGGCGGCGAAGGCCCGCATCGCCCGGCCGGCGAACGTCCGGCGCAGCGCCAGGTGGGCGCCGCCGACCACGACCAGCGCGAAGCCGAACGCCAGCAGCGTGCTGACCGGGAACACCAGCCGGCCGAGCGAGAGCGACCGGGTGGCGTACGGGTTGGCCCCGGCCGGCAACTGCTGGAAGTTCGCCGTCCAGATCTCGGAGACCGCCTGGGTGGCGATGACCAGCAGGCCGAAGGTCAGCAGCAGCGAGTTCAGCTCCGCGATCGCCAGCCGGTCGAACACCCACTGCAGCGCGGCGCCGAGGACGAACAGCAGCGGCGCGGTGATCGCCACTGTGAGCACCGGGTCGATGCCCCACGACGTGGTGAGCTGGAAGCTCAGGTAGGCGCCGAGCAGGATCATCGCGAAGTGCGTGAGGTTGATCACCCGCAGCACTCCCCAGGTGACCGACAGGCCGGCAGCCATCAGCGTGTACAGCCCGCCGATCAGCGCCCCGCTCAGCGCCGCCTGCAGCGTGCTCAATGCTGCCCGCGCTCGGTGCGCGGGGCCGCTCCGGTCGGTCTCCCCCCGCTGCGCCGCGCCGGCCCGGACACCGACGGGGCCCCGCCCCGCTCGCTCATGGCCGGCCGGCCCCGGTGGCCACCGTCCCCCCTTGGGCCGATCATGCGGCCGGCGGCTGGAGTTTCCCGGCCGCCCGGTCCGCCGGCCACACCGAGACCCACTCGCCCTGCTGGATCTGCTTGATCGCCAGCGTGCTGGGCCAGAAGTTGTGCACCTTCGGGTCGAAGGTGAGGTGACCGCTGAACGTGGTGTCGGCTCCGCTGCGGTGCAGCGCGTCGCAGTCCGCCTTCTGGTCCAGCGAACCGGCCGCCTTCACCCCGGCCACCAGGATCTCCCAGGCATTCCAGGACGCCGCGGCCTGCGTCTCGAACACCGGGTACGGCAGCTTGCCCGCCTTGGCCCGGGTGGCGAAGTCGGTCACGATGCTGGTCGCGTTCGAGCCGAGCTTGGCCAGCGTCGCCTGGTTCGGCTCGAAGATCGATACCGACAGCAGCCCGTCCGCGGTCTTGCCCAGCCCCAGCGGCGGTCCGGGCGCCGGGAACAGGCTGAACATCAGCGGCGGCCGGTACTTCAGCTGCGCCATCGCCTGCAGCAGGTTAACCGGGTCGACACCGAGACCGTCGTTGACGACCAGGTCCGGCCGGGCGTCGCGGACCTGCGCGGCCAGCGGCCCCCAGTCCGTCGTCGTCGGTGGGTACCGGATCTCGCGTACGACGGTGAGGCCCCGCTGCTTGGCGATGGACACCATGCCGGTCTTGTCGTTCCCGGCGCCGTACGAGACGAAGTCGGTCGACCCGTTCTGGTTGGTCAGGATCGCGACCCGCTTCGGTGGCGTGGGCAGGCTGGCCACCGCGTCGAAGAGCTGGTTGGGCACGTACTGGTTCGGTGCCGGCCCGATCGACCAGCCCGGGAACTGGCAGTTGTAGGTCATCAGCGGCGCGAGCACCGCTGTGTGCTGCGGCAGCGTGTAGCCGTGCCGGGCGGCCACCGCCATCGCGGACAGGATGTTCGGCGTCGCGTACGGGCCGATGATCAGGTCCACCTTGTCTTGCGAGATCAGCTGCTCGTACAGGGTGCTGACCTTCGCCTGGTCGGACTCGTCGTCCCGGACGACCCAGCGGACCTGCCGGCCGAGCAGGCCACCGGCCGCGTTCAGCCGGGCGACGAACTGCTCACCGGCGATCTTGTGGATCGCCCCGGTCGCGGCGAACGCGCCGGTCAGCGACAGCGTGGAGCCGACCACGATCGGCTTGTCGCCGGCGCTGCCGGCGGTACCGCCGGCGGGCTCGTTCTTGCTCTCGCAGCCGGCCGCGAGGCCCAGCAGCAGGATGCCGAGGGCGGCCGGAAGGGCCGGGCCGCGCCGGCCGCGGAGGAAACGCATGTCAGCCAACCTCGCCGGTGTCGTGGACGACCTTGCCGCCGAGCACGGTCAGGACGGACCGCACCTGCCGGAGTTGGCTGTCCGGGACGATGAAGTAGTCGCGGTCGAGGACCACCAGGTCGCCGAGCCGGCCGGGCTCGATCGTGCCGAACTGGTCCTCGTCCGGGCGGCCCAGGAACCAGCCGTTGGCGCGGGTGTAGAGCGCCAGCAGTTCGTGCCTGCTGATCTGCTGACCGGCGTTGATCTGGTTGCCGAGCGCGTTGCGCCCGGTCGTCGCGTAGTAGGCGTGCACCCACGGGTTCATCGGGGCGATCTGCATCCCGTCCGAGCTCATGCCCGCGTGGATGCCACTGTCCACAATGGTGCGGAACGGCGGGCCGGCGGCCGGGCCGGTGCCGGCCAGGTACTGCCAGCCGGTGAGGTTGACCCCGCCGCCGATCGCGTCCAGCCGGGCCAGGTAGTCCGCCGTGATCCGGGGGACGTGCGCGACCACCCAGCGCAGGTCGGTGATCGGGAACTCGGCGTTGACCGCCTCGTACCCGGCGATCTCGGTCTGGAAGTCGGTGCCGGTCAGCGAGTGCACCTCGGCCCGCCACCCGGCCCGGGCCACCCGGCGCGCCGCCTCCAGCCAGGTCGGCCCCAGCCCGGCGGCGAGGAACTCGCCGATGCCGCCGGTGCGGACCATGTCGTTGCCGAAGAAGGGGAACGCGTCGCGCAGCCGGTCGGTGAGCGTGGGCAGATCGGGGTCGGTGTCCATGTGCAGGAAGTTGATCCGCAGCCGTACCGTGCCGGCGCCCTCGGCGTACACGGCCAGGAACGGCTGGTGCATCGTGAAGTTGTCCTCGTGCGCGGCGCCGTCGCTGGGCGTCCCGGTGGCCTGGAACGCGCCCTGGTCGAGGTGGGTGGTCACGCCGACGCTGGTGGCGTAGGCCATCGCGTCGAGCACGCCGCGCCTGCGCTGCGCCGCGGTCGGCGTCCGGCGCAGCGCCAGCGTCGCTTTGCCGGTCTCGGTCCCGGCCGCGATCGAGCCGTCGGCGCCGACCGTGACCGCGGGATCGGCCCGCTCGAAGAACGCCTTGCCGGCGGTGTTGGTCACCGACGGCCCGCTGAAGCCGACCGAGATGTACGCCGGGTGCCCCGGGGCGGCCGCGTCCAGTTCGGCCAGCGTGGGCAACCGCACCTCGGTGAACTGGTTGAAGTGGAACCCGCCGATCGTGGTGATGAACTCGCCGGCGGGCACCCGCCGGGCCCGGTCGCGGTAGGTGCGCTGCACGTCCGCGACCGAGTAGGCGTTCTCCAGCGGGGTGTGGTGCCCGGGCCGGTTGCCCATCAGCACGATGTGGTTGTGGCAGTCGATGATGCCCGGGACGACCATGCGCCCGTGCAGGTCGATGACCGGCGCCCGGTCCGGCACCGCGGCGCGCACCGAGCCGAGGCTGCCGCCCACCCGGGCGAACCGGCCGTCCCGGATGGCGACCGCCCGCACCACCCGGCCGGCCCGGTCCATCGTGTGGATCCGCCCGTCGAACAGGACCAGGTCTCCGGTGCCGGCACCGCCCACGCCGGCCGGCCCGGCGAGGGCCGGGTCTGCGTGGATCAGGCCGCCACCGGCCGCGACCGCGCCCGCCGCGACTCCCGCCCGGAGCACCCCGCGCCGCGACACCCGGCCGTGCACGTCATCGTCCACTCGCCGACACCGCCCTTCGCACCCGGTCACCGACGGCGTCAGCGGCACGTGTCCGGTGAGCCGGCACGCGCTGCGTCGCATCGCGACGTGACTGTGACAAACGACGATCTTGGGCTGAAAGCGTACGCTCTCACTAAGCAGTGTGCAATATTACTTTCCACTCCACTGAAGAACGTCTAGGAATACTTAACGGCGGTGTGGTAAGTCGATCAACCGGCGCGGCGGCCGCCGACGCTCCGTTCCTGGCGCGGCTGTCCGCCGGCGCGCGGCCGGTCGTGTCCGGTTTCCCGAGCACCACCGCGACGGCCAGCACGTCGCTGGGCACCGGTGTACCGGCCGGGGCGCACGGCATCGTCGGCTACTGCTTCACCCCACTCGGTGGCGAGCCACGGGTCCGCTACCTCTACACCGAGCCCGGCGCAACCACAGCGGTACGGGCGGCCTGGACCGCTTTGCTGCTCGACCTCGCCAACATCGTGGGCGGGTTCCTGCTGGCCGCGAGCCTGCTCGTCCGGTCACCTCGGATCGGCGGCAACCTGGCCAGGGCCGACGGCGTGATCGCCCCGTTCGGCTGGATCGTGGGCATCGTCGCGCTGGTGGCCGGCGGCTACTACCTGATCGTGCATGCGATCTCCGGCCCGCACGTCTTCCACTTCGAGATCGTCGGCATCGGCGTCGGCCTCGCGCTGCTCTGGGACCGCATCACCGGCCGCCCGCCGGTGCACCACCCCGCCGGCCGTACGCCCGGCCTGGGCCGTACCACCACCGCGACGGTCACCGGCACCGGCCTGCTGCTCGCGGTCTTCGGCATCATCGCGATCGTCGTCGGCCTCCAGGGGCTGGTCACCCCGAACTGACCGCCGCCACGATCGCCGAGCCGCCGCCGGCCCACCGGACGGTGAGCGTGTCGGTGCCCGGGACGTCCGCGCCGACGACGCGGGCGACGGCCAGCGTCAGCGGCGCGGCGTGGATCACGGTGACCGGCCCGCTGTCCTCGCAGCTCACCGGCCCGAGATCGGGGACCGCCGTGCCGGGAGCGCCGGAGCCGCGGGCTTCGGCAGTGGGGGCGCGCCGGGTCAGCTCGCCGCCGCTGTCGAGGTACACGTCGACCTGGGTGCCGCCGGTGAGGATCGCGGTCGCCAGGGTCAGGGCGTACACCGGGTCGGCGCAGCCGTCGTATACCCAGCGGGTGCCGAGCACCGGGTGCTCGCCGGTGCCGACGAGGTGCTCGTCCGCGCCGGGCAGCGGCGCGCTCCGGTACGTCAGCGGCACGTGCAGGATCGGCCCGTCGCCGGTGCGCAGCAGTAACGTCTCGACGCCGACCTCGCCTGCCGGGTCGTCGAACCGGTAGGACCCGAGCTGGTCGACGCCGCCGGCCCGCCCGCACCACGAGCGGTCCGACAGCCAGGGCACCAGCAGTTCCAGCTTCGTCGGCGCCAACATCGCCTTGTACACCAGGGCCATCCGCGCATTCTAGGGCCGCGCGCGGGTGGGGATACCGCTCTCAATCCGCGGGTTCGGGGTTCGAGTCCCTGGCGGCGCACCCGTTGAGCTGGGCGTTCGCCGTCCGGCTCTGTCGTTTGTGGGCTGTGGGTGTCGCGTGGATGTCGCGTGGGTGTCAGGTGGGTGTGGCCCCATCCGCAAAATCCGCACCCGCAACTGCCTCAGCCGCCACGGAGACCCACTGATCCGAGACGAGGTAACGGTGCCGCCGCGGCAGCGGCCTGGTACACGGTGACGGCGTTGATCTTCTTGTAAGGGCCACCGAGTTCGTGTGGCTGAGCGCGCCAGGAGCAGATTCGGCCTGATCGGTGAGCTGATCCCCGACTTCGCCTGACACCTGGCACGCGCGGTTGCCCATGGTCCGCGGCCCGTTGATGCCGTCCGTTGCGGAGCGGCTGGAGGCCCCCTGCACCATGCGGTGGCCTGCCAATCGCCGCATCGAGCCGGCGTACGGGCCGGACGTGTGGAGATTCCTGCCCTATAGCGCAGGTTCCGCTGCCGGCCGCTGGATCGGCGGGGCCGTGCGTGAGAATACGGATGGGTGTTCTGCGGCCGCGACTGCTCCGCTGGCCCCTGGATGTTGTCGAGGGCCTAGATCGGGGTGGCCCGATGAGTCAACGCTCGCGTATCAAGCGCGTCGAGGACGGTTCGCGCGTCCCCCCGCAACCGGACTCCGCGCGGGACCCGGCGCCGGAGCCGTCGGTCGTGGTTACCGCCATCACGCGGGAGCTGCAACGCTCGGGCGGCGAGCACCTCGCCGGTGACGTGTTCTCTCGGCGACCGGCTCTTGCCGGCCAGGCGGACCACGTACTGGGCCTGCAACGGGCGGTCGGGAACGCCGCGCTGGGGCGGCGGCTTCGGCCGTCGCCACTCACCTCGGGCGTGACCGGGGTCCCCACGATCCAGCGAGTGCTGAGCCCGGATGATCAGACGGCCCTGGCGGCCCAACTGCACAAGGCGATGCAGGGCTTGGGCACCGACGAGGAAGCCGTCTTCTCCGCGCTGCAGAAGCTGAACAAGAACGCCACCGATGCCGCCGCGCTGAAGGCCGCGTACAGGGCGGCGTATTCGACCGCGCTCGAGGACGACCTCCGCAGCGAGATGAGCGGCTCCGAGCTCGCCCTGGCGCTGGAACTGCTCGGCGAGGGCGGCACGGCGGTAGGGGGACCACCGGCCGGCCCGGCCGACATCAACGCGACGGTGACGCGGCTCGAGGCCGCGTTCGCGGGCCTGGGCACCGACGAAGAGGCCGTCTATGCCTGCCTCATCCCCTTCGGCCGCGACGCCGCCCAACTCGCCTCGCTCAAGAGCGCGTACGCCAGCAAGTCCGGCAGCGACCTCGAGGCCGACATCAAGTCGGAGATGAGCTCGGACGAGCTCGCATACGCCCTGTACCTACTCAATGCCCCCGCACCACTGCCGCCCACCGCCGACGTCACGGTCGTCAAGCCCGGAACCGAGGCGCACGCCGGCGCGCTTGCCGGTGGCAAGGTCAGCGTCCGCACCGGAGTCGACTTCGACGTGGGCTCTACCCCCTACCCGGGCGGCTTCGCCGTCGGCTACGAGGGTGGGCTCGCGACCGACTCCGGATGGATCCAGTTCCTCTGGTCGGAGATCGTGGCCACCCAGTCCGACGGGACCGCGGCGCACGTCGCGCAGGGTGGGCTGCCCACCACGAACGGCACGATGGAGCTCACCGCCGACCCGGCGGACCCGAAGCGGGTGGTTGACTCCGCCAGCGTCGGCAGCCCGTTCTACGAGGCCGGCGGCGTCGACATCCGGACCCCGTCATCCACCACGCTCTATGACCGACCGTCCGAGTTCGCCGACATCATGACCAAGCAGTTCGACGCCGGTGCGACGAAGGCGGTGGAGCGAGACCACTTCGACCAGTTCCTCGTCCGTGACTACAAGACGATCTACCACACGTCGGTCACGGTGGAGTGGGTCTACACGTCGAAGACCGCCGTCACCCGGACCACGACGGCCGGCGCCGCAGGAGAGGTGACGGAGATGCCCAAGGCCTTCCGGTCCGTCCTCACCGCCCAGTACCCCAAGTCCGAGTACATCCAGTAGCAGTAGCGTGCGGTTGGCTGAACCATTCCAGGAGAGGCGCGCCGAAGTGATCACCGGTTCCGTTCGCATCGATGGTGCCGCCGCTGACGCCACGCGGGTCCTCGTTGTGTCCGGCGACGCGCAGCGCCTTCTCGGCAGCGCGCTGACCGAGCCCGACGGATCCTTCGCGGTCGCGGTGGACGAGCGACCGGTGCACCTCGTCGTCAAGCTCCAGGGCCCGCTCATCGGGATCGTGACGACGCGGCTCGACCCGGACCACGACGAAGCCACGCCCATCGACGTCGCCATCGACACCACCAGCGGCCGGTTCCACCCGGTGACCGGACACTTCACCGGACAGCCGCGCCCGCCGTTCGTCCTGCTGTCCATCGACCCCGTCCGGCTCGACGGCGTGAATCCCGAGCTCGGGCGCTTCTTCAACCGCCGCGACCAGCGTGTCGTGGAGGCGAGCTTCTTCTCCGCGCAGGTCACGGGCTCCCAGTTCGAGCTCGTCGCCCAGGCCGGGCAGTACCGGATCCGGGCCGGGTACGTGGTGAAGGCCCGCCCCGTCCTCCCCGAGACACCTGTCGACGTCGTCGTGGCCAAGGTCGTCCTGGCGGACGGCGAGGTCGATCTCGCCGGTGACGCGGCGAGCGGCTTCGATCTGTACGTCACAGGTCCCGCCCGGCTCAGGCTGACGCTCGCACCGACCCATCCATAACCGCCCCGCGGCACCCCCAGCCCGGCCCCGCCGCTGTCCCGCTCACCGTCGCGCCCGCACCGATCACCAGCCAGATCCACGCTGGCTGATCTTGCTCAACCCGGCCGGCCACCCCTTCTGCATCACGACCGTAACCCCACCGGACCGAGGGTGGAGTAGGGGGAAGCGTCCGCTGCCTGAAGGGTGCCATCCCACCGTTCGGGCTTCCGACGGCGTCCGCCGGTGCGGCGGCAAGCCCTCGGGACCCGACAGTTGGTGTTTGTTGGCGGCGGTCGTGGTCCTGGTCTGTGTCCGCCGGCGGGAGGCGGGCGGACTGGTCCTTCGGGCCACGCCGGCGGCGGTGAACACCGCGTCGAAGGCCGCGCTGAACCTGGTACCGCGATCCCGGACGAGGAATCGGAACCGTGACCGCCGAACTGGACTGGCTCGTCTCCACCGCCCAGCTACCCCCGGGGTTCGACCACGACTACTTCGCGCCGATGCTCGACTACGCCGCCGAAGACGACTACCTCGCGAAGCAGTAGCCACAGCACGCTCATGCCGATGAGCGGATAGTTGATCTAGACGATTCGATCATGCCGAGGGCGGGTCGAGCGATCGCGATCAAAGGGCGGCTCGAACCACGACGTGAAAGCCGCTCGGACTCACGGCCTCGTCGACGGTCTGGCCGATGCGTAGGTGATGGTTCTGGGCGACCGTGGCTATCAAGGCGCCCGCGGCACCGTCCGCGTCCCCCACCGAGGCCGCAACCTCCCCCGCTGGACCCAGGGCCTTCAACATCGCCGACGCCCGCCTGCGCGCATCCGGCGAACGCGCCGTGGCCACCATCAAGACTGGCGCCTACTGCGCAAGATCCGCGCGTGCCCCCAACGCGGCACCGCCCTGGTTACAGCGGTTTCACTGTGGAATCGCCACACGATCATGAAGTTGGAAACGTTCATTGGCCGGCCGTCACTCGGTTCGGCCGAGAAGGACAGGAAGGTGCTATTTAGCCTGCTTGAGAGCTTTGAGACGCACCTTGTGGCCCTCGGACCGCCTCGTTCGTAGCTGTTTCCGAGCAGGCCAAGTTCTACGCGCATGTCAAGTGTCGACATGCGCTCCGGCTTCGTCGAAGAATTGCCATGAGCTAGCATGGTTTCATGATCGGTCCAGGTCTTGTCGCTCGACACGAACTCCTACAGTGGGCAGATACAACCACCGCTCGGAGTGAGCTTCCGCGTCTTCTCCGACGGCTTGTCTTGGAGACGGGTCGAGGCTTGGTGCAGCCGGGCTTCCCCGCCGGCGAAGGTGTAGCCACCGGGGGTTGGGATGGAACCCTCATCGCTACTGAGGCCACGCCCTACATCCCAGCCGGCCTCTCAGTCTGGGAACTCAGCGTCGAGAAGTCCCCTGGGGCGAAGGCTGACCGAGATTACAAGAAGCGGGATAGCACGCCCGATGGTTCGCCGACGCAGAGCTGCACCTACATCGCGGCGGCGCTAAGGCCCTGGGTTCAGCGTCAAACTTGGGCAGCCGGTCGCACTGCAGACGGGAAATGGAAGGAGGTACGCGCGCTCGTGTTGACGATATCGAGACGTGGCTGGAAAGTGCGCCAATCACACATGCATGGATATCTCAAGTCCTCGGGCGTAATCCATATGGTTTGAGGCCGGTGGATCTCTGGTGGAACGCTTGGGCTTCCGCTACCACGCCGACGCTCACACCGGCGGTAGTCCTTGCGCGTCGTTCTACCCAAAATGAAGCGAGCAATTCTCAGGCGGACCTGATCGCGCGCCTCAACAGGTCTCCTCAGGTCACCACAATTAAGGGCGGTAGTTTGGAGGAGGTGCAGGCATTCATTGCGGCCGCCCTGTTGCAACTCGCCGCAAGCGGCGAGGATGTGCTAAAAGCGCGAGCAGCATTTGTTGATGACGTAGTCACCTACCGCGCTCTCCTCGCTCAGTCAAGACCGCTTGTTCTGATTCCGACAACTCAACAGACTCGCGCCGAACCTCTCCCCGCGTCGCATCATCATATCGTGGTTCCACTAGTTCAGGCCGCTTCTGCCGACATCGAACTACCACCAATTGATCCTGCCGAGGTGGCCGATGCCCTCAAGGGGAGTGGCATTGACGATCAGCGAGCCGACAAGCTTGGGCGTCTTGCGCGCCGCAGCTTGCTCGCCCTGCGGCGGGATCTGGCTAACAAGCCAGAACTCCACCAGCCGCCGTGGGCCGAACAGCCTGCCGCTCGGCCGACCCGCGGCGTGCTGCTCGCGGGAACATGGAATGAGGGTCGTGAGGGCGACAAGGACGCCCTAGCAAGTCTTGGCGGCAGCACCTACGACGACCTGCGAGAGGCGGCTACCCGCCTTGCAGTTATGGCGGATCCTCTCGTCGGACGGGTCGATGCAGTCTGGGCGCTCGTCTCAGCCTATGACGCCTGGAGCCAGTTGGCGGCGCAAGTACAGCCCGACGATCTAGCGCGCCTCGGTCCAATCGTCCAAAACGTATTGTGCGAGATCGATCCCGCGCTAGAACTCCCAGCGGACAAACATTGGCGGGCGTCGTTGGAGGGAAAGGTTCGCGTCTACTCCTCCGAGTTGCGACGCGGCATAGCCTCGACCTTGGCATTGCTCGGCGTGCACGGCGAACGTGTCGAGGCCGGTTCTGGAACGAACGGCGCGAATTGGGCTTCGTCTCAGGTACGGCAGATACTAGATGCCGCCAACGGTGACATTAATTGTAGTCTGTGGATCTCGCTCGCGGACATTCTTCCGCTTCTTGCCGAAGCATCGCCAGATGCGTTCCTCACAGAGGTGGAGAAAGGCCTCGATGGTGATCGCCCTCTACTCGCGGGCCTATTTGACGCTGAAAGCGTCGGGGGACTGTTCGGAGGGAGGTCCCCTCACACCGGCCTCCTGTGGGCGTTGGAATCCGCCATCTGGTCGAGCGCTCACTTCGGGAGAGCGGTGGAAGTACTTGCCCGCCTTGCAGAAATCGATCCTGGCGGAAAGATGAGTAACCGCCCTGCGGCTACGTTGACTGCGGTGTTCAATCCTTGGCATCCAGACAACTCCGTCGATGTAAATCGACGATTCGCGGTTGTTGACGGCTTGCGTACACGTCACCCCGCCGTAGCTTGGCAATTGATGCTAACCATGCTGCCCGAGACGCACGGTATACACATGCCAATTCACGAGCCGGTATTCCGTGGCTGGAAACCAACCAAGCTCAAAGTCACAAACGTCGAGTACTTCAAGACGATAACCGAGGTCGTTGCTCGGATGGTAGAGGACTCCGGGCGTGACGCCCAGCGCCGGGTTGTACTAATACAGCACATGTCGAACCTTCCGCCAGTCGACCGCGCGGTCGTGCTTGAAGTACTCCAAGAGCATGTCGACGGCAGTTTCTCGGAGGAAGATAGAGCAAGGATCTGGGAGTCCCTCCGCTCCCTAATCGCGAAGCATCGTGAATACGCTGATTCGGTCTGGGCGCTGCCCGAAGAAGAGCTCGCAAAGATTGATGAAGTTCAGTCGATGTTCAAGCCTGCCGGGGTGATGGAACAGCACTTATGGCTATTTCAAGACTACATGCCGCCGCTGCCCGAAGATTCAATACGTACAGATCACACGGCATACCAGGCCGCCCTTGACCGGCGACGCGAGGGCGCTGTTGCCGATATCGACGCCAAGGGCGGGTATGATCATCTGAGTCAATTGGCGCGAGAGGCGACACAACCTTGGTGGGTGGGTGTCGCTATCGCTGACGCTACCGGCGATAAGTACGAGGACAGGCTATTGGCGCTACTTGGATCTAGCGACTCAATCGAGGCCGGCGTCGGTTTCAGCTACGCTGCGCGTCGCTTCGTTCAGGGCGGCTGGCCCTGGCTCGAAGCCGCTCTCGAGCGAATGTCGGACCTTTCGTCGATGCATCAAGCCCTCCTGCTTCTGAGCACTGCCGACTACCCTCGTGCGTGGCAGAGAGCCGACCAACTCGGCCAAGAGGTGGCGGGTGAGTTCTGGAAGAAGTTCCAGCCGTACGGGCTGGGCCCGGGGTTCGCCTACGTCGCTCACGCCGTGGGGCGCCTTATGGCGGTTGGCAGGAATGCGGTCGCCCTCGCATTGGTCGAATTGTATGCTAGGCGCGATGCGGCAGACATCGAGCTTCTTGTAGATCCCGCGGCCTCCGCGCTTGAGTCACTTATAGTGGCTGACGATCCGGAGATCGGTGGACTTCGTCAGTACAGCTTCAATCAACTCTTCGACCTATTCTACGATTATGAGGCTACCCTTGGGTGGGAGCGAATTGCCCGTCTAGAGTGGGCGTATTTACCGGCTCTCGGGTACGACGCGAACCCGCGGATGCCCGGCAGGCTACTCGCACGCGACCCAAACTTCTTCGTCGAGATGGTCTCGACCGTATTTAGACCTGCCTCTACAGAGGAAGAGCCCCCGGTCGCACCCGCCGACGAAGGGCGAGTGTTGAACGCCTACCGTCTGCTTGATGACTGGTCGCCCTCGCCAGGCGTGCAGGAAGATGGCAGCGTTGACGCCGACATGCTCGCCGCGTGGATCTCACAGGCGATAAGGGGACTCGAAAGCGCAGATCGTCTCGCGATCGGCTCCGAAAAGATCGGAAACGTCCTTGCAAGGATACCGGCTGAACCAGATGGAGCGTGGCCCAGTCTTGCGGTTCGCAATCTTCTCGAAAGCTTGCATAGCACTTCGATCGATACAGGGTTCTACGTGGCGATACTAGACCGACGAGGCGTGACCACTCGCTCCCCTGAGTCCGGCGGCGGTCAGGAACGATCCCTGGCAGCTAAGTATCGCTCTGATGCCGACAAATACGCAGACGGCTGGCCGCGTACTGCGGCCATCCTCCGGTCATTGGCAGAAAGTTACGAGCATGACTCGCGACGAGAAGATCACTCAGCTGAGCGCTCCCGTCGTGGCCAAGACTAGGCTGTTGGCCGCTGCGGTACCGACACGCGATGGTCGATCCGGGCGCGGCTTACTCAGAATGGTGCTCACGGAGCAACCGAGCCACTCTCGACCACCGCTCCATACGGTCGACCGTTTCCGACCTGGTCTTATGGTCGGTCGGTGCTTCATTCGAGGGAGATGAGCGGCGAGCAGTCCCCAGTAGGGCAGTGTGTTGGCCAGCCGACCGGTCAACTGCAACTGTGGATAGTCCGGGCTCCACCACGACTGGAATGCCCGCTGCAGGTCGGGCGGAGCCACGCCGATCCAGACCCCGAAGGTGACGGTGTACCCGCCGGTCAGCCGGACCGGCAGCAGAGCACGCACGAACGGCCCGACCTCGGGGACCTGCATCATGACCGAGTTGTTCGCGTCCTCATGGCTGAGCCAGACGCCGGCAGCCTGTTCCCGCTCCGGGGTGGCCAGGACCGGGTCGGGCAGGCGGAACCGGATGTGCCGGTCATGATCGTGCACCGGTCGCCCGCACAGCGCGCAAGTCGACCAGCCTCACACTCCCATCCTGCCGTACCGGTCCACGCTGCGGCGATGAACAGGCCGCCTCCGCCATGGGTGACGGTGATCGACGCCTCGCTACAGGCCCGGTGGGCCGCCCGCCACCGTTTATGATCAACAGCCTGCTCATGCGGTCAACCGCGTCGGGCACCCGCTGAACATCAAGATCCTCAAACATCAAGATCAACTGCGCTGTCGTGCCGCGGAGCGGGCCGCGCGCGGAGAGGTCGGCTACTTAGGGGATCTGCGGCCTGCGGCGGGTTGAGTGGATCTGCGACACTCGCGGGCAGTTGGCCCGGTCAGACGCCGGCCGCGGTCAGGCCCCAGGTGGCGTAGGGCAACGTGACTGTGCTGTCGAGCGCCGCGCCGACTGCGGCCAGCACCTCCGCAACCGTGTCCGGCGGCAGGCTGGTGAGACCGCCGGAGGTCGCGATCAGGTTCAGCAGGTCGTCCCGGGCGTAGGACCGCTGCCAGTCGTACCGCCAGATCTCCGGCTCGCCGAAGCCCCCCGCCTCCCGGATTCCGTCCGCGGCTCGGGCGTACAGGGCTTGATAGCCGTCCAGCATCGAGGCCGGCGGCCGGATCGGTGCGTCCGGGACGACTCGCTGGTACACCGCGGCGAGCGCATCCGCCGCGGCGGTCGGCAACTCGTACACGCTGCCGAACGGAGCCAGCACACCGCCCGGCCGCAGCACCTGCCTCGCCTTGACCGCACCGATCACCGGGTCGACCCAATGCCAGGCCGTACCGGACACCACCGCGTCGAAGCGCCGGCCCTCCGGCTCCCACGCCTCGAACGTGTCGACCTCAACCTCCAGACCGCTGCCGCGCGCGAAGTCCGCCATCCGCGGATCCGCCTCGACCCCGAGCACCCTGCACCCGGAGGCCCGGAACTGGCGCGCCTCGATGCCGGTCCCGCAGCCCACATCCAGAAAGCCAGGACCCGGCGCTGCGGCCACGATCCGTCCGATCACCGCGTCCGGGTACGGCGGCCGGCTTCGGTCGTATCCCAGCGCATCGATCCCGAACGACTCGGCCATCCGGCGGTGCATGTGCGGCGGCAGTGGAGTGGACACCCGCCCAATCTAAGACGACCGCGTCAACCCCAGTGGTGGGCGTGTTGATCGGGATCAGGATCGGCCCGGCGAGCGGGAGGTCCCAAAGGGATTCCTGGATCATCAGCGCGAGTCACGTCCGAGCAGCTTCGAGACGCCGGACTGGCTCGACTGTCTCCGCGCGAGGAGTAGTCCAGGCTGCCGCCCGTGCACCGATCACAGCCGTCAACCCTCCGTTGATCAACAATGCTCATCTGCCGCGATGACGGCTTGTCGGTCAGGAAACGCAGGTCGGCCTGGGACTGCCTGATCTTGCCGCGTTTCGGGGCGGTGCGCCGCAGTGGATTCTGCGTGACCTCACCCTTCTCCAGCGCGTAGTTGAACACGCCGTAGAGCAGGCCGTGGTAGTTGGCCTTGGTCTTCAGCGACCGGTCCCAGCCGATCAGCCACGCCTTGATGTCATCCTCGGTGACCGACGACACCGTCGTGTCGAACGGCCGGTGGGCACCCCCCTGCCGGCCACGCACCTCGACCGCCGTGAGCGTCCGCAACTGGCTCCGGTACCGCGACCGCTGCCCCGACGAGCAGTCGACGAGCTGGTCGACGTACTCCAGCCCGACCGCCTCAACCGAGCGGGCCGGCAACGCCGGGTCGTCGGCGGGGCCGTGGTCGCGGACGAACCCGGCACCCTTGACCCAGCCGTCCGGCCAACGCTCGCCGGCGGCAGCGACCGTCCGCTTGAAGCCCTCCGCCCGAGCGAGATTCTGCGTGTCGCTCCCGGCGCCGAAGGTCTCGACCTGCGGCCGGCCCGCCCGGGTCCCGCCGAGCCGCCACCGCACGCTGAACGAGGTGCCCCCGTCGGTGCGCTTCTTGGGCTCGATCCAGGCCATCGCATCCGCCGCCTTCAGAGGGTCCGTGCACCACCGGTGCACCACTGAGGCCGATTCCAGGCGAAACCCGAAGTTGAGGCCCTACACCGTAGGGCCTCTCTACGTGTCCGAGGGGGGACTTGAACCCCCACGCCCGTTAAGGGCACTAGCACCTCAAGCTAGCGCGTCTGCCATTCCGCCACCCGGACCGATGCGGTAAGCCACTTTACCGAAGTGCTGCGGGCGGCCTCAAACCAGTGTCCGGGGCGGGGTCAGCGGATCAGCGCCGTGGCCAGCTCGCGCCACTGGTCGAGGGGGATGGTGCCGGGCGAGCCGAGGAGGTTGAGGGCGACCTGGTCGGCGCCGGCCGCCCGGTGCGCGGCGACGTGGCCGGCGATGGTGTCGGCGTCGCCCCAGACCACCAGCGCGTCCACGAGGCGGTCGGTGAGCTGGCTGATGTCGTCGTCGGTGAAGCCCATCCGGCGGAAGTTGGCCTGGTAGGCGGGCACCTGGCCGAGGAAGCTCAGCGGTTCCCTGGCGATCCCGCGGGCCCGTCGCGGGTCCGTCTCCAGCACCACGAGCAGCTGGCTGACCAGGGCGGTGTCCGGGCCGAGGGTGGCCCGGGCCTGTGCGGTGTAGTCCGGGGTGATGAGCACCGGGAGGGCGCCGGCGGCGCGGTCGTGGGCGAGCCGGAGCATCCGCGGGCCGAGCGCGGCCAGCACCCGGCTGCTGGCCGGCACGCCCGACCCGTCCAGCTCGTCCAGGTAGTGGTTGAGCGTGTCGAACGGCTTCGAGCCGTGCGCGCCGCCGAGGCCGACGACGAACCGGCCGGGTTCGACCGCCGCGTAGGCCCGGGCGACGGAAGCGGCGTCGATCCGGTCGACCGCGATGATCGAGCCCGCGACCGGGATCTTCCGGGTGGCGCGGATCACCGCGGCGATCGGGTCCAGGGTGGCCAGCGGACCGCCGGTGAGCCAGATCGTCGAGTAGCCCAGATCCTCCAGTTCCGCCATCGCGGCGGGTGACCCGGCGGCCTCGTCCGGGCCGAGCACTGCTCCGAGCGGTCCCAGTTCGAGCTTCGGCACGGGTGGCTCCCTCCGGCCGGCGCCACGCCGACCACCGCCGGGTAACCCGCGGCCGGGCCCGAACTGTTCCGGACCCGCCCGGACCGCTGCCGGCCCGGATCGGACCCGAACCCGGACCCAGCCCGGATCGGACCCGTCCCGGACCCGACTCGGGCCGGACCCGGGCCGGATCGGGGCCCGGGCCGAGGATGGGCGGCCGGACGGGGTGCTGCCCGGGCCGGCGTGGGGGCGCCGGTCCGGGCAGCTGGGTGGGATGGTCCGGTCAGGGCTGCGGGTCCTCCACGTTCGGGGTGAACTCGCAGCCGATGGAACGGTCGAAGCCGGCGCCGCCGTCGCCCAGCTCGTTCAGCTCGTCGCCGCAGCCGAGCTTGTCGTCGCCGCCGAGCCCGAACACCCAGTCGACGCCGGTCAGCCCGGCGATCAGGTTCGGGCCGTCCGAGCCGAACAGGAGATCGCCGGCCTTGCCGCCGACGATGTCCTCGACGTTGCTCAGCACGTTGTCGCCCTCGTCCGCGCCGGTCCGGCCGTCGTCCGGCAGGCCGTTGATGGTCACGGTGACGCCCTCGACCCGGTTGGCGTAGTTGACGGTGTCCTCGCCGGCGCCGCCGTCGAAGGTGTCCGCCCCGAAGAACGAGACGTCCGAGTCCAACTCGCCGCGGAGCAGGTCGTCGCCGTCCCGCCCCTCGAGCCGGTTGTCGCTGAACGTGCCGGTCAGGGTGTCGTTGCCGGGCCCGCCGGTGATGTCCTCGATGTCGTTGTGCGCGTTGTCCTTCTCGCCGATCGCGCCGTCGTCGTTCACCTCGTCCAGGTCGACCCGCAGCGGGGCGGTGCTGGTGCGGTCGTCGTAGGTGAGCTCGTCCCGGCCGCTGCCGCCGAAGATGTCGTCGGCGCCGAAGCCGCCGTCCAGCGTGTCGTGATCCGCGCCGCCGTCCAGCGAATCGATGCCGACCTCGGTGTTGGTGCCGTCGGCGGTGTCGCCGAACAGGCGGTCCGGGCCGGCCAGGCCGAGCAGGGTGTCGTTGCCGGCGTGCCCGATCAACGTGTTCTGCACCGCGCTGAGGTTGCTGCCGGTCAGCTTGTCGTTGCCGGCACCGGCGGAGACCCGCTCGACATCGGCGCGGATGTCGTCGTGCTCCCCCGGCGCGCCGTCGGTCGCGGTCTCGTCGTTCAGGTTGACGACCACGCCGGCGGTCCGGTCGGAGTAGTCGACCAGGTCGCTGGGGCCGGGACCGCCGAGGAGCACGTCGGCGCCGTCCGGGGTGGCCTCCGTGGCGAGCGTGTCGTTGCCGTCGCCGGCCTCGACCCGGTCGTTGCCGGCGCCGTCCCGGATGGTGTCGTTGCTGGCGCCGGTGATCAGCACGTCGTCGCCGTCGCCGCCGTTGACCGTGTCCTGGTCGACTCCGGTGGTGATCTCGTCGTTGCCGTCGCCGCCGCTCACGTTGATCGGGAACGGCAGCGGCGCGCTGAACTGGTCGTCCAGGTCGCCGGTGTTCGAGATGATCAGGTTGACGTTCGCCGCCGAGCAGGTCGCGACGTTGCGGCTCACGGTGGTGCAGCCACTGCCGGCGAGCAGCAGATCGCCGCCGTCGCTGACGGTGAAGGTCGAATTGGTCAGGGTCACCGAGATCGCGTTGGCCTTGCCCGGCTGCGCGAAGATCCGCAGGCCCGCGGTGCCGGACGAGACCGTCGTCCCGGTCAGCGCGTGGGCCACCCCGGCCGTGCCGATGGACGATCCGACCGCGACAGCGGCGATCGCCACCGCCGGGAACCAGCGCGTGCGCCGTGGTCCGACGCGCCCGGGACGGACCCGGGCGCTGCCCTCTTCCGATGTCATCTGTGTCTCCTTGTCCGCTCGACATCCCCTGGTGGGAGCCCGCCCGTGCCGGGCGGGTCGAGCGGGAAGTGGAGCCGGCCGGTCTGCGGATCCGTACCGGAGTACGCAGATCTCCGTACCGAAACCCGTACCGCGCCGGTATCGGGAGACCGCCGGTCGGCGTCATGTGGCTGGAGTGCGCCGCACTGATGCGGCCCGGACCGGGAGGCACTGATGGGGAGCACGACGGCAGCGGACCTGCGCCGGGTGCTGCGGTACGCCGAACTGGCGGTCGAGGTGAGCGACTTCGGCGCGGTCGGGCCGGTGCTGCTGCGCGGCCTGGCCGAGCTGGTCGGGGCGGACGCGGCCATGCTGCAGGAGGTCGACCTGGCCGGCGGGCCGCGGGTGGTGGCCGTCGGCTGGCCGGCCGAGCAGTTCACGCTGCGGCACGCCGAGGGGTACACGCCGGTGCTGACCACCCACCCGCTGGTGGTCAAGTGCTCGACGCTGCCACCGGACCACGCCCTTCAGTCGGCCCCGGTCCGGGTGTCCGATCTGCTCAGCCGGCGGGAGTGGCGGGCCAGCCTGGTCTACCAGCAGACCGACTGGCGCTTCGACGACGAGATGGGCCACATCGTCGACGCCCGCGGCACCGCGCTGCGCGGGATCTGGCTGTCCCGCAGCGGCCGGTCGTTCACCGACCGGGAGCGCGACCTGCTCATGCTGACCCGCCGGCACGTGGCCGTCGCGCTGCGCCGGGTCAACCGGGACCAGCACCGGGCGCTGCAGATCCTGCCCCGGCCGGCCTGGGTCCCGGTGGCCGCCGCGCCCGCCCGGCCGGCCGGAACAGCGGGCGCCACGCTGTCCGGGCGGGAGCAGGAGGTGCTCGCGCTGGTCGCCCGCGGGCTCACCGACGCGCAGCTGGGCCGCCGACTCGGGATCAGCCCGCGCACCGTCGGCAAGCACCTGGAACGCGTCTACGCCAAACTCGGCGTCCCCAACCGGGCCGCCGCCGTCGCACACCTCGCCCCCGTCGCACAGCCGGCCCCCGCCGCCCGGGCACTGCATCCCCGGCCGGATCCCCGGCCGGCGGCACCCGCCGGGGTCCCCCGGCTGCCGCCGGTCGGTCGGTCAGCCGGTCGGCCGGTCGAGATGACGAAGTAGCGGGCTACTCGGCCGAAGTGCCCGGCCGCGGCGCCCGGCCGGGGCCACGGCGCCGGCCGGCCGGTTACGGTCCCGGCATGGAGACCGTCCAGCAGACCGCGGACGCGGTCCGGCTCACCCCGACGATCTGGCAGGTGCCGTTCCCGATGGGGCACGTGTACCTGGTCCGGCTGCGGACCGGCTTCGCCGCGGTGGACACCGGGGTGCCCGGGTCCGGCCCGGCGATCCTGGCCGCGCTCGCCCACCTCGGCGCCG
>Ga0307499_10000125_pt1 | contig 27436 bp, 24 predicted proteins | sample 13_S_MG_FD_201363 | JGI IMG/M metagenome (GOLD analysis project Ga0307499, IMG submission 201363) | Soil microbial communities from Populus trichocarpa stands in riparian zone in the Pacific Northwest, United States - 13_S | ecosystem: Environmental > Terrestrial > Soil > Riparian zone > Trees... | reverse complement strand
ACCCCGGCGCTGCCGCCGGCCGGGCGCGATCCCGGTGGCCCGCTCAGGGGCCGCACCCCGGCGGGCCCACCTGCTGGTCGCGACCCGGCTGGCCCGCCCACCGGCCGGACCGCCCCCGGATCGCCCACCCGCCGCGGTCCGGGCGGTCCACCGACCGGCGGCACCCCGGCCGTGCCGCCTGCTGGCCGTGATCCGGGCGGTCGGCCCACCGGCGGTACCCCGGCGGTGCCGTCTGGCGGCCGTGATCCGGGTGGTCGGCCCACGGGCGGTACCCCGGCGGTGCCGCCTGCTGGCCGTGGTCCGGGTGGTCGGCCGACGGGCGGTACCCCGGCCGTGCCGTCTGGCGGCCGTGATCCGGGTGGTCGGCCCACGGGCGGTACGCCGGCGGTGCTGCCTGGTGGCCGTGATCCGGGTGGTCGGCCCACGGGCGGTACGCCGGCGGTGCTGCCTGGTGGCCGTGACCCGGGCGGGCCGCCCACCGGCCAGACCCGGGCCGGGCCGTTTTCGGAACGCGATCCGGCCGGACCGCCGAGCGGTCGTACTCCGGCAATCCCGCGCTACGGCCCCGGCCCGTCCCCGCAGGCGTTCCGCCCGTCCGACCCGCGCGGCATCCCGGCCCCCCGCAGCGCCCCGCGCGACCAGCCGGACGAACCCGACACCCGGGCCGCCCGCCGCCGGCAAGCCGAGCGATCAGACACCGCGGCCCGGGCTGCCCCGCCGAACCTGTCGAACCCGCACGGCCTGCCCGCTGCCCGGCACCAGCCGCCACCAGCCGCCCCGGCGGCCCCGCCGGCCCAGGCAGCCCCGGCGGAGGCAGCTACCCGGGCGGAGCGGCGCCGCCAGGCCGAGCAGTCCGGCGCCACCGGCCGCGGCAAGGGGCGGCACCAGCCGCCGGAGACCCCGCGCCGGGCCAAGGGCCGCAACCAGCCAGCCCCACCCACCGAGGTGGCCGCCAGCCGGGATGCCGGCCCCGACACCGCCCCCGGCTGGGACGTCGGCTCGACCACCGCCCCCGGCTGGGGGACCAGCTCGGCTACCGCGCCCGGCTGGGAGGCCGGTGCGGCCGCCGCGCCCGGCTGGGACGTCGGCTCGGCCCCCGGCCTGGGCCGGGATACCGGCTCGACTACCGCGTCCGGCTGGGACGTCAGTTCGGCCACCGTGCCCGGCTGGGAGACCGGGGCGGGTACCGGCCCGGGCTGGGAGGACGCGGTCCAGCCGGGCTACCGCACCGGGCAGCAGCCCGTCGCGCCGGTGGGGTACCTGGGCGGGGAGCGGCCCGACGACCAGCAGCCGCCGGCGGACTTCCGGTCGGTCACCGGCACGCGGAAGGCGAAGCCGGCTGACAAGCCGGAGAAGGCCCGGCCGGCGCGCCGCCGGGGCCCGCGGCTGGTCGTCGTGATCATGTCGCTGGTGCTGGCCGCGGCGCTGACCGCGGCCGGGGTCTGGTGGTTCACCTTCCGCGGCGACCCCGGAGTAGCGCCGGCCGCCTACGCCCAGTCGGTGTGCACCGGCGTCCGGGACTGGCAGCAGAACGTGACCGGCCAGAGCACGGCGTTGCAGGCAAAGATCGCGCCGCTGACCAACCTGCCGGCGAAGCGCACCGCGGTGGTCGCCTACTACACCAGCCTGGCGACCCGCACCGACAGCCTGCAGGGCACCCTGACCAGCGCCGGCATCCCGGACGTCACCGGCGGCGAGGACTACACGCGGGAGCTGATCCGGGTGGTGGGGGAGCAGGCCGCCGCGCTGCGCGACTCGGCCAGCCGGGCCGGCCGGCTGGACATCTCGTCCGCGTCGCTGTTCGAGATCTCGTTGAATTCCCTGCTCACCAACGCGTCCAAGTCGGTCGACACGGTGACCGAGGCGCTGGCCCACCCCGCCATCGGCATCCCGCCCGAACTCACGACCGCCTTCGAGGCCGACCCCACCTGTGCCGCCTACACCGGCTGACCAGACCCCGCCGGCGCCTCCGGCTCACCCCGCCGGCTCGCCCCGTCCCGCCGTCCCGCCTCCGGCTCACCCCGCCGGCCCGCCCCGCCGGCTCGCCCCGTCCCGCCGGCCTGGCCCGTCCCGTCCCGTCGGCGCCTCCGGCTCGCCCCGCCGGCTCGCTCGCCCCGTCCCGCCGGCTCGCCCGCCCCGTCCCGCCGGCTCGCCCGCCCGGTCCCGCCGTCCCGTCCCGGCGGCCCGTCCGCCGGCCCGGCCCGGCTATTCCCACTCGATCGTGCCCGGCGGCTTGCTGGTGATGTCGAGGACGACCCGGTTCACCGCGCGGACCTCGTTGGTGATCCGGGTCGAGATCCGGGCCAGCACCTCGTACGGGACGCGGGACCAGTCGGCGGTCATCGCGTCCTCGCTGGAGACCGGGCGCAGCACGATCGGGTGGCCGTAGGTGCGGCCGTCGCCCTGCACGCCGACCGACCGGACGTCGGCCAGCAGCACCACCGGGCACTGCCAGATGTCCCGGTCCAGGCCGGCGGCGGTCAGCTCGTCCCGGGCGATCGCGTCGGCGGCGCGCAGCACGGCGAGGCCCTCGGCGGTGACCGCGCCGACGATCCGGATGGCCAGCCCGGGCCCGGGGAACGGCTGCCGCCAGACGATCTGCGGCGGCAGCCCGAGCTGCTCGCCGACCCGGCGCACCTCGTCCTTGAACAGCGTCCGCAGCGGCTCCACCAGCGCGAAGCGAAGGTCGTCCGGCAGCCCGCCGACGTTGTGGTGCGATTTGATGTTCGCGGCGCCGGTGCCGCCGCCGGACTCGACCACGTCCGGGTACAGCGTGCCCTGCACCAGGAACTCCACGGTCTCCCCGTGCGCCCCGGCCTCGTCCAGGATCGACCGGGCGGCCGTCTCGAAGACCCGGATGAACTCGTGCCCGATGATCTGCCGCTTCCGCTCCGGGTCGGTCACGCCGGCCAGCGCCGCGAGGAACCGGTCGGCCGCGTCCACCACATGCAGCCGGACGCCGGTGGCGGCCACGTAGTCCCGCTCGACCTGCTCGGCCTCGCCCGCCCGCAGCAGCCCGTGATCGACGAACACGCAGGTCAGCTGGTCACCGACGGCGCGCTGGACGAGCGCGGCGGCGACCGCCGAGTCGACCCCGCCGGACAGCCCGCAGATCACCCGCTTGCCGCCGACCTGGGCCTGGATCGCGGCCACCTGCTCGTCGATGATGTTCGCCTCGGTCCACAGCGGGCGGCAGTGCGCCCCGTCGTAGAGGAAGCGCTCCAGCACCCGCTGGCCCTGCTCGGTGTGCAGCACCTCCGGGTGGAACTGCACCCCGTACAGCCCGCGCTCGGCCGACTCGAACGCGGCCACCGGGCTGCCCTCGGTGCCGGCCAGCACGGTGAAACCGGGCGGCGCGGCGGAGACCGCGTCCCCATGCGACATCCATACCGGCAGCCGGGCCGGCAGCCCGCGCAGCAGCACGCCGGGCTCGGCGACGGTCAGCCCAGTGCGGCCGAACTCGGACAGCCCGGTGCGGGCCACGGCGCCGCCGAGCGCCAGCGCCATCGCCTGGAAGCCGTAGCAGATGCCGAGCACCGGCACGCCGGCGGTGACCAGCTCGACCGGGGCCTGCGGCGCACCCGGCGCGTACACCGAGGCGGGCCCGCCGGACAGGATGATCGCCTTCGGCCGCCGGGCCAGCATCTCGGCTACCGGCAGGTCGTGCGGGACGATCTCGCTGTAGACCCGCGCCTCCCGCACCCGGCGGGCGATCAGCTGCGCGTACTGCGCCCCGTAGTCGACGACCAGGACGAGATCGGTCAGCTCCGCATTCACCCAGCTGATCCTAGAGGGCGCCCGGCCCGGCCCGGCGCAGCCCGGCCCGGTGGCGGCCCGATCCGGCGCTGGCCCGATCCGGGACCCGATTCGGGGGATGCGGCACGCCATCGGTGTGGTGCGGGCGGTTAACTGTGCCGGAAGGATCGTCGCATCGGTACTGTTCCGGATGGGGCGATCACGCCCGACGGAGGTGGGGCATGGGCGCTATCGGTGCGGGTCTGTTCCTGATCGGGCTCGGCGCGATCATGCACTACGCGGTGACCGCTGATGTCTCCTGGATCCGGATCGACGTCGTCGGAACCATCCTGATGATCATCGGTGCCGTCTCGCTGCTGCTCGGCCTGGTCGTCTACCGCAGTCGCCGGCAGGGCCGCGTGATCACGCAGCGCCGGGTCTGGGACGACCACGGCGGGCCGGAGGAGAACGAGTACATCGAGGAGCGCCGCACGTACGACGAGCCGCCGGCCTGAGCCGCCCGGCGCGGCCAGCGCAGACTCCGGCCGCGAACCGGCGTGTGCCTGCCGCGGTGGGTGGGTATCAGCCCGGATGAAGGCGCAACCGCGCCGGTCATCTGGGAGGTAACACGATGAACATCGGCGTGAGCATCTTCCTTATCGCGATAGGTGCGATTCTCGCTTTCGCCGTCAACGCCACGGTGAGCGGTATCGACATCAACGTGGTCGGGGTCATCCTGCTCGTAGTCGGGATCGGCTGGCTCGCGCTCTCGCTCGTGCTGCTCAGCAGCCGGCGCACCCGGCTCGGCCGGCCGGGCAGCGCGGTGGTCGAGGAGCGCCGGGTCTACAACGAGCCGCCGGCCGTGAGCGCGTACGAGACCCGTGTGTACGACGAGCCCCCGCTGCCCTGACCCCGCCCCCTGAGTCGCCCGCTCCCTGACCCTGAAATCAGCGGGCTGTGTGATGCCAGGGCCCGTCGGCCATCCCCCCGGCCGGCGGGCCCGCTGGCTGCCCGCACCGACTGAACCGGCGCCGAACCGGCCAGCCACACTGAGCCCATGACCGAGCACCCCCAGCCCGCCACCGCCGAACCGGCGGCTGAGCCGGCCGCACCGGCCGAGCCGGCCGCGGGCCCGGACGGGCAGCAGGCGGACCCGCCGGCGGAGCGGACCGGGGCCCGCCCAGCGGCCACCGCCGTCGAGCCGACCACCGCGGAGCCGGCCGCCGCGGCCGGGGCCGACCCCACCGGCGGCCCGCTGGCCGGTTCCGGGTGCACCTCGCGGGCCTGGCGGAACGGCGTACTGGAGGCGGAGAACTTCCCGCTGGCCCAGGTCTCCGACTACCTCGCCCAGGAAGACTGCCTGGTCTGGGCCGACGTCTGCACCCCGAACCAGGAGGACCTGCAGCACATCGCCGACGAACTCGGGCTCGCCCCGCTCGCCGTGGAGGACGCGGTCAGCCGCAGCGAGCGGCCCAAGGCGGACCGGTACGCCTCGCACCTGTACGTGAACACGTACGCGGTCGATCTGGACGTCGAGAGCGGCGCCCTGCGGACGGCCCAGATCGGTGCGTTCGTGCTGCCCCGGGTGCTGGTGACGGTCCGGCAGGACCCGTGGTTCGGCACCGACAGCTTCGTCGCCCGCTGGGACGCCAACCCGGACCTGATGAAGCACGGCGTGGCCACGTTGCTGCACGGCCTGATCGACCTCGTCGTGGACACCCACTTCGACACCGTGCAGGCGCTGGACGACGAGATCGAGACGCTGGAGGACCGGCTGTTCGAGGCCCATCCGGTGTCCGCCGAGGTGCAGCGCCGGACGTTCGCGCTGCGCAAGAGCCTGGTGCAGCTACGCCGGGTGGTGCTGCCCACCCGCGAGGTGGTGAACACGCTGCTGCGCCGCGACCTGCACCTGGTCCCGCCGGAGATGCAGCCCTACTTCCAGGACGTCTACGACCACGTGCTGCGCGCCTCGGAGTGGACCGAGAGCCTGCGCGACATGGTCAGCACGATCTTCGAGACCAACCTCTCGCTGCAGGACGCCCGGCTGAACAACGTGGTGAAGAAGCTCAGCGCCTGGGCGGCGATCATCGCGGTGCCGACCGCGGTGACCGGTTTCTACGGCCAGAACGTGCCGTACCCCGGGTACGGCCAGTGGTCCGGGTTCGTGGCCAGTGTGGTGGTCACGGTCGTCCTCGGGGTCGGCTTCTACCTCGGCTTCCGCCGGCAGGGCTGGCTGTAGCCGGGCCTACTGGAATTCGAGCACGGCCGGGGCCGGGTGCACGGCCAGTAGCTCGGGCGGCGTGAACAGGTCGATGTCCTGCTTGTAGAAGAGCTTGAAGCCGAGCCCGAACCGCTTGTCGGCGGCCAGCATCCGGTACTTGACCAGCTTGTCCGCCTGGGACCCGAAGCCGTCCATGTTGAAGACCATGGCCAGGTTCTTCCGCGGCGTCACCGACGGCTTGCCGCGCACCATGCCGTTCGTGAACTGGTGCACCAGCAGCAGCTTCTGCGGCAGCTTGTGCTTGGCGGTCAGCCCGTCCAGCCAACCGGACACCGCGTTCACCTCGGCCGCGCCGACCGAGCCGATCCGGCGACCGGGCACGTCGTGCGGGCCCATCCGCCATTCCGGGTCGATCGCCAGCGCCACGTCCGGGAAGACCAGCCAGCGTTCCAGCCGCTTGGCCTCGGTGACGAAGTCGGCCCGGCCGGGCTGGATGTCCAGCACCAGCAGCGCCTTGTGCCGCCGGGCCGAGTCCAGGTAGCGCTGGATATCGGCGCTGTCGATCCGGTAGCGGTATTTCCCGTCCGGCCCCGGGCCGGCACTCGCCACCACCGCGATCAGCTCGTACGCGGGCAGCACCGGATGCCCGCGGGACGCCCAGCGGGCCGCTTCCTTGGCCAGCCGGGGCCAGACCGCGTCCGGCGGGCCGGAGCCGAGCACCCCCAGGGCCGGGCCGTTCGGACCGCCGTAGTACGCCACCACCCGCCACTTCGGCAGCAGCGTCCGATCGCCGCGCGGCAGCGCGCTGGCGCCACCGGCCGGTGCCGGGCCGCTGGCGCTCGGCGTGGTCGGCGGTGCTGTCGGCGTCGGCCTGGTGGCCACCGCCGACGTCGACCCGACCGCACTCGGACTGCTCGCCGGTGTACCGCCCGGAGCGGCCCGCGGCGGCAGATCGGACGAACAGCCGGCGACGGCGAGCAGCACCACCGCAGCCGCCGCCAACACCCGCCTCGTCCCGGACCGGACGCTCCGCCGGGCGAACCGCCGCTCCCCGCGAACAGGGGGCGGCCAACTCCGCCCCATCACCCGCGCAGCGCCAGGGCCAGCTCCACCTTCTGGAACTCCTTGACGCTGGAGTAGCCGCATTTGGCCATCGCGCGGCGCAGCGCGCCGAAGATGTTCCGCGCCCCGGACGGGTCCGCGGTCGGCCCGACCAGCAGCTCGGACAGCGGGGACCGCTCGTCGGAGTAGGCCACCTGCTCCACGGTGGAGCGGGGCAGCTTGGGGTGCGAGACGGTCGGGTCCCAGTACCGGCCGCCGCCGGGCGCCTCGATGGCGGGGGCCAGCGGCTCGCCGAGCATCACCGCGTCCGCACCGCAGGCGATCGCCTTGGCCGCGTCGCCGCCGGTGTTGATGTCCCCGTACGCGACCAGGTGCACGTACCGGCCGCCGGTCTCGTCCAGGTAGTCCCGCCGGGCGGCGGCCGCGTCGGCCAGCGCGGTGGCCATCGGCACGTCGATGCCGAGCAGCCGGGGCGTGGTGGAGCCGCGGTGCGCGCCGTAGCCGACGATCACCCCGGCCGCGCCGGTACGCATCAGGTGCAGCGCGGTCTGGTAGTTGCCGCAGCCGCCGACCACCACCGGCACGTCCAGGTCGGCGATGAACGTCTTCAGGTTCAGCGGCTCCCGGCCCACCACGACGTGCTCGGCGGAGATCACCGTGCCCTGGATGACCAGGATGTCGGCGCCGGCGTCGATCACCGTGTTGGCGAAGACCAGCGTGTTCTGCGGCGACAGCCGAACCGCGGTGCGCGCGCCGGTGGCCCGGATGTCCTCGATCCGGCCGGCCAGCAGGTCAGGTTTGACCGGCTGCGCGTACACCTCGCGCAGCCGCTGCTGGGACGGCGGCTGCTCGGACTCGGCCAGCTCGGTCAGCACCGGCTCCGGGTCGTCGTACCGGGCCCAGAGCCCCTCGCCGTTCAGCACCGCCAGCCCGCCGAGCTTGTCCGCCAGGGTGGCCGTGGTCGGCGAGACCACGGCGTCCGACGGGGCGACCATCAGCGGCAGATCGAACCGGTGCGCGTCGATCTGCCAGGCGATCGAGACGTCGGCGGACCCCCTGGTCCGCCGCGACGGGACCAGGGCCAGGTCGTCCAGGTGGTACCCGCGCCGCGCGGTCTTGCCCATGCCGATCTCGACGACATCGCGCACGCGAGAAGTCCTCTCTTGGTCCGGCCGGACCGGCCGGGTCAGCGCCCGCTGTAGTTGGGCGCCTCGACGGTCATCTGGATGTCGTGGGGGTGGCTCTCCTTGAGCCCGGCCGTGGTGATCTGGACCAGCCGCGCCCTGGTCTGCAGGTCGGGGATCGTGCCGCACCCGGTGTACCCCATCGCCGCGCGCAACCCACCGACGAGTTGATGCGCCACCGCCGCCACCGGCCCGCGGTACGGCACCTGGCCCTCGATGCCTTCCGGCACCAGCTTCTGGTCGTCGATCACGCCGGCCTGGAAGTACCGGTCCTTCGAGTACGACCGGGCCCCGCCGCGGGTCTGCAGCGCCGACAGCGAGCCCATCCCCCGGTACGACTTGTACTGCTTGCCGTTGATGAAGATCAGCTCGCCGGGGCTCTCCTCGCAGCCGGCCAGCAGGCTGCCGAACATCGCGGTGGACGCGCCGGCCGCGATCGCCTTCGCGATGTCGCCGGAGTACTGCAGGCCGCCGTCGCCGATCACCGGAACGCCGGCCGGCAGGCAGGCCGCGGCCGCCTCCATGATCGCGGTGATCTGCGGCACGCCGACCCCGGCGACCACCCGGGTGGTGCAGATCGAGCCGGGGCCGACGCCCACCTTCACGCCGTCGGCGCCCACGTCCACCAGTGCCTGGGCGCCGGCCCGGGTGGCCACGTTGCCGCCGACCACCTCGACCTGCGTGTTCCGCTTGAGCCGGGACACCGTCTCCAGCACGGCCCGGGAGTGGCCGTGCGCGGTGTCCACCACCAGCACGTCCACGCCGGCCTCGACCAGGGTCATGGCCCGCTTCCAGCCGTCCTCGCCGACCCCGACCGCGGCGGCGACCACCAGCCGGCCGTCGGCGTCCTTGGTGGCCAGCGGGTACGCCTCGCTCTTGGCGAAGTCCTTCACGGTGATCAGCCCGCGCAGCCGGCCGCCGCCGTCCACCAGCGGCAGTTTCTCCACCTTGTGCCGGCGCAGCAGCGCCAGCGCGTCCGCGGTGGCCACCCCGACCGGCGCGGTCACCAGCGGCATCTGGGTCATCACGTCGCGCACCGAGCGGGACAGGTCGGCCTCGAACCGCATGTCCCGGTTGGTGACGATGCCCAGCAGCACGCCGCTGTCGTCGGTCACCGGCACACCGGAGATCCGGTACCGGGCGCACAGCGCGTCCACCTCGGCCAGCGTCGCGTCCGGACCGCAGGTGACCGGGTTGCTCACCATGCCGGCCTCGGACCGTTTCACCAGGTCGACCTGGGTGGCCTGGTCCTCGACGGCCAGGTTGCGGTGCAGCACGCCGACGCCGCCCTGCCGGGCCATCGCGATCGCCATCCGGGACTCGGTCACCGTGTCCATCGCCGAGGACACCAGCGGCACCTTCACCCGGACCTTGCGGGTCAGCCAGGTGCTGGTGTCAGCCTCGCTGGGCATCAGGTCGGACGCGCCCGGCTGCAGCAGGACGTCGTCGAAGGTGAGACCGAGCGCGAGCCGGTCGGCGAGGGGCGGGGGAGCCTGGGCGGGAGCGTGCTCGTCGGGGCCGGCAGGAAAATCCATGACACCTCTTCGATTCGGGCGCGGATTGCCGGCCGGCACCTGTCTCGCGGACCCCGGCGAGCCTGCCGACCGACCGTGACTCATGGTACCGAGCGGGCAAGGCATGGTTACCGCACCGACCCGCCGAGCGTCTACCGTGGGCCCGTGACCGACGACGCGCCACTGGACCCGTTCCTCGGTGACCCGGCCGACCCCGCCGCGACGCTCGACGACGTCGACGCGTCGGACCAGGCAGCCGCGCCGCTCACCCCCGCGGAGCGCGAGGATGTGCTCGCCGACCTGGAGGACCTGGAGGTCTTCCAGACGCTGCTGGAGACGCGCGGCGTCCGCGGCATCGTGGTCGAGTGCGAGGACTGTGGGGAGTCGCACTTCTTCGGCTGGGAGCTGATGCGCAGCAACCTGCGGCACCTGCTGGACGAGGGCCGCACCCGGGTGCACGAGCCGGCCTACGGCCCGGACCCCAGCCAGTACGTCAGCTGGGACTACGCCCGCGGCTTCGCCGACGCCACGTTCGCCGCGGCCGAAGACAGCGCCGAGTGAAGCCTGGCCGCCGGCCCGGAGGCCGGCGGCCAGCTGAGCCAGCCAGCTAGGAGACGAGGCCGCGGCGGAAGCCGTGTGCTACGGCCTGGGCCCGGTCGTTCACCCCCAGCTTGCGGAACAACCTGCGGGCGTGCGTCTTCACGGTGTCTTCGGACAGGAACAACTCCCGGCCGATCTCACCGTTGCTCTTGCCCTCGGTCATCCCTACCAGTACCTGCAGTTCGCGGGCGGTCAGCCGGATGTCGGCCTCGCTCTGCCCGTTCCCGCGCTGGCCGCCCAACTCCACGCCGGCCAGCGCGTGCGCCAACGCCGCGCAGACCTCCGCGTGTGAGGCGTCCCAGCGCAGGTAGCCCCGGGCCCCGCAGGCCACCGCCGCCACAATGTTGGTTGTGTCGTCGGCAGCCCCGAAGACGAGAACGCAAGCACGTGGGTAACGAGCCACCAAGCGGCGGGTCAGCACAATGCCGGTGTCGACGGCCCGCTGGGTGCCGACCAGAACCACGTCTGGCCGCTCCCGCGGATACCGCTCGATCAGGTCGTCACCGCTGGCGACCGTATCTACCCGGTCCACCCCCGGGACCACCGACATGAACTGCGCTAGACCTTCTCGGACGCCACGTCGCTCGTCGCAGATGAGCACGCTGGTCACCGACATCCTCCTCAGCCCATGCCGGGTCAATCGTCGTCAGTCACCCCCGTGTTCGAGACTGCGTCGCAACGACTGTAATCCGTACGGGTGACCTTGTGGGGGAACCTGTGCGGAAACAGTCGTACACCCGCCCAGCGGACGAATCTCTGGTCGGGCAAGTAGAGTAGCGGTTTCTTCGGCCGGTAGACCCCATCTGATGGCGCATATTGCCGATGCCGCAGCGCGCCGGTCGTGTGACGCAGCAGACTTATCACCCGGATGGAGCAGCCGAGCCAGCAGCAGACGGCTTGGCCAGACGAGTGGCAACAGGCCGAAACCGTCGGCTTTCGCCGCCGCCGCCCGGAGTATCGGGACTGCGGAGGATGCTCCATACCGGACGTCGGTCGCCGCGCCCAGCATCAGTAACGATTTTGCTGCATGCCTCGGCGCGTCCGCGCACCGGGCCCGGTCCAGCGCGGCCGCGGCCGCCGCCACCGCGGCCGCCGGCCGGTCGCCGAGCAGCGCCACCTCGGTCCGCACCCAGTCCAGCCGGACCTCCGCCCGCCACCCGGCCGCGGCGCCGATTTCGGCTGTGGCGCGGGTCAGGCGGCGGCGGGCCAGGCTGAGGTCGGCCCGGCCCACCGCGTCCGCCACGAGGCCGATCAGGGCGTCCGCGCGGGCTTCCTGATCGGCGCCGGCGGTGCGCAGCGCCAGCCGGTCCAGCGGCTCGGCCTCGGCATGCCGGCAGAGCTGGCGCAGGTGGCTGGCCCGGGCACTGGCCGCCCGCGAGTCGGCCGGCCGGCCGCCGGGCAGCAGCAGCAGCGCCGCCGCCGGGCCGTACCGGCCCTGCCCGCCCAGGTAGACCGCGGCCAGCCAGCGGATCTCCGGGTCCAGCCCGGGGCCGTCCGGGTCCGGTGCCGCCGGCGCCGGGCCACCGTGGAACGCCGCCGCGTACCAACGGTCCCGCTCCCGGCCGGCTGGCGGCAGTTCGGGCACGGCGGCTCAGCCGACCGCGGTACGGACCGCGTCCACGGCCGACTGCAGGTCGGCGACCTGGCGGACCGGGTCGGGCAGCGGGCCGGTCCAGCCGGCGCCGCCGGCCAGCACGGTGACCCGCGGCCGCAGCGTCGGCAGCGCCCGCAGCACGGCCGGCTCGCCGGTCCCGGTCAGCTGGGCGAAGACGAGTACGACCGCGGCGCCGGTGCGGCGCACCGCGGCGGCCAGCGCGGCCGCCGGCAGCCCGCCACCGAGCAGCCGCACCCCGATCCGGTGCTCGGCCAGCGCCGCCGCCAGCGCGGACAGCGGCAGGCAGTGCTGCTCGCCGGGCGCGCAGGCCAGCAGCACCGGCCGCCCGTTGACCGGTTCCGGGGCCCGGCCGCCGGCCCGCAGCACCCCGATCGCGGTCTCGGTCAGCAGGTGCTCGACCTCGACCCCGGTGCCGGTGGTCTCCCAGCGGGTGCCGATCGCGGCCAGCACCGGCCGCAGCAGCCCGTCCCAGGCCGCCACCACGCCGTACCGGCGCACGGCCTGGTCGACCGCGGTCCAGGCCGCGGCGGCGTCCAGGGTCATCGCGGCCCGGGCCAGCCCGCGCACCTCCGGGCCCGCCCCCGGGATCGCCAGGATCCGTCCACCCGGCCCCCAGGTGCCCCGCTCGCCGCCCGCGCCGACCGACCGGAGTCCGTGGTCCGGGCGCCCGCCCGGAGCACGGAGCCGGCCGTTCAGGCCCGCGCGGGCGGGTCGTTCGCTGGCGGCGGCGGCGATGGCGAGGGCCACCGCCGGGGCGGCCGGCGCGGTCTGCGCCGGTGCCGGCTCCGGCGGTACCGGATCCGGTACCAGTTCCGGCCGGATCGGGGCGCTGCCGGCGATGGGCGGCCGGGCGACGGCGATCCGGGCGGCTTCGGCCGGCGGCGCACCGGCCAGGACGAGTCGACGCATCACGTCCAGGCGGGCGATGTCGGCGGGTGCATATCTGCGGTGTTCACCGGCCGCATGTCGGGTAGGTCCGAGTCCGTACCGCCGATCCCAGGTCCGCAGCGTGGCGGGTGCGACACCGAGGCGCCGGGCGACGGCGGCCACCGACAGGCACGGCGCTGGGTCACCCGCGCCGGGCCTGCCCCCGGCCGCTGTCGACACGGCCCCATCATCAATGCCGCCCGGGACCGGCAGCAAGCTGGGAAAAAGATCAATCTTGAGGCTTGAACAACCTATGGCGCGGTCGTACGGTCGATTCACTTGCGTACGAAAGTAACTGGTGGTCGTGCCAGGGCCTGCGCAGAGGGGGTGGCGCCATGACGGACGTCAGGAGGCTTCCCGGCCCCAACGCCGACCTGTGGGAGTGGCAGCTGCGCGGCGCCTGTCGGGGCGTCGACAGCGCGCTGTTCTTCCATCCGGAAGGCGAACGCGGGCCGGCCCGATCGGCCCGGGAGAACGCGGCCAAAGCGGTCTGCGGGCACTGTCCGGTGATCGACGAGTGCCTGCGCCAGGCGCTGGCCACCCGCGAGCCGTACGGGGTCTGGGGCGGCACCACCGAGTCCGAGCGCGAGGAACTGCTCGCCCGGCCGGCGGTCGCCCGCTAGCGACCCGACCGCACAGCCCGGCCCAGCAGCAACGCGAAGGGCCCGCCGGCAGCGCCGGCGGGCCCTTGCGTGACCTTGTCAGGCCGCGCGGAACTGCTCAGACCGCGGGCTCCGCGGTCAGTTCGAGCTCCCGGCGGCGGGCCGCGTACATCGCCAGCACCCCGCCGATGACCAGGCCGAAGCCGGTCAGCGCGGTCGGCAGTACGTGGCTGGCGCCGGTTGCCGGCAGCTGCGGCCGCGGCGCGGCCAGCCCGCCGGCACCGGTCGGACCCGTGCCGGGCGGTGCGATCTGGCCGAGCCCACCCGACTGGCTGCCGGTGCCGCTACCAGTGCCCGGCTGGCCGGTGCCCGGCCGCCCGGTGCCCGGGCCGGCGCCGTGCCCGGTGCCCGGGTTGCCGCCCGGGTTGCCGGTGCTCGGCGGCGGCGCGGCCACCGCGAACCGCAGCGTCACCGTGGCTGAGCTGGCCAGCTCCGGGTTGACCCGGTTGGCGATCCGGTAGCGGAACGAGTCGGTTCCGCTGGCCCCGGCGTTCGCCTGGTACGTGAACGTGCCGGAACTCGTGTCGATGAACACGACCCCCTTGCTCGGGCCGCTGATCGCACCGGACAGCAGCACCGAGGACGCCGAGGCCTGCGCCCCGGGCCCGCAGTCGTTGCCGAGCAGGTTGCCCTGCACCACGCCGTTCGAACCGACCCGCGCCGAGTCGTTGCGGGCCAGCGGCGCGGACGCGAACTCACCGACCGTGACGCTGACCGTGCCGGTCGCGGTGTTGGTCGAGTCGGCCTGGTCCACGATCAGGTACCGGAAACTGACCACCCCGAGTGAGCAGGCGCCCGGCGAGAACGTGAACCGGCCGTCCGGCGCGATCACCGCGCTGCCGTTCGACGGCCGGCTGAGCAGCGAGACGCCGACGGTCGACGTCGACGCTGGCCGCCCGTCCGGGCCGATGTCGTTGCTGAGTACGTTGCCGGTGGCCACGCCCTGGGCGCGGCCCACCGTTGCGGTGTCAGCCCGTGCCTGCAACGGGGCCGCGAGCGCCGCCCCGGGCACCGCGATCAGGCCCAGCAGGCCTAGCCCGCCCGCCGTTGTCACCCGACCCACCCAGGTCAGACCTGTTGCCCCCACCATGTGCCTCCTTCTACCTTGCGGGCACGACCGTGCCGCTCAGGTTTTGCAAACCACCCCTTTACCGGATATGGAGCATACGCGTGAGTACGCACCGAGGGCGGCCGGCTTGAGTACAAGCCGACCGCCCTCGGTAACGGTTTGGGTTAGAAGCCCGGACCGTGCCGGTGCCCGTGCCCGTGGCCGCCGTGCGAATGGCCGTGATCGTCGTTCTCGGTCGGAGCGGGCTTGTCCACCACCGCGCTTTCGGTGGTGAGCAGCATCCCGGCCACCGAGCTGGCGTTCTGCAGTGCCGCCTTGGTGACCTTGACCGGGTCGACCACGCCGCGGCTGATCAGGTCGCCGTACACCTCGGCAGCCGCGTCGAAGCCCTGGCCGACGCCGAGGTCGCGCACCTTGGCGACCACCACGCCGCCCTCGTAGCCGGCGTTCTGGGCGATCCAGCGGAGCGGCTCGTCCAGCGACTTGCGCACGATGGTCACGCCGGTCGCCTCGTCGCCGGACCGGCCGAGGTTGCCGTCCAGGACGCTCGCGGCGTGCACGAGCGCGGCGCCGCCGCCGGTGATGATGCCTTCCTCGACCGCCGCGCGGGTGGCCGAGATGGCGTCCTCGATGCGGTGCTTGCGCTCCTTGAGCTCGACCTCGGTGGCCGCGCCGACCCGGATCACGCCGACGCCGCCGGCCAGCTTGGCCAGCCGCTCCTGCAGCTTCTCGCGGTCCCAGTCGGAGTCGGTGTCGTCGATCTCGCGCCGGATCTGGGCGACCCGGTCGGCGATCGCGCCGGCGTCGCCGGCACCGTCGACGAGCGTCGTGTCGTCCTTGGTCACGGTGACCCGGCGGACGCTGCCGAGCACGTCCAGGCCGACCTGGTCCAGCTTGAGGCCGACCTCGGGGGCGACCACCTGGCCACCGGTGACGGTGGCGAGGTCGTCCAGGAACGCCTTGCGGCGGTCACCGAAGAACGGCGCCTTGACCGCGGCGACCGCGAATGTCTTCCGGATCGAGTTGACCACCAGGGTGGACAGGGCCTCGCCCTCGACGTCCTCGGCGATGATCAGCAGCGACTTGCCGGCCTCGACGACCTTCTCCAGCACCGGCAGCAGCTCGTTGATCGCGCTGATCTTCTGGGTGGTGATCAGCACCAGCGGGTCGGTGAAGACAGTCTCCATCGCCTCGCTGTCGGTGACGAAGTAGGGCGAGATGTAGCCCTTGTCGAACTGCATGCCCTCGGTGAACTCGAGCTCGGTGGCCATGGTGTTCGACTCTTCGACGGTGATCACACCGTCCTTGCCGACCTTGTCCATCGCCTTGCCGATCAGGGCGCCGATCTCGGCGTCCTGCCCGGAGATGGTCGCGACGTGCGAGATCTCTTCCTGGGTCTCGATCTCGATCGCGTGCTTGGACAGCTCGGCGGAGACCGCCTCCACCGCCGCGTCCATGCCGCGCTTGAGGTCGGCCGGGTTCGCGCCGGCCACCACGTTGCGCAGGCCCTCGCGGACCATGGCGTGGGCCAGCACGGTCGCGGTCGTGGTGCCGTCGCCGGCCACGTCGTTGGTCTTGGTCGCCACGCTCTTGACGAGCTGGGCGCCCAGGTTCTCGAACGGGTCGACCAGGTCGATCTCACGGGCGATCGTGACGCCGTCGTTGGTGATCGTCGGCGCGCCGAACTTCTTGTCGATCACGACGTTGCGGCCGCGCGGGCCGAGCGTCACCCGCACAGTGTCGGCGAGGGCCTCGACGCCGCGCTCAAGCGCCTGCCGGGTCTCGTCGGAGAAATTCAGGATCTTTGCCATGTGTCCTTCCTCGGGTGCCTACCACGCCACCGCCCCGGTCACCCGAGACGGGCTACCGGGGCGGTGGCGGTGACAGATCAGCGCTCGATGACGGCGAGCAGGTCGCGGGCGGAGAGGATGAGGTACTCCTCGCCGGCGTACTTCACCTCGGTGCCGCCGTACTTCGAGTAGAGCACGGTGTCGCCGACCTTGACGTCGAGCGGGATCCGCTTCTCGCCGTCCTCGTCCCAGCGGCCGGCGCCAACGGCGACGACGGTGCCCTCCTGGGGCTTCTCCTTCGCCGTGTCCGGGATGACGATGCCCGACGCGGTGGTCGTTTCGGCCTCATTGGCCTGCACGACGACGCGGTCTTCGAGCGGCTTGATGTTGACCTTGGTAGCGGTCGTCACGGTCTGTCCTCCCCCTCCTGAATGGGGTCGCAGTAAATGCGTAATGGTCAGAGCAGGCACTGGTCTGCCGTCGCGGGGACCAACCCGGTACCGCACTCGTCGATTGGCACTCTAGCCCCGTGAGTGCCAGCGTCTCAACACGCCCCGGCCCGGCCGGTCGGCCCGATTGCGGCAGAGTGATGCGAATGGACCTGGAGTCGTTCCGCGCGCTGCGGTCGGCCGAAGGGCAGCGGGTACTCGCCGCGGTCGCCGGGCGCGGGTCCGACGAGAGCACGCTGCTGGCCACGCTGACCGAGCTGCGCGCCGGGTACGAGCCGGCGCTGGTTTCCGCCGCGCTCACCCAGGCCCGGCTGCGGGACCGGGCCCGGGTCAAGTTCGGTGCCGACGCCGACCGGATGTTCTTCACCCCGGACGGCGTCGAGCAGGCCACCCGGGCGGTGGTCGCCGCGCACCGGGCCGGCCGGTACGCCGCCGCCGCCCCGGAGCGGGTGCTGGATCTCTGCTGCGGCATCGGCGCCGACCTGACCGCGCTGGCCCGGGCCGGGTTGGCCGCGCACGGGGTCGACCGGGACCCGCTCACCGCCGCGGTCGCCGCCGCCAACGTCGAGGCCCTCGACCTGGCCGGCCGGGCGACCGTGACCTGTGCGGACGCCACCGGGGTGGTGCTGTCCGGCTGGCCGGCCGCGTTCATCGACCCGGGCCGCCGGCAGCCGGGGCGGGGCGGGGGTGGCTCGGGCGGCAGCCGCCGGGTGTTCGACCCGCGGGGGTACTCGCCGCCGTTCGCGTTCCTGGCCGAGGTGGCCGAGGCGGTGCCGCTGACCGGGGCCAAGGTCGCCCCGGGGATCCCGCACGAGCTGGTCCCGGCCGGGGCCGAGGCGGAGTGGGTCTCGGTGGCCGGCGGGGTGAAGGAGGCGGCGCTCTGGTTCGGCCCGCTGGCCACCGTGCCGCGCCGGGCCACCCTGCTGCCCGCCGCCGGGACCCCCGCCGCGACCCTGGTCGACTCGGGCGCCGGCCCCCCGCCGGTCGGCCCGCCCGGCGAGTGGCTGTACGAGCCGGACGGCGCGGTGATCCGGGCCGGGCTGGTCGGCGAGGTGGTCGGGGCGCTGCCCGGCGGCCGGCTGGTCGACCCGACCATCGCCTACGTGGCCGCCGACCGGGCGGTGCAGACCCCGTTCGCCCGCGGCTACCGGGTCACCGACGTGCTGCCGTTCTCCCTCAAGCGGCTGCGCGAACTGCTGCGCAACCGCGGCGTCGGCCAGGTCACGGTGAAGAAGCGCGGCTCCGCGGTCGACCCGCAGTTGCTCCGCCGGGAGCTGCGGCTGACCGGCGACGGGCACGCGATCGTCGTGCTCACCCGGGTGGCCGGCGCCCCCACCGTCCTGCTCTGCGCCGCGTAGCCGGCCCGGCCCGGCCTGCCGGTGGGCCTGGCCCGGCCGGCCGGCTACGGCCGGAGCCGGTCAGCCGGTCGGTAGCAGCTGGAAGGCCTCGGCCAGCCGGCCGTCGGGCAGCCCGCCGGCCTGCGCGTTCCGGCTCAGCCAGGTACGCAGGATCGACTCCAGGTCCAGGTGCGCGGTCTGGCTGGTGTGCGCCCGCAGCGCCGCCACCTTCCGGTCGAAGGTGTCGGTGACGTCCACCCAGTGGTCCGGCGTCGGGCCGCCGAGCATCCACACCTCGCTCACCGTCCAGGCGTCCAGACCCTCGTCGGCGAGCAGTTCCGGGTGCGCGAACGGGTTGCGGGCGTCCGGGTAGACCGCGCACAGGGTTGCCTCGCCGACCGCCAGGTGGTCCGGGTGGGACGGGCCGATCCGCTGCCAGTTGCGCTGCGGCGAGGGGCAGACCACCCGCTGCGGGCGGAACCGGCGGATCTCCCGGGCGATGTCCCGGCGCAGTTCGTGGGTGACGTAGACGCGGCCGTCCGGGTAGCCGAGGAAGGTCAGGTCGCTGACCCCGAGCACCTTCGCGGCGGACCGCTGCTCGGCCTCGCGCAGCACCGGCATCTGGTCCCGCGGGGTGTCGTCGAAGCCGCCGGCGTCGCCGAAGGTGGCCAGGCAGTAGGCCACCTCGATGCCGGCGTCGGTCCAGCCGGCGATCGTGCCGGCGGCGCCGAAGTCCACGTCGTCCGGATGGGCCACCACGACCAGCACCCGCTCGACTTCGACCGGCTGCGCCGGCCCGAACCCCGCGCCGCCGACCCCGGTGCTCCGCGCCGCTCCAGTCACGGCTGCTGATCGTACGGGTGGGCCGTTACGGTCCAGCGCTACGCCGGCCGGGATGTTTCTATGCGCGAAATGTGCGAACGGCCGGTATTCGGTGGCCCGGTCCGGTATTCAGGCACCTCAGGAGGTCATCGTTGCGTCGGTCGTCGAGGATCGCCGCGGCCGTCGCCGTGGTGCTGGGTGCCGGCCTGGTCGGCTGGCTGGCCGCTCGACTCCCCGGCCGGGTGGTCGCGGCCGACCTGATCGGGCTGTTCAGCGCGCTCTTCGCGGCGGTCGCCTGCCTGGCCGCGGCCCGCCGCGAGACCGGCGTGCCCGGCCGGTTCTGGACCCTGTTCGGGCTCAACTTCGGCCTGATCGCGGCCGGCCGGACGGTCTGGGACATCGAGCAGATCGGGCTGGGCCGGCAGCAGCCGGACACGGCGCTGGTCGGGCTGCTGTTCCTGGCCGGCATCGTGGTCGGGCTGGTCGCGCTGTTCCTGCTGCCGTACGCGCCGACCACCGCCGGGCAGCGGCTGCGGCTGGTGCTGGACGGGCTGCTGGTCGGCGGCGCGCTGCTGCTGGTCGGATGGCTGCGGGTGTTCCGGCTGGCGCTGCGCGGCGAGCCGGCGATGCAGGCGTTCGGCCTGGTCTTCCCGTTCCTGGACATCATGACGTTCACCGTGGTGGTGCTGATCGCGGCCAACGCGCGTACCCACCGCAGCCTGTTCGCGCTGGTCGGCGGCGGGCTGGCGATCCGGGCCATCGGCGACACCACGTACGTCGCGCTGGCGCTGCGGGACGGCTACCACCCGGGCGACCTGATCGACGCGTTCTCCCCGATCTACTGCCTGCTCTGCGGGCTGGCCGCGCTGCGAGCCGGCACGGCCCGGCCGGATCCGGCCGGCCGGGTCCCGGACTCCCGGCCGCGGGCGCTGCTGCCGCTGGCCGTGGTGCTGCTGGCCGGCGCGGTGGCCGGGCCGCCGCCGGCCGACCCGCCGCCGCTGCTGCTCGCCTGGTTCGGCGGGCTGGTGGTGCTGGTGCTGGTCCGGCAGGCGCTGGCGGTGCTGGACAATTCGGCGCTGACCACCCGGCTGGCCCGGCTGGCCTACCACGACCCGCTCACCGAGCTGCCGAACCGGGCCCTGTTCGCCGAACGGCTGGAGGCGGCCCTGACCGCGGCCCAGCAGCCCGGCCAGGTCACCGTCCTGATGATCGACATGGACGGCTTCAAGCAGGTCAACGACTCGCTCGGGCACGCCGCGGGGGACCGGCTGCTGGCCGCGGTGGCCACCAGGCTGCGCACCGAACTGGGCAGCGCCGGGCTGCTGGCCCGGGTCGGCGGGGACGAGTTCGCGGTGCTGCTGCCGGACTCGACCGGGCCGGCGGACGGGGTGCTGGTGGCCGAGCGGCTGCTGGCGGCGCTGGCCGAGCCGGTGGAGTTCGCCGGCCGCGCGATCCGGGTCGGCGCCAGCCTCGGGGTGGCCCGGTGGACCGGCCCGGACCGGGACGCCGACGACCTGATCCGGGACGCCGATGTGGCCATGTACGCGGCGAAGGCGGCCGGCCGGGCCCGCTACCGGCTGTTCGAGCCGAGCCTGCGGCGGGCCGCGATCGCCCGCGCCGAACTGGAGGCGGATCTGCGGGTGGCGCTGGACCGGGCCGAGTTCGAGCTGCGCTACCAGCCCATCGTGGATCTGGCCAGCGGCGCGCTGCTCGGCCTGGAGGCGCTGGTCCGGTGGCGGCACCCGCGTCGCGGGCTGCTGCTGCCCGGCGACTTCGTCACCGTGGCCGAGGAGATCGGCGTGGTCGGCGAGCTGGACCGGTGGGTGCTCACCGAGGCCTGTGGGGTGGCGGTGGGCTGGCAGCGGCTGCGGCCGGGGCTCGGGATGAGCGTGAACTTCTCCGCCGGCCAGTTCGTCCGGACCGACCTGATGGCCACCGTGACCCGGGCGCTGGTCACCGCCGGGCTGCCGCCGGGCAGCCTCACCCTGGAGCTGACCGAGACCTCACTGCTGGACGACGCGGAGACGACTGTGAGCCGGCTCGCGGCACTGGCGGCTCTCGGCGTCCGGGTGGCGATCGACGACTTCGGCACCGGCTATTCGTCGCTGGCCTACCTGCGCCGGCTGCCGGTGACCGCGATCAAGGTGGACAAGATATTCGTGGACGAGGTGGCCAGCGACCCGGACGCGGTCGCGCTGGTGCGGGCCATCCTCGCCCTGGCCAGCACGTTCGGCCTGCACACGATCGCCGAGGGGGTGGAGACCGAACGGCAGCGGGAGGTGCTGGCCGGGCTGGGCTGCCGGGCCGCGCAGGGCTACCTGTTCGCCGAACCGCTGTCCGCCCGCGCCGTGGACGCCCTCCTCAGCGGCATCGGCGCCCCGGTCCCAGCCACCAGTGGCTAGCGCGAGGGAGCTACAGCGGCCCGCGGCAGAGCCGGAGGATCGCGGTGGCCAGCGCCGGCCCCTCGTCACCCAGGGAGGTCCGGTAGCCCTCCAGGATGCGGCGCTCCCGGCCCAACTCGACCCGTACGCCGCCGGCGGCGATCCGGGCCGTCTGGATCCGGCTGGACAGCCGGGCCCGTTCGGCGATCAGCCGGGCGATACCGGCATCGATCGCGTCGATCTGGGTGCGCAGCAGCGGGATCAGGCTGGTATCGCCGGCCGACCCGAGGCTCGGGGCCGGCGCGCCGCCCAGGCTGGTGGTCAGGCCGGCGGGGGCATCGGTGCCGGGGAGTGAAGGCGCCGGGCTGATCGTGGTGGACATCGGGGCTCCTGTTCGAGGGCGGCTGTTCGAGGTTGGTCAGCCCCTGGCCCACGGCCCCCGGACACGAGAAACGCCCCGGGGAGTGGACCCCGGGGCGTCGGTGTGTCTGAACTCAGACGACGGCGACGGATACCGGACTCCGGCACCCGTAGAAAAACTCGTACGTCGTCACGCGCTGCATGGCGAGAGATGCTACCAGCGCCCGACCGGGTGCGCATACCTGTCGGCGCGGGCCGCGTCGCCAGCACAGAACGTCAGTGCTCCGTTCTAAGGTTGCCGATGAGATGAGTAGTCCAGTTGAGAAGCCCGCTGCCCTGTTCCCCGCCCAGGAGCTGGTGCCGGCCGCTGAAGCGCAGCCCAAGCGCCGCCCGGTGCGGCTCGCCGTCGACGCCGACACCCTGCTCGACACGCTGAACCCGGCGCAGCGGGAGGCGGTCACCCACGCCGGGGCGCCGCTGCTGATCGTGGCCGGCGCCGGGTCGGGCAAGACCCGGGTGCTGACGTACCGGATCGCGTACCTGCTGGCACACCGGAGCGTGCAGCCGGGCGAGGTCCTGGCGATCACGTTCACGAACAAGGCCGCGGGCGAGATGAAGGAACGGGTGGCCGCGCTGGTCGGGCCGCGCGCCAAGGCCATGTGGGTGTCCACGTTCCACTCGATGTGCGTGCGCATCCTGCGGGCCGAGGCGAAGACGCTCGGGCTGAAGACCACGTTCTCGATCTACGACCAGGGCGACTCGCAGCGGCTGATGACGATGGTCTGTCGCGACCTCGACCTCGACCCCAAGCGGTTCCCGGCCCGGGCGATGAGCGTCCAGGTCAGCAACCTGAAGAACGAGCTGGTCGACCCGGAGACCTGGGCGGCGAAGGCCGGCACCGCGCTGGAGAAGATGCTGGCCGAGGCGTACACGCTCTACCAGCGCCGGCTGCGCGAGGCGCACGCGCTGGACTTCGACGATCTGATCATGACCACGGTGCACCTGCTGCAGGCGTTCCCGGCGGTGGCCGAGCACTACCGGCGGCGGTTCCGGCACGTCATGGTGGACGAGTACCAGGACACCAACCACGCGCAGTACGTGCTGGTCCGCGAGCTGGTGGGCACCGTGGCCGGCACCGCCGAGAAGCGCACGGCCGACGGCGACCTGGTGCGGGAGGGGTCGGCGGTGCCGCCGGCCGAGCTGTGCGTGGTCGGCGACGCCGACCAGTCGATCTACGCGTTCCGCGGCGCGACCATCCGCAACATCCTGGAGTTCGAGCGCGACTACCCGGCCGCGAGCACGATCCTGCTGGAGCAGAACTACCGGTCCACCCAGACCATCCTGTCCGCGGCGAACGCGGTGATCGCCCGCAACGCCAACCGGAAGCCGAAGAACCTCTGGTCCGAGGCCGGGCACGGGGCGAAGATCCACGGCTACGTGGCCGACAACGAGCACGACGAGGCCGCCTGGGTGGCCGGCGAGATCGACAAGCTCTCCGACAACGAGGACGTGTCGCCCAGCCAGGTCGCGGTGTTCTACCGCACCAACGCCCAGTCCCGGGTCTTCGAGGAGATCTTCATCCGGGTCGGGCTGCCGTACAAGGTGGTCGGCGGGGTGCGCTTCTACGAGCGCCGCGAGGTCCGCGACATGTTGGCCTACCTGCGCACGATCGCCAACCCGGCGGACGTGGTGAGCCTGCGCCGGATCATGAACACGCCGCGCCGGGGCATCGGCGAGCGGGCCGAGGCCTGCGTGGAGGCGCTGTCCGCACGCGAGCGGATCCCGTTCCCGGACGCGCTGGACCGGTGCGCCGAGGCGCCCGGCATCAACTCGCGCTCGGTGGCCGCGATCAACGAGTTCACCGCGCTGATGGCCGGCCTGCGCGGGGTCGCGGCCGGCGATGGCAACGGCCCGGCCGCCGTGCTGGAAGCGGTGCTCGACGTCACCGGCTACCTGACCGGCCTGGAGAGCAGCGACGATCCGCAGGACGAGTCCCGGGTGGACAACGTCCGCGAGCTGGTCTCGGTCGCCCGCGAGTACGAGGAGCAGCGCGGCGACGCCGGCGCCACCGTCGCCGATTTCCTCGAGCAGGTCGCGCTCGTCGCCGACGCCGACTCGATCCCGGACGAGGCCGGCGGGGTGGTCACGCTGATGACCCTGCACACCGCGAAGGGCCTGGAGTTCCCGGTGGTGTTCCTGTCCGGGATGGAGGACGGGGTCTTCCCGCACCTGCGCACCCTCGGTGACGCGAAGGAGCTGGAGGAGGAGCGCCGGCTGGCGTACGTCGGGATCACCCGGGCGCAGCGCCGGCTCTACCTGTCCCGCGCGGTCACCCGGTCGGCCTGGGGGCAGCCCTCGTACAACCCGCCGTCCCGGTTCCTGGACGAGGTGCCGGACGACCTGGTCGAGTGGGAGCGGATCGAGCCGCGCCGGCAGGCCCCGGCCCAGGCCCGGGTGGCCGCGGCCGGGCTGGCCCGGGGCACCCTGCGCGGGGGAGCCGGGAACCGCCCGATCCCGCACCTGGAGATCGGTGACAAGGTCTCGCACGACGCGTTCGGCCTCGGCACGGTCGTCGCGGCCCGCGGTGAGGCGGAGAAGGCGCAGGCCCAGATCGACTTCGGCGGCGACATCGGGGTGAAGTGGCTCCTGCTCCGGTACGCCCCGGTGGAGAAGCTCTGAGCCCTACGCCGGCTCCGGGAGCACCGTGATCGTGCCTTCCTTCGCGACGACACCGAAGTCGCGGTCGAGCGCGAGCACCCGCCCGCCGCTGCGTTCGGCGCAGGCGACCACCGCCGCGTCGGCGACGCCGAGCGGCAGATCCTGGTACCGCAGCACCAGCTCGCGGACCCGAGGAAGGTCGCGGTCACCGCAGTCGTACGTCAGCGCGCCGGTCGCCAGGTCGTCGAGCAGCACGGTCAGCGCGGCCGGGCCGGCCCGCTGGCCGACCAGGTAGCCGATCTCGGCGAGGATTCCGGCCGGCACCAGGTACGGACCGCGGTTGGCGGCGACCGCGGCCCGCATCTGGATGTGTGCCGGATCCCGCCGGGACAGCAGCGGCAGCAGCGCCGAGGTGTCGAGCGTGATCAGCGCCGGCTCCACTCGCGCTCGAGCCAGGCTTCGCTCTCCGCGCCGGTCACGCCGAGATCCTCGAACGCACCGAACGACTTCGGCAGCGGCCGGGACCCCTCTCGATCGAAGTAGCTGCGCAGCGCGGCCCGGACGATCTCCGCCTGGGACTGCCCGGTGCGCTGGGCGGCATCCCGCAGCTCGCGAAGCAACTCGCTCGGCAGGTACAGGGTGGTCTTGTCCACATCAGAAGTGTAGACGGACGTATGGCGTGTGTCAGGTGGTGCCATAGGAATCATGCCGAAGATGTTCCTCCACGCGTCAGACCGGCGCCAGCGGAAACTTCTGGCCTGTGGAGAACCTGGGCGTCGGCCGACCGGGTCGATCAGGTGTTCGAAGGCGTGCCGGCGGTGACGGGCCGCCCGGTGGCCGCCGGGCGGTCGGCGGCGAGCAGCGCCAGGCCGGCGACGACGAGTTGGGCGACCAGCAGCCACTGGTTGAGGAAGCTCTGCTTGTTGGCCAGGTCGAAGCCGGCCAGCACCAGCCCGCAGCCGACCAGCAGCCCACCCGGGGTGCGCGGCAGCCGCCGCAGCGCGAGCGCGTACGCCCCGGCGGTCAGCGCCAGCACGGCCGGCGTGGCGAGCGGGCCGGGCAGCAGGTGCCAGATCGACAGCGAGTCCGGCCGGGCCGGCAGGTCGACGAAGAAGTCCAGCACGCAGTGCTTGAACCGGGAGAAGTCGGCCAGCACCCAGGGCAGCCCGACCGCGGCCGCGCCGGCCGCGGCGGCCACCGCCCGGCGCACCCCGAACGCCGGCCAGAGCGCCCACAGCGGCAGCAGCAGCACCACGTGCTGCTTGGTGCACAAAGCCAGCGCCAGGCAGGCCACCGCCGCCCAGGCCGCACCGCTGCGGCCGGCCGCCAGCAGCACCGCCCCGGTCACCAGCGCCCCGGCCAGGATCGTCTCGTTCCACGCCTGCTGCGTGTCGTACAGCGCCCCGGGCAGGACGCCGAGCAGGACCGCCAGCGCCGGCGCCACCCCGGCGCGCTGTGGCCAGCCCCCGGCCGGCTCGCCCTCGCCCCCGGCCGGTCCGCTCTCGCCCCCGGCCGGTCCGCTCTCGCCCCCGGCCGGTCCGCTCTCGCCCCCGGCCGGTCGGCTCTCGCCTCCGGCTGGTCCGCCCTCGCCCCCGGCCGGTCCGCGGTGCTCGGCCGGTCGGCGGCCGCGGTCGGGCTGTCCGGCAGCTGCTGGCGCCGGCCGGCCGGTCGCGCGCAGCGTCCACCAGGCCAGCGCGACCACGCCGGCGCCGAGGACGGCGGCTTCGGCGTACCGCACGTCGCCGAACAGCAGCCGGGTCGGCACGCCGACCAGGAAGGTGGCCGGCAGGTAGTTGAAGCAGTTGTCGACCTGGCCCGGCGGCACGTTCGCGAACACCATCTCGTACGGGTTGTGGCCGTGGACGACACCGAGCGAGGCGCCCTGCAGGATCGCCCAGACGTCGATCAGCGGCCGGGCGCTGCCCCTGATCACCAGCAGGTAGCTGCCGGCCACCGCGGCCAGCCCGGCGCCGGTCAGGGCCACCCGCTGCCGGCCGGCCAGCCGGGGCAGCAGCAGCGCGCCGGCCAGCCCGGTGCCGGCCAGGCACAGGTACACCCCGCCGCGCAGCGCCCAGGTACGGCCGTCCACGTTCATGTACGGCGGCTTGAGCACCTGGGCCAGCCCGGCCAGGCCGACCGCGAGCAGCACGCCGAGCGGGCTGGGCGGGCCCAGCCCGTGCCGCACCGCGCCGGCCAGCGCCAGCACCGCGAGCACCAGGATTGCCACGCCGACGGTTGTGTAGACGGCGTGCCGGGTGACGGAGCCGGCGATGACCACGACCGACAGCAGCGCCGCGTCGCCGGCCCGCACCGCCGGCAGCCAGCCGACCCGGGTAGCGGCCGGCGCGGGTGCGCTCATGACCGGGTCGGTGACCGGGTGGCGGGCCGGGTCAGCACCACCACCCGGCGCAGCGCCAGCACGGTCAGCGCCAGCAACGCGCCGTTGCGGGCGGTCAGCAGCGTCACGCCGAGCCAGGTGCCGGCGTTGACGCCGGTGAGCATGCCGTAGCCGAGCGGGTAGATGATCTGGGTGACCAGGCAGGTGCCGAGCAGCAGCCGGTTCAGCCGGGGCAGCAGCGGTTCGGTCGGCGCCACGCAGCCGAGCGCGGCGAGCAGGCCGCCGGTCCAGAGCAGGTACTGCGGGCTGAGCGTCCGGTTGGTGATCACCAGCAGGCCGGCGGTGCCGAGCATGAGCAGGCCGGCCACCGGCAGCACGTCCGCGGGGCGCCGCTGGTCCCAGCGCAGCACCCGCCACCAGAGCCAGCCGAGGATGGCCACCGCGGCGACCATGCAGACCGTCGACACCGCGAGCAGCGCCCGGGCGCCCGGGCCCTCGATCTGGAAGGCGTAGAACCGGGTGTACGGCGTCTGCCAGGTGTCCGGGCTGAACACCCGGCCCCACAGCAGCGGCAGCGCGAACAGCGACTCGATCTGCAGGCCCCGGTCACCCTGCCAGGTCAGCGGCGACACCACCCTGTCGTAGCCGGCCCGCACCAGCGAGATCAGCCCGATCACCGCGCCGGAGACCAGCGCGGCGCTGGCCAGCCGGC
>Ga0307499_10000124_pt1 | contig 27520 bp, 18 predicted proteins | sample 13_S_MG_FD_201363 | JGI IMG/M metagenome (GOLD analysis project Ga0307499, IMG submission 201363) | Soil microbial communities from Populus trichocarpa stands in riparian zone in the Pacific Northwest, United States - 13_S | ecosystem: Environmental > Terrestrial > Soil > Riparian zone > Trees... | reverse complement strand
AACTGCTCGACCAACTCGACGACGACACCGACGACGACCTCGACCCCGACACCCGCCGCGCCTTCCGCAACGGCATCCGCGACCGCTTCGCCGACCTCGCCAACCAGATCCGCCGCGCCGAAACCGAGCGCGACGGCCTCCAACCAGCCCGCCCGAACAACCGAACCGGCAACCGGGGCCTACTCGACCGGCTACCGCAACTCCAGCTCCACCTGCCCCAGGCACCCGAAGCCCTGCAACGGGCCCTCTACGACGCCTTCGACCTCAAGATCGTCTACAACCGGGAGCGCCACCAGGCCACACTCAAGGCCACCATCACCGCCGACGCTATCGACAGCCTCACCAGCGCCATCGAGGCTGTCGCCGACCGACGAACCACCACCCAAACAAGCACGTCACACGCCGTACGTACCGCCGACGAACCGCAACGTCCTGTTTCCCTTGTTCTGGGTGCCCCCGGCAGGATTCGAACCTGCGCCCCTGCCTCCGGAGGGCAGTGCTCTATCCCCTGAGCTACGGGGGCTCGGGGTTGGGTCAGGGTATCAGGGTTCGGCGGGGTGGCTGTTGGGGGAGGGGGCTACGGTGGCGGCGTGGCGGGGCGGATGCCGCGGGTGCTCGTGGTGGATGACGAGGCGGTCATCCGGCAGTTGTTGGTGATCAACTTCGAGCTCGAGGGGTTCGAGGTGTACCAGGCCGCGGACGGGTTGGCGGCGCTGGAGAAGGCGCGCGAGGTGGATCCGGATGTGATCACGCTGGACGTGATGATGCCCGGGCTGGACGGGTGGGCGACGGCGCAGCGACTGCGGGCGGAGCCGGGCACGCGGCGGGCGCAGATCGTGTTCATCTCGGCCCGGACGCGGCCCGCGGACGTCGAGCGGGGGCTGTCGTACGGCGCCGCGGCGTACCTGACCAAGCCGTTCGACCCGGAGGAAGTGGTCAGCACCGTCCGCCGGCTCGCTGCCGGGCCCCCGTTGGACGCGGAGCCCCGATAGGCGCAGAACGCATAAGGCCTGCGCCGAAAGGGCCGCCGGCCCACCCACCTGCGGCGGTTTGTTCTCTTGATTCCTCCGCGTACGGCACCGTGACTCCTTCGCTGCTCGCGTCCGCAAATCCCGGCCGGGCGAAGTCACGGCAGCGGCAAGCCGGGCGGGACCCCAGCACCCCAGCGCACGCCGGCCGTTACGGCGTCGGCAGGACGATGCCGTTGGTGTGGGTCAGGCGGTTGAGGTGTCGGCCGGTGCGCAGGGCGGTGTCGAGGCGGTCGGCGATGCCGGTGGTGAGGCGGCGGCCGCCGAAGATGGCGAGCACGACGCGGTGTAGCTCGTCCGGGGGCATGCCGGCGGAGGCGCGGGTGCAGGTGACCATCGCGTTGACGATCTCCCGGAGCGGGACGTGTTCCAGCGGGCGGTCGGCGTCGGCGGGGGTTCGGCGGTAGCCGGGCCAGCTGTCCGGATCCCGGCCCGGCGGCCAGACGACTGGTTCCAGGTCGTCCCGGCGCAGGTCCGGCGGGAGGTGCCGGAGGATCGCCGTCTTGCGGGTCTCGACCACCCGGTTCAGCCCGTACGCGTTGGCCACCAGTCGGGCCAGCCGGTCGGTGTGGATCGGCCCTTCGGCGGTGACGGCCGCGCGCAGGGCGGCGGCGACCTGGGCGGCCGCATCCGGGCGGGGCAGGGCGTCGAGGACCTCGACCGGGCCGAGCCGGCCTACCACCCATGGCTCGAACACGCCGGCCCCGCTCGGGTCATCCGCCTCGCTTGGACTGCTCACTCTGCGGGGTCCATCCGCACCACCGACCTGGTCCGGACCGCCGGGACCGTCCGGACCGCCCGCCCCGCCCGGACCGCCGGGACCGTCCGGACCGCCGGCTTCGCTCGGATCGCCGGCCCCGCCCGGACCGCCACCCACGTCCGGGTCGCCGGCCGGGTGGGTCTCGTCCGGGCCGGGGAACTCCGGCGGCCCTGCACCGCGGGGCGACGCTTCGCCGCGGGACCAGGTGGCGGATGCCGGCGCCGGGGCAGTGGTTGCCACCGCGACCAGGCGGTCGACGGTGGCAGTCGGGTCGGCCAGCCAGTCCGGCAGCCAGATCCGCTCGACCGCGGGCCAGCCGAGGACGTCGGTCAGTACCTCGCGGGGGAGGGCGTCGCGGTCCCGGGCGGTCATCCGCCGCGACCAGGCTCGGCCGTCGAGCAGGACCGCCACCCGGGGGTCGGCCGGCTCGCCGAGCACCAGGTCCAGGGCGAAGCCGGACAGCCCGACGTCCGTCCGCACCGCCAGGCCGCGGTCGCGCAGCCGGGCCGCGATCTCGTCGCGGTGCCGGTCCGGATCGCCGCGCCGCCGGCCGTCGTACGGGAGCACGGACGCGCCCTTGGCCGCCATCTCCAGGTAGGTCCGCAGGTGTTTGATCCCGACGGACGTGGTCTCCTCGGCCCGCAGTTGCTCCGGGTCGAAGCTGGCGTACACGATCACCTGGCGGCGGGCCCGGGTCACCGCCACGTTCAGCCGGCGCTCGCCACCGGCCCGGTTGAGCGGCCCGAAGTTCAGCGGCAGCGTGCCCTGTTCGTTGGCGCTGAACGCGGTCGAGAACAGCACGACGTCACGCTCGTCGCCCTGGACGTTCTCCAGGTTCTTGACGAAGAGCCCGTCCGGGTCGTCCAGCGCCTCGAGTAGCCGCGGGTCGCCGGCGTCGCGTAGCAGGCCCTCGATGTGCGCGCGCTGCTGCAGGTTGAACGTGACGACGCCGAGCGACGGCGGCTGGTCCGGCGAGTCGGCGAACCGGCGGCGGATCTCGGCGACGACCGCGGCGGCCTCCACCGGGTTCGTCCGCAGCGTGTCCCGCGGCCCGGACCGGTGGAAGTGGCCGGCGACCCGGACCAGCGACACGCCCGTGCCGTGCCGGGCCGGCGCCGGGAACGACGCGAGGTCGCCGCCGTAGTAGTGCTGGTTGCTGAACGCGATCAGCGACTCGTCCTGGCTGCGGTAGTGCCAGCGCAGCCGGTGCCGCGCCACCCTGGCCTGGACGCACTCGGTGAGGATGGACTCCTCGTCCTCGACGATCTCGACGCTGCCGGCCAGGTCGGGGTCCTCCTCGGCGAGGCTGCTCTCGGCCACCGAGGTCGGCGGCATCTGCATGCTGTCGCCGACGATCACCACCGACCGGGCCCGGCCCATCGCGCCGATCGCGTCGGCCACCCGCACCTGGGACGCCTCGTCGAAGACGGCGATGTCGAACTGGTCCGCCACCGCGGGGAAGAACCTGGCCAGCGACTCCGGACTGACCAGCACGCACGGCAGCGCCCGGGTGATCACGTCGCCGAAGGTGGTCATCAGCTCGCGGATCTTCATCCGGCTGCGGCGCATCGACAGCTGCCGCTGCAACTGCCCGACCCGGCCGCCGGTGGCACCCGGGTCGTATCCCCGCGCGGCCAGCACCTGGTCCGGGATCGCGCTGGTCAGGTGCCCGCGAACGGTCCGGGACGCGGCCACGAACCGCTCGATGGACCGGCCGTGCCCGACCGGGTCGAAGCCGTCCAGCCCGGTCCGCCGCAGCCGCTCCGCCACCGACCCGGTGGCCAGCCCGAGCTCGAACGAGCGGCGGGCCTCGTCCAGGTCCAGCCGGCCGGCCAGGACGGCGGCGCGGGCCTCGTCCAACTGGTTCGAGCGCAGCGGCTGGACGTGCCGGAGCAGGTCCAGCCAGCGCCGCAGCGAGTCGTGCGGCTGGTCGGCCAGCCCGCGTTCGGCGGCGGTCGAGCGCCACCGGGCCAGCAGCCCGGCCGCCCCGGCCCAGTCGGCGAGGTCGTCGTCGGCACACCCGCAGGCGGCGGCCAGCGCCGCGCTCGCCTGGGCGGCCGCCCAGACCGCCCCTGCCTCGCCCGTCCGCACCTCCCCCGCCCCTGCCTCGCCCGGCCACGCTCCGCCGGGACGGGCCTCGCCTGGCCACGCTCCGCCGGGACGGGCCTCGCCTGGCCACGCTCCGCCCGGACGGGCCTCGCCCGGACCGCCGGGGAGTACGGCCCGCAGCGGTCCGGCGAATCGGGCCCGGGCCGGGTCGGCGTTCGCCGGGTCCACCAGCCGGGCGGCCCGGCGCAGCTCCTCGACCCGCCCGTCCAGCGCGGCCCGCCCGGACGTGGTGAACGGGCTCCAGCCCGCCGGTAGCAGCAGCCCCGGGATGGCGCCGACCGAGTCGGCGAGTCGCCGGGTGGCCGCCCGCAGGTCGACGAGCGCCGCGGTCAGCGCGGGCAGCCGCTTGGGCTTGACGGTCGCCCCGGGCCGCAGCGCCGGCCCGAGCCGGTCCCGGACGGCGATCAGCCGCTGCTTCCGGCCGAAGAACCCGGACCCGGCCGCGGCCCGGGCCGCCGCGTCGATCTCGGCGATCGGCAGCTCCAGCACCGCCGGGGTGACCAGGTCCAGGCCGGGGTGCGGCGCGGCGGCGAAGTCCGCCACGGTCCGGGCCGCGTCCCGGACGGCGGCATCCCAGCGCGGTAGCCGGGCCTCGTCCAGCACCGGCACCGGGGTCCCGGCCTCGACCAGCCGGGCGAGTATGGCCAGGTCGTCCGGGCTCCGGGCGGCGTCCAGCGCCGGGCCCAGCACCGCCGGCAACGCCGGCAGCACCGCGTCGATCCGGCCGGCCGCCGCCCAGGCCGCCGGGACGTCCACAGTGGACGGATCGGCGACGAACGCCCACGGGTGCAGCGGATGCGGCCGGGCCGCGTCGGACACCTCGGGCAGCGTGCTGAACAGTTGCCGAAGCCGGTCCACCTCGCCGGCCGGCGCGCCGATCAGCAGCGACTCGGGCACCGGCAGCGGCGCCGGCCCGGCGCCGATCGTCAGCCCGGCGCCGATCGTCAGCTCGGCGCCGATCGTCAGCTCGGCGCCGCGGGCCTCGTACAGCGACAGCCCGGCGGCGTTGCGCTCGTGCAGCCGGTACATGTAGCGGGTCAGGGTGCGCCGGGCCGAACGCAGCTCCTCGGTGGTGATCTGGTAGCCCTGCTCGTCGGTCGCGACGGTGTGCGCCAGCGCCCGCGCGATCTGCGCCCGGACCGCCGCCGGCTTGCTGCCCTTGTCGTGCAGGTCCAGCGCCAGCGGGCCCATGCCGACCGCGTCCAGCCGCTTCTGCACCACGTCCAGCGCGGCCCGCTTCTCGGCCACGAACAGCACCCGCTTGCCCTCGGCTACCGCCCGGGTGACCAGGTTGGTGATCGTCTGCGACTTGCCGGTGCCCGGCGGCCCCTCCAGCACGTAGGTCCGGCCGGCGACGGCCTCGGCCACCGCCCGCAGCTGGGACGCGTCGCCCGGCAGCGGGCAGTGCTCGTCCAGGGTGTCCAGGTCGGGCAGCGGCAGCTGCGGCGCCGGGTCGGCGAACGCCTCGGCCGGTGTCTCGATCAGGTGCGCGACCAGCGGGTTCGCCGCGAATGTCGGCCAGTTCTCGTCCAGGTCCTTCCACAGCCGGAACTTCGCGAACTGCAGGACGGCGAGGTCGGCGGTGGGCTCGACCCGGTACGGCAGCCCGGCCGCCGCGATCACCCGGCGGGCGGCCGCGAACGCCGCGTCCAGGTCGATGCCGGCCTCGTCGGTCTCCGGGTCGGCCAGCTCGGCGATATCCAGCCCGTGCACCTGCCGCAGCTTCTCCAGCAGGCAGTAGTTCGGGGTGGAGGAACCCGTCTCGTCCAGCGCCACCCGGTAGTGCCCGCCGCGGCTGGCCGCCTTCAGCGTCACCGGGATCAGGATCAGCGGCGAGCGCAGCGCCCGCCCGTCCAGCTGCCAGCCGAGCGTGCCGACCGAGAGGTACAGGTTGTTGGCGCCGGTCTCCTCGACGATCGTCCGGGCCCGGTAGGCCAGGCCGCGCAGCCGGGTCTGGTACGCCGCCGCGGTGACGTCCGCGTAGACGGCGTGCCGGGTCAGCAGCAGCTCGTCCAGCCGCGGCGGCGGCAGTTCCCGGCCGTGCCGCAGGCCGCGCTCGCGGTCCACCGCGGCCAGGTCGTCGGACGGGCGCAGGGCGATCGAGGTGCCACCGTGCAGCAGGTTCTCCAGCTGGCCGAGCCGGTCGGCCGGCACGGTCAGCGCCAGCGCGGTCCGGCTGGAGAAGTTGATCAGGCGGTTGCGCAGGCTGAGGTCGAGCAGCGCGTTCTTCCAGCGCGCCACCCGGGGCGGCTCGGGCGGCCGGATCGGCGCGGCCGGCCCTGGCACCGGCGCGCGGACCGGACCGGCCGGCGTCGGCACCGCCGGCCGGTAGACCGAGATGTGCACCGTGCCGTCGGCGTCGCGGGTGTGCGCCGGCAGCGGCAGGATCCCGTCCTGCCGGGCCTGGTGCACGTCCACCACGCCGAGCACGTCCTCCCGGTCGCCGGCCAGATGCTCGGCGTACGGGCTGCGTCGCGCCGCCTCGAACGGCACCGGCACCGGCCGGGCGGTCAGCGCGGTGGTCTCGACCAGCCCGATCTGCCCGAGGTCGACCCGGTTGACGACGCCGGCCGGGTCGAACTCGACGATGCCGCCGAGCGACGCCTCCTCCCGCCAGTAGCCGAGGAAGGCGTGGCCCGGCACCATCCAGAGCAGCGGGCGGATCCCGGCCTGTTCCAGCGCGGCGGCCATGGTCAGCACGGTGTCCAGGCAGGTGCCGGCCCGCTCGCCGAGCACCTCGGCGGGGGTCCGCACCTTCTGGCCGGTGTCCGCCCAGCTGGCCGGCGGCTCCGCGTACCGGATCCGGTGCTGCTGGAGCACGGCGTAGACCGCCTCGACGATCTCGTCCACCCGCTCCGGGCCGGACTGGTAGCCCTGGATCGACGGGCTGCCGGTGGTCGCCTGCAGCCGGTCCGCGACGGCGCCGAGCAGGGCCGTCACCGCCGGGTCGTTCGGCAGCACGTGCGCGGCGAGCATCTCCAGGGCCAGCGCGGCCGGCACCGCCAACCACTGCCGCGCGGCCAGCACCCGGGTGCGCACGACGGCCCCGGCCACGGTGTGGCCGTCGATCTCGAGGTCGGCCCGGATCTGCCCGGGCCGCTGCTCCTCGACCCGCAGCATCCGGCCCGGGTCGAGGACCAGGCTGAGGTCGGTCAGCACCACCGGCTCGCCGGCCGCCAGATCGAGCAGGATCTCCCGCGGCTCGCCGAGCGGCCCGGTCGCGTCGGCCACCGCCAGCCGCAGCCGCGCGCCCCGGGCATCGGACCGCACCCCGTCGATGGTCAGCCGGGAGATCGCCGGGATCTCGTTGTGCGCCATCGCGTAGCTGAGCACCGGCGTGGCAGCCAGGGTGATCGAGATCAGCAGGTCCGGGTCCACCACGCTCGCCGCTCACTCCTCAGGCGGCCCCAGCGCCGCAGCCGACTCCTCCGCACCAGGAGCATGCCAGCAGCCGCCCCGCACCACCCGCGCCCACCCGCCGCGGGTCGCGCCCGCCGCTCATCGGCGGGCCATCCCCGGAGCCCTGCGTCAGCTGGTGGCCGGTGTGGTGCAGGCGAGCCTGGTCGGCTGGTGTGGGGAGTTGCTGAGGCTGATCCGGTCGGTCCGGCCGGCGCGCAGGTCCCGGACGAAGACGTCGTCGCGACCGTTGGTGTCGTTCGGGACGAGATTGCTGGCCGAGGAGCTGAACAGGGCGCAGCGACCGTCCGCGCTCAACGCCGGCGCGTAGTAGGAGCTCGCGTCGGCCTGGCCGTGATCGCCGACGCTCACCCGGCTGGTGGCCCCGGAGCTGAGGTCGTGGACGAAGATGTCGGCAGCACCGTTCGTGTCGCCGGGGACCAGGTTCGCCGCGTCGGAACGGAAGATGACGCGGGTGCCGTCGGCACTTATCGACGCCGACACCGTGTCACCGTCGGCCTGGCCGCCGGCGCTGTCGACGGTGACCCGCCGCATCGCACCGGTCGCCAGATCGTGGACGAAGATGTCGTAGCCGTTCGTGTCACCGGGAACGAGGCGGGCCGAGTCGGACGCGAACTCCACGCGCCGGCCGTCGGCGCTGATCGACGGGTCGCCGGAGAAGGCACCACCCGGGTGGCCGGTGCTGTCGCCGCTGGCGAGTGCGGTCACGCCGGTGCTCAGGTCCCGGACGTACACCTCGCGCCACGACTCGGTCGTGACGCCCGGGGCAAGGTTGGTCGCGGTGGAGTCGAAGGCGATCCGGCTGCCGTCGGCGCTCAGCGCCGGGTGGTAGGAGTGGCCGTTGCTCTGGGTGCCGGCACTGCCGAGGCTGACCCGCCGGACGGTGCCCGCGGCCAGATCGCGGACGAAGACGTCGCTGGTCCGGTTGGTGTCGCCGGCGACCAGGTTGCTGGCGGTCGAGTCGAACGCGACCTGCCGGCCATCCGGCGTGACCGTCGAGAAGATCGAGTCACCGTTGGCCTGGCCGCCTCCGGCGGCGCTGTTGGCCCGCACCGTGGTGCCGGCCGCCAGGTCGCGCACGAGGATGTCCGACACCCCGTTCGTGTCGCCGGGCACCAGGTTGGTCGCGTACGAGCGGAACACCACGACGTGGCCATCCCCGCTGATGGACGGCAGGTAGGACGGGCCGTCGGCCTGACCGCCGGCGGTGCTGACGCTGATCCGGCGGACGACACCGAGCGCCAGGTCGCGGACGAAGATGTCGGTGGTCCGGTTGGTGTCGCCGGCCACCAGGTTGCCGGCGGACGACGTGAACGCGACGAATCGACCGTTCGAGCTCAGCACCGCGGCGGCACTGTCACCGTCGCCCTGCGCGGCCACCGCTTCGGCGGGCTGGCCGACGCCCACCACCACGGCGAGCGGCAGCACCACCACCGTCACGAGTCGACCGGTTGACCGTTGCCACCTGTGCACCATCTCGGTTCCCCCTCGGGTACGACCGCCGCAGCGGTCGCGGACCGACCGGGGGGCGAACCAGAGACGTCCGGACCGGGACGGAGGTTGTGTCACGCCGGCGCGGCCGACCGAATGGCCGGGGTGGGGCCCGGGCGGCAGGGTCAGTCGGGCGGCGGGTTCAGGCGGCCGGGTGGGGCCTGGCGGCAGGGTCAGTCGGACGGCAGCGGGGTGCCGCCGCGTTCGCGGAGCATCTGCTCCATCGCGACGACCTCGCTGGTCTGGGCGCTGACGATCTTGCCGGCCAGGTCTCGCACGTAGTCGACCCCGGCGTGCGCGGCGCCGTACTGGGCCATGGCCAGGCCGCCCTCGTGATGCCGGATCATCAGCTGCAGGAAGAACGTGTCCAGCGCCTTGCCGGACAGCGTCTTCAGCTTGGCCATCTCGGCGGTGCTGGCCATGCCGGGCATCCGGCCGCCCTCGTGCAGGTGCCCGGCGGCGCTGCCCATCCAGGCCATGTGCGCGCGGTCGGTCTGCTCGGGCTGGCCCCAGGTCTGCAGCCAGCCGCGCATCTGCCCGATCTGGCCGAGCTGCTGCGTCTCGATGTCGAACGCGAGCAGCCGGACCGCGGGATCGGTGCTGTGGTCGCGGGCCATCTGGGCCATCTGCACGGCCTGGTCGTGGTGGGTGATCATGTCGCGGGCGAAGCCGACATCGACCGAGCCGTCGGCCGGCTGCTGCGGCTGGCCGATGCCGGCCACCACAGCGACCGCGCCACCGGTCGCGACCAGGGCGACGGCGAAGAACGTCACGAGCAGGCCGACCAGCCAGCGCGGTCGGGCCGGGGCGGCGGCCCGCGGGCTGTCCACCGCCACCTCGGCCGGACCGGCGCTGGTCACGGCGCCGTGCTGGTGGGTGCGCTACCGGTCGCCGACGGGTTGGCGGACGGCTTCGGGCTCGCCGTCGTCGTCGGGGTGGCGGCGTCCGGGGGCCGCGGGTTGGTCTTGAAGTCCGGATCCGCGCAGGAGGCACCAAACTCGGGGGTGGTGCTGGAGTTCAGCCGCAGGTCGGTGACGAACTGGTCGACCCGCGGGTCGTCGGCGGAGTCGACGAACAGCTGGTGGCCCCAGGACTGCAGCGACACCTTCGACTTCAGCCCCGGGTACGGGCTGAGCATCATGTAGTTGACGCCGTCGACCCGCTTCTTCAGCGAGTCGAGCTCGGCGGCCGCGATCCCCGGCTGGTAGGTGATCCACACCGCGCCGTGCTCCAGCGCGTGCACCGCGTTCTCGCTGCGGATCGGGTTGGCATAGACGGTGCCGGTGCAGTCGGCCCACTGCGGGTCGTGGTTGCCGCCGATCGGCGGGCTCTGCGGGTAGCTCACCGGCGTCTGGACGTGGTTCCGCTCCGCGATGGTGACAACGCTGATGCCCTGGATCTTGGCGGCCTCGCTGGCCAGCGCGTCCGGCTTGGTGCCGTTCTTCGCCTGCACCTGGTGAATGGCATAGCCGATCACCCCGCCGGCGAACAGGACCATCGCGACGGTGGCCGCGATCAGACCCCACGGTTTGGGCCGCGAGATCGCGATCGGCGGCGGCGCCCCCTTGCGGGGCCGATTGGACTTCGCGGCCGACTTCGAGGTCGTCTTCGACGGCGGTTTCGCGGGGGTCTTGCCCTTGGCGGCCATGCCTGACCTTCAGTGAGAAGAATGGGGGTCCGCGCCAGTCTACGGATGCGGCGTGAAGCCGGAGTGAGCGAGGTCAGGCAGCGCGGCCGAAAATGATGGGAGCGGTACCCCCTAACATCGGAGCCGTGGTTCCCGCCGAGCTGTCCGCCGCCGTACTCGACGCCGTCCGGGCCGCGGTCGCGGCCGGTGAGCTGGCCGTTCCCGTCCCGGAGACGGCCGTCGTCGAGCGCCCGCGCAGCCGCGAGCATGGTGACTATGCCACGAATGTCGCGCTTCGGCTGGCCAAGCCGGCCGGCCGGCCGCCGCGCGAGGTGGCCGAGGTGCTGGCCGGCCAGCTGCGCGCCCACCCGGGCGTCGCCGCGGTGACCGTGGCCGGCCCGGGCTTCCTCAACATCACGCTGGCCAGCGGCGCGCTCGGTCGGGTGGCCGGTGCGGTGCTCGCGGCCGGCGCGGCCTACGGCCGGAACGAGGTGCTGGCCGGGCAGCACATCAACCTGGAATACGTCTCGGCGAACCCGACCGGGCCGCTGCACCTCGGCCACACCCGGTGGGCCGCGGTCGGCGACTCGATCGCCCGGCTGCTGGTGGCCAGCGGTGCCGAGGTCACCCGGGAGTACTACTTCAATGACGCCGGCAGCCAGATCGACCGGTTCGCCGCCTCGCTCTACGCGGCCGCCCGCGGCCTACCCACCCCGCCGGACGGCTACGGCGGCGGCTACGTGGCGGAGATCGCCACGCAGGTCGTCGCGGCCGCGCCGGACGTGCTGGAGCTGCCGGAGGACAAGGCGCTGGAGGTGTTCCACCGCGACGGCGTCCAGCTGATGTTCGATGAGATCAAGCGGGTGCTGGCCGACCTCGGGGTGGAGTTCGACGTCTACTTCTCCGAGCGCGACCTGCATGCCAGCGGCGCGCTGGAACGGGCGGTGCGGCGGCTGCGCGAGCAGGGCCAGGCGTACGACGCGGACGGCGCGGTCTGGCTGCGCAGCTCGAACTTCGGCGACGACAAGGACCGGGTGCTGGTCCGCGGCGACGGCCGGCCCACCTACTTCAACGCGGACGCGGCGTACTACCTGAACAAGCGGGAGCGCGGTGCCGACCGCTGTATCTACCTGCTCGGCGCCGACCACCACGGCTACGTCGGCCGGCTGCGGGCGATCGCGGCCTGCTTCGGCGACGACCCGGACGCGACCCTGGAAGTCCTGATCGGACAGTTGGTGCACCTGGTCCGGGACGGCGAGCCGGTGCGGATGAGCAAGCGGGCCGGCACGATCATCACGCTGGAGGATCTGGTCGAGGCGGTCGGCGTGGACGCGACCCGGTACGCGCTGGCCCGCTCGTCGATCGACTCGACGATCGAGATCGACCTCGACCTGTGGGCCAAGCGCAGCCCGGACAACCCGGTCTACTACGTGCAGTACGCGCACGCCCGGTTGTCCCGGCTGCGGGAGAACGCCGCCGATCTCGGCATTCCGGCCATCGATCCGTCCACTGTGGACTACAGCCTGCTGGTGCACGAACGCGAGGTGGACGTGCTGCGCGCGCTGGGCGAGTTCGGCCGGGTGGTGGCCAGCGCGGCCGAGCTGCGGGCGCCGCACCGGGTGGCCCGCTACCTGGAGGACCTGGCCGGCAGCTACCACCGGTTCTACGACAGCTGCCGGGTGCTGCCGCAGGGCGACGAGGAGGCCGGCCCGCTCACGCTGGCCCGGCTCACCCTCTGCGCGGCGACCCGGGTGGTGCTGGCCAACGGCCTCGGCCTGCTCGGCGTCACCGCCCCGGAGCGGATGTGAGCGCCGCCGGCCGGCCCGGCAGCCGCCGGCCCGCCAACCGCCCGAGCGGGGCTGCCGGTCCACTTCGGACTGTCCGATGAGGACGCACGAGGCCGGCGCGCTGCATGCGGATGTCACCCAGTCGCCGTCCAGCGTGCTGCGGCCGCCGGTCGACCTGACCACGCTGGCGCCGGCGGTCTGGCCACGCGGGGCGGTCCGCGGCCCGGACGGCGCGCTGACCATCGGCGGGGTGGACGTCCGCGACCTGGCCGCGCAGTACGGCACCCCGGCTTACATCTGCGACGAGGCCGACTTCCGGTCCCGCTGCCGGGATTTCGCCACCGGGTTCGCCGACTTCGACGTGCACTACGCGGCCAAGGCGTTCTGCGCGTCCACCGTGCTGCGCTGGGTCGCCGAGGAGGGTCTCGGGCTGGACGTGTGTACCGGCGGCGAGCTGGCGGTGGCGCAGCGGGCCGGCTTCCCGGTCGACCGGATCGCCATGCACGGCAACAACAAGTCGGTGCCCGAGCTGGAGCGCGCGCTGGACGCCGGGGTCGGCCGGATCGTGGTCGACTCGTTCGCCGAGATCGCCCGGCTGGCCTGGGTGGCCGAGCAGCGCGGGCGGGTGCAGCCGGTGCTGGTGCGGGCCACCGTCGGGGTGGAGGCGCACACCCACGAGTTCATCGCGACCGCGCACGAGGACCAGAAGTTCGGCTTCTCGCTGGCGTCCGGCGCCGCGTTCGAGGCGGTCCGCCGGGTGCTCGGGCACCCGTCGCTGGAGCTGGTCGGGCTGCACTCGCACATCGGCTCGCAGATCTTCGACACGTCCGGCTTCGAGATCTCGGCCCGGCGCGCGGTCGCGCTGCTGGCCCGGATCCGCGACGAGCTCGGTACCGAGCTCGGGTTCCTCGATCTGGGCGGTGGTTTCGGCATCGCCTACACGGTCGCCGACGACCCGCTGGACACTTCGGCGGTGGCGGTCGGCCTGCGGGACATCGTGCTCCGGGAGTGCGCCGCGGCCGGGCTCACCCCGCCGCGGCTGGCGGTCGAGCCGGGCCGGGCCATCGCTGGGCCGGGCACGGTCACCCTGTACGAGGTGGGCACCGTCAAGGACGTGGACGGCATCCGCAGCTACGTCTCGGTGGACGGCGGGATGAGCGACAACATCCGCACCGCGCTGTACGACGCGGTCTACACCTGCACGCTGGCCTCCCGGCGCAGCGAGGCCGAGCCGCAGCTGGCCCGGGTGGTCGGCAAGCACTGCGAGAGCGGGGACATCGTGGTCCGGGACGCCTGGCTGCCGGCCGACCTGGTGCCCGGCGACCTGATCGCGGTGGCCGCCACCGGGGCGTACTGCCGGTCGATGGCGAACAACTACAACCACGTGCCCCGGCCGCCGGTGGTGGCCACTGTGGACGGTGCGGCCCGGCTGATCCTGCGCCGGGAGACCGAGGACGACCTGCTCCGGCTGGACGTGTCGGCATGATCGGCGGGCGGCGGTGAACCGGCTGGCCCGGATCCCGCGCGGCGTCTGGATCGTCATCGCGATCCTCGCCGTCATCGTCTACGCCCGGGCGATCCCGTCCTGGGTCTGGACGTTGGTGGTCGGTGTGCTCGTGGTCTACGCGGTCTTCCGGGTGCTGGCCGGGCGGCGCCGGCGATGAGCACCGTCGACAGTGGACACGAAGGCCGGCCGATCCGGGTGGCGTTGCTCGGCTGCGGCGTGGTCGGCGCCCAGGTGATGCGGCTGCTGGACACCCAGGCGGCGGATCTGGCCGCCCGGGTGGGTGTCCCGCTGGAGCTGGCCGGGGTGGCGGTGCGCCGGCCGCAGCGGCACCCCGAGGTGCCGGCCCACCTGCTCACCACCGATGCGGCCGGGCTGGTGGAGCGGCCGGACGTGGACCTGGTGGTCGAGGTGATCGGTGGTATCGAGCCGGCCCGTACGCTGCTGCTGGCCGCGATGAAGACCGGCAAGTCGGTGGTCACCGCGAACAAGGCACTGCTGGCCGAGGACGGCGCCACCCTGCACGCCGCCGCCCGCGAGTCCAAAGTGGACCTTTACTACGAGGCGTCGGTGGCCGGCGCGATCCCGCTGCTGCGGCCGCTGCGCGAGTCGCTCGCCGGCGACCGGATCAGCCGGGTGATGGGCATCGTCAACGGCACCACCAACTTCATCCTGTCCAGAATGGACAGTACTGGCGCCGGCTTCGGTGAGGCGCTGGACGAGGCGACCGCGCTCGGCTACGCGGAGGCCGACCCGACCGCGGACGTGGACGGCTTCGACGCGGCGTCCAAGGCGGCGATCCTGGCCGGGCTGGCGTTCCACACCCGGGTCACCGCGGCGGACGTGCACCGCGAGGGCATCGGCGAGGTGACCGCCGCCGACGTGGCCAGCGCCAAGGCGATGGGCTGCACGGTCAAGCTGCTGGCGATCTGCGACCGGGCCCCGGACCCGGCCGGCGGCGAGTCGATCGGGGTCCGCGTGCACCCGGCGATGATCCCGCGCAGCCACCCGCTGGCCGGCGTCGGCGAGGCGTTCAACGCGGTGTTCGTGCAGGGCGACGCGGCCGGCCAGCTGATGTTCTACGGCCAGGGCGCCGGCGGCGCGCCGACCGCGAGCGCGGTGCTCGGCGACCTGGTCGCGGTGGCCCGCAACCGGCTGTCCGGCGGCCGCGGCGCCGGCGAGTCCGCCTACGCCGACCTGCGCGTGCGCTCGATCGGCGAGACCCCGACCCGCTACCACATCAGCCTGGACGTGGCCGACCGGCCCGGCGTGCTGGCCGCGGTGGCGCAGGCGTTCGCCGACCACGAGGTGAGCATCTCCACCGTCCGCCAGGAGGGCCGCGGCAACGACGCCACCCTGGTGCTGGTCACCCACGTCGCACCGGACGCGGCGCTGTCCGGCACGGTGGACGACCTGCACCGGATGGACACCGTGCGCCGGGTGACCAGCGTGATGCGGGTCGAGGGGGATGGACAATGACCACCAGGCCGCCCGCCCCGGCGGCCCGGGAGCAAACCTAGCCAGCGGGGGTACGACAATGACCGTGCTGACCAGCAACCGCGTCGAGGCCGGCTGGCCCGGCGTGATCGAGGCGTACCGCGACCGCTTACCGATCAAGCCGGACGAGCGGGTCGTCACCCTGCAGGAGGGCGGCACCCCGCTGCTCCCCGCCGCGGAGCTGTCCCGGCGGACCGGCTGCGAGGTCTACCTCAAGGTCGAGGGCAACAACCCGACCGGCTCGTTCAAGGACCGCGGTATGACCGTGGCGATAACCCGCGCGCTGGCCGACGGCAGCCAGGCGGTGATCTGCGCGAGCACCGGCAACACCAGCGCCAGCGCCGCCGCGTACGCCGTCCGGGCCAACCTGACCTGCGCCGTCCTGGTGCCCCGCGGCAAGATCGCGATGGGCAAGCTGGCCCAGGCGCTGGTGCACGGCGCGCACCTGCTGCAGGTCGACGGCAGCTTCGACGACTGCCTGCGGCTGGCCCGCGACCTGGCCGAGCGGTACCCGGTGACGCTGGTCAACTCGGTCAACCCGGACCGGATCGCCGGCCAGAAGACCGCCGCGTTCGAGATCTGCGACGTGCTCGGCCGGGCCCCGGAACTGCACTGCCTGCCGGTCGGCAACGCCGGCAACATCACCGCCTACTGGCAGGGCTACCAGGAGTACGCCGCCGCCGGGATCATCGCCGGCCGGCCCCGGATGCTCGGCTTCCAGGCCGCCGGCGCGGCCCCGATCGTGGCCGGCGCCCCGGTGGAGCGGCCGATCACGATCGCCACCGCGATCCGGATCGGCAACCCGGCGTCCTGGAAGCAGGCGCTGGCCGCCCGGGACGAGTCCGGCGGGTCGATCGAGGCGGTCACCGACCGGCAGATCCTGGACGCCTACCGGCTGCTGGCCCGGTCCGAGGGCGTCTTCGTGGAGCCCGCGTCCGCTGCCGGGGTGGCCGGCCTGCTCGCCACGGCCGCGGCCGGCGGCCTGGACGCCGGCCAGACCGTCGTCTGCACGGTCACCGGCAACGGCCTGAAGGACCCCGAGTGGGCGATCGCCGGCGGCCCGACCCCGGTCACCGTCAGCGTCGACGCCGAAGCCGCCGCCACCGCCCTGGGCCTCTGACCAGCCCCGACCCGCTACCGCGGTGGTGACGACTTCCCGTCCCGGGTGACGCCTCCCATCCGCCGGTGACGCCTTCCATCCGCCGGTGACGAGCTCGGGTCGCCGGTGACGAGTTCGGGTCGCCAGTGACGAGTTCGGGTCGCCAGTGACGAGTTCGGGTCGCCAGTGACGGCTGACAGCCGTCACCCACCGCGCGAACCCGTCACCCGCTGAGCGAAGCTGTCAGCCGCCGCGCGAAGCCGTCACGGGCTGCGGAGTCCGTCACCCGCCGCGGGAGGCCCGGGCTGCGGAAACCGGTCACCGGGCCGCGGGACGGCGTCGCGGGCCGAACGGCATTGATCTTGTCGGTGGCTGGGATAGCCTGCCGGCATGCCCCGGCCCTCGTTCCGTGCGGCGCCGGTCCGGGTGCGGGTGCCGGCGACCAGCGCCAACCTCGGCCCGGGGTTCGACACGCTCGGGCTGGCCCTGGGCAGGTACGACGACGTGGTGGTCCGGATCGCGGACGAGGGACTGTTCGTGGACGTGGCGGGGGAGGGCGCGGACAAGGTGCCGCGGACCGCCCGGCACCTGGTGGTCCGCGCGCTGCGGGCCGGCTTCGAGGCGCTCGGCGGGCAGCCGCGCGGCCTGGAGGTGGTCTGCGCCAACCGGATCCCGCACGGCCGCGGGCTGGGCTCGTCCGCGGCGGCGATCGTGGCCGGGGTGATGGCGGCCCGCGCGCTGGCGCTCGGCGGTGACGAGATGATCTCCGACGAGGCGCTGCTCGTCCTGGCCGCCGAGCTGGAGGGCCACCCGGACAATGTGGCCGCCTGCCTGTTCGGCGGGCTGACCGTGGCCTGGTCGACGGACGAGGAGCCGGCCCGTGCGGTCCGGCTGACGCCGTCGCCGGCGCTGCGCCCGGTGCTGTTCGTGCCGTCCGCGACCGCCTCCACGGCGCGTGCCCGCAAGCTGCTACCCGACCAGGTGCCGCACGCGGACGCGGCCCGCAACGCCGGCCGGGTGGCGCTGCTGATGCACGCGCTGACCACGCCGGCGGCCGACCCGGCACTGCTGCTCGCCGGCACCGAGGACCGGCTGCACCAGCCGTACCGGGCCAGCGCCATGCCACGCAGCGCCAGCCTGGTGGAGCAACTGCGGGCCGACGGGGTGCCTGCGGTGGTGTCCGGCGCCGGCCCGTCGGTGCTCGCGTTCGCCCTCGGGCACGTGGACCTGTCCGGTTATGCCCCGCGCGGTTGGACGGTGGAGGAGTTGCCGGTCGACCTGGACGGCGCCATCGTGCTCCCGCTCGCCGGCTGAGCCGGCGGGCCGCGACTGAGACAACGGTCACTCGCGGTGACCGACACGCGGCGCAGTCTGGCGGTTCCTGCTACTGGGCGGGTGATTTGCCGGGAAGAATCGGCCGGGAAGCAAGCAGTCCGGAGTAGTGTTGCATTCGTAGGCAAAGCCCTGGGCCACGCTCGGGGACGGCCGGAGGTAACACGCCGAACAGAGGCGTTGTTGCCCCATGGCGAGCGGACCGTCTAGGCTCCCCTCACCAGCCGCCCGAGGGTGCGCTCTCGGCGGGGCATCCGCAGCGTCGCATTCTGGCGTAGGTCGGCGTCCCGCGTCTCCCGTCCTCCGGTTCCGGAACGCACTGCCCGTGACCCCGGGTGATGCACGACCGGGAGGGGATCGCCCAAGGCTGCCTGCAAGCCGTCCGCCGTCCGGCGGACCCCGTCACCGGCCACCTCGGCCGGCCGCTCTACTTCGGCCGCGTCATCCCCGCACCGGCCGTCTCCGGAAGGACACGCCCGTGAGCGACACCACGGACATCGGAAACACAGACCTGCTGGTCAACGCGCCAGATCAGGTCGGCGCTCCTAGTACTGACACGGCTGAGACCGAGCCGGCGCGCCCGCGCCGCCGCGGCGTCGGGCTGTCCACCATGCTGCTGTCCGAGCTGCAGGCATTGGCCTCGACGCTGGGCATAACTGGCACCGCGCGGATGCGCAAGGGTGAGCTGGTTGCCGCGATCGAGGCCCGCCAGGCCGGCACGAACGGTGCCCCGCCCGGCGACCCGGCCGTTGTGGCGCCGCCGCCCGCGCCGGTGCAGCCGGTGGCCGGCCAGCTTCCGCTGCTGGGCGGCGAGGACGCCCCGGTCGCAGCCCCGGCCCCGGTGGTCGGCGCGGCCCCGGTGGTCAGCGCGGGCCCGGCCGAGCCGGCCGAACTGCTGGTCGCCGAGCCGGCGGCCGAGCCGGTCGCCGTTGTGGCGGCTCCGGCCGTCGAGGCGTCCGCGCCCGAGACACCCGCCGTCGAGGCGGCGGTCGCGGCACCGGCTGCCCCGGTTGTCGAGACCGCGCCGGCGGAGCGCGCCGAGACCCAGCGCGAGGAGCGTCCGCGCAGGTCGGCGAGCCGTCCGGCGGGTTCGCCGGCGGCCACCGCGGCGGACGCCGGCACCGAGGCACCGGCCGAGGCCGGCAGCGCCGAGGGTGCCCGGCCGGCCCGGGAGGGTCGGCAGCGCCAGCACGACCGGCAGCGTTCCGACCGGGACGGCGCCGAGCGTGCCGACCGGCCGCGCGGTGACGGCGAGCGGCCCGACCGCGGCGACCGCCCCGAGCGGGCCGAGCGGCCCGACCGGCAGCGTGGCGACAGCCAGCGCGACAACCAGCGGGATGGGGACGGCAGCCGGCGCGGCCAGAACGATGGCGAGCGCGGCGAGCGTCCGGTGGCCGCCCAGGGCGACCGCGGCCAGGGCGACCGCGGCCAGGGCAACCGCAACGCCGATCGCGGCAACGACCGGAACGCCGATCGGGGCAACGACCGCAACGCCGATCGCGGCAACGATCGCAACAACGACCCGGGCGGCGACGACGACGGCTTCGACAGCAACGGCCGGCGGCGGCGTGGCCGGTTCCGCGACCGGAACCGGCGCAACCGCACCGACCGCTTCACCGAGGCGGCCGAGCCGGTCATCGCCGAGGACGACGTGCTGCTGCCCGTCGCCGGCATCCTGGACATCCTGGACAACTACGCGTTCATCCGGACGTCCGGCTACCTGACCGGCCCGAACGACGTGTACGTCTCGCTGGCTCAGGTGCGCCGGTACGGGCTGCGCCGCGGCGACGCCGTGACCGGTGCCGTCCGGCAGCCCAAGGATGGCGAGCGCCGGGACAAGTACAACGCGCTGGTCCGGCTCGACACGGTCAACGGGACCGATGCCGACCTGGCCCGCAACCGGCCCGAGTTCACCAAGCTGACCCCGCTCTACCCGCAGGACCGGCTGCGGCTGGAGACCGAGCCGCACCTGCTCACGCCGCGGGTGATCGACCTGGTGATGCCGATCGGCAAGGGCCAGCGGGCCCTGATCGTCAGCCCGCCGAAGGCCGGCAAGACGATGATCCTGCAGGCCATCGCGAACGCGATCACCACGAACAACCCGGAATGCCACCTCATGGTCGTGCTCGTGGACGAGCGGCCGGAGGAGGTCACCGACATGCAGCGGTCGGTGAAGGGCGAGGTCGTCGCCTCGACCTTCGACCGGCCGCCGTCGGACCACACCACGGTCGCCGAGCTGTCGATCGAGCGGGCGAAGCGGCTGGTCGAGCTCGGACATGACGTGGTCGTGCTGCTGGACTCGATCACCCGGCTGGGCCGGGCGTACAACCTGGCGGCGCCGGCGTCCGGCCGGATCCTGTCCGGTGGTGTCGACTCGACCGCGCTCTTCCCGCCGAAGCGGTTCCTCGGCGCGGCCCGGAACATCGAGAACGGCGGTTCGCTGACGATCCTGGCGACCGCGCTGATCGAGACCGGATCGGCCGGCGACACGGTGATCTTCGAGGAGTTCAAGGGCACCGGCAACGCCGAACTGGTGCTGTCCCGCAAGATCGCCGAGAAGCGGATCTTCCCGGCCGTCGACGTGGACGCCTCCGGCACCCGCAAGGAGGAGATCCTGCTCGGCCCGGACGAGCTCGCGGTCATCCACAAGCTGCGCCGGGTGCTGCACGCACTGGACTCGCAGCAGGCGCTCGACCTGGTGCTGTCCCGGCTCAAGGAGACCCGTACCAACGTCGAGTTCCTGATGCAGGTGCAGAAGACCACGGTCGGCCCGTCCGACTGAGCCCGGAACAGCAGCCCGGAACAGCAGGGGGTGCACTGGCGTTACATCGCCAGTGCGCCGCTCTGGCACACTGGTTCACGATCCGGCTCCGGTTCACGCCCCGCACCACACCGCGGCGACCCGGCGGCCACCGAGGAGAGGAACACTCGTGAAGACCGGCATCCACCCCGAATACGTGGTGACGACGGTGACCTGTTCCTGCGGGAACACGTTCACCACCCGCAGCACCGCCAAGGAAGGCACCCTGCACGCGGACGTGTGCGCGGCGTGCCACCCGTTCTACACCGGCAAGCAGAAGATCATGGACGTCGGTGGTCGTGTCGAGCGGTTCGAGCGGCGGTACGGCAAGCGGCAGAAGAGCGGCACCAACTAGCGCATCAGGCGGCGCCCGCCCGGTTTATCCGGGCGGGCGCCGTCGGCATGTAAGGAGACTCGGGCAGGCAACTCGGCAGGCAGGGAGACGAGGATGACGGCGGGGCAGGGTGCGGGGCTGGCGGCGCTGCTGGCTGAACACGCCGAGCTGGAGACACGGTTGGCCGACCCGGCGGTGCACGCCGACCAGGGGCAGGCGCGGCGGCTGGGGCGCCGGTACGCCGAGCTGACCCCGCTGGTGGAGACCGTCCGGCAACTCGACGCGGCGCGTGGCGACCTGGCCACCGCCCGCGAGCTGGCCGGCGAGGACGCGTCGTTCGCCGCCGAGGCCGAGTCGCTGGTCGTCCGGATCGGTGAGCTGGAGGACCGGATGCGCGAGCTGCTGCTGCCGCGCGACCCGAACGACGGCAAGGACGTGCTGCTGCAGGTCAAGGCGGGGGAGGGCGGCGAGGAGTCGGCGCTGTTCGCCGGCGACCTGCTGCGGATGTACCTGCGCTACGCCGAGCGGCACGGCTGGAAGACCGAGGTGCTGGACGCCGAGCCGAGCGACCTGGGCGGCTACAAGGACGTGACCGTGGCCGTCCGTGGCCGGGCCGAGGCGGGGGTGTGGCGCCGGCTGAAGTACGAGGGCGGTGTGCACCGGGTGCAGCGGGTCCCGGTGACCGAGTCGCAGGGCCGCATCCACACCTCGGCGGCCGGCGTCCTGGTGCTGCCCGAGGCCGAGGATGTCGAGGTCCAGATCGACCCGAACGACCTGCGGATCGACGTGTACCGGTCGTCCGGGCCGGGCGGGCAGAGCGTCAACACCACCGACTCGGCGGTCCGGATCACGCACGTCCCGACCGGCACGGTCGTCTCGATGCAGAACGAGAAGAGCCAACTGCAGAACAAGGAGGCCGCGCTGCGGGTGCTGCGGGCCCGGCTGCTCGCCGCCGCGCAGGAGGCCGCCGACGCCGAGGCCGCGACCGCCCGGCGCAGTCAGGTCCGGACCGTCGACCGCAGCGAGCGGGTGCGCACCTACAACTTCGCCGAGAACCGGATCTCCGACCACCGGGTCGGCTACAAGGCCTACAACCTGGACGCGGTCCTGGACGGCGACCTGGACGCCGTCATCGACGCGCTCATCGCCGCCGACACCGCCGCCCTACTCACCGATCTCCACCAGTGAGCGGCGCGGAGCGCAGCGGCGTCTGGACTGAGGCAACGCGCCGACGGAGTCGTTGCGCGGTGCCGAGGGAAGACGTCGCGTCTGGCGCGCAGCGCCGCGAACCGGAAACACAGTGCCGGCGCTGACCTCAGGCGTGTCGGGGCTGGTTGGCGCGGCGGCGGCGCGGCTGGCGGCGGCCGGGGTGGCCAGCCCGCGGCATGACGCGGAGGCGCTGGCGGCGCACGTGCTCGGGGTGCCGCGGTCGCGGCTGGTGCTGGCCGGGCCGTTGGACGAGCGGCAGCAGGCCCGGTACGCCGAACTGGTCGACCAGCGGGCGTCCCGGGTACCGCTGCAGCACCTGACCGGGCTGGCCGGGTTCCGGCGGCTGGAACTGTCGGTCGGGCCGGGGGTGTTCGTGCCGCGGCCGGAGACCGAGGTGCTGGCCGGCTGGGCGATCGACGTGCTGGCCGGCGTGCCGGACCCGCTGGTCGTCGACCTGTGTGCCGGTTCCGGGGCGGTGGCGCTGGCGCTGGCGCAGGAGGTGGCCGGCGCCCGGGTGCATGCGGTCGAGATCGACCCGCAGGCGCTGGCCTGGGCGGAGCGGAACGCCGCGGCCCGCGCGGCCGCCGGCGACCCGCCGATCAGCCTGCACCAGGGTGACGTGTCCGACCCGGCCCTGCTGGCCGAGCTGGCCGGCACCGTCGACCTGGTCACCGCGAACCCGCCGTACATCCCGCTCGGTTCGACGGTCGAGCGGGAGGTGGCCGAGCACGACCCGCCGGCCGCGCTCTGGGGCGGCCCGGACGGGCTGGACGTGGTCCGCGCGGTCGAGCGGCTGGCCGGCCGGCTGCTGCGCCCGGGCGGCCGGGTCGGCGTCGAGCATGCCGACCTGCAGGGCGATTCCGTGCCGGCCGTCTTCACCCGCACCGGCCGCTGGGTCGACGTCGCCGACCATCCCGACCTGGCCGGCCGCCCCCGCTTCACCACCGCCCACCGGCCCTGACCCGCCCGCCCACCTTGGCCCACCTGCCTGGCCCGTCAGCCCGCTCGGCCCGTCCGCCGGCTCGGCCTGTCGTCCGCGCGGCATTGTTCGGCCGTCCTGCGCCCGGTCGTCGGGTGCCCGGTCCTGCCGGCTGCGCGCCGGCGCGGCCGGCCGGGTCAGACCGCGGGGCGGTAGTCGTCGCTGCGGGGCCGGCTGCTCCCGTACGGGCCGAGCCGGACCGGGTGCCGGGAGCACTGCGCCGGCGTGGCGCCGGCGGCGGCCCGGGCGGCCCCGCCGAGACCGGTCAGCGGGCCGGCCGGGGCGAGCGGGCTGAGCTCGAGCCAGCCGGCGAGGACGCGGTTGCGGGCCGCGTCGGCGTCCACCACCGTCTCCTCGACGTCGGCCCGCTCCCGGGCGTAGGTGCGGACCAGGTCGGTCAGCCGGTACCGCAGCGTGCAGGCGGACTGCCGGCCGACCACCTCGACCAACTGCTCCTCGACCAGCCGTTCCAGTACCTCCTCGCCGTGCGCGGCCGGCACGTCCAGCAGCGCGGCGGCCACCCAGACGCCGAAGTCCAGGCTGTCCAGCAGGGCGAGGCGGCGGAGCAGCCGCTGGCTGGCCGGGTCGAGCCGGCGGTAGCCGGTGGCCAGCCGCGGCCGGACGGCGAGGTCGCCGAGGGTGAGCTCGTCCAGCCGGTGCCGCTCGTCGGCGAGCCGTTCGGCCAGCCAGTCCAGCGGGCGGTGCGGGCGCCGGGCCAGCCGCCCGCCGGCGATCCGGATCGCCAGCGGCAGCCGGCCGCAGAGGTCGACCAGCGCGGCGGCGGCGTCCGGGGCGGCGGTGACCCGGTCCGGGCCGGCGATGCGGCCGAGCAGGTCCAGCGCTTCGGCCCGGTCCAGCACGTCCAGGCGGGTCAGGTCGGTGCCGAGGCCGGTCAGCCCGCGCCGGCTGGTGACCAGCACCGCGCAGCCGGGCCCACCCGGTAGCAGCGGCCGGACCTGCGCGTGCCCGTCGGCGTCGTCCAGGACGACCAGCACCCGGCGGTCGGCCAGCAGCTCCCGGTACCGCTCGACCCGTTCCTCCAGCCGGCCGGGCAGGTTGGTCGGGTCGGCGCCGAGCGCGCGCAGGAACCGGCCCAGCACCTCGGCCGGCCCGGCCGGGGCGCCCCCGGTGCCGTGCAGGTCGACGAACAGCTGCCCGTCCGGGAACTGCTCGCGCAGCTGGTGCGCCAGGTGCACGGCCAGCGCGGTCTTGCCGATCCCGGCCGGGCCGGCGAGCACCGCGACCGGGACCGCGGTGCCGGTCGCTCCGGTGCCGGTCGGCCCGGTCAGCAGCGTGCGCAGCCGGTCGGCGACCGCTTCCCGGCCGGAGAAGTCGGCCAGGTCGCGCGGCAGCAGTCCGGGCCGCGGCCCGACCGGGGCCGGCACCTCGGCCGGCGGCTCGGCCAGCACCCGGTCCTGATCCAGCACGGCGAGGTAGGCGCGCTGCACCTCGACGCTGGGCGACACCCCGAGCTCCTCCACCAGCCGGGACCGCAGCTGCTCGAACCGGGCCAGCGCCTCGGCCGGCCGCCGGCTGGCCGCCAGCGCGTCGATCAGCCGCGCGTACACCGGCTCGTCCAGCGGGCGGGCGTCGGCGAGCGCGGCGAGCCGGCCCACCACGTCAGCGGCCCGGCCGGCCGGCAGCGCGCAGTCGGCCAGGGCCAGCGTGGCGCAGCGGATCGCGTCGTCGGCCGCGCCGAGCAGCGCGTCGGTGAGCGGCAGGCCGGCCAGGTCGGCCAGCACCGGGCCGCGGCTGAGCGCCAGCGCGTCGGTCAGCAGCCGGCAGCGGCGGGCCGGGTCGGGCTCGGCGGTGGCGGCGCAGACCAGGGCGCGGAACCGGCTCAGGTCGACCGTGCCCGGGTCGACGGTCAGGTGGTAGCCACTGACGGTGTGGCCGATCGCGGTGCCGTCCGGGTCGGCGCCGACGCTGGCCAGCCAGTCTCGCAGCCGGGACACGCCGACCTGCACGGACTGCCGTTTCACCTCGCGCTGGTGGGTCCAGACCAGCCTGATCAACTGGCTCGGTGGCACCGGCCGGCCCTCGGCCAGCAGCAGCACCCCGAGCAGGCCGCGCAGCACCGCGGACCGGGGCAACGGCAACGCCACCCCGTCCCGCTCCACCTGCAGCGGCCCCAAGACCCCATATAGCAACGTGCCGTCCACCCCAGCCCCAATCCCGAACCCCGTCGGCCCGGCGCCGCGACTGCTCGCCGTCGTCCGGATCCGCCCACCGGGACCGGGCCTCGCCGCGGCCCGGCCCCGGGTCTCCGCGTCTGGCCGGCCGAGCCGACCGGCCCAGAGGGGGCTGGCTGGCCATGCGGTGACGGAATCAGGTCCGATCGGCAATCCGCGGCCAGTGGAACAAACCGGCCGCCCACCCACGCTGGCGGTGATCACGACACTAACGCCGGCTTTCCCGGGCAATGGGGCGTCCGCGCCAGACCTCCGACGATTCCGCCGGTCGTTCTTCCGGTTGTTCTTCCGGCCCGCCGGCCGGGCCGCCGTCCGCCTGGTCCGTTCCCCGCCGGGGCGGAGCCGCGGCTGGGGTCAGCGGGCGGCCGGTGCGGCCTGCCGCGGGTCGGCCGCGGGGCCCGGCGGGCAGTCCGCCAGGGTGGCCCGGACGCTCGCCTCGGGCACCGGCCCGGGGCGGAGCACCTCGACCTCCGGGCCGGTGATCCGGACCAGGGTGGACGCCGCCTGGTGGACCACCGCCGCGTTCTCGACCAGCGCGTACACGGTGCCGACGGCCGGCCAGTCCAGCGATTCGAGCAGCGCCCGGTCGACCGGCCGGGTCTCCTCGCCGGACCGGTTCAGGCTGGTCGCGGTGACCGGCTGGCCCAGCGCCTCGATCACCTGCCGGGTCGCCGGCGGCTCCGGGATCCGGATGCCGACGGTGCCGTGCAGCGTCACGTACCCGTCCGGCAACCGGCCTGACCTGGCCGGCACCACCACGCTCAGCGGCCCCGGCGTGTACGCCTCCAGCAGGTGGCGCGCCCGCGGCGTGAGCACGGCGTAGTCGGTCGCCATCGCGACGGTCGAGCAGGCGACGTGCATCGGGTTGGCCAGGTCACGCCCCTTGGCCACGAACGCCCGGCGGACCGCGGCCGGCAGCGTGGCCGCGGCCGCGAGCAGGTGCCCGGTCTCGGTCGGCAGCACCGCGAGCCCGCCGCGGCGCAGCGACTCCGCGATGCGTTCGGCCGTCGCGGCCGGCAGCAGGCGGGACGCCGGGTCCGGCGCGTACAGCTCAAACGTGGTCATTCGTAGCCCAGCTCCAGTCCGATCCACTCCGGCTCGACCATAGCGGCTCCGGTTACGTGCGGTGTCAGCCGCCCGCGGCGGGGGTGGACGGCCTGCGGAACCGGACAGGTCGGGTGCGACGATGGCGCCGTGCTCTCCTACGACTGCAGCGACCCGCGCGAACGCGAGGCCGGGCTGACGGCGGCGGTGGACGCGGTGCAGCGCGGCGCGGTGGTGGTCTTCCCGGCCGACGCGTCCTATGGCGTGGGTGTCGACGCGTTCCAGCCCGCCGCGGTGTCCAACCTGGCCGTGGTGAAGGGCCGCGGCCGGGACATGCCGATGCCGGTGCTGGTCGGTTCCTGGCGCGGGCTGGACGGGCTGGTGCTGGTCACCCCGCGGCTGGCCCGGGACCTCGTCCAGGCGTTCTGGCCCGGCCCGCTGACCCTGATGGTCGAGTACGCGCCGTCCCTGGCCTGGGATCTGGGCGACGCGCGCGGCGTGGTCGCGGTCCGGATGCCGCTGCACCCGGTGGCGCTCGAAGTGCTGGCCGAGACCGGGCCGATGGCGGTGACCAGCGCGAACCGGCTGGGCCAGCCGCCGGCCACCGACATCGAGCAGGCCCGCGAGCACCTCGGCTCGGACGTCTCGGTGTACCTGGACGCCGGCCCGTGCGCCGACTCGGCGCCGTCCACCATCGTGGACATGACCGGCGAGGTGCCGCGGGTGCTGCGGGCCGGCGCGATCAGCCTGGACCAGCTGCGCGGCGTGGTCGGCGAGGTGATCGAGCCGGTGACCGCGGCACCGGCCTGACCGGCCCGCTCCGCCCCGACCGCTGCCGCGCCGCCCGGCCGCCCGGCCGCCCAGCCGCGGCGCGCTCCGTCCCGACCGCTGCCGCCCCCGGCCGCCCGGCCGTCCGGCCGTCCGACCGTCCGGGCCGTCCGGCCACGGCCCGCTCCGTCCCGACCGCTGCCGCCCCCGGCCGTCCGGCCGTCCGGCCGTTAAAGGGTCGTCCTGACGGGCGCCGCGCTCCGGATGCTGGCGGGGGCTCCGGCGCCCCGGATCGCCCGGTGGCTGCCGGCTGCCGCATGGATGACGGTGGCGGGGCCGATGCCGGCGCGTAACCTAGTCGAAGTGCCGGCTCCCACCGCGACCGTGCTGTGTGTCTGCACCGCGAACGTCTGCCGCTCCCCGGCGGCCGAGCTGCTGCTGCGGGCCGGCCTGCGTCGCCGGCTGGGCGTCGAGCCCGAGGAGGCCGGCATCCGGGTGCACAGCGCCGGGGTCTGGGCCAGCCCGGGCCGGCCGGTCGAGCCG
>Ga0307499_10000123_pt1 | contig 27533 bp, 20 predicted proteins | sample 13_S_MG_FD_201363 | JGI IMG/M metagenome (GOLD analysis project Ga0307499, IMG submission 201363) | Soil microbial communities from Populus trichocarpa stands in riparian zone in the Pacific Northwest, United States - 13_S | ecosystem: Environmental > Terrestrial > Soil > Riparian zone > Trees... | reverse complement strand
GCCCGGTGGTTCCGGCCGGCCCGGTCGTCCCGGTGGTGCCGGCTGGTCCGGTGCCGCCGGCCGGTCCGGTCGTCCCGGCCGGCGGGTCCGGCCCGGTGCTCGACCCGCCGCCGGCCGGCGCCGGGCCCGACACCGGGACCGGCTGGTCCGCGCCGGCCGCGCCGGCTGGGCCTGCCGGGCCGGTCGCGACCGCTGCGGTGGCGACGGCGACCAGCGACTCGATGGCGTCCAGCGTCCGGTAGGCCTGGTCCACAGTGGACGGGCTCGGTTTCTGCTCGGGGGCCTCGGTGAGCGCGGCGAACACGTTCTCCAGTTCGTGCGCGAGCGCCTCCACGCCCAGCAGGTTCACCGCCCGGGCCGCGCCCTTGAGGCTGTGTGCCGCGCGGAACAGGCCGGCGCGCAGCTGCGGGTTGTCCTGCCCGTGCTCGAGGCCGAGCAGGTACTGGTTCATCGCGTGCAGGTGCTCGGCGGCCTCCTCGGCGAATACGGCCAGCAGCGGGCCGAGCAGATCGTCGACGGCCGCACCAGGCTGCGACATCGCCCTAGACCCGGTACCGCTCGGTGACCGAGGTCAGCTGGCTCGCCAACCGGTTCAGGTCCTCGGCCGCCACCTGGGACTGCCGGGCGCCGGCGACGAACTGGGTGGTGCTCTCGGTCAGGTCCTGCATGGCCTGCGCGACCTGGTCCATCCCGACGCTCTGCTGGTGCGCGGACGCGGCGATCTGCTGCGCCGCGTGCGCGGCCTGCTGGATCGTGCCGGCCTGGCTGCGGATCACCTCGCCGGCCCGCTTGGCCAGCACCTCGCCCTCCTCGACCACCTTGGTGCCCTGCTCGATCGCCAGCACGGCGCCGGCGGTGGCCTGCTGGATGTCCCCGAGGATGGCCCGCACCTGGCCGGTGGCCTGCTTGGACTGCTCGGCCAGGTTCCGCACCTCGGTGGCCACGACCGCGAACCCCTTGCCGTGCTCGCCGGCCTTGGCCGCCTCGATCCCCGCGTTCAGGGCCAGGATGTTCGACTGATCGGCCAGGTCGTTGACGGTCGCGATGATCTCGCCGATCTGCTGGCCCTGCTCGGACAGCGCCAGGATGTCCCGGGCGATCGCCTCCACCCGGTCGCTGATCTCGCCCATCGCCCGCCCGATCGCCTCGACCGCCTCGGTGCCCCGCTCGCTCACCTCAGCCGAGGCCCGGGCCGCCTCGGCCACGTCGCCGGCCTTCCGCGCGGTCTGCTCGGAGGCCACCCGCACCTCCTCCACCGTGCTGGTGGTCTCGCTGATGGCCGCGGACTGTTCGCTGGCCGTCGCGGTGTGCTGGCTGACCGCGGCCAGGATCTCCGAAGTGCTCGACCCCAGCTGGGTCGCGCCGTCCCGGACCTGCCCGGACAGCTCGGCCAGCCCGCTGGTCATCCCGTTCAGGTTCGCCGAGAGCACCGTCAGCTGCTGGCTGCCGTTGACCGAGAGCACCCCGGTCAGGTCACCCCCGGCCACCTTGGCCGCGAACGCCGAGTACTCCTGCACTGCCGCCTGCAGCGCCTCATTGCTCTCCCGTTGGGCCCGGTTGGCGGCAGTCAGCTGTTCGGCCATGTCGTTGAACGCGGTGGCCAGCTCGGCGATCTCGTCGTCGCCGCGGATCTCGGCGCGGACCGCCATGTCACCGCCGGCCAGCGCGTGCGCGGCCTTGGTCACGTCCCGGGCGCTGCCGGCCAGCTGGCCGGACAGCACGATCCCGATCCCCAGCCCGAGTAGCACCACCGCGCCCAATCCCAGCAGAGCCAGCAGTTGGGCCCGGTGCGCGGCCGATTCGCTGGCTGCGTTCCGGGTCCGGAGCAGGTCCTGCTCGGTGCCGATGAAGGCGTTGGCGACCGACCGCAGCTGGTCGACCAGCCGCTTGGCGGTGCCCAGCTGGATCAGCGCGGCAGCCGGGGCAAAGCCGCCGTCCCGGCGGGCGTCGACCACCTTGGTCGCGATGCCGTCCAGCCAGTCCCGGTGCAGTGCGGCCATCTGGTCGACGCGGTCCACCTGCGGCGGGTTGTCCGATACCAGCGCCCGCAGCCGGGCGGCGGTCACGTCGAAACCGCTGTTCCCGGACCGGTACGGCTCCAGGAAGGCGTCCGTACCGGTGATCACGTAGCCGCGCATCCCGGTCTCCGCGTCCACCGCCTCCCGGACCAGTTGGGTGGCCGCCGCGATCACCTCACCGGTGTGCCGCACCCGCTCGGAGTAGTGCTGGGTGTTGCCCAGCGCCCGGAACAGCAGCACGCAGATGACCAGCGTGACCAGCGTCGGCACCCCGAACCCGACCAGGATCTTCGCCCGGATCTTCATGTCGGCTCCTCCCGGACAACCAGCCGCAGGTCGGCGAGCAGGCCGGCCACGTCGAGCACGGTGAGCAGGTCTGGTGTGACCCCACGGATCTGTCGCCGGGCCGCGCTGGTCGGCCCGACCAGCGGCGGCCCGATCAGCGCCGCCGGCACCCGGCGGATCTCCACCGCGTCGTCCACCAGCAGGCCGACGGTGAGCCCGGCATCGCTGACCAGCGACACCTTCCGGCCGGAGCCGGCGCCCGGTGGTTGCGGGCCGGCCGGCAGGCCGAGGTAGTGCCGCAGGTCCAGCACCGGCCGGAGGGTGCCCCGGACGTTCGCCACGCCGGCCCACACCGACGGCAGTCCGGGCACCCGGGCCAGCCCGACCAGCGGCTGCACCTCCAGCACGAACCGGGTGTCCAGCCCGTACCACTCCGGCCCGATCGCCAGCACCACCAGATCGACGGTGTCCGCGGGCTCCGCGCTGTGCAGCGGCACGGCCAGCGCCCGGGCCCGCTCGGCCAGGATCTCGGCCACGGCGGCCCGGCCCGCCGTTCCGGTCACCGCTGCCGCCCTGGTCACCGCCGGTCGCCGGGTGTCGGGCCGCCGGCCAGGGCGGTGGCCAGCACCCTGCGCTGGCTGGCGATCAGTTCGCGGACCTCGGCCACCCGCAGGTCGGCGCCGGCCACGATCGGCTCGTCCGGCTCGCGGCCAGCGGCCAGTTGGGCCGCCTGGGCCAGGGCGATGCCGGCCCGGTGATGCTGGCCGAGCCGGGCCAGCACGCCGGCCTGGGCCAGGTGCGCCGGCGCGAAGCCGGGGTCGGCGTAGGTGCAGCGCCGGAACCCGGCCAGCGCCTCGGCGTCCCGGCCCCGGTCGAGCATGATCAGTGCGTGCAGGTAGTGCACCTGCGGCAGCAGCGGATCCCGGCTGGCGGCCCGCTCCAGCCGGGCCAGCGCGGCCTCGTGCTGCCCGTCCTGCCACAACTCGATCGCCAGTCCGCAGGTCGTCGCCTCATCCACCGCCGGCTCCGCCCGGTCGGGCTCCGTCCGGCCCGGCTCCGTCCGGTCGGGCTCTGCCCGGTTCGGCTCTGCCCGGCCCGGCTCCGGTCGTACGGCCGACTCCGGCCGACCAGCTATCGGTCGAACGGCCCCTGCGTCGGACGCCGGAGTGGTGCCGGCCCTCGGAGTGGGCCCGGCTGCCGGGGTGGGATGGGTTGTCGAGGTCGGGTGGCGTGGCGGGCCGGCCGGCGGGATGGCCGGGGGTGAGCCGGCCGGCACCGGCGCGCCGCCGGCCCGGGCCGGCGGGTCGCCCCAGGCGCCGGCCCGCGGGCGGCAGCGGAAGGTGGCGCCGGCCCGGGTCGACACCAGACCGTCCTGGTGGCCCAGGCTGGCCTCGACCTGGCTGAGCAGCAGCCAGCCGTCGTCCCGCAGCGCGTCGCGCAGCCGCCGGACCACCGTCCGGGCGGCCGCCTCCTCGAAGTAGAGCAGTACGTTCCGGCACAGGATCAGGTCCATCGCGCCGGTGCTCGTCGGGTAGCCGCCGCCGGCCAGGTTGAGCTGCTCGAACGTGACCATCCGGTGGATCTCCGGCGTCATCTGCACCTGGCCGTCGGCGGCCGGTAGCAGGTACGCGGCCTGTGCCGATTCCGGCATCCCGCGCAGCGACCAGGCCCGGTACCGGCCGCGCCGGGCGGTGGCCAGGGACCGGCCGTTGATGTCGGTGCCCAGCACCAGCACATCCCAGGCCGGCCGGTCCGGGAGCAGCCGGTGGATCAGCATGGCCAGCGTGTACGGCTCCTCGCCGGTGGAGCAGCCGGCGCTCCACACCCGCAGCCGCCGCTCCGGCCGGCGCCGCGCGATCAGCTCCGGCAGCACGACCCGCTCCAGCGTCGCCATCTGGCTGGCGTCCCGGAAGAAGTGCGTCTCGCTGATGTTCAGCGCGCCGACCAGCGCGTCCAGCGGCTCGCCGGGCAGCGCCCGGGCCGCCAGCAGGCGGTAGAGCGTGTCCGCGTCCGGGACGGCGGTCTCCTCGGTGGCCTGGCGGACCGCCCGGGCCAGGTCCGGTCCGCGCGGCGGCAGGGCCAGCCCGATCCGGCTCCGGACCAGGTCACGGAACCGGGCCGTCTGGTCCGGGTCAGCGGGCAGCCGCATGGATTCCACCGCCGGTCGACGCCGGGCCGGGCCTGGCGCCGTCGGCGCAACCGGCGGTCAGCCGGGCCGCGTCCAGCAGCACGATCAGCCGCTTGCCGTGCCGGGCCAGGGCGGTCACCGCGGGGGACGCGGCGGCCACCGGGTCCGGCGGCTGCACCGCGTCGGCCGGCAGCGCCAGCACCTCGTCCGCCTCGTCGACCAGCAGCGCGGCCGGCTGTGGGCCGGCGTCGACCACGATCAGCGGCGTGGACAGGTCCGGCTCGCGGCGCGGCAGCCCGAGCCGGACCCGCAGGTCGATCACCGGGATCACCCGCCCGCGGTAGTTGAGCACGCCCGCCACCCAGGGCGCCCCGTCCGGCAGCGGGGTGATCGCCACCATCCGCACCACCTCGACCACCTGGTCGACCGGCAGCGCGTGGTCCCGCCCGTCCAGCCGGAAGGTCAGCAGCCGCGTCGCAGTTCGGTTCACGTCGAGACGCCCCCGTCGCGCGTGCTGTCGGCAGGAATCCGCATCGCGCCGGGCGTCACCGCCGGCCAGCGACGCCCCCGGGTCGAGATCAACCAACTACACAACGTACGCAACTAACTACATATGGTAGACGGTTCGACGGTATACAGCCATCCGGCGAGCAGGTTCTGGCCGGCCGGTGGCGGAGCGGCGCCGATAGCCGGGACAACCGCCGATCAGTGTCCCGAGTGGTCGAGCTGGTCGCCGACCGCCCCGGCCGGAGCCGGGTAGGTCGCCCAGTTGCCGGGCCAACGGGCGGCTGGCCCGCCTCTTGGGGCGAACTACGTGCTCAGCGGCTTGCTCGGATTGCTTCGCCAATTTCCTGGAGCTACGCTCCGTGCCGCTTCTATCCCACTCGTCACCCATCTGGGGGAAAACAATGGCGCTCCGTGACGCTATGCGGGAGTCGGCCACTCCGTATCTCGCACCCGGCGAACCCGTGCAGGCCGTGTTCGGCGCGCAGACGCGTAGCCAGTACCTTGCCGCGCTCGGCGGCATCTTCTTCTTCCTCGGCCTGAACCGGTACCGGATCTTCGTCGTCACCCCGGCCCGGATCCTGGTCCTGGACGCCGGCCCGATGAGCATGAAGAAGGCCAAGGGCGTCGTCACCGAACTGCCCCGGGCCACCCGGCTCGGCCCGACGTCCGGCGTCTGGCAGGTGATCTCGGTCGGCGCGGAGAAGCTGCGCGTGCACCGCCGCTTCTTCAAGGACATCCAGGCCGCTGACGCGGCCCTGACGCAGCGCTGATCCGCTAGCCGCGATTCGGCGGCAAGGGTCGCATCGCAATGGAGATCGGCATACCGGTGGGGGGAACAGCGCCGCACCGCAGCGGTGTTGCTGCTGGTATGTCGGTCTCTTTCGCAGTTACCTGGGATTACCGGTGCCCGTTCGCGCGTAACGCGCACGAGCACATCCTGACCGGGCTCGCCGGTGGCGCCGAATGGGACGTGCGGTTCCTGCCGTTCTCGCTCGGGCAGGCGCATGTCACCGAAGGCGCCCCGAGCGTCTGGGAGAAGCCAGAGCAAGACACCGGGATCATCGCGCTGCAGGCCGGCGTGGTCGTCCGGGACGAGTTCCCGGCGCAGTTCCCGGCCGTGCACCGGGCCCTGTTCGCCGCCCGGCACGACGACGGCTTGCACCTGGAGGACCGCGCGGTGGTCGAGCGGGTCCTCACCGAGCACGGCGTCCCGGCGGCGCAGGTGTTCGAGAAGATCGACTCCGGTGCGCCGCTGGCCACCGTCCAGGCCGAGCACGAGCAGTTCGTCGGCTCGCACAGCGTCTGGGGCGTACCGACCTTCATCGTCGGTGCCGAGGCGGTGTTCGTCCGGCTGATGGACCGGGCCCCGGCCGGCTCCCCGGTGGACGCCTCGGTCCGGAACATCGAGCGGGTGGTCGACCTGGCCGGCGGCTGGCCGAACCTGAACGAGTTCAAGCACACCTCGATCCCGCGCTGATCTTCGGCGCCAGCGCGGCACCGTCCACATCAGACTCCGAGGCCCGGCGGCGACCCCGCCGGGCCTCGCCGGGCTTTCCGCCCCGGATGGGGGATCGATCCGGAACCTGGTGGCGGACATTCGAGACACGGTCGTACGGTTGCTCTGATGTGTACGAGTTCGGTGCCCGGTGGCGCCTCCACGGCAGCTGAGTCGGAGGAGGTGTCACGCAACCACGCTGCAGGGAGGTGACCAGATGACGGCCGAACCAGAGCGCAACAGCCCGCTGGCCCGGTTCCCGGAGCCACGCCGTTCGATGCCCACCGACGTCCGGGACACACTGTCCTGGCTGGCCCACCTGCTCGACGGCAGCCTGCCACTGCGCGCTGCCGAGGACGATGACGAGTTCGCCCGCCGGCACCTCGGCGCCAGCGCGGCCGATGTGGTCGCGGTGACCGAGGCGCTCGGCCCGTTCACCGCACCGCTGGTCGCCCGCGCGTTCGGGATCGACCTGCGCACCCACCCGCCGTACGAGATGGCCGGGCAGAGCAGCGACCAGAGCCCCCGGTGGGACCGGTTGGAGCTGGACGACACCACCGAGCGGATCCCGAGCGCGCTGGTCGCCGCGTTCGCCGCCGAGACGCTGCTGCCGGTGCCCGCGGTGGTCAGCATCGACACCCGGTGGGACCACAAGTGGATCGCCGTGCACGTCCGGGCCGACCGGGCCGCCGAGGCCGAGAGCTACCTGCACGATCTGGTCGGCCGGGCCCGCGGCGAGCACAACCACCTGCGCGGCCGCTGCCTGCACGTCGACGACGGCGACCGGGGGCTGCGCATCCAGTGCGTGCCGGTGCCGACCGCCAACCGGTCCGAGGTGATCGTGCCGGAGGAGGTCTGGGCCGAGATCGACCTCAACCTCAGCGCGCTGTCCGACCGCCGGCAGCTGCTCACCGACCTGGGCCTCGGCACCAACCGCGGGCTGCTGCTGGCCGGGCCGCCGGGCACCGGCAAGTCCGCCATCTGCCGGGTGCTGGCCGCCGAGCTGGTCGGCACGGTGACCGTGGTGTCCTGCTCGGCGATCGCGATCGCCGCCCACCTGGGCAAGCTCTACGCGGAGCTGACCCGGCTGGCGCCGGCGCTGGTGCTGCTGGAGGACATCGACCTGGTCGTCGGCACCCGGTCCGGCCGGCACGACATCGCGCTGCACGATTTCCTCACCGCGTTGGACGGCGCGATGAGCCGGCACACCGACGTGGTCACGGTCGCCACCACCAACGACGCCCGGGCGCTGGACGACGCGGCGGTGCGGGCGGCCCGGTTCGACCGCATCATCGAGCTGCCGCTGCCGGACACCGCCCTGCGCGGGGCGATCCTGCGGCGCTACCTGGGCCCGCTGGCGGCCCAGGTGGAGCTGATGTCGGTCGCCTCGGTGACCGGCGGGGCGTCCGGGGCCGACCTGCGGGAGCTGGTCCGTCGCTCGGTGCTGGCCGACGGCGCGGAGCTGCGCACCGCCACCATGCTCGACCTCGTCCGGACCGGGGTGTGGGCGGTCAGCACCCCGTCCGGGCTGTACCTGTAGGCCGACCGGCGCCGGGCCCGGCCGCGGGCCCGGCGTCAGCCGGCGGTGTACGGCTTGATCACCGACGCGCCGAAGCGGGCCATCTCCTCGTGCTGCGGGGAGAACTGCAGCAGCATCAGGTCGACGCCGGCCCGCTCGTAGCCGCGGATCCGGTCGATGATCTGCTCCGGGGTGCCGATCAGGCCGGCGCGCAGACCGCGGTTGGAGACGCTGTACTCCTCCAGCGAGACCCGCGACTCGAGCTGCGAGCCTTCGATGAAGTCCTGGTAGGACGCGTACGCCTCGGGGGACGCGCGTACGTCCAGCACCCGGTCCAGCTCGGCCTGCGCCTCGGCCTCGGTGTCCCGGCAGATCACGTAGCCGGAGACGCCGAAGTGCATGGCGGGCTGGCCGGGCTGGCGCCGGGCGGTCAGGTCGGCGACCTTCGCCGCGATCACGTCCGGTGGGTCGCCGTGCATCACGTACGCGTCCCCGCCGGCGGCGATGATCTCCTTGGCCCGGGGCGACTCGCCGCCCATGTAGACGGTCGGTGGCCGGGACGGCTTGGGTTCCAGCACGGTGCCGGCCAGCTGGTAGAGCGGGCCGGTGTGGGTCACCGTCTCCTCGGTGAGCAGCCGCCGGATCAGCCCCAGCCATTCCTCGGTGCGGGCGTACCGGGCGTCGTGCACGTCGAACGGTGCGCCGTACTGCGCCGCCTCGTCCTTCCACCAGGACGAGACCACGTTCAGGCTGATCCGGCCGGGCGCGATGGTGTCCAAAGTAGACAGTGCCTTGGCGGTCAGGCTGGGCGAGTGGTAGTTCGGCCGGACCGCCAGCATCAGCTCCAGCGTCCGGGTGACCGCGGCCAGCGCCGGGGCGAGCGTCCAGGCGTCCAGCGCCGGCGCCCGGTGGCCCTTGATGTCGTTCAGGTTCAGCTCGGCGACCAGGGCGAGGTCGAAGCCCTGCTGCTCGCTGGCCACGGTCAGGTCGCGGAGGTACGGCCAGGCGATGCTCATCCCCTCGTCCGGGACGTTGCGCAGCCAGCCGCCGAAGACCGGCATCCAGTATCCGAAGCGCATCAGCGGGCCCGCTCCTCGTCCAGAAGGCGGCCGAGGAAGGCGGCGATCGCGCCCGGGCCGGACCGCGGCGCCACCGCCTCCACCCCGGCGTTGTAGTTGGTGTTGGTGTTCACGTCGTACGTGACCAGCCGGCCGTCCGCGGTCTCGATGAACTCGAACCCGGCCACCTCGATGCCGTGCTTCGCGGCGTAGTCGAGGTACTGGCCGATGATCGGATGGTCGAAGCCCTCGCGCAGCGAGAACAGGCTGCCGCCGTCGGTGCCGCAGGCGTCGGCCGGGCAGAGCTCGAAGCCGCCGCGGGCGGTGTCCGCGGCGATCGCGTAGACGAATTCGCCGGCCACGATCTCGACCCGGGTGATGAACGGCCGTGCCGCCGGCAGGTACTCCTGCAGCAGCGTGATCCCGTCCACGGGCTGCTGGTAGCCGGGCGAGGCAAGGTGTTCGGCCAGCGCGTCGACGCTGTCGAAGCGGTGTACGCCCAGCCCCTTGCCGCCCTGGTTCGGCTTGAGCACGAACGGCGTCGGCAGCTTGCCGGCGGCGGCGAGCAGGTCGTCCGGGCCGACCACCGCGACCGTGCGCGGCACCTCGATGCCGGCCGCCCGCAGCGTGGCCAGCTGGTCGACCTTGCTCATCTCCAGTTCCAGCACCCGCCGGCCGTTCACCACCCGGCGCCGGTGCGCCCGCAGCCAGGACAGCACCGCCCGGGTGTGTTCCTTCGCCAGCGGGTGCCCCCGGGTGTGCGCCGACGCGCTCATCCGGGACCAGAACACCCCCGGTGGCGGCGCCTCGGCCAGGTCGAGCGGGCCGGCGCCGAGCAGCCACTGCTCGTGCTCGATGCCGGCCGCGTCGAACGCGGCGGCGAACGGCGGGTACCAGTCGGGGTTCTCGTGGATCACGTGAACGCGCACCAGGCCCTCACCTCACCTCGGCGGCGGGCCCGCGGTACGGCCCGGCGCGGTGGCAGTGTCCGGATGATCCTCGCATGGGTCCGGTGCGGGTGCCGTGGGCGCGGTGGGCGCGGCAGAGCCGGTGGTCACGGCGCGGGGGCTCCGGACGGCGTGTCCAGCCAGCAGGCCTTGTAGGCGATGGCCGGGTGGCGGTGCGGGCGGGAGGTGCGGCCGGCCACCGGATAGCCCAGGGCGCGCACCCGATCCTCGATGCTGGTGCGGTCGCGTTCCTCGTTGTAGACGCCGATGATCAGGCGGCCGCCGGGGGCGACGGTGTGATCGACCAGGTGGTGCAGGTAGGCGCCGGCCTGGCTGGCCGGGACGTACTCCAGGCCGGTGCGGACCACGTCGAACCGGCGGGGCGGGCGCCAGGTCGCGGCGTTGGCGGTGACGATGCGGTCGGCCCACTGCGGGCAGCGGCGGCGGGCCAGATCGGCCAGCCCGGCGGAGATGTCGACGCCGTACGGCTCGACGGTGACGCCGTCCGCGGCGGCCCACTCGACCAGGGTTTCCAGCAGATGCCCGCTGGCGCAGCCGATGTCGAGCAGGGTGCAGTCGCCGGGCAGCGCGTCGGTCAGCAGCCGCCGGCCCCGCATCCATCTCGCCGCGTCACCAGACATCCCGGACTGCGCCCGCGGGTTGTCCCCGGCCAGGTACGCCGGCTCGACGATCGCCAGCCACTCCGCGTGCCAGCCGGCGACATCGATCTCGCCACGCTCGAGAGCGCCGTCGATGCGGATGACCTCCCGCCACGCCCCTTCCTTGACCGCGGCGATCTGCTCCGCCTCGTTCTGCTCAGGCGCGTTGTCCATCCGGCGACCGTATGCGGCGCCGCGGCGCCGGGTCAGCAGGTTTTCCGGGCGGCCCGGGCGCTACCGCGGTCCGTCCGGCCCGACCGGCCGCAGCACCTGGTTCGCCAGCACGTACAGGGTGCCGCGGGCGCCGAGGTACCAGTGCCCGGCCAGGTACCGGGCGGTGTTCCGCTGGCCACCGGTGCGCTGGCTGTCCCAACCGCCGAGGCCGTCGGCGAGCAGCCTGGGCTGGCTGCCGAGCCGGCCGAGGTACAGCCGGCTGTTGATGGCGTAGAGCACCTGGCCGTTCGGGCTGAGCGCCACCAGGTGCAGGTCGGCGCTCGCGGCCGGGGCGGTGGAGACCGACCGGAGCAGGCCGTCCGGTGCGCGCAGCCACACCCGCAGCCGCCCGTTCGCCGGGTCGGCCGCGAGGAAGGCGGTCCAGCCGCCGGACGTCTCGTAGCCGGTGCCCGGTTGGCGGGTGCCGGCCGGCGCCGTCGGCGCGAGGTGGGTGAGAGCCGTCCGGCCCAGCTGCCAGAGGCCAAAGCCGGCCGCCACCGGCCCGTCGGTGCCCTGGTAGACGACCGTGTTGGCGTCCGCCACCGGGTCCTGGACGACCCGGGTCGCGACCGGCAGCACCGTCTCGATGCCGAAGTGCTTGCGGAAGATCCGGTTCCGGCCCACCGAGCGGTCGAACCGGGTGAACAGGACGTCGCCGTTCGGCAGCACCTCGTTGCCGGTCTCGGCCGCATCCGTGGTGATCGGGTGGGTCACCCGGGTCGCCATGTCGTACACCCGCAGCACGTGGTTCCGGACCCACAGCAGGTGACCGCGGCGCAGCCGGACCGACGCCGCCGTGTGCACGCTGCCCAGGTCGAGCAGCCGGCTGCCGGTCCAGACCGTGACCCGGTCTTCCGTGTCGCCACCGGGCCAGGCGACGAACGCCGCCCCGTTCGGACCCAGCCGCGCGTACGGGATGCTGGCGTACGTGCCGGGCACGGTCTGGTCCCGGCCGGTCCGCCGGTCCTTGATGCGCAGCCGGAGCTCGGTCGTGCCGGTGCGGTAGAGGATGCGGCCGGGGGAGATGTCCAGGATCTGGCCGGCGACGTGGTTGATCGCGACCAGGTGCGGGTCGGTCCCAGCCGGCTCCACGCTCGGCGGGCCGCCGGCGCTGCCGGCCTGGGCCGGGGCCGCCCACCCGGCTGGCACCGCCAGCAGCCCCGTCATGATCGTTAACCGGATGAGCCGTCTCCGCATCGTCGCCACCCCTGCTCTCCGTAGGTTCGGACACGAAGAGTGTAGAGATGATCACCGACTGTGGTAGTGGGTACTCGTGTGCCTGCCTGGCTGGAAGCCGAGCGACCGGTCGCTCACCGCGGGGCCCGCCCTCACTGAAGCTCCCGCCCACACGCCTTGATCAGCGCCACCGACTCATCTGGACTCAAGGCCCGCGCCTGCAACTGCGCAAAGGCCGACTGATACCACCCGATCTGCTTCGCGTTGTCGGTGTAGTGCTCGCCGATCAGCAACTCAGCATAGGCGACCTTCGGGTCGGCCAGATCGGTGAATCCGAGCAGAGTGAAGGCGGACCCACCGTTGGGGTACGCGCCGCCTAGCAGTGGCAGAATTTGTACGGCTACGTTTGGCATTGCGGATAGTGTGACGAGATGGTCACACTGCTCGTCCCTTAGCTCGGATCCACCAGGAATCCGGCCGAGAGCACTCTCATCGATGAGCGCGGAGATGGTGAGGGCATCCGCCCGATAGAGTAGACGCCAGCGCATGCGGCGTAGCTCCAAGCCGCGGTCCATGTCTATGGGCGGCGTCTGTGGGCGTCTAGCCATTACAGCCCGGGCGTATCGCTCAGTTTGCAGCAGGCCGGGAATGAAGTAATTCTCGTACGTTGAGATGCAGCTGGCCTCGTCTTCGAGGTGGAGAAATGTCATAAACTCCTCTGAAATGAGCCCCTCATAGGCATGCCACCAGCCCCGTCCCCGCGCCTGTCGGGCCAAATCCAGTAGGTTCTCGCGTTCCGGGCCGGCGGCCGTGTAGTAGTCGAGCAGTTCCCGAACCTCTTGCGAGCGGATCGCAGTCTGTCCTGCTTCTAGCTGACGCACTTTCGCAACAGAGCACTCGAGATGTTCTGCGACTTGCTCGATCGACTTCTCGTCCGCTGCCCGCAGTCGACGCAGTTGAGCGGCAAGGTGACGCCGCCGAACCAGTGGACTCACTCCCATCCCGACCTCCTGACCTGGATGGGAAGAGCAAACCCGCTCTTTCGCTACTTCAGGCGGTCTGCCCCGTGAATGGCCCCGATTGACCGGTTGGTTGACCGCCTCCGGCTTCCGGGGCACGGCTGGCAAACTCGCCAGCACCCGGGGTGAGGCGAGCCCTCGATCGCCATCAGCGGCAGACAGTAATCGGTAGCGAGAAAACGCGTCAGCGATGTGACACTTCGGTGCTAGCAGTTGGATGGGGCTGGGGTGCCGGCTAAGCGGGCGGACAGGTAGTTGGTGACGTCGGTTTGGGCTACTACCTGGGTCAGGACGTGTTCGGCGAGGTAGCCGCGGAGTTGGGTGCGGGTGCCGACGGCGCACCACTGGTTGTGCAGGGTGTTTTCGACCGAGTACGGGATGACCTCGTCGAATAGTCCGTGGTATTGCAGGATCGGGACGGTGGGGCGGCTGGTGCCCAGGTTGTTCTGGTTCAGTACGGCGGCGATGGCCGGGACGGTGATCGGGTTGACGCCGCCGACGGTGAAGTTCTCGATTCGCTGGCCGGCGAACAGGGCCAGTGCCGGGAGCTGGCAGAGCCCGTTCAGGGTGGCGACGGCGGCCTTGCCGACCGGGGTGAGCCGGCTCTGCAGGGCGACGGCCGCCGGATAGGCGGCGTTGAAGCCGATCGCGGTGCCGGCCAGGAACGCGAAGAACGGCGTGCCGTTGATGTTTCTCGCGACGGCCTGCAGGTTGGCCGGCGTGCCGCCGGCGGCGATGCCGGCCAGCCGCAGTTCCGGTGCGTAGGACGGCAGCTGCTGGGCGGCCCAGCCGGCGGCGGCGCCACCCTGCGAGTAGCCCTCGATGGCCATCGGCGCGGCCGGGCTCAGTGCGGCCGGCGCCAGCCGGGTGGCCGCGCGCAGCGAGTCGAGGACGGCGAAGCCCTCGGGAATGCCGACGTTGTAGGTCTCGTCGCCGGGTGTGCCGAGGCCCGGGTAGTCGGTGACGGCGACCGCCCAGCCCCGGTTGAGCAGGTTGGTCACCGCGAACTGCTCGTCGAAGCTGTTGCTGGCGATCGACTTGGACGGCGCGCACTGGTCGCCCCAGCCCTGGGTGCCGGCGGCGTACGCGACCACCGGGCGGGTGCCGGCGAACGGCGCGGTCGGCACCAGGACCGTCCCGGAAACCGCGGTGGCGGTGCCGGCGGCGGTGGTCGACCGGTACAGCACCTGCCAGGCCCGCGCCGACCCGACCGGCGAGGCCGAGCCGCGCCACCAGATCACGTCGCCGGGGCTGCCGGCGGGCAGCGGGTTCGGCGGGATGTAGAACGCGTCCCCGGCCGGGCCGGTGTCGGCGCTGGCCGGTGCGGCGGCGACCAGCGGCACCCCGGCCACGGCGATCACCGCCGCCACGGTGAGCAGGACCCGGCCCAGCCGGCGGACGTGGAAACCTCGCGGAAGCGGCATCGTCGCCCTCCCATGTGCGCGCGGAGTATCGACGGACATAAGCGGCCTGGGCGGTAATATCCGGGTCGCGATCCGGATATTACCGCCCAGTAGGAGTCAGGCCAGTGAAGTCACCTGATCGGGACTCGCATGCTCTCCGGCGGCCCCAGGTAGCTGGGCCGCAGCCCGCCGGTGTCGACCACCAGCTTCTGCACCACCACGGTCGGGTCGATCATCCAGAACCGGAGCGTGTGCACCCCGGGCGAGCTGATCAGGTGGGTGGTGCCGGTGCGGTTCACGTTGTCCGAGGTGTTCCGTTCCCACTGCCGGTTCATCGAGGTGTCGTTCGAGCCGGTCGCGGTGGTGATGTTGACGACCTGCGGGGCGGCGCCGTCGATGGAGATCGCGTACTTCAGGCCGTCCGACGGCAGCACGTTGTTGCGCGGTGAGAGGTACGCCCAGACCTGCACCGGGCCGGTGCTGGTGAGGGTCATCGTGTAGTCCAGCCGCGGCCCGGCACCGACGGCCTGGCTCGGCGCGGTGGCCGGGGTCGGCGTCATCCCGTCCCCGGTCCGGCCGATGTCCGGGATCCGCGTCCAGTTGGCCAGGCCACCGTTGCCGTCCGTGATCCGGGTGGCGTGCGCGGCCTCCATCGAGACGACCCCGTTGGCCTCGACGAACCCGGACAGCTGCGATCGGCGCAGGTTCGGGTTCGTTACGACGGCCTGGACGACCAGGCTGCGCCCGGCTCCGGTCACCGTGATCGGCACCGTCGTGGTGCCGGCCGGCGCCCGCGACCAGTCCACCCGCACGGTGGCCCGGACCTGCTTGCCGACCCGGCCGCGGTCCGGCGTGACGGTCAGCCAGCCGACGGCCGGCCGGATCCGGTAGTCGAATCCGGCGGTGCCGCGGTTGAACACGTCGATGTACTGGGCCGGCCCGGTCTGGTACGGGCTGAACGTGGGCAGCACCGCCGGGGCGGTCGCCGCCGGCCACCACTGGGTGGAGCCGTCGATCGCGACGCCCAGGTCCGCCGCCGCCGGCACGGTGATCCGCCGCAGCGCCGGGAAGATCACGTCCGGCAGTGCCACGTTGTTCAGTTCCGGCTGTTGCCAGGGCGCGTTCGGGCCGTACCGGGCGATGTCCCCGTAGTCGATGTGCGGCTGGGTCTGCCAGCCGTTCCATTTCCCGCCGGCAATGCCGGTGTTGTATTTGCCGGACAGTTTCTGGTCGTCGGTGAACCGCGCCTCGGCGATGTCGGCCAGGTCATTGGTGGCGGCCCGGCCCTGCGCCGCGTACAGGATGTTGGTGAACTCGGCGGCGCGCAGCGCGTACAGGTTCGCGGTCGCCTTGATCTGGTAGAGCACCAGCTGGAAGTAGGCGTCCTGGGCGGCCGCCGGAAGGCTCCGGCCGATCCGTGCGGCCGCGGCCGCGACCTGTTGCCATTGCGCGGTGACCGAGTCCAACTCCCGGTAGTTGGCCAGGCTGAAGGGGGTGGCCTGGTCGTCGTACAGGACCGCGCCGGAGTCGGTGGCGAGGTTCTTGGTCGGGTCCAGCGTGATGGCCCGGTTCAGCAGTTCCGGCTTCCGCCGGGATTGCAGCACCGAGTAGGCGTGCAGCACATCGGCGATGGCCGCCGCCGGCGCCGGCCCGAAGTTCTGCGCGGCGTACTGGCGTTCCCACCGCGGCAGCGCCGAAACCGGCAGCGCGTTCGGGTTCCAGGCGTAGTCGAGGAAGAACTGCAGTGGCTGCTCCTCGTTCTTCATGTCGCCGACGTTCGCCACCCAGAGCCGGTCGACGCCGTGCGCGTAGGTCTGGTGCAGTTGTTCCCAGGTGTTGGCGAGGTTGGCGGTGTCGACCCACTTGTAGTTGCGGCCGCCGCCGACGTAGTCGAAGTGGTAGTAGAGGCCGTAGCCGCCGCTGCGCGGGGCCAGGCTCGGGTCCGGTAGCTTCCGGACGTTGCCCCAGTTGTCGTCGGTGAAAACGACGGTCACATCGTCCGGCGCGCGCAGGCCCTTGTCCCAGTAGCGCTGTACCTCCTTGTACAGCGTCCAGACCTGCGGGATGGTCGTGGCGTCCTTGCCGGTGACCTGGCCGAGGATTTCCCGCTCGCTGCTGATGATGTTCTGCATGAGATCGATGCCGTCGCCGTCGGGCAGCCCAACGTCGCCGTTGCCGCGCATGCCGAGGGTCACCACACCGTCGAAGTTCTCGGTCGCCATCCGGCGGATACCGTCCGCCCAGTACGCCTTGATGGCGTCGGCGTTGCGCCGGAAACTCCACTCGCCGGTGCCGCCGTACGGGTCGTGCCCGGGCGTGACGATGTTGCCGGCGGAGTCGCGCACCGCGGCGACCGCGTGCCGGTTCCATTCCTCGATGCCGCGCATCATCGGCGCCTCGTGCGAGGTGCCCATCACCACGCCGTATTCGGTGGCGGTGGCGTGGTTGACCGGGTCGTCCTCGGCGAAGGCGCGGCCCCAGACCGCCGGCCAGAGATAATTCGCCTTCAGCCGCAGCATGGTCTCGAAAATCCTGGCGTAGTAGGCGTGGTTGAGCCCGCCCGGGTTGCCCGGCGCCAGGCCGGGGCCGAAGGTGGCTGGCGCCCAGGTGCCGGTGGCCGGGTTCTCGTCGTTGATGAAGAAGCCGCGGTACTTCACCGCCGGCGTGCCTTGGGTGTGCCGGCCGGGCAGCACGTACAGCGCTGGCTGGTGCCGGGCCGGCACATCGTCCCACCAGTAGTAGGGCGAGATACCGATCCGCTTCGCGACGTCGTACCCGCCGTAGATCGTGCCGCGCTGGTCGCTGCCGGCGATCACCAGCGCCCGCCGGACGCCGGGCAGCGGGTTGCTGACCACCTGCTGCAGCGAGGTCTCCCACTTGCCGGCGATGCCGGTGACGTCCAGCCTGCGGGTGGCGATGAGCCGGTCGATCAGCGGGCTGCGGCCGATCGTGCCGACCAGCACCGGTTCACTACCGCGCGGGACCCGGTCCCGGACGACGGCGGGCCGCACTCCGGTGACCTTCGCGAGGTCGCTCTGCAGGTCGTTTACCATCCGCAGCACGCCGGGGTGGTCGGCGGCGCTGACCACCAGCGGCGCGGCGGCCCGGTCGGCGACCAGCGGGAACCGGCCGGGGCCGGCGGCGGTGGCGATGTACGAGTCGGGATCGCCGGTCGGGTTGGCGCCGCTGGCCGTGGCTGCCGCGGGGGCGGCGCTGGCCGCGACCGCCGGCGCCACGAGTAGCCCGGCCAGCACCGACACCAGGGTCCTGAGCGGGTGCGGTACCGGACGGCGCCGCGCGCCGCGGTGGCGGGTGGTCGGGGTGGGCTGTTTCATCGCGGGCCTCCGTAGCGGAGAGGCGGCCTGAAAACTTTCGGAAGACAACTGAAAGTAACGGCACGGTAGGCCGGCGTAACCAGGTCGGTCAAGGCTCGGTTGGGCTGCTTCGTGTCCGAGTGTGCCTATTCTGCTGCGCCCACGGCCCGGCACCGTCCGGTCGGCGTCCGGAAGATTTCGTTGACCGGCGCCGATCGACGCTCCTAGGCTGGCTTCTGCGCTCCGTCCTTCTTCCTCTTGCGGCGACCCCTACCAGCGGGAGCGCGAAGGGATCCGCAATGAGGCATGCGCGTGCTCGGGGACGACTGCTCCTGTTCGCGGTGCTCGGCGCCGCCGGCCTGCTGCTGGCCAGCCAGCTGCCGGCCGGGGCGCTGCCCGACCCGCCGGCGGCCGGGGTGACCGCGAACGCCACCCACTTCGACGGCCTCGGCCAGCCGTACGGCGGCTGCGGGATGCCGCAGGACCAGCTCGACTCGCCGGACTTCGTCGCGCTGAACGTCTACAACACCCCGCGGGTGTACGACTTCTTCCCGCGGCCGATGCCGGCCGGTGACCCGAAGATCGGCGCCTGGAACAACGGCCACAACTGCGGCCGCTGGGTAAAGGTCACGATCGGCGACTTCTGCACCGGCACCAACGACGGCGCACCCAACCAGGCGTTCTGCCGCAACGGTTCGTTCGTGAGCGACCAGTTCAACGGCGCCACGCTGAACATGCTGGTCGCCGACAGCTGCGGTGACTCGAACGGGTGGTGCCGCGACGACCCGTACCACCTCGACCTGGTGACCTCGTCGCTGAGCCGGTTCCAGCTGAACGGGGCGGCGACCACCGGGCTGCCGAACAAGTGGAACAACCGGCACCTCTCCTGGTCGTACATCCCGGCGCCGAACTACACCGGCGACATCCAGATCGGCTTCCTGCAGGGGGCGCAGCGCTGGTGGGGCGCGCTGTCCGTCTCGCACCTGGCGAACGGCATCCACAGCGTCGAGTACTTCCAGAACGGGGCCTGGGTGCCCGCCCAGATGGACGGCGACATGGGCCAGGCGTTCATCACCAGCGGCCTGACCGCCGGCGGCACCGACTTCCAGATCCGGGTCCGGGACGTCAACGACACGCTGATCAACAACGGCCGGGTCTACTCGTTCTCGCTGCCGGCCAGCTGCGCGAACCAGTGCGGCCCGGCGTACACCCGGGTCAGCTACACCACCGGGACCGGCCCCGGCACCCCGCCGACCACCCCGCCGACCTCGCCGCCCTCGTCGCCGCCGAGCAGCCCGCCGTCCTCGCCGCCGGCCGGGAGCCCGAGCTGCGCGGCCACCGCGTCGGTGGCCAGCGACTGGCAGACCGGCTACATCGCCAACTTCACCGTCACCAACAACGGGACCGTGCCGATCCGCACCTGGACGGTCGGCTTCTCGTTCGCCGGCAGCCAGCAGGTCAGCAATTCCTGGAACTCGACGCTCACCCAGACCGGCGCCGCGGTGAGCATCGGCGGGGTCAACTTCAACTCGGCGCTCGCGCCGGGCGCCTCCACCAGCTTCGGCATGCAGGTGAACGGCCCGAACCAGCCCCTGGCCAACCTGCGCTGCACGGCGACGTAGCCCGCCGCGGGTCGCCACCCTGGCGGCCCGGCCGGTCACCTGGCCGGCCGGGCCCGCCGGGGGCGGTCGGCGTCCGGCAGGATGGCCCGGTGGCGACCGGGCTGGACGACGAGCCGATCCAGCGGCTGACCGGCGCGGTCCGCCGGCTGGCCGAGCACACCGCCGGCCGGGCGCCGACCGGCCGTTCGCACGACGACGCCGACGACGCGGCCGGCACCGTCGACACCGACGACGCGGTCGGCTTCGACCCGCTGCCGCTGCTGCGCCTGCTGGCCGGGCACGGCGCCGTGGTGACGGTGATCGGCCAGGTCGCCGGCATCATGCACGGCTCCACCGAGCTCACCGGCGACCTCGATCTGCTGTGGTCCGGCGCCGCCCCGGACGCGGCCCGGATGGCCGCCGCCTTCGCCGCCGCCGGCGCCGCGCTGACCGACGACGACGGCCACCCGCTGCCCACTACCGAGCCCGCCTTCGCCCGGCCCAAAGTGGTCTTCCGCACCGCCTGCGCGAGCGGCGACTGCTGCACCCCGGCCCTGCCCTGGGGCACCCTGGCGGTCGCCGACTTCCACGCCCGCGCCCTGGTCGCGCACACCGCCGACGGCGTCCCGATCCGCTACCTCACCCGCGCCGACCTGATCCAGATGCGCCTGGCCGTCGCCCGCCCCAAAGACCTCCGCCGCGCCGCCGAACTGACCCAACTCCCGCCCGACTACATTGGCAGCTTCGCGAGCGGCCAGCCCGACCTACCGGAGCGATCCGCTGACATCCTGCGGACGGAGTTCCCAGGTCAGTGATCTACAGGCGGCCGCCGGTCAGTGGGTGAGCTGGGTCAGGTCGATGGTGTTGGCCATGGCCTGGTAGCCGCCGTCGTTGGGGTGCAGGTGGTCGCCGGAGTCGTACTTGGGGTCGAGCAGGTTGGGGTGGCCGGGGTAGCTCACGGCGCGGTCGAAGTCGATGACGCCGTCGAAGGCGTGCGCGGTGCGGATCCAGGTGTTGACGACCTGGCGCTTGGCCTCGGCGGCGGGCGACCAGTAGAAGAAGCCCTCGGCCGGCATCAGGGTGCCGCCGTAGATCTTCAGGCCGGCCGCGTGTACCCGGGCGATGATCCGGCGGTAGCCGGCGATCAGCTGGTCGGTGCTGACCTCGGTGTTCGGGGCGGTGCAATCGGCGTTCGGGGTCTGGCTGAAGCCGAGGTCGTTGATGCCCTCGAGCAGGATGACGGCCCGGGCGCCGGGCTGGCTGAGCACGTCCCGGTCGAGCCGGGCCGGGGCGTTCACGCCGAAGCAGACCGAGTCGTTCAGGATCCGGTTGCCGGAGATGCCCTCGTCCACCACCGCCGGCGCGGCGGCGCCGAACCGGTCGGCCAGCCGGCGGGCCAGGTAGTTCGGCCACCGGGTGTTCGCGTTGACCTGGCCGTTCGCGCCGTCGGTGATCGAGTCGCCGAACGCGATGATCGCCGACCGGGCCGGGCCGCGCACCTGCACGGCGTCCAGGAAGAACCAGGTGCCGACGGTCGTGAAGGCCGCTGCGCCGGTGCTGCCGGTGGCGTCGCCGGGGGCCAGGTAGTTGGTCTGCTGCGGGCCCTGGTGGTAGGTGGCCGGGCCGGTGAAGTCCGGCAGGTAGAGGCTGACCGCGAGGTTGGCCAGCGCCGGCACCCGCATCCGGACCGGGTCGCTGACCGCGCTGCCGCCGCGGGCCAGCGTGATCGCCGGCCGCCCGGCGAAGGTCAGCCGGTGCACCGTCGCCGGGTCCAGGCCGGCGTCGCGCAACTGCCGGGCCACCGTGGCGGCGCCGATCCGCACGGCCCGGTCCCCGAAGGCGTTGCTGACCCGGATCCGTAGCTGGTCGCCGCCGGTGCTGGTGTAGATCACGTTGCGGACGGTCTGGTTCTGCAGCGTCTGCACGCCGGACACCAGCGCGCTCGGCGACATCGCGCTGCCGCCCCAACTGGTCACCCACTCCGGGGCGGCCGGGCTGGCCGGGTCGGCGGGCGGGCCGGCCGTGGCCGGGTCGGCGCCGGCACCGGCGAGCAGGGCGGCGAGCAGCGGACCCGCCGTGATCAGGGCAAACCGGCGTCGACGGGCGGAAAGAACGCGGAGCAGCACTGGATCCACCTTCCGGGGAGTTTCCGGGAGTTCTCACCGTGGCGTCCGGAAGGCCGACCTGTCAACGATGTCATTGGCCCGCCGGCCAGGCCGAGCTGCGCCAATGTGGCGGCACTGGGCTAGACCAGTTGCCCTGCGACAGTGCATGATCTGGGCAGTTCCATCGTCAGAACCGCTGCCGCTCGGTACCTCGGGAGGCTGCATGTTCCTGGCCCCGCGACGCTGGCTCCGGCTCGGCGTCCTCACCCTGTTGGCGCTGCCCGGCGCGGTCGTCGGCACCGCGACCGCTGCCCACGCCGCCGCACCCACCGCGACGTTCGCCAAGACGTCCGACTGGGGCACCGGCTGGGAGGGCAAGTACACCATCACGAACAACGACACCGCCCCGATCGCCACCTGGGCCGTCGCGTTCGACCTACCGGCCGGCACCACCGTCGGCACCTTCTGGGACTCGCTGCTGACCGCCAGCGGCAACCACTACGTGTTCCGCAACCGGGAGTACAACGGCAATGTCCAGCCCGGGCAGTCGGTCAGCTTCGGCTTCATCGCCAGCGGGTCGGGCACCCCGGCCAACTGCACGCTGAACGGTGCCGCCTGCGGTGGTGGCGGCGGCGGGGGAGGCGGCGGTGGGGCACCGGCCGCACCGGGCGCGCTGCGGGTGACCGGTACCACCGGCAGCAGCATCGCGCTGGCCTGGACCGCGCCGGCCGGCACGGTCACCAGCTACCGGGTCTACGAGGGCGGCACGGTGCGCGCCACGGTCACCGGCACGTCCGCCACGATCGGCGGGTTGGCCGCCTGCTCCTCGCACGCGTACGCGGTCACCGCACTGAACGCCAGCGGCGAGTCGGCCCGCAGTGCCGAGGTCGCGGCGATCACCACCGGCTGCCCGGCGAGCCCGCTGCCCCGGCACTTCCTCACCGGCTACTGGCACGACTTCGCCAACGCCGCCACCGAACTGCGGCTGTCCGCGGTGCCGGCCGACTACGGCCTGGTCGCGGTGGCGTTCGCGACCGCGACCGGCACCCCCGGCGCGGTCACCTTCTCCGTCGACCCGGGGCTGGCCAGCTCGCTCGGCGGCTACACCGACGCGCAGTTCCGGGCCGACGTCCAGACCCTGCACGCGCGCGGCACCAAGGTGATCATCTCGGTTGGCGGCGAGGCCGGCACGGTCTCGGTCAACAGCGCGGCGTCCGCCACGAACTTCGCCAACAGCGTGTTCAGCCTGATGCAGTCGTACGGCTTCGACGGGGTCGACATCGACCTGGAGAACGGCATCAACCCGACGTTCATGGGGCAGGCGCTGCGCAGCCTGCGGGCCCAGGCCGGGGCGAACCTGATCATCACGATGGCGCCGCAGACGATCGACATGCAGTCGACCGGGGGTGGCTACTTCCAGCTTGCCCTGAACATCCGGGACATCCTCACCGTCGTGCACACCCAGTACTACAACTCCGGCACGATGCTGGGCTGTGACCAGGGCGTCTACGCCCAGGGCTCGGTGAACTTCATGACCGCGCTGGCCTGCATCCAACTGGAGAACGGGCTGCGGCCGGACCAGGTGGCGCTCGGGCTGCCGGCCGGCCCGGGCGCGGCCGGCGGCGGGGTGGTCGCGCCGTCGCTGGTCGTCAGCGCGCTGAACTGCCTGGCCCGCGGCACCAGCTGCGGCAGCTTCGTCCCGCCGCACACGTACCCGACCATCCGCGGCGCGATGACCTGGTCGATCAACTGGGATGTGACCAACGGCAACAACTTCGCCCGGACGGTGAAGCCGGCCCTGAACGCGCTGCCGTAGCGGTGCGCCGGCGGGCGGGTCGGTCCGATCCGCCCGCCGGGTCACCCGATCCGCCCGCCGGGTTGCCCGATCCGCCCGCCGGGTTACGGATCAGTGTTGCCTCTTCGTCCTCGTCCAGCCGATAACATCCGCATCGGTCCGGGGCGGCGAGCCGGACGGCGTGCGGAGGAGGCTGGATGGAGCGCCGCCCGGCGGCTGTCTGGGACGTGGTCCGGCGGCGGGTGACGGGGTGGCTGCGGCTGGCCCGGCTGGTGCCCGGGGCGGGGTGGCCGCTGGTGACGCTGGCCGCCCTCGCCGCGCTGCTGTCCGGGCTGCTGCCGGCGGTGTTCATCCTGGCCATGTCGCATGTGCTGGCCGGGCTGTACGCGAGCGGCGCGGCGGCGCTGAGCACCGGGCTGGTGCTGGCGGTGCTGGCGTTCTGTGTACAGCAGTTGGTCGCGCCGGTGCAGACGTCGGTGGCCGAGCTGATGGCCCGGCGGATCGACGGCGTCACCCTCACCGACCTGATGGGCACCGCGCTGGCCGCGCCGCTGCCCGCGGTGGAGCGGGACCGGGCGCTGAGCACGCTGACCGACGCGTCCGCGGCGTACCTGCACACCGGGGCGACCCCGGGGCCGGGCGCCGCCGCGCTGTTCCCGCTGGCCGCCCGGTACCTGCAGTTGACCGCCGCGCTCGGGCTGGTCGGGACGCAGCTGTCCTGGCCGGTGGCCGGGCTGGTCGGGGCCACCGCGGTGGTGATCCGGTTCGGCCAGCGCGGCTCGCTGGGCCGGTTCGCCCAGTTCTGGAGCAGCCTCGAAGCCGACCGCCGCGGGCTGCACTACCTGCGCGCGTTCGGGGTGGAGAGCGGGTCGGCGAAGGAGATGCGGTCGCTGCGGCTGGCCGGCTGGCTGGAGCGCCGGAACCAGGCCGACTCGGACCGGTACCTGCGCCGGCTCTGGGCCGGCCGGCGGGCCATCTACTTCCGCCCGTTCCTGGGCTACACCGGCCTCGGACTGGCGATCGGGCTGGCCGCGTTCGCCACGATCGCGGTCAACCCGGCGTACCGCGGCAACGCGCTCGGCCTGGCGGTGGCGATCCAGGCGCTGCTGGTGCCGCTGCGGTTCGGTGTCGCCTTTCCCGAGTGTGACGTGCCGACCCAGTTCGGGCTCCAGTCCTACCAGGCCCAGCTCGCCTACCGGGCCGAGGTCGGCGCCGTCCCGCTGACGGTCCATTCCGAAGTGGACAGTGAGCCGCCGGCCTGCGCGAGTGCCCCGGTGGTGGCGTTCGAGGCGGTCCGGTTCGGGTATCCGGGCGCCGGCCGGCGGGTGCTGGACGGCCTGGACCTGGTGCTGCCGGCCGGGCGGTCCACCGCGATCGTCGGGGCGAACGGCGCCGGCAAGACCACGCTGGTCAAGCTGCTGGCCGGGTTCTACCCACCGGACGGCGGCCGCATCACGGTGGACGGCCGCGACCTGGCCGGCCTGGATCCGGCCGGCTGGCGCCGCAGCATCGCGGTCATCCTGCAGGACTTCATCCGGTACGAGGTGAGCCTGCGGGAGAACGTCCGGTTCGGCGCTGCCGGGGCGGCCGGGGACGACGCCGCGGTGCTGGCCGCGCTGGACCGGGCCGGGGCCCGGGAGATCCTCGATTCCGTCCCGAGTGGACTGTCCACTGTGCTCGCTCCGGAGTACGCCGGCGGGGTGGGGCTGTCCGGCGGGCAGTGGCAGCGGGTGGCGCTGGCCCGGGCGCTGTACGCGGTCCGCGCCGGGGCGTCCGTACTGGTGCTGGACGAACCGACGGCGCAGCTGGACGTCCGCTCCGAGTACGCCTTCTTCGACCGGTTCCTGGCGCTGACCGCGGGGCTGACCACGGTGGTGATCTCGCACCGGTTCTCCACCGTCCGCCGGGCCGACGCGATCGTGGTGCTGTCCGGCGGCCGGATCGACGAGCGCGGCACGCACCAGGAACTGCTCGACCGGGACGGCACGTATGCCCGGATGTTCCGGCTGCAGGCCAAGCAGTTCGCCGCGGCGGGGGAGTAGCGGTGCGGACGACCGGGTGGGCCGCACGCACGCTGCTGGCGCTGGGCTGGCGCACCGACCGCGGCAAGCTGCTCACCGCGGCGGTGCTGATGACGCTGGGATACCTTGCCACGCCGGTGGCCGCGGTCGGGCTGAAGGTGCTCCTGGAGGCGGTGCTGGCCGGCCGGCCCGGCCGCGCGCTGGCCGCCGGCGCCGGGCTCGCGGTGCTGCTGATGATGGAGCTGATGTGCGCGCACTTCGCGCACCTGTCCTACTTCGAGCTGTCCGAGTCGATCCAGGTCGCCTTGCACACCAGGCTGTTCCGGACGGCGTCCGATGTGGACGTTCCGCTGGAGCGGCGCGAGCAGCCCGACTACGCCGACACGCTGCACCTGGTCCAGGACGGTCTCTGGCGCACCACCCAGGCGTTGGAGGCGACGCTGCAACTGGGCGGTGTGCTGCTGCAGCTGGTCGCCGGCACGGTGCTGCTGGTCGGGCTGAACCCGCTGCTCGCGCTGCTGCCGCTACTGGCCTTCGGGTTGGTCGCCGCCGGGCAGCGGGCGCAGCGCATCCTGGACCGGGCGCAGGCGGACGCCGCCGCGGACAACCGGCGCGCGCAGCACTTCCTCCGGCTCGCGGTCACCCCGGCCGCGATGACCGAGCTGCACCTGTTCGGGCTGGAGCGTCTTGTGCTGGCCCGGCATCAGGCCGCCTGGGCGGCCGCCACCGAGACGCTGCGCCGCGGGCACGTCCGGGCGGCCGCGGTGCGCTGCGCCGGGCAGCTGCTGATCGCCGCCGGGTACGCCGCCTCGCTGCTGCTGGTGGCCCGGGAGGTCGCCGCCGGCCGGGCCACCGTCGGCGACCTGGTGCTGGTGCTGGCCCTCGCGGTCGCGGTCAGCCTGCAGATCAGCACCGCGGTCACGCTGCTGGCCGCGCTGAACCGGGTCGGCCGCACGATCGAGCGGATCGACTGGCTGGGCGCGGCCCGGGTCCCACCCCCCGACCCGGCGGCTCCGGTCCCGGCGGCCCGCGTCCCAGCGGCCCGCGTCCCAGCGGCCCCAGCCTTGGCCGGCCCGGTCCCAGCTGCCTCCGGCCCAGCTGCCGCCGGCCGGCCCCGACCGGCCACAGTGGACGGAGCCGGCGGGATCGTGCTGCGGGATGTGTCGTTCCGCTATCCCGGCCGGGACAAGCCAGCGTTGGAAGGGGTGAACGTCGAGCTGCCGGCCGGCGCGGTGGTGGCGGTGGTGGGCGAGAACGGGGCCGGCAAGAGCACCCTGGTCAAGCTGCTCTGTGGGCTCTACCGGCCGTCCAGCGGGTCGATCCGGTGGCCGACCGCCGGCCCGGCCGCGGCCCTGTTCCAGGACTTCGCCCGGATCGAGCTGACCCTGGCCGAGTCGGTCGGCCTCGGCGACGCCGACACCTTCACCGACCGGTCGGTGACCGGGGCGCTGCACCGGGCCGACGCCGGGGCGCTGCCCAGCCGGCTGCCGGCCGGGCTCGGCTCGATCGTCGGCCACCGGTACGCCGCCGGCGTCGACCTGTCCGGCGGCGAGTGGCAGAAGGTCGCGCTGGCCCGGACCCTGCTGCGGCCCGGTGCCGGCCTGCTCGCGCTGGACGAGCCGGCCGCCGCGCTGGACGCGGCGGCCGAGCACGCCCTGTTCGCCCGGTTCGCCGCCGCGGCCGAGGCCGCGGCGGGTGGGTCCGGCGCGATCACGCTGTTCATCTCGCACCGGTTCAGCACGGTCCGGATGGCCGACCTGATCCTGGTGCTGGAACGCGGCCGGCTCACCCAGCACGGCAGCCACGACGAGCTGATGGCCGCCGGCGGCCTGTACGCCGACCTGTTCCGGCTCCAGGCCCGCGCCTACGCCTGACCGGCGCCCGGCCGCCGGCACCCGGCACCCGGCACCCGGCTCTGGCACCCGGCTCTGGCACCCGGCTCCGGCAGCCGGCGCCCGGCACCCGGCACCCCGGCAGCCGGCACCCCGGCAGCCGGCACCCCGGCAGCCGGCACCCCGGCAGCCGGCACCCCGGCAGCCGGCACCCCGGCACCCCGGCACCTGACTGCCGGCTGCCGGCCCGGGCTACGCGCGGGCCGCGCCGTCGGCCAGGGCCCGGCCCTGTGCGGTCTGGACCGCGGTGGCGACTCCGGTCAGCAGCGCCGGCAGCCCGTACCGGTCGGCCACCAGCGCCTTGCCGGCGCGGGTCAGCCGGTCGGCCAGCGTCGGCCGGGTGGCGACCGCGACGATGGCCGCGGCGAAGTCGGCGTC